>Ga0207797_1001698_pt1 | contig 15806 bp, 16 predicted proteins | sample PRCRCaboRojoPR_6_FD_187275 | JGI IMG/M metagenome (GOLD analysis project Ga0207797, IMG submission 187275) | Marine sediment microbial community from Cabo Rojo, Puerto Rico - PR CR 10% Liquid 1 (SPAdes) | ecosystem: Environmental > Aquatic > Marine > Coastal > Sediment | place: Cabo Rojo, Puerto...
ACGCCGAGCGACGCCATCGGGATACCCTTCGCCTGCGCGTAGCCGATCATCCCCTCCGCGTCGAGGAAGTGGTTCAGCCCAGTGAAGGCGAAGACGGCGCCGAAGAGGACGCGGGCGAGCAGGAACGCGAGGCCCGCGCCGGCGGTGTCGAAGGCCATCAGGCCACCACCTCGGTGGTGCGGGTCGGGAGCGATACGTCGGGAGTCGGTTGGTCGGTCATCGTACTTCCGCGTAGTGCCCCCGCAGATATATACGTTATCTGACATTGGTGTCACCGGGTGGCGTCGGTGTCACCGGGGCGAGCGGTACCACGGTAACATTTCGACACCTGATTCCGAACGAAACTGCTAACCGGGCGGGCGAAGTTGAGTGGGTATGGCCATACAGACGGAAGACGAGGACGCCGAGACGTGTTACGTCATCGACTCGCTCGAACAGATCGGCTCCCAGTGGCGGCTGGCGGTTCTGCACGACCTGCAGGACGGGGAGAAGCGGTTCAACGAACTCAAACGCTCGACGGGCGCGAGTTCGCGGACGCTCTCGCGCGTCGTCGACGACTTGCAGGAGATGGGATTCGTCGACCGGCGCCTCGAAGAGGACGCGCCGGTGGCGACGTACTACTCGCTGACCGAGAAGGGCGAGTCGCTCTGTCCGGTGTTCGACGCCATCGGCGACTGGGCGAAGGAGTGGATTGCGGAGGAGCCGACGGGTTAGCCGCCCCGGTTGACCCAGACGAGCGCCGGCCCGGCGAACACCAACAACAGACCGAGGAGGGCCACGAACGTCCAGAGGCCGGCCATCGAACCACCGGCACCGCCGGTGGCCTCGCCGGTCGCCTGCGCGACTGACGGATCGCTCAACAACAACAGCGCCTTGTCCTGTGGCAACACCGCCGCGTACGTGCGGTCCGGGGAGACCGAGAAGAACCGAATGAGGTCGGGGTTGGTGTCCGCCGGCACCGACATCGTGCGGCCGTACCCCCCGACGATGACGGCGATGATCCCGAGGAGGGTCAAATCGAGGGGAGAGGTACTATCACTATTTATCAGGCGGGTTTTCATACCGCGCGCTAGGGTCCGGAGCGACATATACTCCCGGCTGGCTGGGCGCGATGCGACATACTTAGCCGGCCACGGCCCAATCACCCCCCATGACCCACCTCCTCGTCCGCGCGGCCCGCGGTGAACGGACCGAGCGGCCGCCCGTCTGGCTGATGCGACAGGCCGGGCGGCACATCCCCGAGTACCGCGAGATTCGCGCCGACTACACGTTCCGCGAGGCCATCGAGACGCCCGAGGTGGCCGAACGCATCACGCTCCTCCCGTGGGACCTGTACGAACCCGACGGCCTCGTCATGTTCTCGGACATCCTCACGGTCCTCGAACCCCTCGGCTTCGACTACCACATCGAGAGCGGCGTCGGCCCAGTCGTCGAGAATCCGGTCGACGACCCCGCGGACGCCGAGCGACCCCGCGGCGACGTGGCGACCGACCTCGATTTCGTCGGCGCCCTCCTCGACCGACTCGTCGACGGCGTGGGCGACGAGACGGCCATCATCGGCTTCGCCGGCGGCCCCTTCACCCTCGCCTCCTACGTCGTCGCCGGCGGGTCCTCCCGCAACCACGGCCCAGTCCGTCGCTTCCGCGCCCGCCACCCCGAGGCGTTCCGCACCCTCCTCTCGGCGTTCGCCGACGTCGTGCGCGAGTATCTGGAGTATCAGGCCGCCCACGGCGCCGACGTGGTGCAACTGTTCGACACCTACGCGGGCGTCCTCTCACCGGCCGACTACCGCGAGTTCGTCCTCCCCCTCCACCGCGAGATACTCTCCGATCTCTCCGTCCCCTCCATCGTCTTCGTGCGCAACATGGGCGGCCGTCTCGACAGCCTAGCGGCGACCGGCGCGGACGTGGTGAGCCTCGACTGGACCGTCGACATGGCCGAGGCACGGGCCGAACTCGGCGAGACGCCCGTACAGGGGAATCTCGACCCACAGTACCTGTTCGGATCTCCCGAGTTCGTCCGCGAAGAGACGAAGAAGGTCATCGACGCCGCCGGCCCCCGCGGCCACATCCTCAACCTCGGCCACGGCGTCAACCGCGACACGCCCGTCGAGTCGGTGAAGGCGTTCGTCGAGACGGCGAAGTCGATCAGCCGGTAGCTTCGGCAGGAGCGGGCGCATCGACGTCCGCGTCGGCCGCCGCGAACCCCTCGGCCAGCCGTTTCGCCTCCCGCACGCGCGCCGGGACGCCCATCCGGCCCGCGTAGTTCGCGGCCAGCGTGATTCCGTCGGGGAGGTTCACGTCCGCCATCGCCGTCCACGACCCGTCGTAGGCGGGGATGCCCCGCGGGTGGCGGGTGACGTTCAGTACCTCCGCCGGGGCGCCCATCACCGCCTCGAACTCCTCGGTCGCGACCCGGCCGAGTTCGCGGTCGGAGCGGTCGACCATCCCGGGGTTCTCCATACCGCCGAGGAAACAGGTGTAGACGCCGTCGCGGTCGAACAGGCTGGCGTTCCACGTCACCCCCAGCGTCTGGAGCGGTTCGTCGTGGCGCACCTGATAGCCGTAGCCGTCGGGGTCGGCCGCGGAGTAGACGTGGACGTAGGCGAGTGGGTTGTAGTAGAGTCGACGGAGCGCGCGGGCGCTGTCGGCGTCCACGTCGGCCAGCAAGCCGGCGGCCACGTCGGCCCGCGCGGTTACGACCACGTTGTCGACGTGCCGACTCCCGGCCGGCGTCTCCAGTCGGTAGCCCGACCCCTCGGGGACGATTCGGTCCACCGCCGTCTCCAGTTCCACCCGGTCGGCGTTGTGTTCGTAGAGCGCGCGTGGAAGCTGCGCCATGCCCTCGTCGAAGGAGATGGGCGGCTTGCGCTCCGTGCCTTCCAGTCGACGGTCGAGCATCGCCCGGACGAGGCTGCCCGAACGCTCCATCTTGCGGACCGTCTGCAGGGCGTACTCGCCGGGCATCTCGGCCGGGTCGGAGCCGTAGATGCCGCCGAACAGCGGTTCGACGAGGTTGTAGTACGCCTCCGACCCGAACTTCCGGAGGAAGTAGTCGCCGGCCGTCTCGTCGTCGCGGGCGCCCTCGGTCAACGGCTCCGCGAGGAATCGGAGCTTCCCGCGGACCGAGAGCAGGTCCGTCGACAGAAATCCCCGAATCGAGAAGGGGACCCGCCGGAGGCGGCCGTCGACGTAGACGTACAGCGGCAGGTCGGCGTCGGCGGTCCGGAGGTCCGAACGGAGCCCGCAGTCGTCGATCAGCGCCTCGATTTCGGGCGTCAACCGAGTGCGCTGGGGGCCGTGTTCGAGGACGCGCCCGTCGACCCGTTCGGATCTGATGACGCCACCGGGGTCGGACGCGGCCTCGAAGGCCACGGCGTCGACGCCGCGCTCCCCGAGGTAGTGGGTGAGCGCGAGGCCGGTGATGCCGGCGCCGACGATGCCGACCGTCATTCGTCGTGGTGCGCGGCGTTCAGACACATCGTCCCCGGTTCGTCCCGGCACAGACACTGCTGGAGGCCGGCGTAGGAGGGATCGTAGCCCGCGACGAACGGTTCCACGAGGTCCGCGAGCGCGTCGGCGAACCGGTCGTCGTCGTAGGGGATGGGGACGCGGTAGAACTCCAGCCCTTCCTCCTCGGCTTCCTCCCGGAGTTCGACGTCGAGTTCGGAGAGCGTCTCGCTCTGTTCGTGCATGAAGGAGACGGGTTCGACGACGACCCGGTCGGCGTCGACGCGTTCGATGACCTCCTCGACGTCGGGTTCGGTCCACTCCACGTCGCGGTTCTCGTGGTTCTGGTACCCGAGTTCGTAGTCCGGCGCGTCGAGCGCCGTGGCGACGACGCCACAGAACTCCTCGACGTACTGCTCGTATCGGCTCCCTTCGTCGAGGTAGTACTGGGGCGTCCCGTGCGCGGAGAAGACGAGTTTGGTGCCGTCCCCGAGCGTGAGGCCGTTCTCGTCGAGGAACCCGCGGATGTTGTCGATACGGAGGCGGGTGTACGCCGGGTGTTTGTGCCAGCCCGTCAGACCGTCGACGGGGACGTCCCATCCGACTTCGTCCAGCGCCTCGTCGAGTTCGTCGAGCGACTGGACGGTGGTGGAGGGGCCACAGAGCGGGTAGATAGGCAGGCCGATCAGGTGGTCGACGCCGTCCGCACGGGCCTGCTCCACCGCGTCCGTGATGAACGGCTCGGTGTACTGCATCCCGTAGTAGGTGTTCACGTCGTAGCCCCGGCGGTCGAGTTCGTCGGCGAGCATCGACGCCTGGGTCGTGGCGTGGTCGTAGAGCGGCGACCCGCCGATCTCCTCGTACTCTTCCATGAGGCCGGGGGCGCGACGCTCGGCCAGTTGGCTGGCACGCGCCCGCGCTTCCGCCTCGGTCGTCTCCTTCCCCTCGATGTCCATGTTGGCGAAGAAGATGCGTTCGAGGTAGTCGACGACGACCTCGCGATCCGGTTCTGGCGGCTCACCGAAGTTGAGTAACACGATGCCGGTGGTCATACGCTCGGCCTAGGGACAGGTCGATACAAAACCTGTCGGTCGGTACGGCTCGCCGGGGACCGGCCCGACGTTTTAAGCCGGGCTCCGCCGTCGGGGCATTTGTCGGCCATGGACTGCATCGAGTGCGGCGCGGAGTCGAACTACCACCGCGCCGTCGTCGAACGCGTCACCGGAATCGTCCTCGGAAGTTACTGTGTCTCGTGCGAGCGCCGACGGTTCGGCGACGCACTCGACGGGGCGGAGCGACGCGACGCGGCGGACGACCGGTGTGTCGTCTGTGACCAACCGGGCCACTACCTGCTTCCGATCTACGCCGTCGACGTGGACATCACCGAACCCGCCCTGTCCATCGAGTCGGCGTGGCTCGGCCGCGACGCACCACGACTCTGTTTCGACCACCTGTTCGAACTGACGAGCCCCGCCTCCCTCGCTCGGTGCCGCCGGCAGGGCGTGTCGTGGTACCGACCGTGATCACGCGACGAAGCGGTGGAGCGCGCCGGACGACCCCGTGACCCCGCCCCGCCGACTCGTCAGGACGTAGAGGTCGCCGTCCGGGTCGCGCCCGAACGCGCGGACGAACGACCCGGCCGACTCGCCGCGAATCGGGAGCGTCGAGACGGGCCACAGACCCTCCTCGGTCGGGTCCGCCAGAAACAGTTGCCCGTTCGCCCGCCAGTCGGCGAAGACGTACCGGCCGTCGAACTCCGCGATGGACCCGTCGTAGCGATAGCCGCCGACGACGGCGATGCCCGTGGCCGCCGCGCCGTCCTCGACGCCCGGGTGCGGGTACTCGATCACGGGGTCCAGAAGCTGTTGGCCCGAGAGCGTGTGACTCGGACACCCAGCCGGTTCCTCGGTCGGCGCCGACGGGTCGAAACAGTGCGTCCCCTCGTGGACGTTCCAGCCGTGGTTTTCACCAGCTTCGACCCGGCTCACCTCCTCGTAGCGTGCCTGTCCCACGTCGGCGACGAGGAGAGCGTCGCCGTCGCGGGAAAATCGCCACGGGTTGCGAAAGCCCCACGCCCACTGCTCGTCGAGGCCGTCCGCACCCACGAGCGGGTTGTCGTCGGGAATCGCGTACCCGTCGTCCACGGAGACGTCGAGGCGCAGAATGCTCCCCAGCAGGTTCTCCGTGATGTCCTGCCCGTTGCCGCCGCGAATCCGCTCGTACCAGTCGTCGGCGTGGCCGCGTCCCACGTCGCCGGCGCCGCCCCCGTCGCCGACGCCGACGAAGAGGTGCCCGTCGGGGCCGAACGCGAGTGACCCGGCGTTGTGGTTGGACTGGGGCTGGGGAATCTCGAGGACGATCCGCTCGTTGTCGGCCGACGCGCGCTCGGCGGTCGGATCGACGGCGAACTCACTGAGGACGAACGTGTGGGAGTAGCCGGGCGGCGTCGACGACCGAACGGGGGCGCTGTAGCGGACGAACAGCCGGCCGTTGGAGGCGAACTCGGGATGCGTTGCGAGGCCGAGCAACCCCCGCTCGTCGGGGCCGGATCGGAGGTCGACCACGCGATCCGAGAGGTCGAGGAAGGGTTCGGCGGGGCGGTCGGTGGCGTACACCCGCCCCGGTTGGTCGGCGACGAACGCCCGGTCGACGCCCGCCGGGAACGCCACGTCGGTCGGGGCGGTGAAGCCGTCGGCGACGCGTTCGACGCCGACGCCGGGACGGTCGGGGGTGGTCGTCGGCCTCCGCGTCGCTGCGCCGGTGACCGTCGGCGTCGCCGTGCCGCCGTTCCCGCCGCCCCCCTCACCCCCACAGCCAGCGAGGCCGACGAGGAGGGCGCCGGCCGCCCGTCGAAGGAAGCGTCGGCGACCACCGACACCGCTCATCCCTGCTCCCCGCGTTGGTCGTCGTTCGTTCGGCACAGTGCACGTATCACGGCTGGAGGTACGTGAAGCGGCAAGTAGATAGTTTGGATCGCGCACACGACGCGTCGAACCGCCCCGTAAGTACCCCTTTCTCCGGTTTCAACCGTCTCAAACCCGGAAGATGTCGTGTCTGAGATGATTTCGAACGGGGGCTTCAACCCCACACAGACGGGCAGTATGGTACCGATACCTATGCGTGATGGCGCCGAACGGGAAGTCATGCGCTCCGGATCGCGATCAGATCGAGGGGGGAGTCAAGGAGCCGAAACCGACGCCGGTCCGACGATTGCCTCGACGAGCGAGGCCATCGAGCGACAGTTGTCGGACGCACTCGACATCGCCGAATCGTCACAGACCCGGTTCCACCTCCGGCAGGCACTCCAACTCGTCGAAGCGCTCGACGAGTGAGCACCGCCGACGCCGGCCGCGGCAGTCGGTTCGGCAGTCGCGACCACGCGTAATCGTCCGTCCGGTCACGGTCGAATCCAAACACAACTTAGTAATCGTTATACGCCGGGTGGACTAGGTTCGACGTATGCAACGACGCGCTGCAGCCATCTACGTCGCGTTCTTTATCGTGCTCGGCGCGGCGTCGTACTCGGTGATCGCAACGGCCACTGCGCCGACGATTGGGTTCGAGAACCCGGATCACAGACTCTCTCAGGGTGACCAGCTCTCGGTCGAGAATCGACAGTACGCCGTCTCGTCGATTTCGGCCGAGGTGTCCGGCGGTGGTGGTGGCCACGGTGGCGGCGGGGCGACCGTCACGCGCTCCGGCGAACTCACCTGGACCAACGAGACGGCCCGCTACACACAGACGTGGGACCACAACACCACAGTCACGTATCAGGGTGAGGACTACCGCGTCCTCGTGGCGGACGCCGACGACCCCGCCTCGTTCCAGCTGGTCGAGGAGATCAACCGGACCGCCATCCTGCAGGAGGACTCCACCGTCAACGACCAGACGATCATGCTGAACGGCACGGAGTACGTCGTCCGTGAGGAGGGCGACAACCGGACGCTGATCCCCGCGAGCGAGTACTTCCCGACGCCGGCCTCGACGCAGTACGCCGAGGGCGACAGCCTCCAGTTCCAGGGGAACACGACGTCCGTCGCCGACGTGACGAGCGAGGGCGCGACGCTCGCGTGGACCGCTCCGAAGACCAACACCGTCAGCGTGGGTCACGAGGCGAACGTCACGCTGAACGGCCAGCGGTACTTCGCGTACTTCCCGGACAACAGCACGCTCGTCCTCGAGAGCGACTACAACGTCTACCAAGAGCAGGTGAACGAAATCGACACCTACCACGACCACGTCAACGGCCTCTGGGGTATCTCCATCGTGAGTTTCGCCACGGCCATCATGCTCCTCGGCATGGCGTACATGCCCTCGCGGTACTGAGCGGAGCTCTATTTCTGTGCTGTCGACTGCGTCGGGCAGTGTGACGCGTGGTCGTCGCCGACACGGACGGCAGTCGTTGCCGCGCGCTCGTAACGCACAGCGCCGCCCAGCGTGACGATGCCGCTCACTCGCCGCGAGATCCTCTGTGCGGCGGTCGCCGGCGGACTCGCCGGCTGTGTGGGAACACGACCGCTTCGACCCGAAGCGCACGTCGCGGACTGGCACGACGAACCGGTCCGTGGGGACAGGCCGGGGATTACGGCCGAACGGACCGTCGAGGTGCCACCGTCTCTCGACGACCAGTGTGGCTGGGCGGCGGCGGACGCCGTCGAAACACGGGTGACGAAACGACTCGCGTCCACGGCGTCGGTGCGAGTCGACGTCACGAAGACGACTGCGCTCCCGGACGCGGGCTGGGTGGTCGTCGTGTCCCGCGTGCTACGCTTCGGCCCGGACCGTCGCGTCCGAGCGGCGCCGAACGTGTCGTTCGAGTCGGTTCGCAGGGCGACGCCCGCGGCAGTCACGACGACCGTCCGAAACGGCGACGAGACGCGTACGTGTCGCTACGCCGTGTACGTCGGTGACACGTACCAACAGCTGGACGGATAGGCGTTGTCGTAACTGTCCATAGATTCTCGCTGGATCGGTCCGACGAAAATCGACGACGACGCCCGATACGTCCTCCGAGCGTCGTCCGGAGCGACGCGTTACGGCCGAACGCGAGCGGCCTCAACCACCACGGACGGGAATCTTCGCCAGTTCGACGCGGCGCTCGATGGTCTCGACGGCGTCGTCACCATCGGGGTAGACGAGCGCGACGACGTCGACGGCGCGGGGTGTCGACCCGGCTGGGATCGACCACTCGGCGGTGATGGTCCGACGCTCGTCGGGCGCGAGGCGGTCGGTGCTCACCCGCCCACCGACAGTTCGTCCGTCGTCGAGATGGACGGAGAGGAGCTGGAACTCGTAGTCGGTGTCACCGGAGTTGCGAACCTCGACGGTGAGCGAGAGCGGCCACCGGTCGCCGTCGACCTCTCGCAGGATGGCCGAGGCGAGCGTCTCGGATCGATCCGTCTCGGGGAGGAGGTCGTCGCCGACGGCGACGCCCGGCGTGGCCGTCTCGGTGGCGGTCGACCCCGTGCCGGTGTCGCCGTCCTCGCTCCCGCCGCCGAACTGCTGGTCGAGCAGACCGAGGAAGGTGATCGCCTCGATGAGGATGGGGATGCCGATACCGAACCCGACCAGCAGGCGGATCAGCGTCCGTTTCGAGATGCCGCCGGGCGTGTCGCTGTCGCCGTCGCTGTCGGCAGGCGTATCGGCTGCGTTCGTGGAGTCGTCGGTTGCGTCGGTCACGAGTAAAAGAGGAGGGCTCAGACGGGGATCGGCGGGCTACCCGGAGCGAACAGGCCGTCGGCGACCATCGCCGACAGCGGCAGACCGTACGCGAGCACGATCAGCACGATAGCGACCGCCGTCCAGAGCTTCAGGTTGTCGAGGATCTTCGGGCTGTGTTCGGGGCCGGAGAGCGGCGCCGGAATCGTCCCGTTGACCTGGAGGGTGTCGTTGCCGTTGCCGCCGAGCCACGTCCCGAAGATGACGATCAGGAAGAGCACGAGCCCTATGAAGAGGATCGTGCCGCCGATAGCGATCTGGAGGCGCATCTCGCTGACACCGCCGACGACGCCCTGGAAGGTCACGGCGTCGTACTGGGGTTCGGCGGTCCGGCGCGGGATGCCCGCGATGCCGGCACGGTGCATCGCGTTCGACATCAGCGTCATGCCGATGAACCAGACGTAGGGCTGGACGGTCGCGAGCGACCGGAACCGCAGACGGTTACCCGTGATCTGCGGGAACAGCCAGTAGCCCGCGGCCATGAAGGTGAGCGCCGAGGCGGTGCCCACGGTGAGGTGGAAGTGCCCCGGCACCCACAGCGTGTTGTGGACGAGGTAGTTGATGTTCATGCCCGCGTTGATCATGCCGGAGAAGCCACCGGCGGCGAACATGAGGCCGGCGAGGACACAGCCGGCGAAGGCGGGTTGATCCCAGGGGAGCGACCGGAGCCAGCCGAGTCGGCCCTCGCCACCACGCTGTCGCGCACCGTGTTCGATGCTAGCGACGACGGTGAAGGCGGTGAGCAGGCTGGGCAGGAGGAGGAACATCGTGTTCGTCATCGCGATGAACTTGAAGCCCTCCGGAATGCCGGGGTCGGTGTACTGGTGGTGGAAGCCGACCGGCGTCGAGAGCAGGAGGAAGAGGACGAACACGACGCGCGCGAGCGGGTCGCTGAACAGCCGTCCGCCCGAGAGCTTCGGCAGGACGGTGTACCAGATGAAGTAGGCCGGCATGAGCCAGAAGTAGACGACCGGGTGGCCGAAGTACCAGAACAGCGTCCGGGTGAGCAGGGGATCGACGCTCTCGATCAGGCCGAGCGACCACGGCAGGAGGAAGACGAGTACCTCCACCGCGACGCCGACCGACGAGATGTACCACATCAGCATCGTCACCAGCACCATGAACGTCTGCAGGGGGATGCGCTCGCCGGGGTTGTCGCCGCGCCAGCGCCAGTAGGTGCGGAACCAGTCGAGGCCGGCGAGCCACGTCCCGACGATGAACAGCGCGAGGCCGGCGTAGAAGGCCGGGTGCGCCTGCATCGGCGCGTAGAAGGTGTAGAGCACGTCGGCGTTGAACGGGAACGAGGGTACCAGACCACCGAGAATCGTGACCGCGGCCATGAGGGCGCCCACGAGCATCAGCCCGAACCAGGTCATCGCGAAGCGTTGGCTCGGTAGTGGCCGGTCGAGACTCTTGGTGACTCCCCAGGTGAACAGGCCACACAGCGCGAAGATGGTGAACACCAGCGCGAGGAAGACACCGTGGCCCGTGAGGACCGTGTAGTAGTCCGCGGAACTCACGAAGCCACGGAAGACGTCCGTGCGGTGGAGCGCCTGTATCATCCCGAAGAGGCCGCCGATGCCGAGCGCGGCGAAGGCGACCCCCATATTCCAGCGAACGATGCGTGCGTCGGTCGGAAAGTCGTCGACGTATGCCATCTTAGCTACCTCCCTCGTACTCGTCTTCGGGGACGACGACGAGCTGTCCAGCCATCGTGTGGTGGCCGGCGCCACAGTATTCGTGACAGACGATGCCGTACTGTGCCGGCTCGTCGAACCGGACGGTTATCTCGGCGACCTGCCCGGGCACCGCCATCACGTTGACGTTGGTCCCGGCGACTTCGAAGCCGTGGACCACGTCCGCGCTCGTGATGTAGAACGTCACTTCGGAGTTAGCCGGAACGCGGATCGGCGAGGTGGTGCCGGGCTGGAAGAGGAACTGCCGGGCGACCACGTACACTTCGTACTGATTCTCGCCGACCTGCGTCACGCCGGGGTCGCCGAACTCGGTCTCGCCGAGCGAATTCGCGTCGACCGTGCCACCGGAGTCGTCGACCATCTTGACGCCCGGGCCGAGGGCGCCGTAGGTCACCGTCGCGATGAGCCCGACGATCAACAGCAGTGCCGCCGCCGTCCAGATCTTCTCGTATCGGTGAATTTCCATTCCGTGATACCTCCAGTTAGCCAATCACCGTCGGTCCGCCGCCGAGGAACTCGACGAAGTACATGAACACCCACAGCAGGCTGATGATGCCGACGTAGATCGCGATGAGCGTCGCAGTACCGTACGGATCGAAGTCGTCGTGGCCGAGGTCACGAACGACGCCCGCCTCGAACACCGATTCGGACGGCGTCCGCTCGGCCTGTGACCGGGTGGCGGACTCACCGCCACCCGTCGTGAACTGATCGTAGTTGATAAACACCCACGCGGTGACGCCGATGACGACGGCGAGTGCCGCCACGACGGCGCCGCCGACCAGCCGGAAGGCGAGGGTGAGGGCGGGCGAACTGCCGGCACCGGCCGCTTCGCCGCCACCGCCGCCACCGCCGGCGGCCTCACCGCCACCGTCGCCACCGTCGCCGCCACCACCGCCGCCGCTTCCGCCGACGACGATGGCGCCCTTCATACCGAGCGCGAGGTGTGGCTGACAGTAGTACTTGTAGATACCTTCGGTCTCGAAGGTGTGTTCGTGGGAGAATCCGGAGTTCTCGATGGCCTCGACGCCGCCCCAGCCAGCGTCGGACGGCTGTTCCTCGATCAGGATGTTGTGGGTGTCGGATACCCACTCGAAGGTGATCGTCGTGCCCGGATCGACCCGGACCGCGGCGGGGGCGAACGCGTACGGCCCGCCGTTACCCTCGGCACCGACTTCGACCGTGATGGAACTCTGGCCGGTCTGATCGACGGTGCCGTCGAAGTTCTGCGTCTCGCCACCGGTGTCGCTACCGAACCAGCCGCCGTAGTCGACGCCGTTCTGTGCGGCGGCGGTCCCCGCGGCGGCCGCGCCGGTGACGCCAGCGGCGACGGTCCCCGCGGCCGTCTGAAGCGCCGACCGACGCGTGAACGTCCGCGTCCCGTCGGAGTCGGTTCGCCGTTTCATCCTCGTCGCCTCCCGACGTGGCTCCCGGACCACGCCCCGATGAGCCGTTCGTTACCGTCGTCTACCACCATACGTGCCCCTCACAACCTCGCCCTTATAATACAAGCGTTCGATTTTCGCTTCGCTGGAATGGCGGAGTCAGTTATTAGCACGACACCCTGAGAGTCGCAGTATGATTTCGGTCCAGCAGGTACCGATCGTGGGGTTGCTCGCACTGCTTCCGGTCGCGCTGTACGCGTTCTCGCTCCACCCAATCGTCGCAATCGCGCTGGTCAACGTCGTCCTCATCGCGGCGAGCGTGTACGCCATGTTCCTGCCCAGCGAGTCGACCGTCAAGACGGCATCCGCGTAGGTCATGGTGCCACTCTCCGGCGCGTCGCCGGCCGGCCTGTCCGCTACCGGCGGTGACGTCGACCTCCTCGTCTTCCTCGCCATCGGCGTCCTCGGCGGTGCCCACTGTCTCGGGATGTGTGGGCCGCTGGTGACGCTGTACGCCAACCGTATGGGCGCCGAGGCCGACCGCGTGCGGCCCATCGACGTCCGCCAGCACCTCCTGTTCAACGCCGGCCGGACGGCTAGCTACGCCCTGATCGGCGGCCTGATGGGGGCGCTCGGCGCCGTCTTCTTCGACGCCGCGGCCGTCGCCACCATCGCGACGGACGTGCGTGCCGCCACCGGGATTCTGGTCGGCGGGTTCATCATCTTCACCGGGGCTGGCTACGTCGTCCGTGGGTCGGTCGGCCACGGTGGCTCGCTGCCCGTCATCGGTGATACCTTTACACGGATCTACGGCGCGGTCACGAGCCGCGTCGACCGCTGGGTCGGCGGCCCACGGATCGTCGCGCTCGGCGCGCTCCACGGGTTCCTGCCCTGTCCGCTCCTCTACCCCGCCTTCCTCTACGCCTTCGCCATCGGCTCGCCGGGCCGCGGGGCGCTGTCGCTCGCCGTTCTCGGGGTCGGCACCGTGCCGACGCTGCTCGCCTACGGCACCGTCTTCCAGTCGCTCGATACGGGAACGCGGGTGGGGCTCCACCGGGTCCTCGGCGTCGCCTTCGTCGTCCTCGGCTACCTGCCGCTAGCCCACGGCCTGATGCTCGTCGGAATCCACATCCCTCACCCGATGATCCCCGTCTACCAGCCGCTGGGATAATGTCCTGTACGCTCTGTGATCTGCCGACGCCGGATCCCCCGGTGAGCGACGCGGACGTGGACGGCACCTTCTGCTGTCGGGGCTGTCTGGAGGTCGCACGGGTGCTCGACGCCGAGGACACGTCGGCCGCCGACGTTGACGGCGCCGAGGACGTACGGGCGGCGCTAGAGGGCGACGGCGACGACGCCGACGTCGCCCCCGACGACACCGACGCCGCCTTCGTCGCCGTGGACGGCATGCACTGTGCGACCTGCGAGGCGTTTCTGGAGACGCGGGCGACGGCGGACGAGGGCGTCGTCGACGCCGAAGCGTCCTACCCCTCGAATCTGGTCCGCCTCGTCTACGATTCGGACCGCCTCGACGAGGACGACCTGCCCTCGCTTCTGGACGGCGCGGGCTATCGCGCCCGCCCCGTCGACGCCGACGGCGAGGACGACACCACCGAAACCATCGGTCGCCTCATCATCGGCGGCTTCTTCGGCATGATGACGATGGCGTGGTACGTCCTCTTTCTCTACCCCACCTACCTCGGCCTCGACGTGAGCCTCCTCGACGTGGAGGGCCTCGCGGGGCAGTACCTCCTCTGGAACGTCTGGCTGATGACGAGCGTCGTCCTCGGCTACACCGGCTACCCGATCCTTCGGGGGGCGTACGTCAGCCTCCGGGCCGGCCGGCCGAACATGGATCTGCTCGTCGCACTCGCGGCCGGCACCGCCTACGTCTACTCGCTGGCGACGCTCCTCCTCGGCGGGACGGAGGTGTACTTCGACATCACGACGGTCGTCGTCGTCGTCGTCACCCTCGGCGGCTACTACGAGACGCGCCTGAAAGAGCGCGCGGCGGGACAGTTGACCGAACTCACCGAGAGCCGGGTCGAGGAGGCCCGCCGGCGGACGGCGACGGGCGAGGAGACGGTAGCCGTCGAGGACGTAGCGCCGGGCGACGAACTCGTCGTAGGGGCCGGCGAGCGAATCCCCGTCGACGGCGTGATCGTGGAAGGGACCGCCGCAGTCGACGAGTCGCTCGTCACCGGCGAGTCGGTGCCGGTTCGACACACCGAGGGCGACGAAGTGATCGGCGGAGGACTCCTCACCGAGGGCGGCGTCGTGATCGAAGCCGACGAGGCGGCGACGAGCACGCTCGACCGCCTCGTTACCCACCTCTGGAACGTCCGGAGTTCGCGCTCGGGCGTCCAGCGCCTCGCCGACCGCATCGCGGCGGTGTTCGTCCCCGTGGTCGTCCTGCTAGCTGCCGCGGCGTTCGTGATCCACCTCGCGCTCGGCGCGTCGCCGACGACCGCCTTCCTGACCGGGCTGACCGTCCTCGTCGTCTCCTGTCCCTGTGCGCTGGGGCTGGCGACGCCGCTCGCCGTCGCCGCGGGCGTCCGCGAAGCCCTCGATTCGGGCGTCGTCATCACCGACGGCGACGTGTTCGAGCGCGCGACCGAAGCGGACGTGATCGCCTTCGACAAGACGGGGACGCTGACGACGGGGGAGATGCGCCTGTACGACGCCATCGGCGACGACGGCGCCATCGCCCGTGCCGCGGCCATCGAGACGTTCGCGGATCATCCGATGGGAAAGGCGGTAACCGAGGCGGTCGAGACTCCTGACCTCGCCGTCGACGACTTCGAGCGCCACCCCGGTCGCGGGGTTAGTGGCGTCGTCGGCGAGGCGTCGGAGACGCCTCGGGAAGGCGGCGACGCCGACGAGAGGGACCGCGTGACCGTCGGCCGCGCCGACCTGTTCGAGGACTGTGAGATACCGGCCACCTACCGCGAGCGCTACGACCGCGCCGTCGACGCCGGGCGCATCGCCGCCTACGTCGGCTGGGACGGCAGGGTTCGGGGCGTCCTCGTCGCCGGCGACGAACCGCGTCCGGAGTGGGAGTCGGTCGTCTCGGCCGTCGCGGCGGAGGTGGGACGCGTGGTCGTCATCACGGGGGACGGCGAGTCGGCGGCCGCCCGCTTCCGTGACCACCCAGACGTGGACGACACCTTCGCGGGCGTGCCCCCCGAGGCGAAAGCCGAGGTGATCGACCGCCTCCGCGCGGAGGGGACGACGGTGATGGTCGGCGACGGCAGCAACGACGCCCCCGCGCTGGCGGCCGCCGACCTCGGGATTTCGCTCGAGAGTGGCACCCGTCTCGCCGCCGACGCCGCCGACGCCGTCGTCACGACGGACGACCTGACGACCGTCCCCCAGGTGTTCGACCTGACCGCGGCGACGAAGCGCCGCCTCCACCAGAACCTCGGGTGGGCGTTCCTCTACAACGTCCTCGCCGTGCCGGCGGCCGCACTCGGCGTCCTCAACCCCCTCGTCGCGGCCGTCGCGATGGCGGCGAGTAGCCTGCTGGTTGTGGGGAACTCGGCGCGAGGGTTGGAGACGGC
>Ga0207797_1001699_pt1 | contig 15805 bp, 13 predicted proteins | sample PRCRCaboRojoPR_6_FD_187275 | JGI IMG/M metagenome (GOLD analysis project Ga0207797, IMG submission 187275) | Marine sediment microbial community from Cabo Rojo, Puerto Rico - PR CR 10% Liquid 1 (SPAdes) | ecosystem: Environmental > Aquatic > Marine > Coastal > Sediment | place: Cabo Rojo, Puerto...
ACTCGTAGTGGCCGCTGGCCGCCAGCTGCGGGTAGATGTGGCGCAGCATGTAGATGTCGGCGGAGGAGAGGACGATCATGGCCAGGCTGGCCGGAACCAGGGGCAGGCCGAAGGCCAGCAGCCGCGACGTCAGCCGCCCGGGAGCGCCCCCCGGCTCGGTGCGCCTCCAGACTATCCAGAAGGCCGCGCCGGCCATGAGCAGGGACGGCGCCCACCGTGACAGGAGGAAGGCGGCCACGCCTCCCCCGGCGGCGAAGACCAGCACCGCCAGCAGTCCCAGGGCCAGCAGGCCCCGCACCAGCTGGACGGTGAAGTAGGTCCAGGCCATTCCCCGGGCCCGGGGCAGCGAGAGGGCCACCTGCACGTAGGCCACCGCCACTCCCAGGGCCAGGGCGTGCAGCAGGTAGTCCGGGTGGGAGAGCTGCAGGAAGCCGGCCAGGGGCCCCTTCAGCAGGAGGATCAGGCCGGCGGCCAGCAGGGCGGGGAACAGGGGTATCAGCAGTCCCCGCAGTATAACCGACCTGTGGGCCTCGGTGCGGTGCCAGGCCCGCACCAGGGCGGTGGGCAGGCCCAGTACCACGATGCCGGCCACCCCCTCGGCGGTGGCCCGCAGGGCCCCCAGCTCTCCGGCGGCGGAGGCAGACAGGTAGCGGCTGATGAAGGGCAGGAAGGCCAGCTGCACCAGCCCGCTCACCACCATGGCGGCGCCGTAGACGGCCGTCTCCCGCTTCAGGTCCCGGGCGTGCTGGGCGGACAAGCTACAGCTCCCCGTACAGCCGGTGCAGCTGCCGGGCCACCGACAGCCAATGGTGGCGTCTTGCTATCCACTCCGGCCCCAGCTCTGCGTGGCGGGCCCTGAGGTCGGGGTCCAGGGCCAGCTCCCGCAGCACCTTTTCCAGGGTGTCGGGCTCGGCCAGGACGAAGGGATGATTGGGTATGAACTCCCGGTAGGCTTCCGATAGGTTGGTGACGGTGGGGATCCCCATGGACAGGGTCTCCAGGGAGTTGACCCCGTAGCCCATGTCCCCGTCGGCAATCTGGTCTATGGCCACGTGGCAGGTGGCCTTCAGGGCCATGGCCCGGGAGTGGGGCATGTTCTCGATGAGCACCAGCTCCACCGGCAGCTTCCGGGCCAGGGACTCCACCGCCTCGATGATCCGGTCGGTGCCCTTGACGCTGCGGATCCTGGGGGCGTGGCAGACGCGTATCCTCTCCCCCTCCGGCCTGGAGGCAGGCACCCCGTCGGGGTCGTAGGGGAGGAAGAGGTAGCCGATCTCGTCGAACCGCCTGTAGAGGTCGAACTCGCAGGTGATGTGCAGGTCCGTGGCCTCCCAGACCGGGCGAATGGCCCCCCGCATGCGCAGGTCGAGGCCGTGGTAGTAGGAGACGATCTTCTTCCCCCGCCGCTTCAGCATCTTCACGTCCCGGCCGTCGCGGTAGAAGCTCATCCCCCCCTCCAGCTGGTAGACGTCGTAGTCCCATAGGCCGTACTCCTCCGCCGCCCGGTCGATCCGGGGCTGCCAGACCATCCGGCGCAGCGCCCGCAGCGGCCGCTCCAGGGGGCTGGGGGACCAGAAGATCCGCTCGGTGGTTCCGGTGAAGGGCACCCGCATGCTCCCCACCCGCACCATCCGCTTCAGCTTCCACAGCCACTCCATTGGTCCCACGAAGGGCAGCTCCAGGCAGATGTCCTCCGGGTAGCGGTTCGCCGCCCGGAAGAAGGTCACCAGCCGGCTCTCGTGGCCCAGGGCCCGGTGGCCGCGGACGAAGAGGTTGAGGACACCGGTGTAGTTCTGGGGGGAGAGGTGGAGGATCTTCACGCCTTCCGACGCCCCCTTCCGGTCAGGGCGGCCCAGGCCAGGGCCGCCGAGGCCGCCAGCTGCAGCCCGGCTCCCGCCGCCGCCGGCGCTCCGGCCGCCCGGGCGGCGTGGGCGCCCAGGATGTCCGGGGCGCCGGACCCGATTCTGCGCAGCGCGGTTACCCAGGGGGAGCGGGAGAAGGTCCACACAACCGCCCTCCGGCCCGGCTCCTCTATTGAGTCGGGGCCCAGGGACTGCTCGATGGCGTTGGGATTGCTCCAGGAGGCGGCCAGGGTCATCAGCCCCCCCCAGGCACACAGGACCCAGAACGCCCACCCGCCGGCTCCCCGGCGACAGAGTGGCAGCAGGGCCAGGGGCAGCACCGGCACCAGGAAGCGGGGGCCCCACCCGGTGCCCCCGGTCCAGTCGTGCATCAGCCCGTGAAGTAGCACGGAGGCCGCCAGGGGGGTCCACAGCCTCCAGTCGCGGCAGCGGGCCAGCCCCAGAAACACCACCGGAGCGTAGAAGACCAGCCCCTTGCCGGGGCTGACCAGCAGGCCCGCAATCCCCAGCGATGCGGGGTCCAGGGCGGCGGCCGGGTCCTGGCCGTGGCCGTCGCGGAGGGGGCTTCCGAACCGGTGCCAGTTGAAAAGCCCCCAGAGCAGGGCGGAAAGGGCCAGGCCCGGAAGCAGCCGTGCGGTCCGGCGGGGCCCCCGCCAGAAGGCGGGCAGGGCCACTGCGCTGTCCAGGCGGATCAGCAGCGCCGCCCCCAGCAGGACGCCGGCCCAGACGTCGTCTCCCCGGTCCTGCAGCACCAGGCCCGCCAGTATGGCCGCTCCTGCCGCGGTGACGTCGTAGGGCATCCGGCCGTACACCAGCAGCATGGCCCCCAGCCCCAGGGCCACCACCCGCAGGGGGCTGCAGGCGTCTCCCAGCCTCCTCCGGGCCAGCTCCATCCAGCAGGCCATGAGCAACAGGCTGAGCAGGGCGTTGATGCCTCCGGCGGCCACCTTGCCCGCTCCCTCGGCAACCAGGGCCCCGGAAGCGGCGGCGGGGACCAGTATCAGGGAGAAGCCGGGACCGTGGGGGACGTAGCTCTCCCCGCCGGCGCCCTCCACCGTCCAGCCGGTCTCGGCGGTAAGGAAGGGCCGCAGCCCGAGAAACGAGCCGGCAACCTGGTACTGGGCCACAACGTCGGTGGTGTACATGCGTCCGGAGAAGACCGCGGCCAGCAGGGCGGCCCAGAGCAGGAGGGCCCTGCCCCGGCCGCCGGGCTCAGAGAGTGCCCTGAAGCGTGTCACGGAACACGCCCCTGGCCGTGAAGGACTCCTTGAAGCGGCAGAGGCCGTAGTTCACGGTCATGTCCAGCGTGAACGTCCCCAGGTCCAGGTAGTGGTATCCCCTCTGCCGGGCCCAGTTCAGCACCTCCCTGTAGACCAGGTTCACCGGCCGGAGCTTCTGGAACTCCGAGTCGTGGGAGATGTAGAACGCCAGCGTCACCCGGGGGTTGCAGTGGAACATCACCATCCCCGCCATGACCCTGCCCTCGGGGTCCCGGGTGATGAACTGCCTCACCCGCTCGCCGCCCAGCAGCTTCCGCAGAAGCTCCAGCTCCTCGCGGGTGTGGGTGGGGCTGACCCCGTGCCGGTCCTGCAGGTTGGACTCCAGTATGGGGTAGAAGAGGGAGAAGTCCTCGTTCTCCTCCACGTGGAGGTCGTTCTTGCGCGCCTTCCGGACCCCCCTGCGGGCGGAGGAGCGGAAGGCCAGATCCAGCTCCTCCCCCAGTCGGGAGAGGTCTATCACGGCGGTGAGCTCCCGCTTGCGGTACTCGAACCCCCGCTTGATCAGCGAGAAGTCCAGGTAGTTGTGGGGGCGGCGGAAGTAGACCTGCGGAGGCAGGGTCATCTCCACCCCGGCCCAGCCCTGCTCCCGGCAGTAGTCCAGCAGGGCGTCAACCACCTTCCCGGTGTCCCTCAGGCCGGTCTCGTCGGCCAGCACCGGCCCCCCGTAGGAGGCCCCGGGATAGGAGCGGAACCAGGTGGCTCCGTCCCTCTCCGAGACGGCCCCGGGGACGACGGCCAGCAGCTTCTTCCCCCCCTCCACCAGCAGGTGGCGGTTCCGGAAGCGGCCCTCCGGGTGGTAGTCCAGGAAGTCGGGAAGGTGGAAAACGGTGCCGTTGTTGGACCGCTGGACGAAGTCCGTCCACCGGTCCCTGTCGCCGGGCTGCGCTGGTCTGACTCTCATTGGCTATCGCCGTCCGTTCCGACAGTTGATCGCCTTCTGGGCTCTTCTAGAACAGCCAGGGAAAGCGCAGGTGCCAGACCATCCAGACGGCCTCCCAGACGATCTGCCGGTTCATCTTGGAGGTTCCCGCGTGCCGGTCGATGAAGATGATGGGCACCTCCGTGACTGTGCACCCGGCGTGGTAGAGCTTGTAGGTGACCTCGATCTGGAAGGAGTAGCCGTCGCTGCGGATGGTGGAGAGGTCCAGCTTCTGCAGCGTCTCCCTGCGGAAGGCCTTGAAGCCTCCGGTGGCGTCGTTCACCGGCAGCCCGGTGATCAGCTTGGTGTACTGGTTTGCGAAGTAGGAGAGCAGCAGCCGCTTCAGCGGCCAGTTCACCACGTTGACGCCCTTGCAGTATCGCGACCCCAGGGCCAGGTCGTAGTCGTCCAGGGCCGCTATGAGCTCCGGCACCTTGTCCGGGCTGTGCGAGAAGTCGGCGTCCATCTGCACGATGGGGCCGTAGCCGTGCTCCAGCGCCCACCCGAAGCCGGCCACGTAGGCCTGCCCCAGGCCCGCCTTCCCCGGCCTCTCCAGCAGGTGGACCCTTCCGGCGGGCTCCATGGCCCGGACCGCGTCCCCGGTGCCGTCGGGGCTGCTGTCGTCCACCACCAGCACCTCGGCGCCCACGTCCAGCTCCAGCAGCCTGGGCACCAGGGCGCTGATGTTCTCCAGCTCGTTGTAGGTGGGTATCACCACCAGCGGCCCGCTCACATGCACCTCCTCCCGGCCAGTGGCGAATATGCCCAATAGCCACCGGCCCCGCCACACCTTCGTGCGTCGGGAACGACGATTGCTTATGATGGGCCTGCCTCGCGCACAGGGCCACCGAAGAGAAGCGGAAGGAGCTCGGGCATATGATCATCCGCACGCTGCTGCTGGCGGCCTCCGTCTGCACGCCCCAGGACAGCTTCCCCCAGTGGGGCATCGGCCCCATAGCCGGCTACAGCAGCACCGTCGGCGTGGTGGGGGGAGCCCAGGTCAGCCTGATGTGGCCCACTACCGTCCTGGCCGGGGAGGTCTCGGCCAGCACGAAGGGCGCCATAACCTTCGGCCCCGAGCTCGCCGTCCGGGGAAGGACCACGGGCCTGCGGGCCAGGGTGCTCTACGAGAAGCAGCTGGAAAGCGAATACTACGGCCCGGGCAACGGCGGCGACCCGGACACATCCGCCGCCTACGACATAGAGCAGCAGGAGGCGGAGGCAACTCTCACCTGGTCCCCCAGGTACGACCTCACGCTGGGGCTGGGCCTGGTGGCTCGGCACTCCACCACCTTCGACCGGGAGGAGAACCCCCTCTGGAACGAATGCCCCACCGACCTCACCGGCTCGCAGATGTCCGCCGGTCCCCGGCTGGAGGCCGAGTGGCAGGGGGAAATGGTGCTGCCGGTCTCGGTGAGCACCTCCTTCCTCCATCAGGAGGGCGGCGACGCCTCCTACTCCCGGCTGAAGGGCCAGCTGGCCGCCTACCTTCCCCTGGGGTCCACCACTGTGCTGGCCGGCCGGGGCAGGCTGACGAGGCACTGGAACACCGCCTCCACTCCCTTCCCATACCAGCTCTTCCTGGGCAGCCTGCAGGGGCTGCGGGGCTACCGCGACGGCAGGTTCTCCGGCGACTGGGCCCTGCTGTGCAGCGCCGAGCTCCGGCAGGAGGTCCTGCGGGCCACCGGCCCCCGGGGAATTGACCTGGCCCTGGCCCTGGTGGCCTTCGGCGACGCCGGCCAGGTGGCCGACGGCCTGGAGGGGCTGGCCATGGGCCGCTTCCACGGCTCAGGCGGCCTGGGCGTCCGGGTCATGCTCCCCGGCAACATGGTGATGGCCATCGACGGCGCCCTCTCCCCCGAGGGCTTCGGCCTCTCCACCGGCTACGGCCACACCTTCTAAGAAGGTGCCAGGCACTTGAATTGAACGGTTGCGGGGTAGGGAATTGCGCGGGAAGGGCCATCTTACTGGGCGGGATTAGCTTTCCCTTCACGGAGCAATTCCCTACGTAATCGCCGTGTAACGTAAGTGCCTGGCACTTACATGGGCTTTCGCGCGGCGGGGGGATTGGGTAGATTAGCCCGCAGGTGACGGATAGCATCCGCCGCCGGAACCGCCCCGACGCGAGCGGATAGTATATTCCAGATACAGCAAACCGGTACGTACACTTCCATGGAGGTCTGCAATGGCTATTGTCCGACCCTTCAGGGGCCTCAGGCCAAGGCCCGACCTGGCGGAGAGGATCGCGTCTCCGCCCTACGACGTTCTGGATTCGGAGGAAGCCCGGGAGATGGTGCGGGAGAACCCCCTGAGCTTCCTGCGGGTGGTCAAGCCCGAGGTGGACCTGGACCCGGACGTGGACCTCTACAGCGAGAAGGTCTACCGCCAGGGGGCGAGGAACCTCCGCCGGCTGATGGAGGAGGGGCAGATGATACAGGACGGCAAGCCCCTGTTCTACTTCTACCGGCAGGTGATGGGCGACCACAGCCAGGTGGGCCTGGTGGCCTGCGTCTCGGCGGAGGACTACGAAAGGGACGTGATAAAGAAGCACGAGCACACCAGGGAGGCCAAGGAGCGGGACCGGGTCCGCCACATAGAGGCCCAGAACGCCCAGTCGGGGCCCGTGTTCCTCACCTACAACGACGTCCGTGAGCTCAACTCCCTGCAGGATGGCGTCTGCCAGGGCCAGCCGGTCTACGACTTCACCGCCCCCGACGGTGTGCGGCACACCATGTGGCTGGTGGACGACCCCGGCGACATAGAGAAGATCATCCGGGTCTTCGGCGATGTGCCCACCCTGTACGTGGCCGACGGCCACCACCGCAGCGCCGCCGGCACCATAGTGGCGCAGAAGCGGCGGGAGTCCAACCCCAACCACACCGGGCAGGAGGAGTACAACTACTTCCTGGCCGTCCTCTTCCCCAAGAGCCACATGAAGATACTGCCCTATAACCGGGTGGTGGCCGACCTGAACGGTCTTTCGAAAGAGGACTTCGTTCAGAAGGTATCGGAGAGGTTCGATGTGGGAGAGACCGACGAGAGGTCACCGAAGAGCCCCCGCCGCTACGCCATGTACCTGGACGGGAAGTGGTACGGGCTGACCCCGAAGGAGGGGACCTTCGACCCCGGCGACCCGGTGGCCAGCCTTGACGCCAGCATACTGCAGAACAACCTGCTGGCCCCCGTGCTGGGGATAGAGAACCCCCGAACCGACGACAGGATAGACTTCGTGGGCGGCATCCGGGGCACGGACGAGCTGGAGAGGCGGGTGGACTCGGGGAGCTTCCGGGTGGCCTTCAGCCTCTACCACACAACAGTGGACCAGCTGCTGGCAGTGGCGGAATCGGGCCGGGTGATGCCCCCCAAGTCCACCTGGTTCGAGCCCAAGCTGCGCAGCGGCATGGTGATCCACGTACTCTGATGTACCGCCCAGCGCTCTTCGTCTGCGCCGCCTCCGCGGCCCTGATGGGCTGCGGCGGCGGCTCGGGCGCCTCCCGGGCGGTGGAGGGCTTCGCGGAGGCCATGGCCGACTCCGCCTACGGCGACGCCTGGGAGATGCTGACCCCAGTGACGCAGGCGCGCTACGACAGCACGGTCGCAGTACTCCGGCGCTTCGGCTGGGCGGAGTCGCGGGAGTCCCTTACCGACATCGCCGGCGAGATCACCGAGGAGGAGTTCGACACCCTCACCGGACGGGGGCTGTTCGTACTCTCCTCCGCCGCCCATCCGGAGACCGCAGACCTGAGCGACGCCATCGAGTCCGTGACCCATCCGGACAGCGGCGTTGCCGTGGTGGTCCTGGAGACGAATATTGGGCCTCAGGAGGTAGTGGTCCGCAGAATCGAGGGCAGGTGGCTTCTGGATCTCACGCAGCTCCGACCACCCACCGAAAGGGGCAGACATGGGCCTGATCAGCCGTAACTGGGTTATCTGGGCGTTCATCTTCGGCGGAATCGGACTGATCTTCCTGCTGATAGGTCTGGGAGTGGACCTGGGCAAGTGGTGGCCGGCATTCTTCACCGTGGTGGGACTGGCCTCCATAGCCCGCGGAGTCCGCGAGCAGGGCAACGTGACCCTGGGGATGATGCTCATCGGCTGGAGCGCAGGGCTGATAGTGGCCCTTCACGGAGATGAGCTGGGCATTCCCCATTCGACCTGGTTCTTCATCGGCGTCTTCATCCTCTGGATCCCCGTGGCCTGGCTGCTGGGCAGGAGCATGACGCCCTCGCAGCCCTCGGGATGATGGGCCGGCGCAAGCCCTGGCGTTTACTGGCCGTACTGGCCGTCGTCGTATCGGCCCTGCTGTCCGGGTGCATCGACGACCCGGTGGAGTACGGGGACTACAACATCTTCATCGCCGAGCTGAGCCTGGCCTGGAGTACCTTCAACGAGCATTACGTCGGCTTCGCCGAGGCGGACGTGGACTGGGACCAGTCCTGGGAGACAGCCCGCGCGCGCATGGACACAGTGGTCAGCTACCGGGGTCTGGGGCGGGTGATCTGGCAGATGGAGGAGCCGCTTCAGGACCCGGGTGTCCGAGTCTCGGAGTACGGTACCGGATGGAGCAGCACTCCCTACACGGTCTACCCCACCTTCAACATCGACACCACGCTGCACGACCAGTACCTGGACTCCCTGGGCTACCAGCAGGTGGAGACCGCCTGGGGCTACTGCATCGTGGCGGACTCCACCGTGCCCATGTTCGTTGTAACCGGCTGGAACGGGTTCAGCTTCGCGGCCTTCGACGAGGTGTTCAACCCAATGCTGGATTACGCGGAGGGGATGATAATCGACGCCAGGCGGGCCCCGGGCTCCACCTACAGCATGTACACATCCATGCCGCAGCTGGTGGCGAACCGCTTCGCCGACGACCTCAGAGACGCCTATTACCGGCAGTACCGGAACGGCCCGGCCAGAAACGACCTCTGCGATCCCATACCCTACAGGCTGCACCCCCGCGGGGGCTTCACCGGACCCACGCTGGTGCTCATGGGCCAGCAGAACAGCAGACTCACCGAGAGGTTCCTCTCCATGATGGGCTGCCTGCCCCACGTGACGCTGGCGGGGGACACCACCTACGGACTTGCCGACGCCTCCACCCAGTTCGACCTGGGAGGGGGGAGCATAAGCCTTCCGGACACGGCCATACTGGCCTGGAACGGCCAGCGGATACAGCGCCACGGGATAGCGCCGGACATGTCGGTGCCCGCCGACTCGGAGGACTTCGCCGCCGGAGTCGACCCGGTGCTGGAGTACGCCCTGGACTGGGCGGAGGGCCTCTAGCCTAGATCGAGGTCAGCACCAGAAGGCGACTGCCGTTGCTGTGGGAGGATATGTCCCAGGGGTAGCCGTCTATCTCCGCGGTGGCCTCTATCTCGAAGCTCAGGTAGTTGACCATCACCACCACCGTCCGGTTCCCGTCGGCGCAGGCGGCGTAGAAGTAGGGCATGGAGTAGTCGGAGTTTGCGCACACGCAGACGGGATGCCCCTCCACACCGAAGCTCTTGTACTCGAAGGGTCTGGCCCATCCCACCCTGGCAAGCCACAGCCGTCCCGATTCGGCGTCCCAGCGGGGCTCGGCCAGGCAGAGGACCGTGTCGCTGGGGGCGGAGGCGACGTCGGTGAAGGTACCGTCGTAGAATAGCCAGTTGGATCTTGGACTGGACCAGTCCAGCCTTACCGCGTGCAGTCCTTTGTCGTCGCCGTGGGCCACCACCATGACTGGGGGATCGTCGGAGTGTACCGCGATGGCTGCGGGTGCCGGCTCGATGTCGTAGACCCAGTTCACCTGGTTGGTGGAGGCGTTCACCTCCCGCAGACGGCCCTCCTGTGCGTCGGTGACGTAGATGCGGCCCAGGCCCTCCGGCGACCGGCAGATGGCCGAGGGGGAGGGACCGGCGCTGAAGTCGTCCACCACGTCGAAGCTCTGGGTGGACATCTCCAGGAGCTTCCCCGAGCCGGCGCACATGTACAGGCTGCTGCCCACCGGTGACTTGGTGAAGCAGTCCAGGGAGGCCGAAGAGCCGGCGCTGACCCGATGCGAGGCCGTTATCACCTGCTGGTCGGAGTCCACCTCGTGGACCATGCCGGTGCTGGTGCCCACCAGGAAGCTGCTGCCCCCCATGGAGGTCAGCGTCCTGGCCCCCTCCAAACCGGCCACGTAGCCCTCAACCGAGAGGTCCGAGGCGTCCAGTATCACCGCCCCGAACTCGCCGCTGTCGGTGTACTCCGTCACGTCGTGGCAGCCGGCCAGAAAGAGGAGGGCCAGCACCGTGAACGCTGCAGAAGGTCCGGCGGCCTTTTTCAGCATCCCCGCTCCTCGCTGCTCACATGGAGGTGAGCACTATCAGGTACTCGCCGCTGCGGTGGGTGGAGATCGCCCACGGGTAGCCCTCCAGCTCCGCCGTCATCTGCACCTCGCCGTACAGGTAGTGCAGGGCCACCACCACCGTCCGGTCCCCGTCGGCGCACGCCGCGTAGAAGAAGGGGATCGAAGGCGTGGGATTCACGGCCACACAGGTTGGGTGCCCCTCCATCGAAAACGACTGCTCCACCGGCTCCAGCTCGGTCAACCCGATCAGGCGGAGCTCCGCGTTGTCTCCGTCCCAGTCCGGGATGGAGATGCAGATTGCCGAGTCCTGGGTGGCCACCGCAACATCTGAGAATGGGCCCCCGGTTCCCGACAGCAGGTTGATGGTTCCACCCGCCTGCGTGTCCACGAGGTTGACGCCGCCCTGACCATCATGGGCGGAGACCAGGACATCGGGGTCGGAGGTGTAGCCGGCCAGGGCCACCGGCATCTCCGGGACCTCGATCACCTTGCCCACGTGGTTGTCGGAGGTCCAGACCTCCCGTACCCTCCCCTGCTCCATGTCGGATACGTATATGCGGGGAATCGACCCCGGCGACCGGCAGATGTCCGAGGGTGACACCCCTGCGGTGAAGTCGTCCACGATCCCGAAGGTCTCGCTGTCCATCTCCAGTATCTTCCCCGCTCCGGTGAGCAGATAGATGGTGCTGGCGGAGGGGGACTTCACCATCCGCCGGATGCCGGCCCCCGAGCCGGCTGTGACCTGCTGGTGCCTGACTATTTCCAGCACCCCGGAGTCCACCTCGTAGACCCGTCCGGTGCTGGTGCCCACCAGGAAGCGGCTGCCCCCCATGGATACCAGGGAACGGGCGCCATCCATGCCGGCCACGTAACCGACCACCGAGAGGTCCGAGGTCCTCAGTATCACCGCACCGAAGTCTCCGCTGTCGGTGTACTCGGTTACCTCATGGCAGCCGCCGGCCAGGAGCAGGACGCAGAGCGCCGCAGCCACCCATCTGCCGGCTACCAAGATATCCCCATCCTCAGCACGGCGTGCCTGGCGGGCGACCAGGCCCCGGGGTTGGCGGCCAATCCCCCCGGCTCGCCGGTCTCGTTGTACCACTCCACATCGTAGATCTTGTCCAGGTTGCGCCGGTTGAAGAGGTTGTATACAGTCATCCCCAGCTCCATGGTCACCGGTCCCGTCCATATCTTGCGGGCCAGGCCCAGGTCGGTCTGCATGGTGAAGGGGTATCGCTCGGTGTTCACCTGCACGATCACCGACTGCCCCGGCGGCGGGCTGTAGGGGAAGCCGCTGCCCCAGGTCCAGTCCAGGCTGAGGCTTGTACCCTCCAGCACCGGGTACCCGGCCAGCCGGGGGCCGTCCCCCCGCGGGCACTCCAGCGTAAGGTGGCCGTCGGCCGTGTGCCTCTGGTCCCAGTCCAGGTAGTTGTCCTCGCCGATGTTGATCTGCAGTCCCTCTGTTGCGTACCGGTAGGCCTCGGTGGGGGAGGAGTACCTGCCCTTGGCTATGGAGTAGGTGTAGCTGATGTTCCCCGACCACCAGGTGCCCGGCAGCCGCAACAGGCGCACCTCGGCGCCCCGGACGTTGCCGTGGCTGTCGTCGTTCTCGTAGAGGAAGTAGTCGTTGTAGGTCTCGCTGTAGTGCTGGGCCGTCCTCACCAGTCCGGTGATGTCCTTGTAGAAGGCCGACACCGCGATCGACGAGAGGTCGGTGAGGCGGTGGCGGAAGCCCAGCTCGTAGGCGTTGGTGCGCTCGGCGTCCAGGTCGGGGTTGCCCACGATGGAGTTGTCGCTGGTGATGCTGTAGTCGGTGCCGAAGTAGAGCTGGTTCAGGTTGGGCATCTGGAAGTAGTGGCCGTAGGTGGCAAAGAAGACGTCCCGCTCCGTCACCGGGTTGGTGATGCCTATCCTGGGGCTCAGCTGGGTCTTGGCCTCCACCGCCACCACCCCGCTGTCCTCGGGGGAGAACCTGTCCGTGTTCGCGTTGAAGTAGTCGTAGCGCAGCCCGGCGTTGACCACCAGCCCCCCGGAGAAGCGGGAGGTGGTCTGCACGTAGGCGGACCCGGAGTAGGGGAAGGCCTCGAAGAGACTGACGAAGTTGCTGCCCGAGCCCTGGTTGTAGACGCTGTAGTCGTAGATGTCGTAGTAGCGCCCCTCCACCCCGCCCTTGAGCTCGAAGGTGGGCCCGAACCTGCTGGTGACATCTACCCTCGCGGTGTTGGTGAAGCTCTGCGACTCCAGCCAGACGTCGGGATGAACCCCCTGGTGGTAGAAGCCCAGGGAGTCCGCCAGCCTGGGTTCTGGAAGGTAGAAGGCCACCCAGTCGGAGGGGCCGTACCCCTCGCCGCGGTAGCCGCCGTCCTCGCTGCGGATGCGGCGCCAGTTGCAGAAGCGGCCGCGGTTGGCCTTGAAGTCCACGAAGACCTGGTCGCTGAGGACCTGTGTGAGGCCGAAGGTGAAGCCGTAGTCCTCCCGGTGCCTGATGGGCAGGGCGTAGTCCGGGTTGCCGCCCAGTACCGCATCGCCGCCGATGAAGACCGACTGGTCGTACCGCGACCACAGCCACTCGTCCCAGCCGGACTGCCGGTAGCTGTAGGTGGCCAGGAGCGACATCCTGGTCCCCCCCGACGGCCGGTAGGTGAGCTTCCCCGAGGCCGAGAGGCCGTTCTGCCAGTTGTTCTCCCAGAAGCCGCGGCTGTCCTCCAGGTTGCGGCCGCTGCGCAGCCAGCTGGCGGACCCGAATACCCGGGCCTTCCCCGGAACCCGCACCCCCAACAGGGGAAGCAGGTGCGAGGTGAGGGGCTCCGGGCCGCCGGCGGCGGCCTCCACGTTCCAGCAGTCGCTGCGGTAGTTGTCGTTCTCCGCCGGCGTGGAGTAGTTGCGGGACTCGTTCTCCCAGCCGAACTCGCTCATCTCCCCCCGCCGGATCATGATCTCCCCGGAGTAGTCGTCGCCCCCCTCCCGGGTGACCATGTTCACCACTCCCGACATTGCGTTGCCGTACTCGGCGGTGAGGCCGCCGGTGGTTATGGAGGCCTGTTCCAGAGCCACCAGGGGCACCGGGCTGAAGTATGAGTCCAGCAGCGGGGAGTCCACCTCTATGCCGTCCAGCATGTAGGCCACCTCCCCCGCCCGGCCTCCCCGGACGTGCAGCGCTCCCCCCCGGGAGACCACCCCCGGCTGGCGGCGGACCACGTCCAGTATGCCGGCCACCGGCATCAGCTTGATCTCGTCGCGGTCTATCACGTGGATGGTGGAGGGGACGTCCTCCAGTATCAGGCTTCGCTGGTCGGTGACCTGGATCACCGTCTGGCCGCTGGCCTCCTGGGTGAGCTGGAAGTCGATCCTCGTGGAGTGGTCCGCCACCACGGTGACCCCCTCCTTGGTCACCGAGCCCATGCCCACCATCCTGGCCACAACGGTGTACTCGCCGGGGCTGAGCATGGGGATGTAGTACTCCCCGGCGGCATCGGTCATGGAGCCGAAGGAGGTTCCCTCTATCACCACGCTGGCCCCGATCAGGGCCTCCCCGTCGGGGTCGGTGACGATGCCCATCACCTTGCCGGTGGTGCTGGCGCGGGCCAGGGCGGCGATGAGAACCACAACCGCGAAGGCGGCGTTCCTGATCATGGCGGGCCCTTTCCGGGAAGAGGCATATAAAGGCTCTACGCAGCTAGAATATCCACAGCAGCCCGCCGGCACAATGCGCACATTGCCCCCACCGGGCTGCGGCCATTGACATGCAGCGCCGCCGGGGGCCTTATTGGACCCATGCAGAAGAAAAGCGGACACCGGGACACGGAGGGCGGGCGGTTGCTTGCGCGGCTGGCCCGCGACACAACCTCCGGGGCTTCCATGATCTGCAGGCGGGTGCTGCAGGCCCTGGCCGAGGGCACCGAGTTCCCCGCCGACACCCCCCGCAGGCTGCGGGAGATGGCGGGGGACATGGCCCCCCTGCGCTTCCTGGCCCGCCGGCTCGAAGAAACCGACGACCCCGCAGCGGAGGCCGAGAGGCTGCTCGAGGAGATGGAAAGCGGCCTGGAGAGGCTCGCCGAAGAGGCGGGGCCGCTGGTCTCGGGAAGGTTGCTGATCTGCCACAGCAACAGCGGCACGGTGATCTCGGTGCTCTCGGCGGTCTCCCCTCCCCCGGACGCCGTATTCCAGACCCTGTCCCTTCCCGGCGGCGAGGGCCGCAGCGCGGCGGAAGCACTCTCCGGCAACGGCCTCCGGGTTACCCTGGTGAACGACGCGCAGGCTCCGGAGCTGGTCCGCAGCCACGGGCTGCTCCCCGTAATGGGGGCCGACGCGGTGACGGAGGACTACGTGGTGAACAAGACGGGCACCGCCCGACTAGTGGAGGCCGCACTGGAGGCGGGCCTGGAGCCGCTGTTCCTGGCCGGCCCCGGCAAGCGCCTGTCGGCACGGGAGTACGGGGACCGCCCCCACAGCCCCCTGTTCGAAAAAGTGCCCCTGCAGGGAGTGCGGGTGATGGGCTGATGCCGGCCAAAGTCAGGCCCACCGACACCGTCCTGATCGGTCAGGGAGGCTTCCGGGACCTGGAGCGGCGGGCCGTGGAGCTGCTTGCGGGCAGTGCCGCCGGCCGGGTCATGGTGGCCACCGCCAACCGGACCCAGGTGGAGAGGCTGCAGTCGCTGCTGCTGGCCGACGGAGGGGTGGGCCACGGAATCAGGTGGTTCCCCAGCCTCCGCCGCCTGGCGGAGACGGCCGGAGGCCTCTCCGTGACTTCCGGGGAGGTGGACGCGGTCTCCCGGGCTGCCATGGGCCTGAGGGCCCTGGGGGAGGCCGGAGGCGGCACCGCCCTGGCGGGGCTGCGGGGAAGCCTGCCGGCCGCGGCCTCCCTGGCCGACTTCTTCGAGAAGATGCTCCTGCTGGGGATCGAGCCGGAGAGCTACGAGGTGGCCCTCACGGTGGTGGGGGAGGAGGCCGGCGACCTCGCACCGGCGGTGGGAAGGATCTTCAAAACCTACCTGGGCCTGCGGGAAGGCTGCTTCCCCCGGGCCCCGGACCGGGCCATGCGCAGGGAGCCCCAGGCGGAGCCCCCCGACCTCCTGGTCCTCTACGGCTTCTACGAGCTCAACCCCCTGCAGAGGTCCCTGGTGACGCGCCTGGCCCACTGGCCGGGTCGGATGGAATGGCTCACCCCCTCCCGCCCGGGCATGGACCGCTGGCGGGAGGTGACCCGCCGCACAGACGACCTGCTGGAGTCCCTCTCGCTGAACCGGCCGCAGCGCCTCAGAGGGGGAGAGGAATCGGTCTTCGGCCCGGTGGTCCGCAACATGCTCACAGGGGGCCGCACCTCCGCCCCCCGGGGGATGGACCTGCTGGTCACCCGGGGCGAGCTGGGCACCGCCAGGGCGGTGGTGGACAGGATCACCGATCTGATGGCGGG
>Ga0207797_1001700_pt1 | contig 15803 bp, 15 predicted proteins | sample PRCRCaboRojoPR_6_FD_187275 | JGI IMG/M metagenome (GOLD analysis project Ga0207797, IMG submission 187275) | Marine sediment microbial community from Cabo Rojo, Puerto Rico - PR CR 10% Liquid 1 (SPAdes) | ecosystem: Environmental > Aquatic > Marine > Coastal > Sediment | place: Cabo Rojo, Puerto...
AGGATCGGAGACGATCCTGGTGGTGGAGGACGAAAAGACGATCCTCACCCTGGCTGAGCGGTACCTGGAGCGACGGGGTTACACGGTCCTTGCGGCCCCGGATCCGGCCACGGCCCTGGAGGCGGCGGAGGCCCACCAGGGCGAGATCCACCTGCTTCTGACTGATGTGGTGCTGCCCGGGATGAACGGGAAGCAGCTGCAGGGGGAGCTCAGGGAGACCATGCCCGAGCTGCGGACCCTCTTCATGTCAGGCTACACCGCCAACGTCATCGCTCAGCGGGGAGTACTGGAAGAAGGCGTCCAGTTCATCCAGAAGCCCTTCACCATGAGCACCCTTACCCGCCGGGTCCGGGAGGTCCTGGATTTGAGGGAGAAGGACCCCCGGTAGCCCCGAAAAGGGGTCTCGTCCCACAGCCCTCCAGAGCCACGGGAGAGGGATACCCCGAGGCGACCGGGGGGCTCCGCCGCGGTACCTTCACCCGCCCGAACCCATCCAGACCAATTCGCCGGTCTCCAGGTCCCACGCCCGGGGCGGCGCGAAGGAGCTCCGGGTGTCGTGGCCTTCCGGAACCAGGGTCGGGAAGAGGATTGGGATCCCGGGGGTCCTGGGGCCGGGCGCCCTGAAGTAGGGGGGAGCCGTAAAGTAGTTGTAGTGGCTGTACTCCTCGGCTCGGGAGAGGTCCACCTCCCACCCCAGGTCTGCCAGGGAAGCGACGGTGACGGCGCTGATGGCGGCTACGGCGTCAGTCAGGGTGGGGGCCATGAGCTCGCCGCCGAAGAGGGGAAGCCGCCAGTGACCGCACTTCCCCAGCTGGACCGGCACGGGCACCGGGCCCTGCCCGTTGTTCGGCAGGTCCCCATAGGCCTGGATGGCCCCGGATCCGGTGAACCGGGGATCGTCGGTCTGCCTGCCGTCCACCAGATCCCTGAGGTTCGGATGGATCTTCCCCCAGGAGCTGAATCCCAGGGCATGCAGGAGCTCGTGGGCCGCCAAGCGTTCGAAGAAGCCCCGCTCCAGGTGCGTGTTACGACTGTTGATGACCACCATGCCGATGACGGTGGTCCGGTAGTCGGGGTCGCCGTCGGCGATCCGGTACCCGCACATGTTCCCCAGTCCCGCTGCTTCCCGGTAGTTCTCGAACGCCGGATCGGCCTCGAAATCCCTCTTGTACACGAAGACCACGGGATTGTCGATGGTCTCGTCCACGGGGGGGATGGAAACCACGTCACACTGGAAGCCGTCGGTCTTCACCGGCATGGCCGGGGGCGGGGAGCCCATGAAGGAGCGGAGTCTGGTGACGGCGGACGCGATGGCCGCCTTCTCCGTTGCGTTGAAGTCCGCCTCATCCTCGTAGCGGACATGGATGTCAAAGGGACTGTCCACGGCGTAGGCCGTAGCCGAGAAGACCACGGGTGCCAGGGTTCCTGCCTGGAGCTCCAGGGTCTGCTGTCCCGGTGAAGGGCCCAGGCGCCACACCCAGGCCACCGCCGTTCCGTCCTGGTCGGTCTCCTCGAAGGCGCCGGACACCTGACCACCGGAGCCGGCGGAGAAGCTCACCGGGACCCCCGGGGCGTCGTTTCCGTAGGCGTCCTTCACCCATGCGGCGATGGCCAGGGGAAGGGCGGCCCCGGCAGGCCCGCTCTGGTCCATGCCCAGGAAGGGCGTCACCGTCGCTGGGGGCCCGGCGTGGGCGTCCGCCGTGAACGCCACGGGTGACAGGGAGGCGGCGCTGACCTGAAGGGTGTTGGTGCCCACTGCCGTGCCCAGGGTCCAGGTGGTGGTCGCGGTTCCGGTGGCCGTGGTCTGGACCGCACCGGCGGCCACGGATCCCCCGCCCCCGGTGACGGAGAAGCTCACGTTCACGCCTCCCACCCCCTTGCCGCTGGCCGTGGTGACCCGGACACCCACGCTCACCTCCTCGGCCACGGCGGCTTCCAGGTTGGTCTGGGTGGTGGCGGCCAGGGTAGCGGGGGTGTCGTCGGGCTCGGTCTCCACCGTGACGCCGGTGGAACTGGAGTCGCCGCACCCGAGAGGAATCAAGAGGAAGGGAAAGAGGAGAAGGACGACAACCGGGAAGGAAGCGGCTGGACGGGGGCGCATGGGAAGGCTCCTTGGGGAGAAGAACTCGTCTCCGGGCACCGGCGGACAGCCGTTCCGCTGCACTCCGCAGGCACTGCGCGGCCCCACCCTTCCCGTCTCAGGAAACGGCGGCCCTGGACCGGTACCATTCGGCCGGCCCCTCCGGGATGTCAATGGTTCTCTTGTCTCCAGCCCGGGGGCAGGCCCTCCCTGGGGGTAGCGCACACAGGGACGGAGAGGGTCGGGTGAGCTCCGTCAGGATGAGGGAGAGCAGGGCCGGCCTCCGGGGGAGCACGACCGCGGATCCTCGCATGGTTCATCCCTCCTCTCGTTTTCCAGTGGCGCTGATGACACTGAAGGCTGCACTCCCCGGAGGGGAGGCTCGATACGCGTTTCCACCCAGGGCAACGGCGGAATGACATGGGTTTTGTTGCGCTACCGGGGGAGCGGATGCGACTCTGGGCCTGGGCGGCGTCCGGTGCGGCAGTGCCGGCCGGCGGCGTTCGATGCGCGTGTCCCGACTGGTGATCCCCGTAATCCCCGGAATCGGGAGTGACCCCCCTGGCTCTGGAGATGGGCCGCGCCCCCGCGCCTGGAGGCCTATCCGTGACTCCTCCTGCACCCGAGAGACGAACCGTCGGGCTCTTCATCGCCACGGCCCTGGTGGTGGGGAACATGGTGGGGAGCGGGGTCTTCCTGTTGCCTTCCTCCCTGGCTCCCTTCGGGGGCATAAGCCTCCTGGGGTGGCTCTTCACCAGTGCCGGGGCCGTGATGGTGGCCCTTCTCATGGCCGGACTGGCCCGACGCATGCCCCGGGCCGGGGGGCCCTACGCCTACACCCGGGAGGGACTCGGCGGGCTGCCGGCCTTTCTGGTAGCCTGGGGGTACTGGATCAGCATCTGGTCCGGGAACGCCGCCATCTCCGTGGCTTTCGTAGGGTACATGGCCGCCTTCTTCCCGCCCCTGGCCCAGAGCCCGGTCCTGGGGGCCGGAGCGGCCCTGGCCTCCATCTGGTTCCTCACCGGTGTCAACGCCCTGGGCGTGCGGGAAGCGGGTATCCTGCAGCTTCTCACCACCATCCTCAAGCTCCTTCCCCTGGTGGCTGTGGGGACCCTGGGCTTGCTGTACCTGGACCCGGAACACTTCGTGCCCTTCAATGCCTCGGGCCGGCCGGCCGTCTCCGCCGTCACGGCCACGGCCACCCTGACCCTGTGGGCCTTCGTGGGGCTGGAGTCCGCCACGATTCCGGCAGACTCGGTAAAGGATCCGGCTCGGACGATTCCCAGGGCCACGGTCCTGGGCACCCTGGTGGCGGCCCTGGTCTACATCCTGGCCACCGTGGGAGTCATGGGAGCGCTGCCGGCGGGGGAGCTGGCTCGGTCCACGGCCCCCTTCGCCGACGCCGCGGCCCGGATGTGGGGCGGCTGGGCCAGGCCCGCCGTGGCCTTCGGGGCCGCCGTTTCCGCCTTTGGCGCCCTGAACGGCTGGATCCTGCTTCAGGGCCAGATGCCTCTGGCAGCGGCCCGGGACGGGCTGTTTCCCGGAGTCTTCGGCAGGGTCTCGAGACGGGGCACACCGGTGGCCGGGCTGGTGATCAGCAGCGTCCTGGTCACCGGGCTCATGGCCCTGAACTTCACGGCGAGCCTGGTGGACCAGTTCACCTTCATCATCCTCCTGGCCACCTTGAGCACCCTCATCCCCTACATCTTCTCGAGTCTGGCGGAGCTGGCCATGGTGGCCAGGGAACGCCGGACCCGGAGACGAGGAGAAGCGGAGGATCCGGACGGTGCGAGGTCGCCGACCGGAGCCGTTACCTGGGAGGGTGGGAGACCACGGGCCCATGAGTCAGCCTCGGCCCGAGGGGCAGCCTTGCGGGGCCGCGTGGTGCTGGCCGTGCTGGCTCTGGCCTACTCCCTCTGGGCGTCCGTGGGGGCCGGGCCCCGGACCCTCTTCTGGGGCCTCGTCCTCCTTCTGGCCGGACTGCCCGTATACGGCTGGCAGGTGTGGAGGAGTGGTGGCGAACCTACAGTCCCGGGGGGGACTCCTCCCGGACCCAGGCGCCGAGGAAGGGATCGTCGAAGGTGACCCTTCCGGCACGTCTGGCCAGGAGACCTCGTCCTATCAGGGTGTCCACGGCCTGGGATACGGCTGAGGCGCTTCGGAGCCCGTAACGCCGGCGTACCTCTCCAGAGGTCAGGGCCCGCGCACCGGCCGCTACGGCACGGAGCACATCCCGGTGATGAGGAGAAAGGTGGGACCAGAGCCTCTCGAAGACTCCCCGGTCCCCCCTTACGATGTCGGAAAGGGCAGCCCGGATGTCGTCGGGTTCGAGAACGCCCCTTGCCGCCCCCCGAAACCAGACCTGGCGGGCGAGCTTGAGAACGTCCTCGGTCCGTGGGCCGGCCTCCTGGATGGCTGCCCTGCCGATCCCTTCCACCTCGCCCAGCCCACCGGAACGCAGACGATCGTCGATCCAGTGGGCGAAGTGCCCCGGATCGATCTCTCCTACGAAGAGTCTCTCGAAGGCGCCGTGGAAGGGTCCGTCCCGGGCCGTGAGCTCCTCAATGACCGTCTCCTCGGATCCGGCACAGACATAGGAGAGGTTGTGGTGGCCCTGCATGAGGTCCCGCAGTTCCCAGGCGGCTCGCGGGGGACCGAAATCCATCAGACGCTGGAACTCGTCCAGGGCCACGCACACCCCTCCGGTCCTTCCGGCTGCCAGAGCGTCCAGGCGGTTCAGCACCTCCTCCAATCCGGGAAGGCCCTCCGCCTGCCGTTGCCGGGTCTCCCGGGGACCGAATCGGAGGCGCAGGACGGGAGCTCCGGATGAATCGGCGGTGAGCTCGAGCCGGAGAGTCCGAACCCATTCAGCGAGCCACTGGGAATCCCGGGAGGGGGACTGGCGTGCCAGGGAGGTCAGAAGCCGATCCGTCATCTCGGTGACGCTGGTGGCCCCTCCCAGGTCGGCCCGCACGAGCAACCCTCCCTCCCGGCGGAAGCTTTCACCAGCCACGTGGATGGCGGAGGATTTTCCCATACGACGGGGGCCGTAAACCAGGAGGCGCGAGGGCGCTCGCATGGCCCGGCGGATGCGCTTCACCTCCTGGGCCCGGTCCGTGAAGTACTCCCCGGCCACCCGTTCTCCGATGCGAAAAGGGTTCTCCAGAATGGGCTCCGGCGACCTTACGCCCCTTCGACGACGGCTGGGCGGAGATCGTCAGGCCGTGATTCACCCTCTGCCGAGGAGCTCCGCCAGGACCTCCCGGTAGCACCTATAGGCCGGCCAGGAGATCGCGTTCCGGACCCGTCCCCCGGCCAGGGGCACGTAACGCCCGGACTGCAGGAGAGGGGGAACGATCTCCCGGAGCGTCTCCCGGATCAGCTCCGGCGAACCCCTGCGGAGGACGGAGAGGGGGATGCCGCCGATGAGCCCCACCTCGGGCCCGAAGTCCCTGCGGAGCCGGCGGTAGTCCAGAGCCGGCACGTCGGCGGTTTCGGAGATCCAGAACGAGGAGACCCCGGCCCGGATCATGTCCGTGAAGAGGAGGCGACTGTCGCCGTACGTGCTCACCAGGACGTTTTCGCATTCGAAGTCCCGGGCCGCGGCGACGATCCCCTGGTACACCGGGATCATGAGCTCCCGGAACATGGCCGGGGAGACCAGGGGCCCCTGGTTGTCGGAGATGGGCTCGCTGAGAAAGATGAACTCGGGATCCACGTCCTCCAGGGTCCACCGGAGCATCCGGGAGCAGAACTTCCCGTAGTGCTCCATGCGGTCCCGGGTCGGCCCGGGGTTCCGGGCTACGGCCACGAGGGCCTCTTCCAGCGTGGACCAGTCCCCCACGCCCAGGGCCTGGAAGAGTCCCCGGGAGGCCCAGATGCAGACGATGTGGTCCCGCTCCCGGAGCCGCCGGACCGTCTCCTGCCAGTCTGCGGGAAAACGCCGCCGAGAGATGTCGAAGGCCTCCCGGTACTCGTCCAGGGAGCGATGGGATATGCGGCCGAAACGGTCTGCCGGGAAGGTGAGATCGGGTCCCACCCGCTCGTGGGGCGTGAGGCCGAAGATGTCCATGTGGGTCCTGTCGGCGGGCAGGCCCTGCGTCCGCCACATCTCCAGCACGTCCTCCCGGACCCCCTCCTCCAGGAGGGGCGGCCGGTCCACCGGCTCACCGCGCATGAGGCACCGGAATCGCTCTCGCTCGTTCATGGCGGGAGCATGGGGCTCCTACCACTCCCGTCCATGAACGCCTCACCCCTGGCCAGGATCTCGTCGTGGTCCTCCGGAGGCCGGGCGTCTTCCAGAAGCTGGACCGTCCGCTCACGGAGGAGGTCCTCGAAGCGGGGCCGCCCCTGGGCCTCCCACTCTTCCAGGCTCGGTCGGGGAGTGAGGGCGCTGTCGTAGTAGGCGTCCCGGAAGGAGGCCAGGGTGAGCTCGGAGTCCAGGAAGCCGGCTCCGGGGCCCCGCTCCAGGATCGTCTTCAGGTCCGCCTCCTCGTGGCTCAGCCCGAAGCCCTCGGCCATCCAGAGGGCCTGTCCGATGACGTCGTCGGAGTAGACGGCCAGGGCCGGAGAGAAGGCCTTGGAGCTCAGGTTGCCCCCCACAAAGGGCACGAGGCCGGCCCGTCCCAGGAGGCTGAGGACGTGGTTGGTCCAGAGCTGACCCCCGGCCCGGAGGTCGGGTCCCCAGCCCGCTCCCGAGCCCGACGCGCCCACGTGAGGCAGGCCGTAGCGGCTCATCATCTCGGCGCAGGCCACGTTCAGGAGCATGGAGCGAGGCCCGTAGAAATCCTGGAGAGTGCGCATGTCGAAGTAGGCCGGCAGGCTGCCCAACACGACGGGAGCACCGGTTCGGACGAGCTGGGCCACGGCGAGCCCGGCCAGCAACTCGGCGTTCAGCAGGACGAGGGTGCCACCGGCGCTGACGGGTGTGGACATGCCCGCCATGCTGAAGTTGGAATAGATGACGGGAAGCTCCCGCTCCACGGTGGCCACCAGGCGGTCTCCCGTGCTCTCGTTCAGAACCAGCGGTGTTACGGGATTGAGGTAGGGGAGGGCGAAGGGAGCGTCGGCCATCCCCGGCCTCAGGTGCTCCAGGAGGTCCAGGGCCGGCTCGAAGCACTCGTCGGCCGATACGAGAATCACCAGGGGCTTCGTCGTGTTCGCCGCCATCTCCAGCGTGCCCACCAGGTCCGCCGTCTCGTCCGGGAGGTCCCGGAGGATGCCCACGGTGGAGACCACGTCGAAGCGGGGCAGTGCGTCGCCCAGGCGGGTGGCCGTTGCCATGTGCTCCCGGCCGAAGGGCGAAAGCTCGTCCGTGCGGGGATCCTGGTAGTGGAGGTTCGTCACCCCGATGCCGAAACGGGTCCGATCCGCTCCCAGGCGAAAGGCCGGCTCCCCGGTGCGACGGAAGACGTCGACGGCGGAGGGGGCGGCGTCCAGGGCCCACTCCACCAGGCCGGTCTCAAACCGGGCCCGACCGGCACCGGCCTCCGGCTCCTCCTCCACGTGGACGCCCTCGGAGGGGCGCAGCAGGTCCAGGGCCCGGCGGGAATGGACCCGGATACCGGTCTGGGAGAGGATGCGAAGGGAGTGTTCGTGGACGAAGTCCATGGCCTCCCCGGTGAGGAGGGAAAGGCGGGGGCGAAGAGTGGAGTCCATGACTCAGATGCCTGCCGGTGCAGGGTGGGGCTGAGCGCCGAACGGAGACCGTCCGGTTGTTGCGCTCCGTGGAGAATAGGCCAAGCCTGCGGGGAGGGCGAGACGGCGGATCCCCGGATTCCCGGCTCGTCCTCTTGAACACGGGCCTGGGCCCCTGGTTTCTTCGAACCGTTCCCCTGTGTGCGGCTCCCTGACAGAGGGCAGGGAGGGGTGCTTCAGCGACGCGTCAGGACGACACGCCCAGTCCTGCCTCCATCCCTGAGGACTCGTCCATGAGACCCTCATCCCCTTCCCGTGTCGAACGCAGGAAGGCGGAGAGGGCCAGGAGTCCCAGGATACCCACCACGGTCGTTGTCGCCACGACGAGACTCATGATCTCCAGGCCCGGCTTCTCCTCCTGGAGAAAGGGTGTGGCCTGGGTCCAGAAGATGGCACCGATGGCGAAGGCGCCGGTGATGCAGGCTGTGGCGCGGAGGGGATGCGGGATCCTGTTGTCCCCTCTCTTCCGGCCCGGAAAGGCGCTGGCGAATCCAGCCACACAGACGAGGAGCCCAACAAGACCCAGGAACCAGTAGACAGCCAGGAAATAGGGCTTCAGTACCGCCGCCGCGAGTCCGACCACGGCGATCCACAGGAGCGTGATGGCGGCGAGTGTTCCCAGGATGACCCGGAATACGGTTTGGCCCAAGGATCGGAGAGTCGGGTCGGATGCTTTCATGGCAGGCTCCGCGAGTCGAGGAACGGTTGGTGGCCGGTCATGGACGGAACGCTCCAGAGGCTCTGGTCCAGGAAGGAAGCCCCGGGGTTCTCGCTCGTGCTTCGGATTGGAGAGCTGGATTTTATGCCTTTTCTGGATTTTAGATAACAGTCATTCCGGATTTCCACAAGACTGGAGGTCCGGTGGGGTCGCCGGGTAACGGGTGACGCCGGGCCGGAGAACCTGCAGATTGGTAGGAGGGGCGGCGGGAGGTCGCCGAGTCAGGAAGGTGGACGTGGAATCGGAACGGTGGACTGCCGAGGACGACATGGAACGGATCATCCCCCTGGAGAAGGCGGCCGGACCCCCGGACCGGGAGGCGGTGCTTCGGGCCCAGGGCGTGCCGGCGGACCACGACGTCCCGGCCCGGGTGGAGGAGACGCTGATCCAGGCGGCGGAGCTCTACCGGACGCTGGCTCGCCCCCGGGGGATGTTCGCCACTCTGTCGGCCGAAGAAGCCCTGGAGGTCTACCGGGGAGAAGGCAACAACGCGGCCCGGAGTCCTCTTCCCGGGATCATCCGGAAGGCGGAGGGCCTGGCCCTCTTCGCCGCTACCCTGGGCCAGGAGGTGAGCCGTCGTATCGAGTCCCTCTTTGCCGAGGGGGACCCGGCTCTGGCCTGTGCCCTGGACGCCATGGCCTCGGAACAGGCCGATTACGCCGCCGACCTCCTGGCAGCTGCGTTCCTGGCGGTTCTGGTCGAGGACGAGAAGGCTGGGCCCCACAGCGTCGTCCTCCCCTACAGTCCCGGATACTGCGGCTGGCACGTGACGGGGCAGCGGACCCTGTTCGCTCGCCTGGAGCCCGGCCGTCTGAATATCACCTTGAATCCCAGCTGCCTCATGAGCCCCTTGAAGTCCGTGTCCGGGCTGCTGGTGGCCGGCGACGCCCAGGTCCACCGCTTCGACAACGATTTCGACTTCTGCCCGGAGTGCGCCAGCTGGCCATGCCGGGACCGGATGGCGTCGCTGATGGATGGGGAGGAGAGGGAGGAGACGTGATGGAGGGCCGCTCCCCGGTGAAGCCCATGACAGCCAGCCATGGAGGACCATGGAAATCCTGAAAGACATCGCCCGTGCGCTGCAGGCGGGTGACGACGGAGAGGTAGCCGGGCAGGTTCGGCAAGCTGTCGACGGAGGACTGTCGGCCTCCGACATCCTGGACCACGGCCTCATCGCCGGCATGGACGTGGTGGGCAGACGGTTCCGGGAGCGGGAGATCTTTCTCCCGGAGGTGCTCCTGGCCGCCCGGGCCATGAATGCCGGGGTGGACGTCCTGAAGCCTCTCCTCGTGGGAGGTGAGGTCCCCAGCCGGGGCACCGTGGTTTTGGGATCCATCCAGGGGGACCTCCACGACATCGGAAAGAACCTGGTGGGGATCATGCTGAAGGGAGCGGGCTACGAGGTCGTGGACCTGGGTACGGACGTGGCTCCGGAGGCTTTTGTGGACGCCGCCGAAGAGCGGGGGGCGACCGTGATCGGGATCTCCGCCCTTCTCACCACCACCATGAGTCGGATGGGTGAGGTTGTGGAGTGCAGGGACCGCCGGGGGTTGGCGGAGCAGATCCGGATCCTGGTGGGGGGCGCTCCCCTGTCCCAGGACTTCGCCGACTCCATTGGGGCTACGGCGTACTGTCCGGACGCCGCCGACGCAGTGGAGCGGGTGATGGACCTCTCGGGAGAGGGGTGATGCCCCCCTTCCCGGATGAGAACGGCGAGCCCTTCCTGGAACGGGTCGGTCGGGGAGAGACGCTGGTGGGGGACGGCGCCATCGGCACGCAGCTCCAGGCGGAGGGCCTGGAGGCCGGCGACGCCCCGGAGAGCGTGACCCTCCACCGGCCCGAGATCCTGGCCCGCATCGCCTCCGGCTACCTGGAGGCCGGCGCCGACGTTCTCACCACGAACACCTTCGGCGCCTCACCCCTGAAGCTGGCTCGCCACGGCCTGGAGGACCGGACGGAGGAGATCAACCGGAGGGGGGTGGAGGTGCTCCGGGAGGTGGCCGGCCTCCGGGCGTACGTGTCCGCTTCGGTGGGGCCCACCGGCGCCCTCCTGGAGCCCTACGGGGACACGGCCGAGGCCGAGGTCTTCGAGGCGTTCCTCCGGCAGGTCGGGGCGCTGGTCGATGGCGGCCCGGACCTCATTTGCGTGGAGACCATGACGGATCTGCGGGAAGCGGTGCTGGCCGTCCGGGCGGCCCGGACCGTGACTTCGGCTCTGCCCATCATGGCCACCATGACCTTCGAGGAAACGCCGAGGGGGTTCTACACCCTCATGGGGAACTCCGTGGCCGACGTGGTTGCGGGACTGGAGGAGGTCGGGGCGGACGTGGTGGGCACGAACTGTGGCTCGGGGATCGAGACCATGGCCCACATCGCCCGATCCCTGGTGGATGCCACGTCCCTTCCCGTGGCCGTGCAATCCAACGCCGGGCTGCCCGAGGTGCGGGAGGGGGTGGTGACCTACGCCGAGACGCCGGAGCTCTTCGCCCGCTACGCCGGGGAGATGCTGACCTATCCGGTGGCGTTCATCGGGGGCTGCTGCGGCACCGGGCCGGAGCACATCCGGGCCATCCGGGCGGTGGTGGATGGGGGGGGTCGAGGGCCTCAGTCCTTGTAGGCCACGACCTCCAGGCCCGGGATCCGACGGAATTCTGACGTGTTCGCGGTGACCAGCGGGATTTCGTACCGAAGGCTGGCTGCGGCAATCCAGAGGTCATTGGTGCCAATCAGCCGCCCGGCCCTTCTCAAGCTTCGGGTGACTCTCCCGTATTCCAACGCGGTGGCCTCATCCGTGGGAAGCAAAACGTGGAGTTCCAGGATCGTCCGGAATAGAGCATCTTCGGGACTACGGAATCCTTCCGCGAACTCCCCCAGGGCGGTGGCTGAGAGGTGCAGTTCCATCTCGGGGTCGTCCGCCAAGAATCGGTGGGCCGGTCCGCTGGAATCCTCCCGGGTCCGTTCCCGCTGGAGATCAATGAGAAAGGTCGTGTCGAACGCTACCCGTCGCGCCATGGATCCTCCGGCGGCCGGTCCGTCCTCTGAGCCTTCTCCAAGTGATCCAGAGCCTCCTGATCCATCAACGGTGCGGCCTCGAGAGCTTTCAGCAGGGCAGCTGCCGTGTGGGGAGGTGGGGGCCACACCGCCCTCTTGATCACTTTGGAGAAGGACTCCGTTCTAGTTCGCCTCGCCCGGCGAAGCCGCTCGTAGGCTTCCAGGTCGATGGAGATGGTCTTGGTAGCCATGCATGCATAGATACACGCATGCATAGACATTGTCAACGCAACTTGTCCGAGCAAGCGCGGCCACCGAGCCCCTGCGAAGGAACCACGCTGTGCCCGGATCGTCCGGATGCCTGCCCCTTGCCATTCCTCCCGCGGGACCCGACGGTGGGTGTTCGAGTATCATCGGTTCGCCTGCCGGTGGACGGCGTGGGATGGACGTGGCCCTTCGGCAGGGCAGGACCGGTCCCGTGGATGTCGCCTCAGGTTCGGGAGGAACGTTGGCAGGGAACGAGACGACCATGATCAGCGAGAAGCTCCGGCCCTTCGGCACCACGATCTTCGCCGAAATGACGGCCCTGGCCCAGAAGGAAGGGGCCATCAACCTGGCCCAGGGGTTTCCGGACTTCCAGGGCCCGGACGAGATCGTGGAGGCCGCCGTTGGGGCTCTTCGGTCCGGGAGCAATCAGTACGCCCGATCCCGGGGTCTTCCGGAGCTGGTGGAGGCCGTGGCCGAAGCCCAGGAGCGCTACTACGGGCTCACGTACGAGCCCATGGAGGAGGTGGTGATCTTCTCCGGGGCCACCGAGGGCATCGCCGCCTCCCTGTTGGGGCTTCTGAACCCCGGGGACGAGGTCATTCTCTTCGAGCCCTTCTACGACTCCTATCCCCCGGGGTTGGCCCTGTCCCGGGCCGTTCCCCGCTTCCTCCCTCTCCGCTTCCCGGACTACACCCTGGACGAAGACGCCCTCCGGGCCCTGGTCACGGACCGGACCCGGATGATCGTCCTGAACACCCCCATGAACCCCACGGGGAAGGTCTTCACCCGGGAAGAGCTGGAGGTCATCGCCAGGGTCTGCCAGGACCACGATCTCCTGGCCCTCACCGACGAAGTCTACGAGCACATCGTCTTCGACGGGGCTCGACACATCCCCCTGGCATCCATACCCGGCATGCGAGAGCGGACCCTGACCCTCTCCAGCGCCGGGAAAACCTATTCCTTCACGGGTTGGAAGATCGGCTGGGCCACAGGCCCTCGGGCCCTGGTGGACGGGGCCCAGGCGGCCCACCAGTTCCTGACCTATGCCATCCCCACGCCCCTCCAGGCCGCCGTGGCCTTCGCCCTGAGGAACGTCCACCACGACTACCTCCGGGAGTTCCAGGCCGAGTACCAGGCCCGGCGGGACTTCCTCCTGCCCGTGCTGGAGGAAGCGGGGTTCCAGGTGGTGGCTCCCCGGGGAACCTACTTCATCTATGCGGCCTTCGATGATGTCTTCCAGGGCGATGACCGGGCGTTCGCCTACTGGCTCACCCGGGAGCACGGGGTGGCGGCCCTGCCCCCCTCCTCCTTCTACCAGGAGGCCACCGACGAAGGCCGGCGCCTGACCCGCTTCGCCTTCTGCAAGAGGATGGAGACCCTGGAGGCGGCGGCGGAGCGGCTGGGTAGAATCCAGTGATTCGGCGTGGGATCGTTCCGTGGGCAATCCCCCGGCGGAATGGCGCACGTTGGCCCAGCATGACTGCGGGCAGCATCCCGGCTCCGCTGGGGAGAAACGAAAGAAGCGAGAACCAGGAACCTGGAGAGGGAGAGGCCCTTTCATGAAGATCGCCGGCGTTCAGATGGACATCGCCTGGGAGGACCCGCAGGAGAACTTTCGCCGAGCCCGGCCCCTGGCGGAAGAGGCCGTGGCCCGGGGGGGCCGGCTGGTGGTATTGCCGGAGATGTTCGCCACGGGCTTCTCCATGGCCGCCGATCGGGTTTCGGGCTTCGCTTCGGAGACCCGGGGGTTCCTGGCGGGTCTGGCGAAGGAGCTGTCGACGTTCGTCCTGGCGGGATACGCCGAGCCCGCGGATCCCAGGCCCGCCAACGTCTGCGCCCTCTTCGATCCTGAGGGCTCGGAGCTCCTCCATTTCCGGAAGCTCCATCCCTTCACCATGGCGGAGGAGGACGCCCACTACCTGGCGGGGGAGCGGGTGGAGACGGCGGAGGTAGAGGGCGTCCGCATCACTCCCCTGATCTGTTATGACCTCCGTTTTCCGGAGCCCTTCCGGGCGGCCGCCAACGGCACGGATCTTTTCTGTGTGCTGGCCAACTGGCCCGAGACCCGAAGGCGGCACTGGTCTCTTCTGCTGAAGGCCCGGGCCATCGAGAACCAGGCCTACGTCCTGGGGGTGAACCGGGTGGGCACGGGCAACGACCTGGTCCATACCGGCGACTCGGCTCTGCTGGATCCCATGGGGGACCCGGTGGCGGAGCTTCCGGCTGGGGAGGCGGGGCTGGTCACAGGAGACGTTTCCCCGGAGACGGTGGCCCGGGTCCGGGACCGCTTCGGCTTCCTGGCGGACCGGAAGCCGGAGCTTTATGCCGAACTGGAGAGAACGTCCGGAAGCGAGACGGGGTCAGCCTGAGGAGGCGCCCCGTGTCGGGCCGGCGGCGTCCCGGAAAGCACGCAGTCCCCGGCCCCCCTCAACCCACCCCGATGCCGAGGCTATGGGCCGTTTCTGCCAGAGCCCGGTCCAGGGTCCAGAGTCGGATGCCGGCCAACAGGGCTGAGCCCAGGAGATGCACGTCCACCCAGCCAAGGCCCCTTCCCATGAGCTCTCGTTCTTCTAGCAGGGCCAGAGCCTCAGCATCCCAGGGGAATCGGGGCCTGGCGTCGGGACCCATGGGGCCTCGCACAACCGGGAGGCCCCCGGGTAAGAGAGGAGGATTTCAGGACGCGCTGGAATGGGGTGCCAAGGCCGGAGGACGCAAGGAGGGGTCAGATGAAGGAGACATCAGCCTGGGAGAAGCTCTTCGGGGGTCGATTCGATGAGATCGACCGCCGGGTCACCACGGTCCTGGCCCGGGAGGGGATGCGACTGCTGCGAATCTCCGTGGGTGTGGTCTTCTTCTGGTTCGGCGCTCTGAAGCTCTTTCCCGGCGCCAGTCCGGCGGCCGCCCTGGTGTCCGAGTCCTGGGGCTTCCTGGAGGCGTGGGGGATCCTGCCCATGGACATCTTCCTGGTGTTCCTCGGCCTGTGGGAGATGCTCATCGGCCTGGGCTTCATCACGGGTCAGTTCCTCCGGGTGGTCATTCTCCTCATGGCCCTCCAGATGGTGGGGGCCGTCTCTCCCGTGGTCCTGCTGCCCCATGCGGTCTGGACCAGCTTCCCCTTCGTTTTGACCCTGGAGGGGCAGTACATCGTGAAGAACGTGGTCCTCATGGCTGCGGCTCTGGTCGTGGGAGCCACGGTTCGAGGTGGGGGGCTGGCCCCGGAGCCGGAGGTGGAGCCCCGGGAGATCGACGCGGACCTCCCGGAGCACCGGTAGAGGTCCAACCTGCCACGTCAACCCTCCGGTCTGCTCTCTCGACCCTGGACGGGGTTTGCCCACCGGAGCCCGGAGAGGCGGGCGAAATCGGCGTCGGTGGTGTGGAGGGTGGCCTGGTATTCCATGGCCAGGGCGGCCAGGTGGGCATTCGTGGTGAGATTGCCGGCCGTGCCTGAGCTTCGGATAATCTAATGTCAGGCCTCGCCACCGCGCCCGTGGAGCGGGGGCTCTACGGGAAGAAACGCGGGCGAGCCCGTTTCTCAGAAGCCCGCTCACCGGCCCTGCCGGCCGGAGGGTATCGGAAAGAAACGGGGCAGCCTGAAGCTTGTTTCTCAGAAGCCCGCTCACCGGCCCTGCGGGCCGGCGCAAATCGGAAGAAACCTGTGCCCGGGGGGGCTTGTTTCTTAGAAGCCTGCTCAACGTTCTGGGCTTTGGAGTTTCCTCAATCTCGGAAGGTGATTGGTTTGGCTGGGCGGGTCCATGGCTGACCGAGCCGCTGGTGGGGACGCCGGGTCTACTCCCGGGAGCCTTCGGGAGGAGGGTCTTCGCCGGGTGGACGATCCGGCAGTGGGGTGAAGAAGTGTGTGGGTCCCACCTCTCCCTGGCGGATCCGATCCAGCTCCTCCCGGAAGGCGGGATCGGGATCCAGCTCCAGCTCGGTCTGGAGCGCCCGGCAGTGTTCTTCGCCCTCCAGGATGGCGTTGGCCCGGTCCCCGGCCCGGGCCAGGGCCACCATGCGTCTCACCACGGAGCGGCTGTTCAGCCGATCGGCGGCCAC
>Ga0207797_1001701_pt1 | contig 15802 bp, 10 predicted proteins | sample PRCRCaboRojoPR_6_FD_187275 | JGI IMG/M metagenome (GOLD analysis project Ga0207797, IMG submission 187275) | Marine sediment microbial community from Cabo Rojo, Puerto Rico - PR CR 10% Liquid 1 (SPAdes) | ecosystem: Environmental > Aquatic > Marine > Coastal > Sediment | place: Cabo Rojo, Puerto...
CTGCCTGGCGCTAACAGACGGTTGTTCCCGTGTGAGGAAGCCCAGCACGCCAAGGGACAGGGCACCGGTTGCCCTGTCCCCTTGGCGTACGGACTTCCCGGCTTCGAGTCGTCGATCAAGGGTAGACGTTCACCTCACAGACTCCGCGCTCCAGTCGAATTCCTATCAGCTGTTGTGTGTCCAAGAGCGGGGGTCAGAGACCCGCCTGGAGCAACGGGGCAAACAGGCGCGATCAGCGGATGTCGATGATGTCGTAACCCTGGAGGCTCTCGACAACCCCGATCACGTCTTCTCTAGAGACGTTTCTGATCTTGAGCACGCAATCCCAGTGCTTGGGATCCTTGGGGGTGGGCACGCCGCCACTGGCGTAGATACCCCATCCTTGATCTGAGATGGCGCCAGTGAGCTTGGCCAGCGCCCCCTTGCGATTGGGCATGCGCACGGTGGCCCGCACGCCGGGCACATTCCCTCCCAGTAGCTCCGCCAGCTGAGTCATCATGTCGATCTCGGTGATGATGCCCACCACGATGCCCTCCTCCAGGACGGGCAGGGCCCCGATCTTATGGTCGATCATGACCTGGGCAGCAGCCTCCAGGGCGACATCAGGATCGGTGAAGATCACGTCCTTACGCTTGACCATCACGTCCTGGAGCTGGAGATTGGACAGGAAGCGGGTGATCTCCCAGACGTTGAGACTGGCCAGCTCTGTCGGCGGGATACGCAACGTTTGTCGCGTGACGAGCCCCGTCAGCCGTTTTCCAGTCTCGACGACCGGGAGGTGTCGAACCTTCGTCTCCGACATAATGCGTTGGGCTTCCACGATCGACATAGTTGGTTCTACCATGACGGGATGTCGAGTCATATAGTCTTTGACAAGCATAGTGCTATCTCCTTCGGCGAAATCTCGCCCAGCCTCAGTCAGTGGTGACGACGGGCTCCATCTTGCGCAGCTCCTCCAAGGGAATGTGGCAGAAGATGCGGTGCTCATCGGTATTGTACTGCCAGGGGGGTGCTTCTTCCTCGCAGATCTTCCCGCCGTCGGGCAAGATCTCCCGGCGCGGACAGCGTGTGTGGAACGGGCAGCCGCTGGGCGGGTTGAGCGCGCTGGGCACGGTGCCGTGGAGGCGGATGTGCTTCTGCTCCGCCGCTGGATCCGGAATGGGCACAGCCGAAAGCAGCGCCTCGGTATAGGGTTGGTACGGCGGTGCGTAAATTGCCTCCGCTGGGCCGATCTCCACGATGTGCCCCAGGTACATCACCGCCACGTAGTCGGAGAAGAAGCGCACGACGCTGAGGTCGTGGGCGATGAACATCATAGTGGTGTCGTATTCGTCCTGGATCTCCATCAAGAGATTGAGCACGGCTGCCTGCACGGAGACGTCCAAGGCGGAGACGGGCTCGTCGCAGAGAACCAGGTCTGGACGACTGGCAAAGGCACGCGCGATGCCGACGCGCTGCTTCTCACCACCGCTGAGCTGACGCGGCAGGCGGTGGTAGTAGCTTCCATCGAGGCGGACTGCGTTGAGGAGTCGAATCACCTCCTCCCGGACCTGATCGCCAGGAACTGCCTTGAAGCGGCGCAGTGGGCGTCCGATCTGGTGCCCCACGCTGTACGATGGGTTCATGGTGGAATCCGGGTTCTGGAAGACCATCTGCAGTTCCTCAATCAGCTTCACGTCGCGCTGCGAGACGGGAACCGTCAGATCGAACCCCAAGAATTTCGCCTCGCCATCCCGGGGGGTCTCGAGGCCGATGATGGTCTTGGCCAGGGTGCTCTTGCCACACCCAGACTCGCCGACCACGCCCAGGGTCTTGCCGGGAGGCACCTCCAAGCTGACGTCGTCCACAGCTTTGACGTATAGTTTCTCGCCGGCTCCGACCAAGCTGAGGAGCGACTTGGATTCCTGCTCGTAATACGTCTTGACGTCCTTCAGGGTGATGATAGGCTCGCGACCATCCTCGTCGCCCTCCATGGTGAGCTCTGGCACGAGGCCCTGTGGGGGCTCCCATGCACTGGCATCAATGGTCTCGGCGTAGAAGCAGCGAGCGCTGTGTCCGCGCTCCAGCTCCCGAAGTTGCGGCTTCTCGCTGAGGCAGTGCTCGGTGGCGTAGTCGCAGCGGGGGGCGAAGATACAGGCGCCCTTGGGCCTGTCCTTGGGCGCGGGAACCCGGCCGCGGATAGGATAGAGGATGCTCCCCTCCTTGGTAGCGCCCAGCTTGGGCACGCAGCGCATAAGGCCCTGGGTGTAAGGATGCTGCGGGTTCTTGTAGATGGCAGCGACTGACCCTACCTCGACCATCTCCCCGGCGTACATCACCCCGACGTAGTTGCAGACTCGGGCGACGACGCCCAGGTCGTGGGTGATGTAGACGATGGCCGTGTCGAAATCTCGCTTGAGGTCCTCGATCAGATCGAGGACGACGGCCTCCACAGTGACGTCGAGGGCCGTCGTCGGCTCGTCCATAATGAGCAGGGCGGGGTTGTTGAGCAGCGCCATAGCAATCACCACGCGCTGCTGCTGACCGCCAGAGATCTGATGGGGATAGCGCCCCATCACGTTGGCCGAGTCGGGCATGTAGACCCGGTTCAGCATCTCGATGGACTTCTGCCAGGCCTCTTCCTTAGGGATGCCGCGGTGAACCGTGAGAACCTCGGCGAGCTGGTCGCCGATAGTGACCGATGGGTTCAGGGCCTGCATAGGGTCCTGGTAGACCATGGAGATCTGATCGCCGCGCAGCTTGCGCAGCTCCTCCTGGGAGCGACCGACGAGCTCCTGCCCCTGGAACTTGATGCTGCCGCCGACGATCTTGCCGTTGGGTCCCAAGAAGTCGACGATGCCAAAGGCCACGGTGGACTTTCCACACCCGGATTCGCCGACGACGCCGAAGGTCTCAGCACGGTGGACGTTGAAGGAGACGTCTTGAACCGCCTCCACGTCGCCGTAGCGGGTCTCGTAGGAGATGGCCGCGTTCTCCACCTTCAGAATGGGTGCGTGAGTGCGTTCGATTGTTGTCATGGTAGCTTCCTCTCTCTACTGGTACCGTGTGGACTCCTCGCTCAGGCCGTCGGCGAAGAGATTAAGCCCCACGACCAAAGAGCCAATGGCCACCGAAGGCCATAGGGCGGCCCACGGGCTACCCGACAGGATGTACTGCCGGCCCTTGGCAACCATGCTGCCCCAGTCTGGCGACGGGGGCGGGAGTCCGAGACCGAGGAAACCGAGGGTACCCATAGCGAAGATGGCGTAGCCAACGCGCAGCATCGCATCGACGATGATGGGGCCGCGGGCATTGGGCAGGATCTCCACGAACATGATGTACCACGGACTCTCCCCGCGGACCTCGGCCGCTCGCACGTAGTCTCGGGTGCGAATGTCGAGGGTGAGGCTACGGACCAAGCGGGCGATGCCAGGCGTGCCGACGATGGCTATGGCGAGGACGACATTGGTGGCCGAGGCGCCTACGGCGGCGATGATGATCATGTAGAGGAGGACGACAGGGAAGGCCATCATCGCGTCCAGGAGACGCATGACGACCTCGTCCACCCACCCTCCGAGGTAACCGCCCATCAAGCCGAGGGTTGATCCGACTAGAAGCCCCAGCAGCACGCCCCAGATGGCGGTGCCGAGTGGCAACCAGAAGTCCTCCGTCACCGGCAGCATGACGAGCACGACCCGGGCTCCGTAGATCAGGCGGGCCCAAAGGTCTCTACCCAAACTGTCCGTGCCCAGAGGGTGCTTCGCCGAGGGTCCCTGGTTCTGGGCGGTGTAGTCCTGCTCAGTCGGCGTGTATGGTGTGAGAAGGGGGGCGAAGATAGCCACGAAGATCCAGAAGAGGATAATCACCAGGCCCACTACAGCGATCTTCGATTCGAAGATGATCGACATACCTTCCCGCAGACGTTGCCACAGCGACGGTTGGGCTGTGGTCTTGGGCATGGTTTGTTCACTTACTGCCATAGTATGCTCTCCTTTCGTCGTCATCCGCTTCCTCTACCCGAACCGGATCCGCGGATTCAAGAAAGTGTAGAGGATGTCCGCCAACAGCTGAGTGGTGACCGCCACAGCGACCAGGATCATTGCGCCGCCCTCAATGGCGTTGAAGTCCTTGAACAAGGCCGAGTCGAGGATGTAGCTCCCCAGGCCAGGATAGCCGAAGATGACCTCGACGACCACGATACCGCCCAGCAGCCAGTTGACGTGGAGCATGATGACCGTGATAGGGGCCATCAGAGCGTTGCGCACCGCGTGCTTGAACACTACACGCCTCTTCGGCAGCCCCTTGAGGAAGGCTGTCCGGATGTAGGGCTCCCTCATGACTTCCGACATGCTGGCGCGCGTGATGCGCAGCACGTACCCTAACTCGATCAGCGTGAGTGTGGCCACCGGCAGGATCAGCATCATGGGCCGTTCCCACGGTGCTTGTTCACCGAAAACGGTCGCCCCGGGCACGAGATCTAGCCAGAAGGCAAAGATCAGGATGAGGAAGATGCCGGTGACAAACTGGGGGGTGACGGAGAACATCATGCCTCCGATGGACAGGAAGCGATCCAACGCCTTACCCTGATTCAGTCCAGCGATAAGGCCGAGAACAAGCGCCAGCGGCATAACGATGACGAAGGCTATGCCGGCCAGCACCAAGGAATTGCGCAGTCGGGTGAAGAGCAGGTCGGCGACCGGTCGGCCGGTCCTTAGGGACAACCCGGGGTCACCCCGGACGAGTCCCTTCTGCAAGGGGATGTACTCCACCGGGCCCCCGGTGGCGGCCAGCCAACCGGAGCCAGGCACGAGCTGCCAGACGACCTTGCCGGTGCCCTTCTCCCACTGAACGGCGTGATTCTCCGTGTCAACGCCCCAGAACACCCTGGCGACCCGCGCACCCTGGGCGGCCTCGCTGCGGACGATGGTCGATGCGGTTTCCTCCAGTTGATCCGCTGCCGTGGCGATGCTCTGGCGGGCGTCCTCGGTGTTGCCAGCGCGCAAGGCCTCGATGGTCTGGAGCAGGGCATCGCTCAAGTCCGGCGCGTCGTCCTCCACACCCTCCTGGATAGCCTCCAGCACGTCCGGCAAGATCGCCAGCCGCGCCGAATCGAGGGAGATCTCGGATGGGTCTGAGATGTCGCGCAGGATGCTGACGGCCTGGTCGTAGTCCTCCTCTTGGAGGGCGTAGACGAAAGTGCCCAGCGACCCCATCAGTTCGTCCAGCGTCGGGACCGCCCTGTCCAATGCGTCGCGAGCCGCGGCCACATCGCCATCCTCAAGGCTGGTGGCTGCTGCTTGGAGGCGTTCCACGAGGGTCGGGTTCACACCCTGCAGGAGCTCCGCCGCTTTGCCGATCTGCACCGCCATTGACTGCAAATCTGATGCTCCCAAGTCCTCGGCCTGTGGGCCTGACAGCCGTTCCTGTGCGGAGAGGACCTGCATAAGCCGGTTCTGCCGGGCTATGTCATCGGCCATCTCCTGGAAAGCGGTCTTCTTCTGCAGAGCCGCCGGGTCTATCATAGCCTCGATGGTGCTCTCCGGCTCTGACAGCGTGGCCTTTAGCTCCTCTTGAGACTGCCCTTCTCTGCTGAGCACGTCCAGAATCCTATCGAGCTCGCTCAAGATGGTCTGACGGCTCTCCTCGTCGAGCTGGTCGTTCTGTTCCACTTGGGCTCGGTACTCGCGGAGGCGCTCGACCTCCGTCGGTGGATCCTTGATGTTCCAACGGTCGTTGTCGATGGCCTCCTCCACCGTACCATCCGGCTGACGCTCGTTGGCGATCAAGTCCTCGCCCTCCATCTCCCAGCGGATCAGCGATCCGTCGTCCTGGACCGCCCACCATTCCCTGAAGCCGTCCTCGGTGGTGATCTGCTTTACGGGCATGCCGATTTTGGCTCTAGCCCGCCAGTCGGTACCGACCAGCCAGTTGAAGTAACGCACGTAGAAGGGCTCGTCCAGCCCCTGCTGATTGAGGAAGGAGGCTTCCTGCTCGGGGGTGATATGGATGCCTAGCACATTGCGGGCTACGTTACCGGGTGCTGCCTCTGTGATGAGGAAGACGGCGATAGAGACGACGAGCATCGTGAGCAACATCAGCAGCAGCCGCCGAATGATGAATTTGGCCATAGGACACTCCTTTAGTTGAGGCCAGAGCTGAGATCAGGCTCACGCTCCGAGGTGGAGAGAAAAGCTGAGGTGAGGCTGGCGGCTCTGGATAGAGGCCGCCAGCCTGTTACCTTAGACCTTGATCTGGCCTCCGGCCTTCAAGCTTGGATCCCTAACCTTGGACCACCTAGGCCTGTTCCTTCCAGACTTCGTTGAACATCATGTAGTAGGTGGGATGCAAGGGAACGTTGCGCAGGTCCTTGCCATGGACGTACCAGATGTTGCGCCAGAAGGGGACGCCGATGGATCCCCGGTCGTACTGGATCTGCTCCAGTTCGCAGAAGATCTCACGACGTGCTTCAACATCCAGCGTGCCGTTGGCTTCGTTCAGCAGCTCAGAGAACTCCTCATCGATCCAACGCGTCTCGTTCCAGGAGGCCGGGTTTCCTTCCTCGTCGGCCACATAGGCCAGGTTGAGCACCATGGTGCCCAGGGGGCGATGCGTCCACGGGGTGATGCCCAGAGCGACCTCGGTCCACTGCTCCCAGTACTGGCTGTTGGGCATGGTGTTGAGGGTGATGTTGAAACCGCCGGCAGCTGCGTCCTCCTTGAGAATCTCGGCGTAGGAGACGACGTCCCCCCAGCCACTGCCGACCGCCAGCTCGACGTCGACTCCGTCCGGGTAGCCGGCGTCGGCCAACAGCTGCTTGGCTTGCTCCGGGTCATAGGGCGGAACGGGCTTGTCGCAGTACTCGGGATGGACCGGTGCCACGTGGAAGTCCTCGCCAGGCTGGCCCTCACCGAAGTAGGCGAGGTTGAGGATCTTTTCGTGGTTCTGGCAGAGCTTGAGCGCCATGCGGACGTTGTTGTCGCTCCAGGGGTCCATATCAACCCGCATACGGAGCAGGCGCGTCTGACCCGTGGTGAGGCCACGGACCTCTACGTCGTCCGTGTCCTTCAGCGCCAAGTAGATGTCCGTACCACCCAGGTCGCCCAAGTCGAGCAGGTCGACCTCGCCGGCCTGTATGGCCGCAATCCACGCCGAGGTCTCCGAGCCCATGTCGATGAACTCCATCTCATCGAGATAGGGCAGCGACTCGCCGTCCTCGCCATCCTGCCAGTAGTCGTCGCGGCGCTTGAGCAGCACGCGCTCGCCCTCGCTGTACTCCTCCAAGGTATAGGGGCCTGTGCCGTGGGGCGCCTTGAGGAAGTCGCCCTCGAAGGTGCGGTGGTTGAGGATCAGCGCCGGATAGTGGAAGAGATGCTCCGGGACGGCGATCTCGGCTCGATCGAGATGCAGCTTGACGGTGTAGTCGTCGACCTTCTCAATCCCGTCGGCGCTGAGGTAGCCGCCCATGAGGCCGAGAATGGACGAGCCGACGTCCTCGTCCAGCCATTCGTTCATGGTGAAGACGACGTCGTCGGCGTTGAACTCGTCGCCGTTGTTGTGCATGACGCCCTGGCGGAGGTTGAGGGTCCACTCGGTCAGGTCATCGCTCGCCTCCCAGCTCTCCAGGAGCCAGGGGTGGGTCACGTTGTCCCCGTCGGTGTAGGTCAAGTACTCGGCGACCTGGCGGAGCTGGTTAGACGGGGAGACCCAGGAGAACTGAGCGGGGTGGGTCACCTTCTGCACCTGGGAGGCGACGCGCAGGCTGCCGCCGCGCTGTGGGCCTCCGGCCGGTTCTTCAGTGGGCTCCGGTGCTTCGGTGGCCGGTTCCTCAGTGGGGGCCTCGGTGGCCTGGGGGCCGCATCCGGTCACGAACGCGCCGGCCGCGGCGGCGGACATGCCCAGGAGGGTGGCGTTTCGCAGGAACTCGCGGCGGGAGATTCTCCCGCCTCGGTAGAGCTCCTTCAGCTCGGGGATGTACGGGTGTGCTTCGTTCCTCTCCTCTTTCTTGATGATCTCCATCAGTTACTCCTCCTCAGAGTTAATCGAGTTTTGTCAGAAGGGCATCCAGGCCCTTGCGGTAGTGTCACCAAAGGATTAGCTGCACACCACCTCCTCTCTTGCTGCCATGCGGTAGCTTCAAATGGTCGGCAGAGGTACCCGCATTGCTGGTTTGGCCATTAAAGGAGCAGGAAATGATTATACTGGTGCCCAAAAAAAGTGTCAAATCGGGCATAGGCGCCTCACTTACCACGCTGAGCCTGGAACGACGTCTAGTCACAGCTTGACAAGGAGCGAGAGATGACTAGAATATACCAGAATTTCAGATTTTTGCAAGTTGCTTCTAACGCTTGACCTGCATCGTTGGGAGGTTACGATGCCATCTGGCTTGGGCAGGAGCACGTTGGTGGACGATGTGACGGCGGAGATCCGTCGGATGATCCTGACGGGTGAGATCGAGCCGGGGGAGTTCCTCCCGACGCGAAAGGAGCTGGCGGCTCAGTTCGGGGTAGGGCTCTCCACGGTGCAGGAGGCGATTCAGGCGCTCTCCGCTGTGGGCTTGCTCGCCTCTCGCGCCGGCAAAGGGACGTGGGTGCGGGAGGATGCCCTGGACGGGCTGATCCATCCGGAGGCGGTGCGGGCGCGACTAGGTGAGCTCAACGCACGTCGGGTCTACGAGGCTCGCCGGGTGGTGGAGATCGCTCTGACGGAGATGGCGGCCAAGCGGGCGACGCCCGAGGACGTAGAGCGGATCTGGAACGCGATGCACCGGATGGAGGCTACCATCGACGACACCGATGCCTTCGTGGATGCCGACCTCGGCTTTCATCTGGCGGTGGCGAGAGCGAGCAAGAACGAGCTCCTGGAGCAGTTCTACCATCTGGCGCGCAAGCTGCTGGTGGAGGTGATCCACGAAATGGTGAGCCTTCCGGGCGTGCAGCGGGACTCGATCCCCTATCAGCGCGCCATCGTGGAGGCTATCGAGCGAAGGGACCCCCACCTGGCGCGACAAGCTGCCGAGGAGCATATGGCATACGTTGACCAGCTGCTGGATATGTGGCTTGACTGAGCGCGGTCTAGACAAAACTCGGGAGAGAACAATGATGAGACGGTTTGGTTGGCGACAGGCATATGGGCAGTACTCGCGAATGGGGCCGGAGACGTGCGAGCAGATCCACGGGGCGAGTTTGGAGGTGTTGGAACGCGTGGGGATTGAGGTTCACGACGCCGAGGCACGTGAGATCCTGGGTGGTCACGGTGCCGAGGTGGACGAGTTACGGGTGCGGCTCCCCGGCACGATGGTCGAGGAGGCGCTGAGCCTCACACCCTCCCGTCTCACGCTCTGGGATCGTCACGGTGACGTGGCGATTCGAGCGTGGGGGTATGAGACGGCCTTCGGTGGGGGCTCTGACTGTCTGTACGTCCTCGACCATCGGAGCGGCAAGCGGCGCAAAGCGCTCCTCAAGGACGTGCGGGAGGCCGTCACGCTGATGGATGCTCTGCCGCACATTGATTTCGTGATGTCGGCCTTTCTCCCCTCAGACGTCGATCAGCAGGTGTACGACCGATACCAGATGGAGGTGATGCTCAACCAGACGACGAAGCCGATCGTCTTCGTCACGCCGGACGTGGACGGGTGCGTGACGATGGTGGAGATGTGTGAGATCGTCGCCGGCGGGGAGGAGGCGTTCCGCCAGCGGCCGTTCGCCAGCTGCTACATCAACGTGACCTCCGGCCTGGTGGCGAACGAAGAGGCGACGCAGAAGTGCATCTACCTGGCTCGAAAGGGCTTGCCGTTGCTCTACATCCCGCTGAACGCCGGAGGCGTCAACTCGCCAGCGACGACGGCAGGCTGTATGGCGACGATGAACGCAGGGACGCTCTTGGGCATCGTGCTGGCGCAGCTGGTGCGACCGGGAACGCCGGTGGCGGTGCCCGGCTGGAACGGGGGACCCTACAACTTGCAGACGATGGTGGGCAATTACGTGTTGGCCGATGAGCAAGGCGTGGCGACCTCGATGGGGCGGTTCTACGACCTGCCGGTCTTTGGGTTGGGCGGCTCGACGGACTCGAAGGTGTTGGATCAGCAATGCGCGGCAGAGGCTGCCCTGAGCCTGTTCACGGCCCACCTGAACGGCGCCAACATCGTTCACGATTGCGGCTTCATGGACGCCGGGATGCAGGGCTCGCTTCAACTGCTGGCCATCGACAATGACCTGATCGGCTTCATTCGAGCGGCCACCGCTCCGGTGGAGGTCAGCGAGGAGACGCTGGCCCTGGACGTGGTGGAGGAGCTGGGCCCCCGGGGGGACTACCTGGCACACGAGCACACCTATGAGCACTTTCGCGAGCCGTACTACTCCGCGCTGGCGGACAAGCGGCAGTACGACGACTGGGCAGACCACGGTGGTACCACGATGGAGGAGCGCGCCGGCCAGCAGGTGAAGAGGATTCTGGCAAGTCACGAGACAGACCCGCTGCCGGAGGACGTACAGACGGCCCTGCGGGAGATCGTGGCGCGCGATGAAGCGATAGAGCGATAGAGCGATGAAGCGACAAAGCGAGTCACCAACGAAGCGTACAGGAGGTGAGATGCGGGACGGTGAAGAGCTTTTCTTTATGCGGAAGGCGTGGACGTACGATCCAGAGGTCGAGCGACAGCCGCGGGAGGACGAGGGTGTTGGGTTCGATACACGGGCGCTGCACGCGGGTTTCGATCCACTGGAGGACGTGGGGGCGTTTCGCTCGTTTGTGCCACCGATCGCCCAGTCGATGACGTATCCTTATGAGGCGTTCGACCAGATCCCCTACCCGGTCTATGGACGGACGCAGACCCCGACCACGGCGGTGCTGGAGGAACGGCTAGCGTCGCTGGAGGGTGGGGAGGGATGCGTCACTGCTGGGTCCGGGTCCCAGGCGCTGTTCAACCTGATTTTCACCCTCGCCCGGCCCGGGGACAACGTGGTGACCAGCCTGAACATCTATGGGGAAGGGTACAAGCAGGCGGTAGCCATCTTCCCCGAGCGGTGCGGCGTCGAGTTCCTGTTCGTGGAGGATCCAGCCGACCCGGGCTCCTGGGATGCGGCTATCGATGAGAGGACGAAGCTGGTCTGGGTGGAGACGCCGAGCAACCCCTGCCTTTTCGTGACGGACATCGCCGCCGTGGCGGACGTGGCTCACAGCAAGGGGGTACCGCTGCTGGTGGACAACACCACGGCGACGGCGGCGCTTCAGAAGCCCATGGCGCTGGATGCCGATATGGTGCTGCTCTCCATCACGAAGTTCCTGTGTGGGAATGCCAGCGTGCTGGGAGGCGCCGTCGTCGGCCCCGAGGCGCTGGTCGAGGACGTGCGCTGGAACACCACAGAGTTCGTCGGGGCGGTTCTACAGCCGTTCGAGGCCTGGCTGACGCTTCAGTTCATGGAGACCCTGTCGCTCCGCATGATGCGCCACAGCGCCAATGCGCAGGCGGTGGCGGAGTTCCTGGTCAGCCACCCGCGGGTCGAGCACGTCAACTACCCCGGGCTTCCCGGACATCCGCAGCACGATCTGGCACGACGTCAGATGGTGGCGGCTGGCGGTATGCTCTCTTTCGTGGCGCCCGGGGGTATGCAGGGGGCGGCCCAGGTGATCGACAGCTTCGAGCTGATCACACACGCCGTCACCTTCGGCACCAGTCGGACGATATGCATGCACCCGCCAACGATCACGCACGAGCACATGACGCCAGAGGAGCGCGCCAAAGCCGGCATCGCTGATGGGCTGATTCGGCTGTCGGTGGGCCTGGAGAACCCAGAGGATCTGATCGCCGACCTTGATCAGGCGCTGGCGTGAGGGCCGGGGGGTAAGGGTTTCTACCATAAGGAGACTGATCGATGAGCCAGGGGGCGATCGTGGGTCTGCCGAGACGGACAGACTGGTTGGCCGTTTCTTCAACGTCGATGGGCTACATAGAGTGAATGGGAGTAGAAGATGAAGACTGCAAGCTTTCTCGCCTTTCAGTCGCCGCAGTTCGCGGTGTTGTCGGATGATGAGTTGCACAAACTCCACCGGGGTGCGCTGGAGGTGCTGCGGCGCACGGGGATCCGTTTTCACCACCAGGATGCGCTGGAGATGCTGGAGGACGCCGGAGCGTTCGTCTCCGATGGCAATCTGGTCAAGTTCCCGGCCCGGCTGGTGGAGACGGCTATCGCCTCGGTGCCGGAGCGGGTGGTGATGTGCGACCGCAGCGGTGAACCATCGATGCGCTTGGAGGGGCAGGAGGTCTACTTCGGCACCGGATCCGACTGCCTCAACCTGCTCGATCCGGAGACAGGGGAGCACCGCAAGTTCGTTGAGGAGGATCTTATCGACGCGTATCATCTCTGTGATGCCCTGCCGAACATCCACTTCGTGATGTCGGTGGGGATTCCGGACGACGTGGATCCCGCCTTGACGTACGACGTGCAGATGGCCCTGATGCTGGAGCACACCAAGAAACCGTTGGTCTTCGTCACCGACGATCTGGCCAGCTGTCAGCGAGCGATCGACATGGCTGCGGCCGTGGCGGGTGGTTACGAGGCGCTGCGCGAGCAGCAGCACATCCTGCTCTACTCGGAGCCCAGCTCGCCGCTGCAGCAGTCGGAGACGGCGGTCGACAAGCTGCTCTTGATGGCCGAGTACGAGCTTCCGGTGGTCCACTCTCCCGGCCCGCTGATGGGCGGCACGGCACCGATCACCATCGCCGGCGGCCTAGTGATGTCGCTGGCGGAGATCCTCAGCGGTCTGGTGGTGCACCAGATGACGAACCCGGGCGCACCCTTCGTCTTCGGTGCAGGTCTGCATCACATGGATATGAAGTCGACGCAGATCTGCTACGGCGGCCCTGAGTTCCAGCTGACGAAGGCGGCCGTTGCGCAGCTTGGCCGTTGGTACGGGATGCCGACCTGGGGCTACGCGGGATGTTCCGACGCGAAGGTGATGGACGAGCAGGCCGCGGCGGAGGCGATGCTCTCGGTGCTGATGGCGAAGTTGACCGGCGCGAACCTGATCCACGACGTGGGGTATATGGAGAGCGGACTGACGACCTCGTTTGAGATGATCGTCTTGACGGACGAGCTGGTGGCGATGACGGACAGCCTGATCAACGGGATCGAGGTAAGCGACGAGACGCTGATGCTGGATGAGCTTCACGAGGTGGGGCCCGGAGGGCACTTCCTGAACACGGATGCGACGATGGATCACTTCCAGGACTTCTGGTATCCAGATCTGATGAGCCGCGCGATTCGCGAGACCTGGCTGGAGCGTGGGGGCACGACGCTGGGCGAGCGGCTCAGGGAGAAGGTGAAGACCCTCATGGAGGAGCACCGGCCGGAGCCGCTGGCGACGGAGAAGAAGAGGCGTTTGGAGGAGATCCTTGAGGAGGCGAAGGGGTAAGTAGGGCATTCCTGGGGCGGGATGTAGAGCGTGAGACGTGGAACGGGAAGCGCACAAGGCAAAGCGCAAGCCGCTAGACGTAGCGCTATCTGAGTTATCCTGGAGAGGTATGAGACCGCTATTCCGCATGTTGTCTGATGAGCAGCGGGCGGGGCTTGCCGACGCCTCGTTCGATCTGTTGGGTCGTGTCGGTGTGCGGCTGACGGAACCGGAGGCACGAGGGCTGCTGTGCGGCACGGGAGCGGAGATTGACGGCGATCGCGTGCGGATGCCGCTCGGACTGATCGATGAGGCGATTCGTTCAGCGCCGTCGAGCGTCGCCATCTACGGCCGTGAGGGGGAGCGGGCGATGGAGCTGGGCGGGAGAAGCGTTCACTTCGGCGCCCACACCGATGCGCCGGACGTGCTGGACCCGTGTAGCGGCAAGCGCCGTCCCTGCAGGGAGGTGGACGTGGGGCGGAACGCTGCGTTGATCGATGCGCTGCCCAACATCGCCTACACCACCGCCTCCGGCATGGTGGCGGATCGGCCGGCCGAGGTGGCCGATCGCGTGGCGCTGGCCCAGTGCCTGACCCACTCGGCCAAGCCGGTGCTGGCGATGCCGGTGACATACCGGTCGCTGGTCGACTGTCGTGAGATGGCGGCGCTGGCCGTCGGCGGGGATGTGGCCCTGCGGGAGCGGCCTGTCCTGGTCGTCTACGCCGAGCCGGTCTCCCCGCTGGTCCATCCCGACGATTCGATGCGCCGGCTGCTCTACAGCGCGGAGCACGAGATCCCGCTGGTCTACTCGGGCTACGCCGCGATGGGGGGCACCGCGCCGATGAGCGCCGCGGCCATCGCCGTGCAGCTCTGCGCCGAATCCTTGAGCGCGCTGGTGATCCATCAGCTCAAGAACCCGGGCGCGCCCTTCATCTTCGGCGGGATGGCCTCGGTGATGGATATGCAGACCACCGTCTTCTCCTACGGCGCGCCTGAGTTCCAGCGGGGTAACACGCTGATGGCCGAGATGGCGCATCACTTCGATCTGCCCAACTTCGGCACGGCCGGCACCAGCGATGCGCAGGTGTTTGACGGCCAGGCGGTGCTGGAGGCGGCGTCGTCCTGTATGATGGCGGAGCTCGTCGGCGCAAATCTGGTCCACGATGTGGGGCTCCTGGGGAATGCCACGGTGGTTGTGCCGGCGATGATCGTTGCGACGGACGAGATGATCGCTATGCTGCGTCATCTGGTGTGGGGGATCGACGTGAGCGACGAGACGCTGGCGCTGGAGGTGCTGGAGGCGGTCGGTCCGGGCGGTGAGTTCGTCACCCACCCGCACACGTTCGACCATTTCCGCGACGTCTGGTACCCCGACTTGCTCTTCCGGGCCGGCGCAGAGGCGTGGGAGGCCTCGCAAGAGGAACCGTTCGAGCAGCGAGTGCGTGCCAAGGCGTGCGGGCTGATAGAACAGCACGAGCCAAGGTGCCTGCCCGAGGAGATCGCGAAGGCAGTTCAGGCGGTCGTGACGCGCGCGGAGGCGCTTCTGGCGTAGGGCGGCTATATAGAGGGGGCGCAGAGAAGGCACAGAGAGGCACGGGGAGAGATCTGGCTTTTCTCTGTGTGACTCCGTGTTTCCCTGGTGGCGCTCTGCGTCCCGGTTGGTTCTGGCGGGTTCAGATGAGGAGAGATCTATGGGAACATCCACCAAGTCGATAACGACCGTCGATTCCCACACCGCCGGTGAGTGTACCCGGCTGGTGACCAGCGGCCTTCCTCCGCTTCGAGGCGGGACGATGGCCGACAAGCTGGCCTTCGCCGAGGAGCGCCTGGCCTGGGCGCCCCGCTTCCTGCTCCTGGAGCCCCGGGGGCACAAGGACATGTTCGGCGCTATCCTGACGCCGCCCTGCTCGCCGGAGGCCGACGTTGGCGTAGTCTTCATGGACAACCAGGGCTACGAGCCGATGTGCGGTCACGCTGTGATCGGCACCGTGACCACGGTGCTGGAGATGGGTATGCTCCCGATGCGGGAGCCAGAGACGCTGGTGACGCTGAACACGCCGTCCGGTCTGGTCCGCGCTCACGCGAGGGTTGAAGGAAACGAGGTGGCGTCGGTCTCGTTCCAGAACGTGCCGGCCTTCGTCTACCGCTCGGACGTGGAGCTCGACATCCCCGGACTAGGTGAATTGACCATCGACGTGGCTTTCGGCGGCCTCTTCTTCGTGTTCGTCGACGCCCGACAGATAGCGCTCGATCTGGTCCCGGCGAACGCGGCGAACCTGGCCGATCTGGGCATGCGAATTCTGGAGGTAGCGAACGAGCGGATCCACGTGCGGCACCCTGAGTTGCCCCACATCGACCGGATCATCGATTTGAGGTTCATCGAGGAGCCCGGTAGCGACGACGCTGACAGCCGAAACGTGGTGATTCTGGGGGA
>Ga0207797_1001702_pt1 | contig 15792 bp, 13 predicted proteins | sample PRCRCaboRojoPR_6_FD_187275 | JGI IMG/M metagenome (GOLD analysis project Ga0207797, IMG submission 187275) | Marine sediment microbial community from Cabo Rojo, Puerto Rico - PR CR 10% Liquid 1 (SPAdes) | ecosystem: Environmental > Aquatic > Marine > Coastal > Sediment | place: Cabo Rojo, Puerto...
AGCCCCCTTGGAGAGCGCGGGAATAAGGGGTTTGGGCATCCCTACTGAAAGCACCTCTGATCCCGTGTGCCCCTTCAGCGGATAAAAACGTGAAGTATACATATCGGATTTCGCATCCATACGCTGCTCGAACTCCCACTGCAAAAACCTGGACCGGTCTTCAGGTTCCATGGAGGGATCCAGCGTCAGAATGGAGACTACCAGCATCTCATACGGTAAAGTAATTGCCAATTGTGAATCGGAACGCGGAAGGGCTCCATCAATCGTCTGAACCAGGCGGGTTACCGACTCGGAGAAATCCGGATGAAATACAGCTGTGGTGTCCGGTAATATCGGCAGTTCTATTGTACCAACCGTGGTTACACCACGAAAATTTCCTGTATCGAGATATTGGGCATATGTTGCTGTGTTCCCGACGAATGCGATCCCAACCAACGGGTGGTCACCTCCGGAGTCCGGCAAAGAACGAATTTATTAAAACTAAGACCGTATTACTGATTAGGAGACTCCCAGCTCGTTTCACCATCCTCAATATATCCGTGGCTGGTATCTGACAGAGTGAAGAAGTAATAACGCTTCTCCTCATACTCTCCTTGGATTGGTGATTCAATCCGCAAATGTAATCCATCGTCGGAAACTCGTATATCATAAGGGTTCCCTGTAAGCGGATCATAAAGCCAGCTCTGTGAAGGCCGGATTCGCTGCATTTGAGTGATCCATCTGTTTTGACGGGTCACACTGGTGTCGATTATGTTTATGTTGGGATACCGCTCCTGCATATCTGCCAGATTCCGAATAGGAATCCATGTGGTGTCGAGTTGGGCAGCGGTGTCCGCAGCGGAAGTCTCTTCGTCCACCCGAATTACCGCATTATACGACGTATCCTGCACCACAGTCTGGATACGATTTTCCCGGACGAAAGTCGTATCGTACTGGTGCTGGTATGTTTGCGGAACCTGCAGTCCATAACGGAACGGCAGTGCGATCTGCTGTTGTCCGGTCCAGGTGGTATCGGCCGTTACTGAATCATAAGCCGCCTGGACAAGCTGTTGTGCCAGCTGACCGGATCGAATGGAATCTTCGACCAACAAGGTATTACTAAAATTTTTCAACCGGTCCCGGAAAGCAGTCCAGGACGTATCAGCCAGTGTGGAATCAACCAACATCAGGAGATTTTGGCGGTTTTCCTGATTGATGTTCAGGGTAAACCGTTCGGGGGGAAGTCTGATTTCCTGCTCTCCATGGAAAGTGGAGTCCTCGGAAATGGAGTCGTAGACGGCATTCACAACCTGAATAGCATTCGACCCCAATTCCGTATAATTCCCCGTCAGGTTGAAGAACATCGTTTCGACCTTCCAGAGATTCTGCATGTTCCGGCGGCTCTGTGTTCGGTATCGTTCCGCCTCTTCCCAGATTTGTTTCGGGATCAGAATCACTGCAAGAAGTACTCCGATCAGAATTAATATAATAAAATTCAATCCCCAGTATGGCTTTGATTTTACCTCGTACGGCACGGTTCCTCCACGGTTCGTGTTTAATTTTGAGCAAAAACGATGTGTGGCCGAAGTTTCAAGACGGTAGCCGGACCAATTCCCTTCACATTCTGTAAATCATCAAACGATTTAAAATATCCATTCTTTTCTCTATGTGCAATAATTCGTTTTGCCAGCACCGGGCCGACCCGGGGAAGAGTTTCCAACGCCGCCTGGTCTGCGGTATTGATATTAAGTTGAAACTCCGTGCGGCTGTCAACCAGTTCTCTCAACTCGGGTGGAGGGTTGGTTGAAATGCCCCCATGTTTGACGAGCGAATCCACCAGTTCTACCCGGTGTAAGAAGACTGAATCTTTCCTGGTAATCCCCGTGGAGGAGGTATCAGGCGGGATGTAACGGCGTGATAAATGAATACCGGCACTTACCAGAAAGGTCAGAAGAAGAAAATATGCAATCTTCCGCTCTTGTTCTGTAAAGGACACGGATTGTCATCCTGGTAAGTGGTTGAGACGATATGGGATTCCGCCGGTACAGTCAGGAGCTGAAGGCGTTTTTCACCTTGCTGAAGAAACCGTTCTCCCCATCCTGCAAATGCTCTTCATCGTACTTACTGAGCTCCTTGAACAGCTTCTTTTCCTCCTGGGAAAGCTTTTGTGGAGTCACCACCTGAATCTTAACGAGCTGGTCTCCGCGTTTCGAACTTTCCAGAGATGGCAAACCTTTTCCACGCATGCGGAGCACCTTGCCCGACTGAATACCCGCCGGGATTTTTAAGCTCGCTTTTCCGTTGAGTGTGGGGACTTCAATCTGATCCCCCAAAGCGGCCTGCGCCATACTGATCTTGGCCTCCAGGAGGATATCCTCCCCTTTGCGGGTGAAGTATTCATGGGATTTCTCTTCGAACAAAACAACCAGGTCACCGGCCGGTCCTCCATGCGGTCCTTTATTACCCTCTCCCCGGAGAGTCATGTAATTGCCTTTGGCCACCCCGGCGGGAACCTCAACGGACAGGGTTACTTCTCTTTTCACCAATCCGGAGCCTCCACAGGTTCGGCACAGGTTTTCTATGACCTCTCCGGTGCCTTCACAATTGGAACAGGCACGCACATTAACCATCTGCCCGAAAATAGACTGGGAGGATTGACGAACCTCTCCAGTGCCGTTACAGACCTGACATGTTTTCATGGAAGAACCATCCGCCGCCCCAGTGCCGTCACAATCATCACAGCGTTCCAGTCGTCTCACTTTTACTGTTTTCGAAGCTCCTTCAGCGATTTCTTGCAGGCCTAATTTCAGACGGATCTTCATGTCGCTGCCGCGCTGAGCCCGAGAACGTCGCCTTCCGCTGCTGCGTCTGCCCGACCGTCGACCACCGAAAATATCACTGAAACCGCCGCCGCCGAACCCTTCGAAAATATCACCAAAGGCGTCAAAAATATCTTCCACATTAGAGAATCCGCCGTATCCGGCACCACCAGGACCACCGGCACCGGCGCCTGCACCGGTCTGAGTACCGGCATGTCCGTATCGATCATACTGCCGGCGTTTCTTCTCATCACTCAACACCGAATACGCCTCGGCAGCCTCTTTGAACTTCTGCTCCGCTTCAGGGTCATCCGGGTTCCGGTCCGGATGATATTTCATCGCCTTCTTTCGATAGGCCTTTTTTATCTCGTCCTGCGACGCGTCTCGGTCTACTTCTAATATATCGTAATAATCCTTTGCCATAGTTTTATTTACTCACCACCACCTTTGCGTGACGGAGCACTTTATCGCCCATTTTATAGCCCCGTTGAAATTCATCTATTACAGTTTCGGATTCGTATTCCTCCGACTCCCGGGTCATCATTGCATCATGGTAATCCGGATTGAACGGCTCACCGACAGACTCAATCGGTTCAATTCCCCGCTGTTTCAATACCTCTTTAAAGTTCTCATAGACTATTTCCAACCCTTCCTGTAATCGCTCAAAGGAAGCGTCTTCTCTCGAAGACTGAACCGCCCGTTCCAAATCATCCATGATGGGAAGAATTTCCCTGATGAACTCTTCATTGGCAAACTGGAGACGGCGCGAATGATCCCGCTCGGTCCGTTTCTTGAAATTTTCAAATTCCGCCGCCAATCGAAGATATTTCTCGTTAAGTTCGTCAAACCCCTGTTTCAGCTCTTCATACTCCGAGAGTGGAATCGTCTCCTCCGCTTTTTCCTCAACGTAATCCTCCTGCTGATCGGCTTCCGCTTCTGTCACCTCCTGTTCACCAACCTGCTCTTCCGGTTGTTCAGATGTTACTCCTTCTTGTTCCACCCGGCCGTTCCCGTGCTGATCCTCAGAAGTCATATCAGCATTTTCTTCGTGTTGTTCCTGATGTTTCTCTTCAGCCATATTCCCCTTTGAACTGTTATGCAATTAATTGTTCGCTTAGACTTTCTGGTCAAGCTTGCTGCTGATAATATCTGCGGTGAGTTGCACTACTGATGCCACCTTATGGTACGGCATACGCGTCGGACCAAGTATAGCCAGCCTGCCCGTGAGGTCTCCATACCTATAGGTACTCGAGACAATGCTGTAGTCCGTGATTTCCGTGAGTTTATTTTCCGATCCGATTGTAATATTTAACTCGTCTTCCCACTCATCCGTGTCTTCAAATAAATGAACCAGCAGATCGTTTTGCTCCACCAGATCAATGAAATTAGTGATTTTTTCCGGGTCCTGCATCTCCGGCTGTTGCAGTATATTCTTTGCACCGGAAACATGGATATCCACCCGTTCAGCAAAATTAAACACCAGATCCGCATTATCCACTAATAAGTCCACAATTTCTGTGTCCTTCACCCGCATATCACGCAGCCGTTCGTCGATGGTGTGCTTTACCTCTTTCAGTGTCAGCCCGGCAAGCCGTTCATTCAACAGAGTCGCCACTCTGTTCATCCGGTTTCTCGGAATGCGGTTCGTGACCTCTATGACAACCGTTTTAATAATACCGGACTGAATATGAATAACCACTAACAGTTTGTCACTACTGAGCTCGACCAGTTCCAGTTTCTCGAGCACAGCCCGATTGAACTTCGGAGCCATCACAATACCTAGCTCTTCCGACAACTGACCGAGCACATAACTGGTCTGTTTCAGAATTTCCTGGATGTCCTGAGCGTTCGGATCCACCTGCAGAACAATCGCTTCCCGCTCTGCGGAACTCAAAGTGGAGTACTGCATCAGACTATCGACATAGTACCGGTACCCTTTATCACTGGGGAGCCGTCCGGCCGAAGTATGCGGATGGGTCAGATACCCCATTTCCTCAAGATCGGCCATGGTATTCCGTATGGTTGCGGAACTGACTTCCAGGGGATAATTCTTGGAAATTTGCCGTGACCCGACCGGCTTCGCAGACTTGACAAAATCCAGCACTACCGCCTCAAGTACCAGCTTTTCCCGCTCTGTCAATACTTTCTCGGTCACAATGATCACCTCATATCATGCCGATTCACTTATTTTTAAAAGTATTTCCAATATCCTTTAAAATCAAGATTCAACTCATCACCGGGTTCTGTCCAGAAATAGCCGGACTGACCGCATACTCCCAATAAATCCGAACATCATCCCCACTCCGAGAAACGCAGGAACCAGCCAGATCTCCATGTCAATTCCCGTGTTGACGATACCGGTTAACAGAAAATTTGTTCCGCGAATAATTACCAAGAGCAACACGGAGGCAATCAGCGCACCTATCGCCCCATGGACCACCCCTTCAATAACAAATGGGGTTTTTACAAAACGATCAGTGGCACCAACCAAACGCATAATTTCAATAACCTCTCGCTTGGCAAAGATACTGAGTTTGATGGTGTTTGAAATCAAAAACACTGCCGCACCCAAAACTACGAGCAGTATTATCCCCCCTACTGCGAGAAAAATCGTATAGTATTGCTGCAATGTGCCCAGGAGCTGACGCCGGTATTTTACCTCATCAACTCCTCCCTGTTTTTCCAGTGATTCTGCCAGGGAAGTGATCTGCGAGAACGAAATTGACCGCGTATCAAGCCGGATTCGATATGAGGACGGGAGAGGATTATAATCAAGCACCTCCGATAAATCTTCGCCGAATTCCTTGCTAAACCGCCGCGCAGCCTCTTCTTTGGAAACATAATGAATGGAAGTCACCTGAGGATGGTTTTCCAGTCTCTGTTCGACTTCCGATTTATCATGTTCCGTTACACTGGGCAGGAGAAAGACTTCCATTTCGAACCGGGATTGCATTCTAACGAAAATATCATACACCTCCGAACCGATTTCGTATGCGCCCCCTAATAAGGTAAGTGAAATGGCAATCGTCGCTATGGCAACGAATGAAGGGGTCTTCGCTCTGGTCAAGCCCGAAAAACCCTCCTTGATTAAAAATCCCGCACTCATGAATCAACCATCTCTCCCTGTTCAATCCGAATACGACGAAATGGTCTGTTTTTAATGAGATTATAATTATGAGTGGCCATGATCACCGCTGTTCCCCGCTCGTGAATCCGCTGCATCAGCGCAAGCAAATCTCTGGCAATATCCGGATCCAGATTACCCGTGGGTTCATCCGCTAGTAATACAAAAGGATCCTTGACAATAGCACGGGCAATTGAGACGCGCTGCTGCTCGCCGCCGGATAACTCCCGGGGGTAATACTGTGCCCGGTGACCGATTCCCACACTATTCAGCGCGCGAAGCACCCGCTTTTTAATTTCCCGCCGATTCACGTGCATGACTTCGAGTGCCAGCCCCACATTTTCAAACACATTTCTGTCGGATAATAACCGGAAATCCTGAAAGACCATTCCCACTTTCCGCCGCAGGTGGGGGATACTCTCCGGCTCAATCATGGAACTGTCGTAATCGTTCACCACCACTTTCCCCGTGGTTGGGAATTCATCCATATAGATCAATTTGAGTATTGTGGATTTTCCCGCTCCCGAGGCTCCGACAACGCAGACGAATTCCCCCTTCCTGATATTAAAATTCAGGTTCCGGACACCGATCCCGTTGCCGTAATTCTTCGTCACATTGTAAAAATCAATCATACCTGCTCTTTCCGAAGGACCACATGAAGCCGTTCCGTGTCCTCACCCGGTTGATCAAACGTGCTGTCTTCATACATCCACCAGTGCCGAAACAGTGATTCCGAGAGGATATTGTCAATCTCACCGGGAGAATATATGCGCTGAACGTGCTGTTCACGAAAGGTTTTTTGTTCACTACCCTCCTGCTCCCAGATATAAAATTCCGTGATATTCAGCCGTTTTTTTCGGAGATACCGGTTGAGACGCTCGTATCCCCAGGCCTCATCTTCATAAACCTCATGGAAATCGAGAAAATTCCGCCGGATATTCTGTTCGGTCGAGAGATCAAAAATATAGACTCCTCCGGGCTGAAGAACACCAAACACTTCATCAATCTGGGCACGGATCATCTCCGGCTCCTGATAGTAATTTAGTGAATCCTGCAAATTGACGATCAGAGGATATTCTGATCCGACAGGTAATCTAGACATTTCTCCCACCCAAACGGAGCCATACATCTCAGGATTCTCCCGGAGCAATTGCCGAACCATAGCAGTGCTGAGATCCATACAGTGCACTTCGGAGCGCCATTCCCGAAGGTAAGGCAATGCGTTTCCCGCGCCACAAGAAAGATCGAGGACCGGACCCGGCTTTACTTCATGCCGGTCACATAACCGGTGAAGATAAGCAACCCATTCTTCATAATCGATGTGGGACATCACCACATCATAGATGCTGGCCAGTTTGGAGTACGGGGGGACGTCCCGGATGGCGGTGGACTCTCCTTTCATCACGTCTGATTCCGTTCAACCTCCATAGAGCTGATGTTCATGGATATACTGTTCAACTGCTTCGGTGACGTAATATCGGATGGAAACCCCCTGACGAGCGCGCTCTCTGATTCCGCTGCTGGAAATTTCAATACGCGGGAGACGGACGAATTCCACCTCCCCCCGATAGTCGGTCGCCTCATCCAGCGGGTAACCGGGACGCGGCATAACCAGAATTGTGCATTCCCGAACGAGCGCATCCGCATCCTTCCAGGAGTTCAGTTCCAGGTAATTATCTGCACCGATCAGAAAGCCAATATCGCCGGCGTTTAAGGCTTGCTCCTTCTTTAAATCCCTGATTGTATCGATGGTGTAGCTGATCCCCTGCCGGCGTATTTCCCGGGTATCCAGCTGAAAGTGCTGATTGGTCCTGACAAATCGTTGTAACATCGCAATTCGGTGATCCGCATCGCTGATGGTATCATCCCGTTTATGAGGAGGAATATACGCTGGGAGGAATACAATGGTCCGGATGTTCCGGGCGGTTCGTAGCGTTTCTGCCAGCAGCGCATGCCCCCAGTGTGGGGGGTCGAAAGTCCCGCCAATCAGGCAGATTTTCATGCCGGACTATTGTCCTGTTTCGCCCTGCATAGCCACGCCGACCTGCTTCCGCAGCTCATCGCGGAGCCGGCGTGCTTCAACCCGGATATCCTGGTTCGGACTTCTGGTAAGCAACTCTTCCACCTGGGCCAGCGCTTCTTCCTGCCGCCCTAACTCAATCAGACATTTCGCACGTTCCAGTCGGGCCTGATTCGCCCATTCGGTATCATAATACTGGTCCAGAAGATTGTTGTAATAGATAAGTGCGGAATCATACTGATCCAATATGAAGTACAAATGGCCGTTACTATACGATTTGTGGGCCAGCTTATTCCGTAACGTCTGAATCTGCCTGGTGATTTTATCTGAATACTTCGAATTGGGGTACTGTTCGAGAAAGTTCTGCAGTGTCGTAATCGCCTGCCGGGTATAATCCTGATCCAGCTGATAGTGAGGTGACAGCTCCACAAAACACATCCCAAGCTTATATTGTGCCTGTTCCACCAATGGACTCTCAGGATATCTGCGCATTAGTCGCCGGTATTCCGAAGCAGCCACAACATACTCGCCTACTTCAAAATGCGAATCAGCAAGATAGAGCTGAGCATCATCCGCCATTTCACCGCCGGGATTATTCAATACCACAAACTTGAATTCTTCAATCGCCTTGTAATACTTTCCGTTCTCAAAATAATCCTGTCCCCGATTAAAACGAAACTCGAGATTCCGGTCTTGTTGACGAGACGCCTGGCTGCAGGACATTAACAGCCCGGCCATCAATACAAAAATTAAAATCGTCTGAAGACGCATGCCATTAAACTTCATAGTTACTAAGGTACTTCCCAGATCATACCCTTTCAATCGGTTTTTACCAGTGATACGCTGCAGATAGCGTGGTGTGTGGAGTACCACCGAGCACTACAGCGCGATAGTGGATATCTAGCCGGGCCCGGGTGCTCTCCTGCTGTTCCGGCTTCCAGAAAACCGTCTCGAAAGCTGAGATGAGGTGGTTTGCCATCACTCCGAATACGAACATTCTCGCGTATTCCCCCATGGCATTCGCCTCCTCACGCATCTCTTTGTTCTCGCGGCGTAACGGGCTCAGCTTCCCCTCAAGGGCATCATCCGGATTAGCGGGATCATACCCCCGGTCCGGATTTTCCGGATCATACCATCCGGCCATAAATTGATCATACTTATAGGCATTTTCGTACGCTTCATGATTCCACACCACCTCCCACTCGGACTGGCTGCAGGGGATTTCACCGGCTTCCGAGGGATAGTGCCACTCATGCTCTTCATTACTGCAGGTGACAGGCATGTCGTGCGTGGATGGGTCGGACTTGGGATCATAAAACCGAAGCCATCTGTCGAGTTTCCAGTATTCCCTGGCGTGATCTTCGTACACCTCCTTTCGATCCTGAAACTTGTTTTGATAAACAAGATGCCCCGTGATACCCGCCAGCTCAATCCCCAGAAAAATTGCCGCCCGCAAATGTTTTCCCTGGGAGAATTGTCCCCAACCCGGGATTAAGGCGGATTTGAAGAACGCGGGGGACAGCGCGGACGATACCTCCTCTTCCCCTCCCCGGGCGTACTGGATTAATCGTGGAGAGCGTAACTCACTCCCCCTGTCGCCGGCAGCGGTATACCTGCTGGGTAAATTCAGTTGAGCCTCCGCATGCCAGGGAAACACCAACTGGAAGAGCACCAGACATAATCCCAGGAGCACAGATGAACGCATGATGTGTTCTCCTTACCTTATAACTGATCGAACTCAAAGAGCAGCGTGAAGTAAAAACGCCATTCCTGACCGTACGTCCCCGGCGTATCCGGCAGTGTGAATTGATCCCACCCGTAAGCGGCATCCACTGTAATTGCAGTAGGATAGGAATAGAATGAGAATCCGCCAATCCGCAGCTGAGCGCCCGTGTTGCCATACCCCCTGAATTCCCCGGGACCACCGGACCACGCATCGCCATATTGCAGATAGGGGGATAGGTAAATATCCTGAAAATTGAACTGCACAAGCCGGTAATTCACCCCCGTCAACAGCGGAATATTCCACTGCAGGGATCCGATTCCCAAGTGGGTCCCTTCAATACTGTAGAATGGATACCCTTTCAATCCAGGCAGACCGCCGCCGAACAGATAGAAAAAATCATCAACGGAGTTATCAGAAATCCATCCCCCCTGCATATCGAACGACAGATTACTCTTTTGCCAGAATGGCAGCGTCCAGGCTCCATCGATCTCTCCCTCAATCTTATGGTAATAATTGGGCTCATAGACTTCCTGCAGGACCCCCGAAGAGCCGATGGTGAAGTCGTTAATGAATTCATTTCGCTCGTAACTGTAGTGCAGCGAAGTGCTGAGATAATTCGTGGGACGAATATAGCTTAACCGCCGTGCCCGCTCCGGCAGAGGATTCCATCCCAGCTCCAGATGCATCTGACGACCGATATAATATTCATACCGGAGCTTGGATAGATAGTTCTGACCAAGAACAGCCTCTAACCGCTCCTCGGAAAGCAGATATTTGATGAAAGTGCTGTATTGCTCATAGCGACCATAAATATCCCATTCCAGTTCTCCCCAGGGAAACCGGAACCATTTGCCGCTGGCACCGAAATTGGTTTGCATCAGCGTGAAGCGCAGATCGGCATCCTCCCGAATGTAGTCCTCACCACTCGGAGTTCTGTAGAGGTCGATCTTCTCGGTAATGTTTCTGGTGAGAAAACTGATATCCGCATACAGTGTGGGTTTCAGCTGATTATAGTTGAAGGCGAGATAAAGATCCAGATCACCGAGCCGGTTCACACTCGCCGCGCCGAGCACATCCATCTGATCCAGTACTTCCGTTGAATAAAAGTACAGCCCCGGCTTAATCGTCCCGTACTCATACAACAATCTCGGAATAATAAACATCTGCGAATACTGCGAATTGTATTTCCGTCCGTCTGTTTCCAACTGGGGATTCAGCGCATATTGAGACTCCGGGATCGTGGCAGGATAATCCTTATACCGTAATCGCTGCTCCGGAACGGGAGACTCCGGCGTAAACAGTGCCAGCCGGTATCCTCCATTCTGATAGAGTGAGAACGCAATGGATCCCTCTCCGCTGGGATCCGGCATAAATGCACCTCCCGGAACATTGGTTAATCCAACTGTCTTGCCACTAGAGAGATCTTTCCGGTAGATATTGAAAATACCCGTCTTATCGCTGGCGTAATAGAGCGTATCCCCCCGGAGCACCGGATTTCGCTCATCCCAGCGATTATCAAGCAAGGGCGTAACCTCTCCGGTCTCCACATCCACCGTATAGATATCCCGTCCGAGCCGCAGATTGATATCGAAGACAATGGATGAACCATCACTGCTGAATCGGGGGGCAAAGATCTGTTCACCCTTAGAGAATCCGGTCAGTTTCCGGCTGGTATCAGTCTGAAAATCATAGATGTGGATATTTTGTGTCCCGTCGTGCGAGGAAACATAACAGATCAGGGAATCGCCAGGGGACCAGTCCGGATTCTTCACACGCATGGACCGGGTAAGCCGCTCCTCTTCTCTGGCTTGCAGGTCATAGACATACAAATCATCGTACACGGAGCCGAACCGGTCCGGACTGCTTCGCCGTGCATAGGCAAGCATCGATCCGTCCGGAGACCAACCGGGACTACCGGTGACAAAGCCGGAAATGGGTACAGGTTTTCCGGTATCAGGATCCTGAATATATAGTGCAGTCTGTGAAAGGTAATCATTTCCGGCATTCGAAAGGTAGGCAATAAGCGAATCCTCCGGACTCCATCGGGGATAAAAATTTCCGGTGCTCTCACCGGATAAAATAGTCGTGGTCAGAGTGTCTTGCCTGATGAGTTCCGTTTTGGATCGATAGTAATGATGCAGCGAATCAGCCCACGATTGGTAAATCTCTCTTCCCGGTGTGCCAACAGCATTCTTCATTGCCTTGTTAAAGGATGTGGCCAGCGGTCCCTGCATCTCAGCGGTAACTCGCTTGAGTGAATGGTCACCATATCGGCGTGCCAGATGGCTCACCAACGCATATCCCTGGTTATATACCGACTCATTGCCCGTACCCGACTTACCGAATACGCTCATTTCATCCCACGATAGCAGGTCGTTGTGTAACACCCGATCCCGCAGGATCATATCCCGGTGGGAATCCCAGTAATCGTACGGCGTCTCCCGGGCATTGTATTGCGCTGTACCTTCTGCAAACCAGGGCGGAATCACAGTGCCGGCGAACGGATAGGAAATCACCGTATTCGGATACCCGTATACCACATCCTCCCGGTGTTCCTTTTCAGGTTGGATCACCTGGAAGTAAAACGCCGGAATCTTGCGTGTAAATTTCATGGACGCATTCAGTTGGACAATATGGGTGAACTCGTGGGTTATTACATCCCTGAGCCAATTGTGACTGCCCCGCAACTCAAAGTCCAGCGGCATCGCCCAGATGACGATTTTATTATCGTAATAGTACGCCGCCCCGTTGGAATAATCGTCCGTGTCCTTGAAGATCAGGTGCACTTTGGAGTCAAACCCGACCTCATACAAATCGGTGACCGGACCGTAAATTTCTTCTGCAATGGTCGCCCCAACCCGGGCTGTTCGCTCAGTAGCATCGTAATAATGAATGAGGAAGTGTTCGGTTTCAAGAGTATACCAGTCAATCTCAGGGTGATTGGGGGTATCAAGCTGAGCGAGTAAAGGTCCCCCCAAAAGAAGGATAATCAGCGGAAACAGAAATCGACGCAACAGTATCACCTCACCAGCGCAATCTTGATGAGTTCTCGCTTTTCACCAGTCTCACCGGAAACCGTCACTTGTCCGAAATACACTCCGCTGGGCAATTCACCGGTCTCCCAATGGTGTTCAACAATGGTATTACTCCCAATCAGTTCTTGTTCCCAGTGATAGACCGGGCGACCGCTGAAGTCATAGATATTCATCGAGATCCGCTCGCCCCCTGCGGCCTCCACACGAATAGTTCCTCCGGCTTCGTTAACCGGATTGGGATAAATGTAGGCGCGCTCAATCGCAAGTTCTTCGCCAGGGGGAACCGGATCATCAGAGATCACCACCCGCCGTTGCTGTCCGGGGCCGCCATGCTCACTTTGCCACTGGAACATATCGGCCGGTACTTCCTGTCCGTCTCTCAACCGATAACCACTCAGCATCCCGCTCTCTCCCGGATAGAAAAGTGCGGCCTGCTCCCCGGTAAATGACGTAACGGCAAATGCGCTCGCGCTTCCTTCCCCTACATCAATCGGAAAGGTGACTGGCAGTCTGCCGGATGCTGGATACCCAAATATTTGCCCGTCTCCATTATTCAAATACACCTCCGGGACTTCACCACCGCTAACGCCTATAACAGCTATGGATGTGCCGGAGTAATCGCCTTGCAGCGGAATGGGATAGTTCCGCACCATCGTTCCGTCAGGATTATAGGCATACAATTTCCACTGGTCACCGGACGATACCGCTATTGTAAGCAGTTCCACCCGATTGTCGTTCCCCAGATCAGCGGTCCAGAGCCGGGATGCCTCAGATTCCCGGGGCGTTACCGGCTGGAATTCCCGGGCGATTACATCTTCCGGATTTCCGCTCATGTTTGCCATGATATGAATCTGTCCATCACGCAATCCGATTAGCTGCTGATTAACCGAGATGAGATCCCGATATTCCCCCGGGAACGGTAACCCGGCAAGCTGGCCATTCTGCACGCGAAAGAGACCGGAGCCCGTGCCAGCAAACAGGAGATTCTCCCCCATGACACTCAGACTGTTTATCGGGTCTGGAAGTTCAAACCGCCACCGAACCTTCCCGTCATAGCTCACACTGTAGATCGAATCCAAATCAGAGGCACAAAACATGGCATTTCCAGCGGCAATCAATTGTCCGGCAGTCTGCCCGGCATACCTGGTCATAAACGACCAATCCGGCGCTCCCGTGATGTTCAGCGCAAATGTATACAGGTCGGTATATCTCCCGCTGTCCCCCTCCCCATTGGTTTTCGTCACGGCTACCGCTATGAGCGGATTCTCCTCATGGACCCGGATCGCAATATCCCGGATCTCTGCGGTCTCTGACGAAGTTCGCGGCACAGCCAACTTCCGTGATGACACAGACGCATTGCTCAGGGAGCCTAACCACAGATTTTCATCACCACCGGATCCGGAAACTGCACCAACCAGATACGTTTCGCCTGCTATCGTGGCCGTCTGGAAATGCCGGATTTGACGGGAACCGGTAGCTACTGGAAACCCGGGAAGCGACCTTCCGAGATCTACCTGTACACGCATGACCGTATCCGGTGAGGAGATTTCCGAAACGGATATCCCGGAATACGCCCCGCTGTTCGTTTGTGTTGATGGATGGGATGTGGGAGTGAACGCAATGCTCGAATCCGTTGCCGGCTGATGGTCGGGATTCAGGTGGTAATACCCTTCGTTAGCGGCAAACCACATATCAAATCGCCAGCCACTCTCCGAATCACCACCGAACAGGCCATAATCCTGTCCGATATCCTGCGCTCCATCAGCCTCCTCAAGGTCAACACCGAAGAGCTCCGGATTCGTATTGATAGTATTCGAATTGATGTTCGACCGGACAACACCCTCGTCCACATGCCATATTAACAACCCGCTCCCGGGCAGGCCGGCATCATAGTGTTCTACGCTTGTAATCACACCGGTGCCCCCCGGATCGCGTTGTACATAGAGTGTATCGAAGTTGAGGGGAAACCGCTCCAGCTCAGGATTCCTGGTAATCCTGGAGCGATTCTCAATCAGGTAGTATTCGTCACGGGTAATTGGAATTCTGAGCAGAGCAGGATGGGCTGAATCGTAATAAGGCTGTGCGATAGAATAAGTCCCGCTCCGGGTTATCTCCTTTGCGGATTGCCAGCCTGCATGATACCGGGTCCATGCTGATGGATATGATGGTGCAAGCCCCTGTGCGTTATTCGATCCCAAGTCCATCAGGCCGAACACCCCAACCACCGCATTCCCGGTCTCTGTATTATAGAGTGAAGGCAATCCCAGTCTGGAGCCGAATAAAAGCGCAAAGGTTCCGGTCAGCCCGATTCGGGTATCAAGTTGATTCTGCGTTTCCGGCAGAATGAGGACGTGATTGATACCCGCGTTGCTCAGCGTTTCATATTGACTCTCCGGAAGATAGGTTTGGAGGAATTCACTGTCCAGGTAGGCCGACTGGATATCGTAGGGCGATTCATCCAGCTGAATATCGAAATCCTGTCCGACACCGGCATGAAAAATCACCAGGGTGGAATATAGTGAAAACTCCACATCAGACCGGGCTTGCTGGTAGGTATGATATACCAGTTTTGCCCAGTGATTCTGCTGGGTGGAGTCACTAAACCCCCGGCCATACTCCACCATCGGTTCCGGCAGGGTATAGACCTGATCACCGGCCTGAGGGAAAATCTGTGAATTCGGGAGATCCAGGGTAACTTTCCCCCGGGAGACTTTTCTGTAATAAGTATCAAGTGCCTTCAGTTGCGCAGAAAAATAGGCAGCATTGTGAGGCGGTGGATCGATAAGCGTATCGATTGCACCGGCCGGGGTTCCGAGATCAAAATGTCCGTCTCCCGTGGTGAGCGAGGTGGTATCAGATTGAAATTGAACACGGACGGCAGCGATACTAAAGGTCCCTTCCACAGTATCCGTGTCCTTCAGCTCAGCAGAAGCCGATGAGAAGGAGAGAGAGGGAAATGTACCCACTGTCTCCGAGACCACAGATACGAGGAGTACTATGAGAAAGATTCGCCCTGGAAGAGAGAGCCTCTTCCGGAGTACAGCACAAAGATGTCGCAAAGTCAGATCCTGCTAGAATTTCATGTTCAG
>Ga0207797_1001703_pt1 | contig 15785 bp, 12 predicted proteins | sample PRCRCaboRojoPR_6_FD_187275 | JGI IMG/M metagenome (GOLD analysis project Ga0207797, IMG submission 187275) | Marine sediment microbial community from Cabo Rojo, Puerto Rico - PR CR 10% Liquid 1 (SPAdes) | ecosystem: Environmental > Aquatic > Marine > Coastal > Sediment | place: Cabo Rojo, Puerto...
ATCCAAGCAGTAGAGCAGGGCCTTCCTTTTGAGCTTTTTGAAAGGCTGCAGGACGAGCTGGATTTGAGCAAAGGCGAGCTGGCCGAGCTTGTTCAGGTTTCGACCAGAACGCTGAGCCGCAGGCGTGAAAGGGGTTTTTTCTCGCCCACCGAGTCCGAGCGGCTTTACCGTTTTGAAGAACTGCTTCAGGCCGCCGAGCGGGTTCTGGCCACAAGGGATGACGCCAGGCAATGGCTCAAGACGCCTGTCAGGGCGTTGGGCGGACAAATACCGCTTCAGTTCGCCAAACACGAGAGCGGAGCCAGGGAGGTCTTTGATCTGCTCGGCCGGCTTGAGTACGGTGTGTTCAGCTAGCTATGCCTCTACTGCATGGCTGGAGGCTGGTGCTGGAAAGGCACAGGAGCCAAGCCTTCCAAGGAATCGGCGCGTCCAGGTTTGGCGCCCGCTGGAACCATAAGGGGTATCCGGCGGTCTATGCCGGGGCGAGTGCCTCCCTGGCCGTGCTGGAAGTTTTTGTAAACGGAAATCTCGATACATTTCGGACGCACAAATATTTTTTCATCGGGTTCACCCTGGACGTTCCTGGCTATAGGCAACTGCAGCTCAAGGACTTGCCGGCCGGCTGGCGTCAGGTCCCCGCGCCACGAGCAACCAAGGATGTTGGAACACAGTGGCTCCAAAAAAGCGAGACCCCGGTCTTAATCGTTCCCAGCAGTGTCGTGCCGCAGGATGAAAACCTGATCATAAACCCCCGCCATCCAGAGCTTATAATCAAGAGCGTAGAAGATCATCCTTTCGAGTTTAGCACCAGGATGCTTCGGTAGAGCACCGTGGGACGGGGTCAGGCTTTGATTTTTGAATTCATCGGGGGGTATGGCCAAATCATGGCCAGGCCTTTACGAATCGAGAACCCCGGGGCTGTATGTCATGTCCTGGCCCAGGGGGAATGTCCGAAGCCCGATAGTCCTCGATTATGCCGATCGAGGCAGGTTTCTGAATGTCCTCGGCCAGACAGTCGCCGATCGCAATTGGCCCTGCCACGCCTCCTGCCTCATGACCAGCCATGACCATCAAGGGTTGCTATGGATTTTTCAGCTCGAGAGTTCATTCATTTTCACGAGTCCGTGTCCAGGGTGCTGGACGACCTGGACTTTCAAACGGTTCTTGGCAGGTGTGCATAGATACTGATCAAGCCGAACTGCATCAACAGCTCGCCACCGCCGGTGACCACCCCAGTGGAGTGCTGCGAGGCGATTATCCGTTATCCAAGAGGAACACTACCTTTCGTGAGAGATGACGGACTGAAGTGATGAAGAGAGGTGAGCCCATACAAACCCGGCATGGGATTGACCCGCTCTGCCATGTGCGCTTTATTCTATGCGCACTTGGGATGCTGAGCGAAAAGTGAGGAGGCTCCATCCATATGGCCAGACAACTACGAGTCGAGTGTCCCTGAGCCGTCTCCCAGGGAATGGCCCGGAAAAGGCCCGGAGCCCTATATCGAGGGCATGGCTCTTCCCAACTTTGTTAAGGCTGATGCTCCGGCTCGCCGAGAACGGAAGGATCGAACAGATCCGGGAAGTAGTAGCGGATGATGTGCGAAGGGAAGGCGATGCGCAAGGGAGCCCTGTGGCTGTCCGAGGTGATCAGCCCCTCGCCGATGAGCTGACTGACGATCCGCCTGGCCTGCCTGTCCGATTTCTCCTCCATGCCCATGATCGACCGCGCCGCGCTTCTTGGGACCTCGCCCTGCATGAACAGGGCCTTGAGGAGCTTGCCTGCCCTGGGGTCGAGAGGGTTTTGCGCTCCCCGCTTTTTGTCCCTGTCCTTCATGTATCCATCTATCCGGGCATCGATCTGTTTCAGGCTGAGGACTCCGTCCATGAAGCGGATCTGGTCCAGGCAGGTTTCCAGGAAGAACAGGCAGTAATCCGCGAAATGCTCCTGGTCGAACCCGGTGCAATCTTCATTCGGCGAGTCGGCCGAGTGCAGGTTGAGCATGTACCATTGCTTGTCCCTGGAGAATCCCCTGGAAAGCGACCAGAGGTTGCTTCGGTTGATGCCGATGCCAGCCAGGTAGAGCCCGGAGAAGAGCCTGGCCACCCGCCCGTTGCCGTCCCTGAAAGGGTGGAGCCAGACGAGCCTGTGATGGCTCGCTGCCGCGGCTATCAAGCGCTCATCTCCGTGAAAGCCCTTCGGGTTATAGAGGACCTCGAACTCCAGGTACTTTTGAGGCAGTAGACCTGCATCCGGGCCGTGCACGCTTCGGCCGTCATCCAGGGAGACGTTGCCATCCCGGAGCTGGCCGGGGTTGACCGAAAGATTGCTGAAGCCTCCCTGGCTGTGCGTTCGCTGATGCCTTTCCGGTAGGTTCTCGTAGAACTTTCGGTGAATCCTGCCCACAAAGGGCAGACTGCAGATGTTGTCCGGTTGATCCGAGAGAACCTCTCCCATGAGCTCTCTCTCGGCACGGACATGGGCCGCGCAAAGCTCCTGGGCATAGCGCCTGTGCTCGTCGCCGGAAAACTTGCTCTGCAAAGCGGCTTCGATCTCCAGGATCGAGGTCTTGTGCCCCTCAATCAGGTTGGAGTAGTAGCTGTTCAGATACCGCAGGCAGTCGCCGAGGGCCTTGGCCGTGCTGTCGGCAATCTGGCCCTCCAGGGCGGCCGAGGCCACCAGGACCTCCTGGGCCAGATCTTTGAGCTCGCCAAGCCGTTTGGTCGGCAGCGGAGGGGCCAGGGAGATGTCGAGACGGTCCAGGGTTCCTTTCATGTATATGTCCGGTTAAATGTCCAGTTTTAATCCTTGAATGATAATGGTTTTATGTTTCCTGGTCAATAAAAATGTCCGGTCGGAAGTTCACTCATTTTCACGACTGGTGAAGCTTTCTAAAGGGGGACTGCCGGGTCTTTCCCGAGATATACCTGCCGGAGGTACTCTTGGAACACTATGTGATTTCCGTACCGCTGTTGAAGGTGCCCAGCCTGGCGCGCATCACGGAAACCCTGAAGAACATGATGGGGGCGGCGCCCCGACGTATTTTGGAAGCTTCTCAAGCAAACCCTGGAAGAAGCGTGGCCTGGGACCGCTCGCTAGGCTGCAGGAGCGAGCCCTTTTGGTCCAATGGTCGATGACGACATGACCGAATCGGACGTGGTTCATCTCGCGCCAGCGGTGGGTTTGAAGTCCAGAGGACTCAAGCAGTCTGCGGCCAACCTGGAGCGTGCAACTGATGCCGCACTGTGGACTCGTATCGGGAACTGAAGGGCTTCAGAAAGCCGAAACTCCGTCCTGGCGATTGCCGATTGCAATTGGCTCTGCCAGACCTCCTGCCTCATGCCCACCCATTACCATCTCCTGATCGAGACACCCGGAGGGCATCTGCCGGCAGGCGCCCGGCATCCTGCCTGAGGGTCGCGTCTTATTCCAGAACTTCCAGATCGGCCCGGCTGCGGTGAAAGGCCTGAAAGCGCCCCTGAGCGATGCTTTCCCTGGCCTGCCGGACCAGCTCGACGAAGAAGGTCAGGTTGTGCAGCGAGTTCAAGCGGTAGGCCAGGAGCTCGCTGGCCGTGAAGAGATGCCGGAGATAGGCCCGGCTGAAGGTCCGGCAGGTGTAGCAGGAGCATTCGGGGTCCAGCGGCCCGGGATCCTGCTTGTACCGGGCCTTCTTGATGTTGATCTTGCCCCGGCTGGTGTACAGGGTGCCGTTCCTGGCGTTCCGCGTCGGCAGGACGCAGTCGAACATGTCCACACCCTCGGCGATGGCGTCCAGGATGTCCAAAGGGGTGCCCACGCCCATGAGGTAGCGGGGCGAGGCTTCCGGCAGCAGGGGCGCGGCATGGGCCAGGATGTCGCGCAGGACCTCAGGGGGCTCGCCGACGCTCAGGCCGCCGATGGCGTAGCCGTCAAAGGGAATGGCCCCGATCTCCAGGCTGCTCCTGGTCCGGAGGTCCTTGAAGAAGCCGCCCTGCACGATGCCGAAGAGGAGCTGGCCGCCGCTGCCGGACGGGTAGGCCGCTCGGCTGCGGCGGGCCCAGTCGGCGGTCAGCTCGATGGATCGGCGGGTGTAGTCGTAGTCGGCCTGGTAGGGGACGCATTCATCCAGGACCATGATGATGTCCGAGCCGAGATTGCGCTGCACGTCCACCACGCCTTCCGGCGAAAAGAAGTGCCTGGAGCCGTCAATGTGGGAGCGGAAGGTCACCCCCTCTTGGCTCAGCTCGCGCAACGGAGCCAGGCTGAAGACCTGATAGCCGCCGCTGTCGGTCAGAATCGGCATCGGCCAGGAGGAGAAGCGGTGCAGCCCGCCGAGCTCACGGATGACCTCGTCTCCGGGACGCAGATAGAGGTGGTAGGTGTTGCCCAATATGATCTCGGCGCCTATGGCCTCCAGATCATCCGGGGCGATGGCCTTGACGCTGCCCTGGGTGCCGACGGGCATGAACACAGGGGTCTGAACCGGACCGTGAGCGGTCCACAGCCGACCGCGCCTGGCGTCCCCGTCGCGGGCCAGGATCTCGAACCTGCCTGGAGCCTGGCTGGCTGACAGCTCGTTCATGCTCCTCCTGGGTGGTGTCCTGGTCTCGGGTTGCTCGGAAGCCGTTTTTATGGGCTTGGCCAGACCAGCCGGCCTTCGGCGAAGACCGTATCGCCCGATCCGATACGGAACAGGGCCGCCTCGGTGGAGCCGGTTGTTTCCACATCGACTTGCTCCGTCCCAGGGGTGATTCCCTGCCTGAAGAGGATGCGAATCTCCGCAGCCCGGTACAGCGAGCGTCCCTGCCTGTTCAGGGCGGCGTCGAGGTAGTCCAGGTAGACGGCGTTGTTGACATGTCCGTAAGGATCGAAGTCCGAGGGCCTTACCCCGATGTCCGTCTTGCACCCCCCGCCGGGGAAGGGCTCGGGCTTCCAGGCTTTCAGGTCGAAATACGCGGTCGAAGGGGGCTCGACAGCATAGACTGAGCCCATGTCCTCTGGGATGCGCTGGATCCGGCCTGCCTGAAGATCCACGGCGAACCACAGGCTTGAGGCGACAACTGCCGGCCGGTCTCCCAGGTGAATGTCGAACTCCCGCAAGGCCCGATAGCCTTTGATGCCGGTGGACCAGGTTCGAAGCCTGAGTGGGTCTCCCAAACGCGGCCAAGCCTCAACCCGGACGGCCATCTTGTACATCATCCAGCCGAAGCCCTGCTCTAAAAGATCCTGCGTCTTCAGCCCGACCTGGGTGGTATGGTTTTCGGCAGCCTCCTGAAAGAGCTCGAGGAGGCTGACCGGCTTGATCCGGAGCTCCGGATCGACCTGAGTGGAGCGCAGCTCCCTGTCGATGGCGATCTTCATGGGGCTCTTCCCTCAGTCAGAACGAATCAGCTTAGGCAGCCTGCGGCTGAATGACCCGGCAAAGCTGTATTTTGTACACTGGAACCATCCAGTTGACAACCGTTCCGCGACCGTGTTTCACATTGGTGTCTTGAAAGAGGCGGCCTCAAGCCGAATCGCCCGGGGCTGGAGCTGTCAGCTCCGGGCGGTCGCTCTGAAACCGCCTGACTGAACGGAGGAACCATGCACACGGCAAGCCAGCTTCGGCAGACACTCAAGCGCATCGACGGGCGGGGCTACAAGGCCTACAAGGACCTGCAGGGCGCCTACGATTGCGGCGACTTCCTCCTCTTTGTGGACAACGTCCAGAGCGATCCATTTGCTCCGCCGAGCCGAATGCGGCTGCGGCTCGGGCAGCAGGCGGCCGGCTTTGCTGGCGATCTTTTCGAGACCCCGGTTCGGCGGACAGCCTTGGAGGACTACCTGGCCCGCGCCTTCGCCAGGGCGGCCAAGCGCATCCAGGCGCCCGGCCAGGGCAAGGCCGGAGCCATCAGCATCGACCGTTGCGGCCAGGAGGTCCTGCAGCGAACGGCCGTCCGTCTGGATGACAAGGATCTTGAGGTCCGCTTCAGCGTCGGTTTGCCCGCCCGGGGGAGAACCATTCTGGGGCGCCGGGCCGAGGCCGTGCTTCTGGACGACCTGCCGCGGATCGTGCGTTCGGCCCTGTTCGCTTCGAGCCAAGACCCTGAGGCTGTCCGACGCCATGTGGACACCTGCGAGGACCAGTCCGTCTTGCGTCAGGCCCTGGCCGGGAAAGAGCTGATCGCCTTCGTGGGCAACGGCAGCATCCTGCCGCGGGCGAGCGGCGTGAGCGACAAGCCCATGTCAGGCGAGGGGGCCGTTCCTTTTGTCTCACCCCCGGAGCTCGAGGTGTCCTTGGAGCTGCCCCACCAGGGCCTGGTCCGGGGCATGGGCGTCCGTCGCGGGGTCACCCTGATCGTCGGCGGCGGCTATCACGGCAAGTCGACCCTGCTGCGGGCCCTGGAGCGCGGCGTCTACGATCACCTGCCCGGCGACGGCCGTGAGCTGGTGGTCACCGAGCCAAGCAGCGTGAAGATCCGGGCCGAAGACGGGCGGAGCGTGGCCGGCGTGGACATCGATGCCTTCATCAGCGGGCTTCCCAATCAGGAGGAGACCAGGAGCTTCTCCTCGGACAACGCCAGCGGCTCGACCTCCCAGGCCGCAAACATCGTCGAGGCCCTGGAGGCCGGGGCTGCTTCGCTTCTGCTGGACGAGGACACCAGCGCCACCAACTTCATGATCCGGGACAGCCGCATGCAGGCCCTGGTGGCCAAGGATGACGAGCCGATCACTCCGTTCATCGACAGGGTCGGCGAGCTGTCAGAGCGTCTGGGGGTCTCCACGGTTCTCGTCCTGGGCGGTTCCGGGGATTACTTCGACGTGGCCGACACCGTGATCATGCTCAAGGCCTACCAGGCCTTTGAGGTGACCGACCGGGCCAAAGCAGTCGCCGGCAGGTTCGCGACCTACAGGCAGCGCGAGACCGGGCGGCCACTGGAAGCACCCCGGCGGCGGACCCCCAGGCCACAGGACTTCCGGCTCGGACCCAGGGACAAGGTCAAGGCCAAGGGCCTGACTGAGGTGGGGTTCGGGCGCGAGCGAGTAGACCTGGCCGGCTTGGAGCAGCTCGTTGACGAGAGCCAGACCCGGGCCATCGCCGAGATCTTTCGCATCCTGGCCAAGCGCCTGGACGACCGGACCTCCTTGCTGGACTGCCTGGAGGGCCTTCTGCATGAGATCGGGCAGTCAGGCCTGGATGTGCTGTCTCCGTTTTTTGGCAAGCATCCTGGAAACCTGGCCTTGCCCAGAAAGCAGGAGATCGCCGCGGCGGTGAACCGTTATCGGCGCTTGCGCGTGGCTGCTCCGGACAAATGAGCCCAAGGGGATCAGAGCTCCGGCTTGGCCGGCCTCAGGGCCTCCTCCCGGCGCTTCTGCTCCCGGAGGTAGCGCTGCTGCTCAGCCGTGACCGAGTAACGTAGAAAGGCGGTGCGGCTGGGGTGGTCCATGGAGAAGCTGATTCGGATGCCGCCGAGCCGCCAGCTATACTCCAGGGGGACGCCATCGCGCTCGGTGACTGTGGCCTGGCCGTACTTGGCGGATAAGCGGTCCAGGATGGTGCTGAGGGCCGGGGTCATGCCTTTGGCGTAGGGAGGGAAGCGGTACTCCAGGTGGGCCAGCCGGCCGCTGTCTGTGTAGCAGGCCCTGGCCCGGTCGGAGCCGGCCAGGACCTTGCTGCTGGCAAAGGTGTCGCAGGATGCGCCGTCCATGAGCTTCAGAGGCTTTGCGCCACGCTGCTGCAGGGCGCAGCGCAGGGCAAAGGGGGTCGCTCTGGCCAGGGGCAGGTTATACAGGGTAAACTCCTGCTCGGAATCGACGTTTTTAAACGGGGCCAGCTTGAGGTTGGCCGCCTCGATGCCCAGGCCGGCGGCTTTCTCGTACCAGCCCTTGGCTTTGACGAAGTCCCTGGCCACGGCGATTCCGCGCTCATGGACCCGAGCCAGGAAGAGGAGGGCTGGCGGATACTCCTGACCGGCTGCCTGACGAAGCAGTGACAGGCCTCGTTCCGTGCCCAGCTCCCCGGAGCTGTTCAGCAGGTAATGCCGCCCCAGGGTGTACTGGGCCGAGGGCAAGCCCCGGGCAGCTTCCTCCGTCAAGGGGGCCAGGTCATCGATTGCCTGAGCGGGCCGGGCTCCGCCGAAGGCATTGAGGCCAAGCAAAAGCGCGGCCAGGGAGAAAACGGCCAAAACCCGGGCCAACGGCGAGCCTGCAGACCGAGCCGAGGCCGGCATCGGACGAAGGGGAGAGCAGCTTTGAGCTGCGAGAGCTCTGTTGCCGTTTGCACCCATTTCTCTTAGTCTGAGGGTAGAGACCCTCCGCATTTCCCGGAATTCGGCGAGGACGGACGGGCTTACCCCGGACAGCCTATGATTATTCAACATTTGAGCATCTTTCCGGAGTTCCCGGATCCAAAGCGTGATGATGTCGACGATCTCCTGGCCATAGGCGGCGACCTGTCTCCGGAAAGGCTGGTGGCTGCCTATCAAAAGGGAATCTTCCCCTGGTTCGACGAAACGAGCCCAATCCTGTGGTGGTCTCCTGACCCTCGGCTCATACTCAGGCCGGCCAACCTGCACGTGACCAGAAGGCTGAGTCGGACTCTGCGCCAGGGACGTTTCTGCTTTACCGTGAACATGGATTTTGCCGGTGTGATCTCCGGCTGCGCCGAGGTGCCGCGTCACGGCGTCCGCGGGACCTGGATTGTTCCGGAGATGATCGAGGCCTATACCAGGCTCCATGTTTTGGGCTACGCCCATTCCGTAGAGGTCCTGCAGGAGGGCCGGCTGGTCGGCGGCATCTACGGCGTGGCCCTGGGCCGGGCCTTTTTCGGCGAGTCCATGTTCCACCTGGTCACCGACGCCTCCAAGGGAGCCCTGGTCGTCCTGGTCAGGCTGCTGGAGTCGCTGGGGTATCACTTCATGGACTGCCAGCAGACCACCCAGCACCTCCTGCGCTTCGGCGCCATTGTGGTTCCCCGCAAGGAGTTCATGCGCCGACTGGACCGGGCACTGGACCATCCGGCGCCCCATCAGTCCGCCTGGACCCCGCGGGATGTCTCCGAGCTGTCCCTGCGGTGATGCCGTCCTGGTGCAGCTGAAGCCCAGGCTGAAGCTGGGGCTTTTAGATGGTGTAGAGCTCCTCGCCTTTGAGGACCTTGACTCCGTTCTCCAGGAGGACATCGATGGCCTGATCGGTGCGGTCGAAGCGGAAGATGAGCACGGCGTTCTTGCCGCTCTGCTGCACGAAGGCGTACATGTACTCCACGTTGATTCCTTCGGCGCTCAGGATGTCCAGAATGGCTTGAAGGCCGCCAGGCTCATCCTGAACCTCCACCGGGACCACAGTGGTGCGTCCGACCGTGAAGCCTTGCTCTTTGAGGGCTTGCTTGGCCTTCTCGTTGTCCGAGACGATAAGCCTGAGGATGCCGAAATCGGACGTGTCGGCCAGGGACAGAGCCCGTATGTTGATGCCGGCTTCGGCCAGGGTTCTGGTCACCTCGGACAGGCGGCCGGCCCGATTTTCCAAGAATATCGAGATCTGTTCGACTTTCATGCCCTTCCTCCCTCTCAGGTTGGCGGATTATCGAGGTCAGGACTCCTGCCGCAGGTCGAGGACCCGCTTGGCCTTCCCTTCCGAGCGGGAAATGCTTTGTGGTTCCACGAGCTTAACCTGAGCGGTCACGCCCAGGAACTCCTTGATGGTGTTCTGGATCTTGCGTTCCAAGCGCTGCAGGTGCTTGATCTCGTCGGAGAAGACGCGTTCGTCCACCTCCACCTGCACCTCCAGGGTGTCCATGGAGTCCTCGCGGCGCAGAAGCAGCTGGTAGTGCGGGCTGAGCCCCTCGGTCTCCAGAAGGATGCTCTCGATCTGGGAGGGAAAGACGTTGACGCCGCGGATGATAAGCATGTCGTCGGAACGGCCCAGGACCCTGGACATGCGCACATGGGTCCGGCCGCATCGGCAGGGTACGGTCGTGAGCCGGGTCAGATCACGGGTTCTGTAGCGGAGCAGAGGCTGGGCCTCCTTGGTCAGGGTTGTCAGGACCAGCTCGCCGATCTCGCCCTCGGCTACGGGCTCTTTGCTTTCGGGATCGATGACCTCGGCCAGGAAGTGGTCCTCCCAAATGTGCATGCCCTGCTGTCCCGAGGCGCATTCCATGGCCACGCCGGGCCCCATGATCTCGGACAGGCCATAGATGTCCAGGGCCTTCAGGCCGAGCTTGGACTCGATCTCTCCCCGAAGCTCCTCGGTCCAGGGCTCGGCACCGAAAATACCCGTGTGCAGGCTGAGCTCCTTGAAGGGTATCCCGGCGGCTTGGGCGACGTCATAGAGGTGCAGGGCATAGGATGGCGTGCAGCAGAGCACGGTGGGCTTGAAGTCGTGCAGAAGCATGACCTGACGCCGCGTGCCACCTCCGGATACCGGCAGGATGGTCGCCCCGAGCTGCTCGGCTCCGTAATGGGCGCCAAGCCCGCCGGTGAACAGACCGTAACCGTAGGCGTTATGGATGGTGTCCCGCCTGGTGGCTCCCGCGGCCATGAAGGACCGGGCCATGAGCTCGGCCCAGTTGGTTACGTCCCGCTTGGTGTAGCCCACAACAGTGGCCTTGCCGGTGGTTCCCGAGGAGGCGTGGATGCGGACGACGTTCTCCTTGGGCACGGCGAAGAGGCCAAAGGGGTAGTTGTTGCGCAGGTCCTGCTTCTCAGTCAGGGGGAGGTACTTGATATCAGAGAGGTTGCGAATGTCTTCCGGCTTGATATTGTGTTCCTCGAAGGCGCTCTTGTAGAATGGAACATTGTGGTAGATGCGCTGGAGAAGATCCTGGAGCCTTCTGAGCTGGAGCTGCTCAAGATCTTCCCGGGGGAGGGTCTCCTTGTCCACGTCGTAGATCATGCGGGCCTCCTGAGAAGTTGAGAGTCGTGGAGGGCAAAGGGATTCCGATAGCAGGCGGGTCCATATTCCTCAAGATGCCCGGTTTCGTCAAGGCCGGGTGCTGCTGGTCCCGCCAAGGACCCTGCTTGGGGGCTGCTGGGGGCTTCGGCCGGAAGACAGGCTTGCTGCGGTGTTGACGAAACCTGTGGTGGGATATACAAGGGGTATGCCTCGAATGACGGCTGTGCAGCAGGCCTTTCAGGCTCGCGACTGCGCACAAGGATGCTTCAAATCATGACACATACCAAGACCGAAGCTGGAGAAGGGGTTCACTACAGGGACAAGGCCCTCATCGTCGCCGGCTGGCTGGAGGAGAAGCAGGCCAAGGACATTACTTGCCTGGATGTCAGCCGAATCAACTCGATTACCGACGCCGTGGTCCTGGTCTCGGCAACCAGCTGGCGCCACGCCCAGACCTTGGCCGATTGGACCCTGGAGCAGTGCGGCCGGAGCGGCTTCGAGTACCTGGGGCGCGAGGGCTATGACTCGGGCACCTGGCTTCTCCTGGATCTGAACGACGTCGTGGTGCATATTTTCCTGCAGGCCTATCGTGAGTTCTACAATCTGGAAGGCCTCTGGGGCGACGCGGAGCCCTTGAGACCGGAAAGCGGCAGCTGACACCGGTATCTGGGCAGGCCTCATGGACCTTCCGAGGTGCCGGCCGTTTGAAGGCATGGACCGAGTGTCTATTCCATTAAAAAACGTGCTGCAACGGGATGTTTTTTTGCGTTTGGCTGCCCCGGAGGCTGGCGTGGTTCCATATATGCCCTCGAGCAGAAACGTTTTTTCTGCTCAATGGTCTAGCCAGGCGAAAGAGCTTGGCTCGTGCGTGAAGCGAGCGGGAGCCGTCTTCCCGCGAAGCTGAGAGCAGCGCGCAAAAAGGAGAATACTTTTTGCTCTTATGAGGAAAAGATGAATACAGCCATGGGGCATTACACGCCGACACTTCTGCTCATTCTGGACGGCTGGGGCTATTCCGAAAGCGCGGAAGGCAACGCCATAAGCGCATCCAGGACCCCGAACCTCGACGCTCTGGTCCAGGAGCACCCCAGCTGTGTGCTGGAATGCACCGGTCATGCTGTCGGGCTGCCCGAGGGACAGATGGGCAACTCCGAGGTGGGCCACTTGAACCTGGGTGCAGGCCGCATCGTCGATCAAGACATCGTGCGCATCGATAAGTCCATCGAGTCCGGCAAGCTCTTCGAGAACGAGGTCCTCCTCGATCTCCTGAGGCGCTGCCTCGATCGGGGCGGGAAGCTTCACCTGCTGGGGCTGGTCTCGGACGGAGGCGTGCACAGCCATGTCAGGCATATCGAGGCCCTTCTGGAGCTGGCAGGCAGGTATGATCAGCTCGAGGTCTGCCTGCACGCCTTTCTGGACGGCCGGGACACGCCGCCGTACAGCGGTGAAGGCCATCTGCGCCGGTTGCATGAGCGGATGCAGGCTGCTGGGCTGGGCCGCATCGCCACGGTCAGCGGCCGTTACTACGCCATGGATCGCGACGGGCGCTGGGAGCGCATCGAAGCGGCCTACAAGGCCGTTGTTGACGGGGACGGACCAGGGGCGGTTGACCCGGTGGACTGCGTTCGCGAAGCCTACAACCAGGGGGAGAGCGATGAGTTCGTCACCCCCACGGTTCTCCTGGACAGTGACGGCAGACCCTTGGGGCGCATTGAGGACGGGGATGCCGTCTTCTTCTTCAACTTCCGGGCCGATCGGGCCAGGCAGCTGGTGCGCAGCCTGTCCGAAAGAGACTTCAGTGAGTTTGTCCGGCCTCGGCTGCCGGAGCTTTCCGGTCTGGCCACCATGACCGAGTACGACAGGACCTTCGATCTGCCGGCTGCCTTTCCGCCGCAGACCTTGCGCGGCATCCTCGGCGAGGTCTGCTCCCACGCTGGCCTGGCCCAGCTCCGGATAGCCGAGACCGAAAAGTACGCCCATGTCACCTACTTCTTCAACGGCGGGCGAGAGGAGCCCTTCCCCGGCGAGGAGCGGATCCTCGTGCCGTCGCCACGGGAGGTGGCCACTTACGACCAGAAGCCGGAGATGAGCCTGCCTGAGGTGACCGAAAGGCTTCTGGAAAAGTGGCACGAGGGACGATACAGCTTGATCGTTTGCAACTTCGCCAACCTGGACATGGTCGGCCATACCGGAAGCTTTCAGGCAGCGGTTCAGGCCTGCGAAGCGGTTGATCAAGCGGCCGGCCGGGTCTGGCAGGCCGTCTCCGAGACCGGCGGTCGGCTTATGGTCACGGCCGATCACGGCAACGCCGATGTCATGGTCGACGACGATCAGGAGCGGCATACAGCGCACAGCCTCAACCCCGTCCGCTTTGTCCTGGCCGAGGAAACACCCGCCCGCCGCTTGCGGCCAAGCGGCGTTTTGGGAGACGTCGCTCCGACCATCCTCGATCTCTGGGATATGGATGCGCCTGAGGAGATGACCGGCCGGAGCCTGCTGGCCAGGGAAGCCGCTGTGGGGCCTCCTTTTACCGGCAGGACCTAGCGCCGCTCCAATGCTCGGGCAGAGCGCCTCGGGCGAGCCTCCGGCCACCCGGGGCGAGTTTTTCGGTCTGACAGCCTTTCCGGAAAAGGGAAACCCATGAGCGAGAAGAAGCCACTGCAGCCGGTCAAGCCTGTGGGCATGGAGATCGTCTTTTACTACCTGTGCCCTTTCTGCAAACGCAAGGTCCCCTTGGTGGCGCCCAGCGGGCCGTCCATGGGGCAGTGCGACATGTGCCACAGGCAGTTCCCTGTGGTTCCGGCCGACGAGAAGACGCTCCGGTTCGTGAAAGCAATTCTGGACAACGGCAAGGCGGGTATTGATGCCGACTTCATCTAAGGGTTCCATCCTGGAGCTTATCGGCAACACGCCCCTGGTCCGCCTGGGCGCATTTCATGCGAACCCCCGGCTTGAGCTGTTAGCCAAGCTGGAGGGCTTCAATCCAGGCGGCTCGATCAAGGACCGGGTGGCCCTGGCCATGGTCGAGGCCGCGGAAAGATCAGGCGAGCTCGGTTCAGGAAAGACGATTGTCGAGGCCACCTCGGGCAATACCGGCATCGGTCTGGCCATGGTCTGCGCCGTCAAGGGGTATAAGCTCATGCTGATCATGCCGGAGTCTGCCTCGGAGGAGCGCAAGCGGATCATGGCCGCCTATGGGGCGGAGCTCTATCTGACTCCGGGGCATCTGGCCACGGACGGGGCCATTGAGGAGGCTTACCGGCTGGCCAGGGAGGAGCCGGAGCGCTATGTCCTCATGGATCAGTACAACAACCCGGCCAGCATCCAGGCCCATTGCCAGGGCACGGCCGAAGAGATCCTGGAGCAGACCGAAGGAGGCATCACCCACGCGGTCTGCACCCTGGGCACGTCCGGAACGGCCATGGGGCTGGCCAAGCGGCTCAAGGAGTACCGTGCCGCAATAGAGGTCATTGCCGTTGAGCCCTATATCGGACACAAGATTCAAGGCCTCAAGAACATGCAGGCCTCCTATCCCCCCGGCATATTCGACAAGCAGCGCCTTGACCGCATCGTGCACGTCGATGACGAGGAGGCTTTTTCCCTTTGTCGGGAGCTGGCCGCCAGGGAAGGCATCTTCGCCGGAATGAGCTCCGGAGCCGCGCTGGGCGGTGCCCTGCGTCTGGCCGAAGAGCTCGACAGCGGGACTGTAGTGGTCATCTTTCCCGACGGCGGAGAACGCTACCTGAGCACCTCCCTGTTCCTGCCCCCGGCCGAGAAAGGCTTGGCTCTGTATAACCTCAAGACTCGGCAGCAGGATACCCTGCAGGCCGATCGTTCGGGTCTGTCGGTGTTCACACCTGGCCCATCCCCTGACGCACCGTTCGACCCCGAGGTCTGGAGGCGATTGGTGCTGACTGACGTCCTGGCGCGGATGCTTCAGGAGCGGGGCGTTCCCTGCACGGCCGTCAGCGGCTTGGCCGATCTGGACGATCAGGCCTTGAAGCAGGCCAGGGCTTCAGACCGGAGCCTGAAGGATCAGTCCGGGATCTTCGTCCAGTCGTTGGTCGAAACGTCCGAGCTCTTGAACATGCGGTCCCTGGAGTTTGCCCCGGCCTCAAAGCGCGAGCAGGGCATGCTGGATATGTGCCGCAAGCTCCTCAGCAAGGGCCGGGCCTATGAGAAGCTCAGATCGGTCTACTACGACGTTTTTCGGGACAGCGAATACGGACGGTTGGTCAGGGCCGATCTGGACAAGCTCAGCCTGGGCAAGACCGTCGACCTGGAGAGCTACGCCAAGGACAACCCGCAGGACTTCACCCTGCTCAAGCGTGCGTCCCTCCAGGACCTCAAGCTTGGGGACTTCATCAAGACGGAGTGGGGCAATGTCCGGCCCAGCTGGTACCTGCAAATGGCCGCAGCTCCTGGCGGGCATCTGGACTCCCTCGAGCTGGTCGTGGCCGGGCGGCAGCATCAGTTCCCCCATCTGGACAACCTGCGGGCCATCTGGTCCGGTGCCCTCCAGCTGGAGCCTGCTGTCTGGATGGTCGTTCAAAGCACTGAAGCCGAAGGCGCAGAAGGCCAGGCTCCGGACGTTCACTCCCTGGTCCGTCGTTTTTCCAGCCCCCTGGCCCTGCGGATGTGGCTTTTGTCCATTTCGTACCGGAAGCCGCTGATCTGCTCGGACAAGAACCTGCATATGTGGGAGCACAACTGGCAGCGCCTGCAGAACCTCCTGGCCAGCGTCCGTCAGGTCACAGACGGCGGCGAGTCCATGGACAAGGAGGTGGAGCAGGCCAACTTCGAGCTGCGGCAAGGCTTGAGCGAGGCCCTGGAGGACGACCTCAGCCTGCACAGGTTCTGGCCGGTGCTCTTTGACTTTTGTAAGCGGATCAACAGGCGCTTCAGCCGAGGGCAGCTGAGCCGGCGCGAGGCAAAGG
>Ga0207797_1001704_pt1 | contig 15783 bp, 16 predicted proteins | sample PRCRCaboRojoPR_6_FD_187275 | JGI IMG/M metagenome (GOLD analysis project Ga0207797, IMG submission 187275) | Marine sediment microbial community from Cabo Rojo, Puerto Rico - PR CR 10% Liquid 1 (SPAdes) | ecosystem: Environmental > Aquatic > Marine > Coastal > Sediment | place: Cabo Rojo, Puerto...
AGTCGCGGATCGGCTCGCCACCGAGCTTGAGCCCGACCATCTTGAGGTTGAACGGATAGTTGCCGGCCTCGATCTGTTCGCGCTGGCGTTCGAGGGCCTCCTTGCCGATGTAGTCACCCTCCTTGTCGTCCGGAACCTGATAGGCCAGGTTGACTTGGAAGGGCGAGGTCTCGTGGTCCATGTCCTGACCCCACGAGAGGATGCCCGCCGCGATGCGACGGTGGTGGCCGGGGGCGATCTGCATCCCGCCGTGGTCCTTGACGGTCTCGAGAACGGGATCCCACACCCGCTCGGCGTTCTCCATCGCGTTTCGGACGTAGATCTCGAAGCCCTTCTCGCCCGAGAAGCCGGTCTGGCTCACCAGCACGGAGCAGCCGTTGATCTCAGCCTCCAGTAGGCCGTAATAGGGGATGTCGCTGACCTCCTCGCCGACGACCTCGACCATGACGTCCTCCGACAGAGGGCCCTGGATCTGCATCGGAGCGACGTCGATCTCGTCGATTTCGACGTCGAAGTCCTTGCCTACGTTCACGCCCTGGAGCCAGAGCATGAGCGTCGAATCCGAGATCGAGAACCAGAATTCGTCCTCCGCGACCCGGAGGAGAACCGGGTCGTTCAGGATGCCGCCCTTCTCGTTACACAGGATGACGTATTTCCCGTGCATCGGCTCGATCTCCGTCGCGTCTCGGGTGATGACGTAGTCGGTCAGCGCCTCGGCGTCGGGCCCCTTGACCCGGATCTGCCGTTCGACGGCGACGTCCCAGAGGGTGACGCGTTCGGTGAGAGCCTCGTACTCGGCCATCGCCCCGCCGTCCTCGGGCTTGACGAGCCCTCTCGGGTGATAGATCCGGTTGTAGACCGTGCACCGCCACGCCCCTTCCTCGTTGTAGGACTTGTGGAAGAACGGGGACTTGCGAACGCGAGTCGACACCAACATCTGAATCCCGGGATCGCCTGACTGGCGGAGGTTCCGCGGGACGATCCGGTCCGATTGATCGACGCTCGGGTGGTTCGGGTGAGCTGGGGTGTCCGCTGTCGACTGGTTATCTGACATCCGTTTCTAGAATCCGCCAGAAGGAGATAAAAGAATGGGGAGTGGCCCGGGCGTTCCAGCGGCCCGCGTTGCCACCAGTTGACGGATAAATCGAAAGAGTGCGCCGCCGTCAATGTGAATCATCCGATCGATCACTCAACCGCCGACCCGACGGAATCCACGAGATTGCACCGCCGTTGGTCGTCACTGCACGGGCAAATAAGCCCGTTCGGCCCGGATTCCACAACACGACTGCGAGTTGAAACGTCGAGGTACGTGCACACGGAATGCCAGCCGCTGGCGGTCTCGCCTGGCCGACCACCAAATCCCCGTCGCCGTTTGCGAAAACATCCTAAATTTTTATGTGGCGCGGAGTGAACAGGAACCCGCCGAGTTCACACGGTTGGGGCCGAGATACCAATGAAATTGCTACCACACTCTCGCGACACGTATAGGGGTCGTTCGCCAAGGCATTCCGGTGACGACCGAACACCGTACGGAGGGGCGACCCGATGAGTTCCAGGGACCTCCCGTCCACGGCCGATACGGTGATCATCGGGGCCGGCATCGTCGGGAACAGCCTGGCCTATCACCTGGCCGATCAGGGCGTCGAAGACATCCTCCTGTTGGACAAGGGTCCGCTCCCGGACCCCGGCGGATCGACCGGCCACGCCTCGAACTTCCTCATGCCGGTCGAACACTCCAAGGAGATGACCCATCTCACCCGCGACTCCATCGCCCAGTACAAGGAGATGGATACGTTCACCGAGAGCGGCGGGATCGAGGTGGCCCGGACCGACGAGCGGATGGAGGAGAACAAGCGGCGGGTCCAGTCGGCCAAGGCCTGGGGCGAACCGGGCGAACTCCTCACCGTCGACGAGGTCGAGGAACTCGTCCCATACATCAACACGGACATCATCAAAGGCGCGTTCTACAGCCCGAGCGCCGGGACCTGTGATCCGCTCCGGGCGGGCGAGATCATGCGGGAACGCGCCTCGGACATGGGTGCGCTGACCACCTCACCCAATACGGAGATCCAGGACCTCGTCGTCGAACACGGCGAGATCAAGGAGGTGGTGACCGACCGCGGGACGGTCTCGGCCAACCGCGTCGCCATCGCCGCCGGCCTCTGGAGCCCGAAGATCGCGAAGATGGCGGGCGTCGAGATCCCGCTCACGCCGGCCGTCCACCAGATGATCAGCGTCGGGCCGATCGAGCAGTTCGAGTCATACGAGGGCGAGATCGGCTATCCGGTCGTCCGGGACATGGACACGCAGATGTACGAGCGCCCGTCGGGGAACGACCTCGAGGTCGGCTCCTACGAACACCGACCGATCCTCTGGGACGTCGAGGACGTCCCCTCGATCGAGGAGGCGCCGCTGTCGCCCACCCAACCGCCGCTCACCGAGGACGCCTTCGAGCCGTCGATGGAACACGCCCTCGAGCTGATGCCCGAGGTGCTCGACGACCCGAACGCCGGGATCCGCCACTCGATCGACGGCCTCCTCTCCGTCACGCCGGACGGCGCCCCGCTCGTCGGGCCCCTCCAGGATGTCGATGGGCTCTGGTCGGTCGCCGCCATCTGGATCAAGGAGGCGCCCGCCTTCGGCAAGACCGTCGCCCAGTGGATGACTCGGGGCTATCCGGAGATCGACCTCCACGGCTCCGACGTCAACCGCTTCTACGAATACGGCAATTCCCGGAAGTTCGTCAAGAACCGCGGCGACGAGGGCTATCGGAAGATCTACGGCATCGTTCACCCCACGGAGCAGTGGCAGACCTCGCGGCCGCTCCGGACCAGCGCCTTCTATCAGCGGCAGGCCGAGCTCGACGCCCGCTTCTTCGAGACCGCCGGCTGGGAACGGCCACAGTGGTTCAACTCGAACGAGGACCTCGTCCGGCGGTACAACGAGGAGCTTGACGGCCTCCTCCGCGGTAGCGAGTGGGACTCGCGGTGGTGGTCACCGATCATCCTCGGCGAACACCTCCACCTCCGCGACAAGGTCGGCATGGTGGGTGACATGGGCTTCACTATCTTCGACGTCGTGGGCAACGGCGCCCTCGACTACATCGAGCAGATGGCCGTCGGCCGCATGGACGTCGACATCGGTAAGTCGGTCTACACGCCGATCATCGGGCCGAACGGCGGGTTCAAGTCCGACCTGACGATCGTCCGCACCGGGGAAAACCGGTTCCGCGTGATCACGGGCGGCGGCATGGGCGGCGCCGACAAGTCGTGGTTCCGAAGCTACCTCCCGGACGACGGCTCCGTCGAGATCGTCGACCAGACCTCGGCGCTCTGTACGCTCGGCGTCTGGGGGCCCGATGCCCGGAACGTCGTCGACAGCGTCGCCGAGGAGGACATGTCCGACGAGGCGTTCCCCGCCTACACCGCCCAGCCCGTCACCATCGGCGAGGTGGACTGCTGGGCGCTCCGCATCTCCTACGTGGGCGAACTGGGCTGGGAGATCTACGCCCCGATGGAACAGGGCCAACGCCTCTGGGACACGATCGCCGAGGCCGGCGAGGAGTACGACATCCGGCCGGTCGGCATGGGCGTCTACGGGACCACCGCGCGGATGGAGAAGGGCTACCGCCTCTACGGCCACGAGCTCGAGCTCGAATACAATCCCTCGGAGGCCGGCCTTACCTTCCACGGCGTCAAGGACGCCGACTTCGTCGGGAAGGAGGCCTACGCCGAGGCGATCGACGAGGACGACGCCGCGACCCTATGCACCCTCTCGGTGGACGACCACCGAGACGCGGAGGGCGAGCGGCGGTTCATGCTCGGGAACGAACCGGTGCTCGACCCCGATGGCGAGCCCATCGTCGACGACGAGGGACGCATCTCCTACGTGACGAGCGCCGGGACTGGCCCGTCGGTCGGCAAGCACCTCCTCATGACCTACCTCCCGCCGGAATACGCCGAAGAGGGCCAGAGCCTTCAGGTCGAATACATGGGCGAACACTATCCGGTCACGGTCGAGGTCGTCGGCAGCCGGCCGCTCTTCGACCCGGACAACGAGCGGATCCGTAGCTGATCGCGTCGGCACAGGCTTTCGAGTAACCACCCTTAAACGAGTAATCCAATGGACGTCTTGACGTGTGTGAAACGGGTGCCCGATACCGGGGCCCGGATCGTACTGACCGACGACAAACAGGAGATCGACGCCTCCAACCTCGGGTACACGATGAGCCCCCACGAGGAGTGTGCGATCGAGGAGGCCATCCAACAGGTCGAGGAACACGGTGGCTCGAGCACCGCCCTCACCCTCGGACCGCCCGACGCCGAAGAACAGGTCCGGACCGCCATCGCCATGGGCGCCGACCAGGGGATGGTCCTCGAAACGGACGGAAGCGAATGGGGCCCCTCGGAAACCGCCGCGGCCATCGCCGACGCCATCGAGGCACGTGAGGCCGACGAGGGCGAGTTCGACTTGCTCATCTTCGGGAACGAATCGGCCGACGCCGAGAACTACCAGGTGGGAATCCGTGTCGCCAACCGACTCGGCCGACCGGTCGTGGCGGGCGTCAAGGGCCTCGACCTCGACGACTCGACGGCGACCGCCGAACGCGAAGTCTCCGGCGGCTCGGAGATCTACGAGCTCCCACTGCCGGCCGTCATCACGGTGAAGGAGGGGATCAACGAACCCCGGTACCCGTCGATGCGGGCGAAGATGCAGGCCCGGAAACAGGAGCTCGACGAGCGAACCGCGGACCGCACGGTCGAGGAAGGCCTACAGATGATCGAGCTCGAGGCCCCCGAACAGGACGAGTCGCCGGCTGAGGTCCTCGGCGAAGGGCCGGAGGCCGCTCCGGCCGTTGTGGACGTTCTTGAGGAGTTGGAGGTGCTCTGAGATGGTGCTCGCGTTCGTTCAGTACGACGATACCGAGGTCCCGGAGGAGTCACAGCAGTCGCTCACCGTCGCGAGAACGCTCGCCGCGGACATCGGGGCCGATCTCACCGCCGTCACCTTCGGAACGCCGTCGGAGCCGGTCATCGAGACGATCGGCGACTACGGCGCCGAGAGCCTGCGGACGGTCGAACACGGCGCCCTCGACGGCTATGCCCCGCCGGCCTGGGCGACCAGTCTGAATCAGCTGGTCGACGACCTCGACCCGGAGGCGGTCGTCGCGCCGGGGACCGATCGCGGCCACGAGGTCCTGTCCCATCTCGCCGCCCAGCGGGACCTCCCGATGGCGGCCAACTGCCTCGAGATCGAGCCCGGCGAGCCCTATCGGCTCAAACGCCAGCGCTGGGGTGGCAGCCTCTACGAACACGCCGAGTTGACGGCCGACACGAAGCTGCTCACGACGACCCCCCACGAAGTGCCCAATCGCCCGGCCGAGTCGGCGACCGACCCCGCCGTCGAGGCGTTCGAACCCTCGCTCGCCGACGCGGACGTGGTCGTTCGCGTCGATCACTTCGAGGAAGCCGACATCGAGGGCGTTCCCCTCGGCGAAGCCCGCGTCGTCGTCGGTGGGGGTCGCGGCGTGGGGAGTTCCGAGGACTTCGATATCCTCGAGGAGCTCGCCGACCTGCTGGGGGGGACGGTCGGGTCATCACGCGCGGCCGTCAACGAGGGCTGGCGGCCCCACGACGACCAGATCGGGCTCACCGGCGCGAAGATCTCCCCCGACATCTACATCGCCGCCGGTATCTCCGGAGCGGTCCAGCACATGGTGGGCTGCAAGGGGGCGGAGCACCTCCTCGCGATCAATACCGACCCCGAGGCGGCCATCATGCAGAAGGCCGACTGGGCCATCGTCGGCGACCTCCACGAGGTCGTCCCGGCCATCACCGAGGCGGTTCGCGACGCCCAGTAGCTCGTCGCAAGTTCTACCACAAGGAAAAAAGCTACCTCGGCCGATGGATTGCTGCGGAGGTATGTACCACCGCTTCGACGGTCCCGAGCGCACATTGGGGGCGGGAGAATCCTTGATGACGAGGTGGCGGTCGTTCGCCGGTGATCCGCTCAATGGCTGACTCGGGCGTCACGGTTGAACTTGCGTGGGACGGCGAGCGCCGGACGAGCATCGAGGTCGACCCCGACCAGACGATCCTCGAGGCGGCCGCTGCAGCCGGCATCGATCACCGAAGCGGGTGTGAATCCGGACGGTGTGCGAGCTGCGTCGGTCGGCTCATCACGGGCTCGTTCGAGTACGTCAACGAACCGGACGCCCTGACCGGGGACCAACTGGACCGGGACTTCGTCCTGCTCTGTTCGGCCGTCCCCACGGCCAGCTGTGAAATCGAAGTCGGAACGAACGTCCTGTCGGAGGCCTTCCCCGGCCTCTGGTAAGCAATCGACCGATCAGGCCACGCGCTGTCGCAGCCGTTCGATGACCTCCTCGCGAGTAACGACACGCTCCGACTCCATTGCCAGCCGACCCACCACCAGATCGAGGAGGTTGAGGTCCTCGAGGATGTCGTGGACCTCGTCCCGGCCGAGATCCATCGACTGTTGGACCTCGTAGAGCGTTTTCGACGAGCGAACGGTCGCGATGAAGTCCTCGATCGTGATTTCGTCGGGAATCCCAATTCCGTCGGCGAGGAGGACGTCGACCTCCGGCTCCTCGTCGGCGTCGTCCGCGTCCAGTTCAGGGTCGTCGTTCGCCGTGTCGGCCCCTCCTTCGGTCCGGTAGGAGTTCGGTTCGTGGACGCCCGCGTCGATCATGTACCGGCGGACGGTCTCGGTCGTGACGTCCAGATCGATGATCTCCCGCATCTCGTCGAAGGTATCACATCCGTCGTAGAGGGCCTGGAGGTAGTCGGTGTCGTCGAAGGCCGGGACTGTCTCGTCGCGGACATCGTCGAACCGGTCGGGGGCCGGTGGCGTGGGCTCGGACGAGGGTGCTTGATCGACTGGGATGCTCAGGGCCAGGTCGAGCGCAAGGGTCGTTTCATCGAGGCGCACACCGGAGACGTCGATGAGGTGTTCCCGGCATGTCGATGGGATCAGACCGGTCACCGGCCCCAGGTCGAGCGACAGGCCGTCAGGAGGGTCGGTCCGAACCGATTCGAGCGAGATCGACCCGCGGCGGACCGCATCGCACAAGTCGACCCCGAGCTCCACATCCGCGACCACCTCCCCCTCGGCCATCAGATCGCGTTCCCTCAGGCGAAATCGCCTGAGGTCGACGTCGGCGTCCTCCAACGTATCGATCACGGACGACAACGTCGTAAGCGACCGAGGGATATCCATGCGGCTCTCTAGCACCTACCAGACGCTCGCGGATGCAAAGTGTGCATGGTAAATTATGCAGGTATTCAAATATCCGGAGACGCGGACTCGACCCGGTCGACGAGCCGGGCCGGGACCGATTCCCGGTTGGCGGTAGTGACCGTAATCACCTCGGTATCGGGCCGAGCCTTGACGGACTTAATGAACCCGTCGTCGGACCGGTGGACGACCCCCACGAGCGGAGTGTTCGAGTCGAGTGCGTTGGCAACCGCCTCGACGAACACGTCGCTACTGATTTCCATCGGCGCGATCTCGTCGACCACGAACAGATCCGCCCTGCCATGGGCCTGGTCGAACGCCGCCGCACTCAACCGATCGACCGCGTCGACATCGACGTGGTATTTGCCCACGCTCGGACCCGAAGCGAAGTCGACATGCGCCATGTCGACCGTCGCACCCGATAGCACGTCGACCAACTGGAAGCCGACCCGCTCGCCGTCGCGATAGATCGCTGGGGCCATGACACCGCCCGGAGTGAAGCCGCTGGCTTCGAGGATCTCGATTGTTCGCTCGAGGGCGGTCGACTTGCCGACCCGTGGGCGGCCGGTGAGGAGCCAGTTCGACGGCACTCTGGACGCTCGCTACCGGTTTACCTGACCCCAGACAGGGTCATCGGGCAGAAGAGCGACCCCACCGCGCTACTCGGAATACCCTTCCTGGAGGAAGGCACCCTCCGTCTCGTACATGTTGACGAGTTCCTCGATGAACTCCGCCGGGGTTTCGTCCTCCTCCAGGTGGTTGCGAATCCGCTCCATCAATTCGTCATCGAGTTCGACGGTGGTGGACATTGTTCGCTTCGGTTCCCAGTACGGCTGCCGAGCACTAATAGGGCACGGGTCGGGCGACTGGCGGGCGAAATCGAGCACGAAAACTCCGGATTTATGGCCGAGAGCGTCGTACGGCCGACCATGAAGTTCATCGTCGCGGTCGACGGATCAGAGGAAGGCGAGGCGGCGCTCGCCTACGCCACCGATGTGGCCGACGCCGTGGACGGCTCGATCACCGTCGTCTACGCGGTCGATCCGGACATCTACGAAGAGGGTGGGTCGGAGCCCGTCGAAGGGATCGCCGATGCGCAGGACCGACTCATCATCCAGAGCGTCGAAGACGCCGAGGAACGCGGCTTAGATATCCTGGACGCCGCGGCCTCGTTCGCCCTCGAGCTCGGCCACTCGGTCGAGACGGAGCTCCTCTATGGTGACCCCGTCCGCGAGATCACGGACTACGCGGAGGACGGCGGCTTCGACGGGATCTTCATCGGCCACCGTGGGTTATCGGAGCGGGTCGAGCGCGTGCTGGGGAGCGTGGCCAAGGGCGTGGTGGAACGCGCGACGGTCCCCGTCACGGTCGTCCGCTGAGTCTGGAAACCGCCCCGCGAAGCTTTAATCGGGGCCGGTGGCTATCCACACTATGGCGCTGTTCGAGGCGGAGCGGCTCCTGCGCGTGGCCGTGTTCTTCTCCGGCGGGGCGAGCGGATTCAGCTACCTCGCCGATCACGACCCGAACTTCGGCGAGGACTACGAGGTCGTCGTCGGGCTTTCGTCCGATCCCGAGGCGTCCGGTCTCGATGCCTTCCGTGGGGCGGAGATTCCGGTCGAAACCAACGACATCGAGGCGTTCTACGAGACGCGGGAGGCCTCCCTCACCGATCTCGAGGTGCGCGCCGACTACGACGCGGAAACCGCCGCGACACTGGAACGCTACGATCCCGATCTGATCCTGCTCTCGGGATACATGTGGATCCTGACGGAACCGGTCACCGAGACGTATCCCGTCATCAACGTCCACCCCGCCGACCTCGCGATCGAGGACGACACGGGCGAGCGACGATATATCGGGGCCGATCCCGTCTACGACGCCATCGTCGAGGGCGAAACGGAGACCCGGTCGACGGTCCATTTCGTCACCCCGGCCGTCGATGCCGGCTCGATCCTCGTTCGGTCGAGACCGCTCCCGGTCCACCGCGACCTCGTCGACGACCTCGACGCCTTCGATGCCGAGGGCGGCATCCGGGAATACGCCAATGCCCACCAGGAGTGGATGAAGTGGGAGGGCGACGGCCCCGCGATCGCCACGGCCCTCGAGCTGATCGCGAGTGGGCGGGTCGACTATCGGGACGGGACCGTCCGGATCGACGGCACCCCCGGGTACACCGATCTCGGCCCATGAGCCCTGGCTCGATCACCGATACCTACGTGGCCGCCCTGCAACACGACCTGGTCGACCTCGACGACGACACCCAGCTCGTCGGCGTCGTCCGGCGGCCGACCCGCTGGTTCAATCCACAGGTCGACGAGAACTTCACGGCGCTGGCTCCGCCGGAAGACCTCTTCACCGAGTTTCAGGACCGACGTGACGACCTCGAGGCCGAGGGCCATGCCGAGGCGGCGGCCCACAACCAGGCGTGGACCGATGTCGACTACGACCGACGCTACCGGGCGCATCTCGAGACGGATCCGGCGGCTCAGGCGGCCGTCGACGAACTCCTCGGCCGGGTGAACACGGGGGCCACTATCGCACTCGTCTGTTATGAGAACACCGAGGACAAGCGGTGTCACCGGACGGCCCTCCGGACCTACCTCGAGGGGCAACTCGACCAGCGCTGACCCGATTACTCGATTCGAGTGACCAGCGAATCGAGGCCGTCGCCCGCCGAGCGGTCGACGTGGTGATAGCCCATCCCGGTCGTCTCGGCGAAGGCCCGGTCGGTTTCGGCATTGCCCACGTAGAGGTAGTCCACGTGACCCCCGTTCACGGCGACCAGCCGGTCGTAGAAATACGGGGCCGGCTTCAGCCGTTCGAGCCAGTCGAGTGCATCGCCACGGCCGAGCCGGACCTCGAACAGCCCGTCGAACCCGTTCGTCTCGACGAACGCCTCGACCACGGGTTGCGGCGAGTTGCTGATGATGTGGGCGGGGTCGACCGACGCCGCCTCTATCAGGCCGATGTCGTCGAACGGCTCGATCGCCCCCGATCGGATCGCCGCCAATTTGGCAGCGAGATAGTGCTCGTTTCTGACCCGCCACAACTCCGGCGCCGGAAGTCCCCAGTCATCGGCTACCTGGTGGATGTTCCGGAGGTTGCCCGGGGCGAGCCGGTCGCGGTGTTCGGTCGTGGGGGATTTACCGATGCTTTCGAGGGTCGCATCGAGGGCGTCCCATAGCCAGCCGAGGTCAGACTCGGAGTCGAGGAGGACACCGTCGAGGTCGAAGACGAGCTGCATCTATACCCGGTCGATGTCGAGGCGATCGAGGCCGAGCTCGCGGGCGTGCTGGACCACCGCCCGGTACTCCTGGGGGGTGATCGAGCGGCTGATCTCGGCGTACCGTTCCTCCGACTTCGCCTTGTAGTGTGGCCGGTACTGGGCCATGATGTTGACGTAGCTGTCACGGGAGAGCTCTTCGGCCACGAAATCGAGGACGTGCTTGGCGTTCTCGACGTGATTCGGCATCACCAGGTGCCTGATCAGGAGCCCACCGGTCGCCAGCCCGTCGTCGAGCCGAAGGTCGCCGACCTGGCGGTGCATCTCCCGGAGCGACCCCTTGATGTTCGACCAGTAGTTCGGCGCCTTCGAATACGTCGCCGCAGCCGCGTCGTCGGCCCATTTCACGTCGGGCATGTAGATATCGACGATCCCGTCCAGCCGCTCGAGGACCTCGCGTTTCTCGTAGCCACCACAGTTCCAGACGATTGGGAGGTCGAGCCCGCTGTCCCGGGCGATCCGGATCGCGTCCACGAGGTGCGGTGAGTGGTGGGTGGGTGAGACGAAGTTGATGTTGTGACACCCCTTCGACTGGAGCTCGAGGGCCATCCGGGCGATCTCGTCGGCCGTCGCGGCCGTCCCCCGAGCCTCGTGGCTCGTCTCGAAGTTCTGGCAGAAGACGCAACCCATGTTGCAGTGGGCCAGGAAGATCGTCCCGCTCCCGTTGGTGCCGCGGAGGCAGTCCTCCTCACCGAAGTGGGGGAAATACGACGAGACATAGGCCGTGTCGTCGACCCGGCAGGCCCCGGTCTCCCCCGCCGTCCGGTCGACCCGGCAATCGTAGGCACAGAGGTCGCAGTCGGCGTACCGCGAGCGGAGCTCGGCCACCCGCTCGTCGAACTCGGCCGAAGAGAGCTCCTGGAAGGCGGGCGTGGCCGCGTTGCCCGTGCTCATACCGTCCACCTACGGGTCGGTCGCCGATAGGCCCATCGGCAGCCCACGAGGAATTATGGTCGAACGGCCTGACTCACCCCCCAGGGCTGCCATGTCAACCGACACCGGTGACGTCAGCTGGTACGAGCCCTTCCGCCAGTTCTTCGCGCTTCGCCGCGACGTCCTCGTCCTGTCCATCGCGATGTTCGCCTTCAGCCTGGCCTTCCAGATGACGGGCCGATACATCCCCGAATACATGCGGCTGTTGGGCGCCAGCGCCGGCGTCATCGGCCTCTACGGGAGCGTCGGCAACCTCATCGGTGCCGTCTATCCCTACCCCGGTGGCGCGCTCTCCGACCGGATCGGTTCGCGACTTTCGCTCACGGCGTTCGGCCTCGTCTCGACGGCCGGCTTCGCCCTCTGGTGGCTCGCCCCTGAATTCGGCGCCATCTCGCTGGACGGGGTGACCGTCCCCGTCTGGATCTGGATCTTCGTGGGGCTGTTCCTCTCACAGGCCTGGAAGTCGTTCGGCCTCGGCGCCGCCTTCGCGATCGTCAAACAGAGCGTCCCCCCGGATCGACTCGCCGCGGGGTTCGCCTCGACCGAGACGTTTCGCCGGATCGGCTTCCTCGTCGGACCGTTGCTCGCTGCGACGCTACTGGCCGTGACGCCGACGTTCGTCGGGGGCTTTCAACTCGTTCTTCTGGTGGCGATCGGGTTCGGTGCCGTCGCGACCGTGAGCCAGCACTATCTCTACCGGGCGGCGGAGGACACCATCGGGAAGTCCTTCGAGGGCATCGCCCAGCTCGTCGACGACCTCCGGTCGATGCCAGACGTCCTGCGGCCGCTGCTCGTGGGCGACACGCTCGTCCGCTTCGCCAACGGCATGGTCTACGTGTTCTTCGTCATCGTGGTCACCCAGTTCCTCGAGGTCGGGTTCACGGGCTTCGGCGTCGCCCTCACTCCGGCGGCCTTCTTCGGCGTGCTTCTCGGGATCGAGATGGTCGTCGCCCTGCTCACCATGGTCCCGGTCGCGAACCTGGCGGAACGCGTGGGCCTCAAACCGACCGTCGGGCTCGGGTTCGCCGTCTACGCCGTGTTTCCCGTCATGCTCATCTCGGCGCCGGCCGACCCACTCGTCGTGGGGGCCGTGTTCGCCTTCTCCGGCCTCCGCTTTGCCGGCTTGCCGGCCCACAAGGCGCTGATCGTCGGTCCGGCCGAGGCCGAGGCGGGTGGCCGCGTCACCGGCTCATACTACCTGCTCCGGAACACGATCGTCATCCCCAGTGCGGCGATCGGCGGGTGGCTGTACGAGCTCGATCCCGTCCTCGCGTTCACGATCGCGAGCGCCATCGGCCTCGCCGGGACGGGCTATTTCCTGGCCTTCGGCCGCGAGTTCGACCCGTACGCTTAACGACCCAACAGCAGCATCCGGAGGGTTTTCACGTACAACCACGGGGCCGTCCGCCGCGAGCGAGCGAGCGCGGCCTGAAGGGCCTCGCTCGCATCCGTCATGACCCCCTCACCGTGGCCCACGAGCACGCGGTCGGGGGTGAGGCCACCGAGCTGTCGGCGGGGCGGCAAAAGCCGCAGTACCACGTGGACCCCCAGCCGCTCGGCGCCGACGGTGAAGAAATCGCTTGTCCCGACCGCCTCCGGCACGACCAGGGTCTCGCCGTCGAACAGGGCCGCCTCCCGCCAGAACCCCCGGTCGACGATCGGGATGATTCGATACCCGGTTTCCGCAAGGGTGTCCGAAACCACCTGCGTTCGAGCGTCGAGATCGTCGGCGATCGCGCCGAGCGGCCCCGGGAGGTAAACCGGGACGTCGTACCGGGTTGCGAGCGCGACGCTGTCCCGCTGGTGGCGATCGAGCAACAGGACGACGCCGACGACCGAACCTAGGTCGGCGATCAACTCGTCAAGGCCGTCGAACTCGACGGGGTCGACCAGCCAGACCTCCCCATCGTCGACCAGCGCGTGGCTCGATCGCTGCATGGCTTCGTCCCGGTCCGCCATCCAGGCGAACCCTCCATCCCATCGGTCGAAGACCGCCGGATCTCCCATACCGATGACATGGTGTTCTGAGGCGAAAACCCACTCGAATCGGGTCAACACCTTTCACCGACCCGGCCGTGGAGGCGGCCGACATGGACCGAAGAGCCTACCGGTTCGAGGGCACCGTACCGGACATCCATTCGGCGGCGCAGGTCAGCCGCGAGGCGACGCTGGTGGGCGACGTCACCGTCGGCGAGGACGCGAGCGTCTGGCCGGGCGTGGTGCTCCGCGGTGACGTCGGCCCGGTCGCCGTCGGCCGCGAGGCACACATCGGCGATAACGCCGTCCTCCACGCCGCGATCGTCGGCGATCGGGCCATGATCGGCCACGGCGCGATCCTGAACGACGCGGTCGTCCACGACGGCGTCCTGGTCGGGTTCAATTCCACGGTGAACACCGACGTCGCCATCGGTGAGCGGTCGATCGTCGCCGCCGGGACCGTCATTCCCGAGGAGTACGAGGTCCCCGCCGAATCGTTCGTCCGGGGGATCCCCGCCCGGGTCACGCCGCTCGCCGACACCACGATCGATCCCGAGGAGACCTTTCAAACCTACTCATCGGGGGCGTACACCGACCTCGCCAACCGCCACGAGGACCTGTTCGACTGAGGTCTACGGCCGGGAGGCGGGCTGTCGGACGCGCTCGCCCTCGGCCGTCTCGGGGAAGATCTTCCCGGGGTTGAGCGTGTCGTTCGGATCGAACGCCCATTTCAACCGCCGCATGGCCTCTACGCTTTCCTCGCCGTGCTCCCGGACGAGATACTCGCGCTTGCCCTGGCCGATGCCGTGCTCGCCGGTGGCCGTCCCGCCGACCGCGATCGCCCGTTCGACGACCTGGGCGTAGAGCTGCTCACACTGCTCGACGTGCTCGGGATCGTCGAAGTCGGTCAGGACCGTGTAGTGGACGTTGCCGTCGCCCGCGTGGCCGAAGACCGGGACGAGCAGGTCGGCCTCCTCGGCCAGTCGCTTCGCGTAGCTGATCACGCCGGGGTACTCCGAGATCGGGACCGTCACGTCGCCCGGATGGATGGGCTGCAGGTCGGGATCGTAGGCGATCGTCGCATAGGCCAGTTCCCGGCGGGCGGCCCAGAGTTCGGCCATGTCCGCCTCGTCGGCCATCTCAAAGCGGTCGACATCGTGGGCCTCGAAGACGTCCCGGCAGAAGTCGATCTCCGCGTCGATCCCGTGGTTGGCGTGGAATTCGAGGAAGACCATCGGCGCGTCCGGCAGGTCCGTCCCGAGATAGTCGTTCGCCATCGCTGCCGAGAGCGCGTCGATCAGCTCGATCTTCGCGACGTCGACCCCCGATCGCACCGCGTCGAACACGGCGGCCGTCGCGTCGTCGAGCGTGGGAAAGATCGCCCGGCCACCCCGGATCTGCTGGGGGCGACCGGCCAGTTCGAGCGTGGCGGACGTGACCACGCCGAGCGTCCCCTCGCTCCCGATGAAGAGGTCCTTCAGGTTGTAGCCCGAGGAGGTCTTGGCCGCCCGGCTCCCCGCCCCGATCACGGAGCCGTCCGCCAGGACGACTTCGAGCTTTCGCACCCAGTCCGCCACCTCGCCGTACTTGACCGTCTGCATCCCGCTGGCGTCGTTCGCGATCATGCCGCCGATGGTCGAAATGTCGCCCGACGACGGGAGCGGCGGGAAGAACAGGCCGTGCTCGGAGGCCGCCTCGTCGATCGCGCCACCCATCACCCCCGGCTCGACGTCGACCTGGAAGTCATCCGGTCGGACTTCGAGGACCGCGTCCATCCGCGTCAGATCGAGGCTGATGCCGCCATGGGCCGGGACGGCGTTTCCCTCGAGACCGGTGCCGGCGGCGTAGGGCGTGACCGGGATGTCCCGCTCGTCGGCGGCAGCAAGGACGGTTGCGACATCCTCGGTGGATTCCGTCCAGACCACCGCGTCCGGGGATACCCCGGTTCCCCGCTCCTCGGACCCCCAGTCGGCGGCGTGTGAATCCCGCGCCCCCTCCGAAAACGAGACCTGTTCGTCCGGGAGCAAGGTCGCCAGGAATTCACAGTCGTATGGCATGTGGAGTGAAGGGGTGGCGAATCGAATAAAACCCACTCCCGCCAGGGAGTGTGGCGGGGGTGACTCAGGGATCGATCAGCGACAGGGAGACAGGGGTTGTGGGAACCAGAGCGTGTGACAGGACTGGAACCTCGCGGTTCCCGGTTTTACGTTGCCCCAACTCCCACATAAACCCCGCCAAAGCCCGGTGAAAGTGAAACTGATGGCTGGCACCAATGTTGAATGGCCATCCGGCTACTCTTTAACCACCCTCCCGTCGAGATAGGCTCGCGTCTT
>Ga0207797_1001705_pt1 | contig 15782 bp, 16 predicted proteins | sample PRCRCaboRojoPR_6_FD_187275 | JGI IMG/M metagenome (GOLD analysis project Ga0207797, IMG submission 187275) | Marine sediment microbial community from Cabo Rojo, Puerto Rico - PR CR 10% Liquid 1 (SPAdes) | ecosystem: Environmental > Aquatic > Marine > Coastal > Sediment | place: Cabo Rojo, Puerto...
GTCCATGACGATTCCGTCGGACTCCTCGAACTCGACGAGCCCGTCGTCGGCGAGGTCACCGAGCAGGCCGTGGAGCCACTCCCGGCCGTACTCGCCGCCGTAGTCGACCCGCACCCGAGGGCCGAGTTCGTCCAGCGCGAGTTCGTCGTACTCCCGGAGTACCGACACCACCCGGCCACGCATCTGCCGGCGCGACCCCTCGAAGCTCGGCTGTGTCGGGACGTCCGGCGCGGTGAAGTCGCCGGTCTGGTAGGCGTCACACCACGCCCGCCACGGGCAGTCACCCTCCTCACAGCGGGGCGCGGTCCCGCAGACCACGCCGCCCAGTTCCATGATCGCGTTGTTCCAGACCCGCGATTCACCCTCGGGCAGCAGGGCGTTCGCGACCCGCTCGAACGCGTCGTCGTCGTCGGGGACGCCGAACGCGCGGTAGAGCACCCGTTTCACGTTAGTGTCCACCACCGCGTCACCCGCGTCGAACGCGAAGGAGGCGACGGCGTTGGCGGTGTAGGGCCCCACCCCCATCAGCTCCTGGAGCCCCTCCGGGGTGCGGGGGAACTCGCCGTCGTGTTCGGTCAGGACCTGTCCGGCCGCCTCGTGGAGGTACTTCGCGCGGTTGTTGTACCCCAGCGAGTGGTCTGTCCAGAACCCCACCACCTCCGAGCGGTCGGCGGCCGCCAGCGTCCCGACCGTCGGCCACCGGTCGAGGAACGCCCGCCACGGGTCGACGACGCGGTCCAGCTGCGTCTGCTGGCTCATCACCTCCGAGACCAGGATCGGGTAGGGGTCGGTCGTTTCCCGCCACGGGTAGTCCCGGTGGCCCGACTCGTACCACGAGACGAGCGCCTCGCGGACGCGGTCCGGGTCCGACGGGAGGTACTCGCCGCGCACCGCGTCCCCGCCGTCGGCCGCGCCCGATCCGTCCGTCCCGTCGGTCTCGTCGCCCCCGTCGGTCATCGCCGGTCCTTCGCGCGTCCGGGGTTTGGGCGTGACGGTCGGGGCTGGCCCGACGACGACGACCGGCCGGGCGGTCTCGGTCGGCCCGACGGCCCGGGCCGGCGGGACCGTCCCTGCCCACCCCCGGTACCGGCCGGGCGGCGGGTCCGGCCGGCTGTCCCTCAGGCCGCGAACTCCAGCAGCGACGTCAGGTACACCTCCCCCTCGTAGTCGACGAACCACGTCCGGTCCCGGGGCGTCTTCGACGCCGGGATCGCCTCCATACGGTCGATCACGGCCCGTTCGGGCCCCTCGGGCTCGCACAGCTGGATCCCGTCGTCCCCGGCGTCGATAGCCCGCGAGAGCACCTCGCGCTCGGCCTCGGGGACGTCCCCGAGGTCGACGACGAACGTCTCGCGGACGTACCGGAGGTATGACCCGCGGTCGGCGGCGAGCTCCTCGGCGGTGTAGCGGTAGGTGATCCGTTCCACTCGTTCGGTCCCCTCGACGCGGACCTCGATCGCCTCGCCGTCGTACCGAACCCACGTCGGCTCCTCGCCGAGCAGGACCGATTCGCCGGACGCGTCGTCGGGGTAGACGACGGGGTATCCACCCGTGCTGAACCCCTCGGTCCCCGCCAGCCGCCGGTCGAGGTCGGGCAGGACCTCCCGGATCGCCGCCCGGTCGGCCGCCGGGAGGTCCCCGAAGGCGACGACGGTCGCACCCGACGGCGGCTCCCGACCGGACTCGTACTCCGTGGCGAAGCGGTGGGCCTCGACCTCCTCGACCGCGACCTCCTCGACGGCGAACCGGTAGTAGATCCCCTCGTACTCGATCCGGTCGCCGTCCCGGACGGGCGTGGCGTGGACCGCGGAGTACCGCGTCTCGCCGTCGGCGACGGTCGCCGAGACGATCTCCCGCCAGGTGTCGGGGCGGTCCCGCGAGGTGCCGGTGAGCGTCTCCTCGATGTAGTCCTCGTCGGTCGCCGGCGTCGCTGTGAGTTCGAACCCGAAGCTACAGTCGCCGCCTCCGGTGCCGACACAGCCCGGGAACGCACCGACGACGGCGGCCCCTCCTGCGAGGAGCGACCGTCTGGAGAGAGAGGAGGGCTCGTCGTCCATTGGCCCCGCTCGTGCCACCGACGGTAAGTGTCTTCCGTGGTCGAGCGGCCGCCCGGCGGGGGGACGCTCCGTCGGTCCCCGTGCCTCCGTGCGAGTCGAACCCGAGGGTGTTTTCCGGCGGAGTCCCCTGCCGACTCCCATGAGCCTGGAGGACCTGTCGACGGACGTGGAGGCCGAGTACGCGGCACTCGGCGATGAGCTCGCCGTTCCGCTCGACGCGGAGACCCGAAACGAACTCGCCATGCTGCGTGCCGCCATGGGGACCGAGGCGGACGAGCTCGTCCGCCGGGCGGTCCACGCGCTGTTCCGGACGACCGTCGACAGCGCCGACCTCGACTTCCACCTCCGGTCGCGGTACGACGTCACCTACGACGAGTACCTCTCGGGGATGACCTACGACGAGATGACCGGCGGCACCGCGGGGCCGGCCCGCGACGACAACGACCGCCGGTACAACTTCTGAGTCGACCCGGAGGGGACTACTCCTCGAGCGACCTCGCGTAGGCGAAGTCGACCTCGCGGGCCTCGGGGTGCCCGCCGTCGAGCGGGATCGTCCACCCGTGTAGCACGGTCGGGTCCTCGAACGCGTTCGTAAGCGTCGTCCGTACCTCGAGCAGGTCCACGCCGTAGAAGTCGTTCGGGACGCCGTGGAAGTACTGTAGTGCGGTCCCGAACAGCGAACGCATCCCGGCGTCGTCCTCGAAGTCGAAGTGCTTGTACGCCCCGGCGGCGACCTGGACCATCCCGTGGAGGAACTTCGACTCCGTCGAGCCGCGGCCGTAGTTGTACCACTCGTCCTCGAAACAGTCGTGGGACTCGTGGTACTCACCCGAGTTGTAGAGCCGGACGCCGTGGACGGTCGCCCGCCGGAGGGTGTCGTGCTCCCAGCGGCCCTCCCTCGAACGCCACCCGGTGGGATCGCCCCGTGCCGGACCGGGCACCGACGGGTCGCTGGTGTGCTCGTCCATACCCGCGGGTAGGCGGCTCCGCCGGGTGAACCCTTCGGTGCGGTACCCGGGGGAACGGCCGACCTACCGGTCGAGTCCGCGGGCGATGTCGTTCAGCTCCCCGACCCGTCCCGCCCGGCCCCGGAGCTCCTCGGGGTCGACGTACTCCGCGAGGTCGGTCTTCCGGACGTGTTCGCGGAGCGTCTCGAGGGCGCGGTCCTCGACGGCGACACCCCGGAGGTAGTCCGCGACGGCACGGAGCTCCGCCTCGCCCGCCTCCCGGCCGCCGTCGGCACCGCCGATCGACCAGCCGGTGTCGCGGGCGTCGTTGCCCTCCGGGAGCGTGGCGCCGCCGGCGAGGACGAGCGTCTTCGCGGTCACCCACGGCACGAGGTCCGCGTTCCCGTAGCCGAGGTCACGGAGGAGCGTCTCGGCGCGGTCCGAGAGGTCGAACCGGCGTCTGGACCAGCCGACGCTCGCGTCGAGTTCGAGCACCTCGCCGTCGAGGACGAGGGTCGGAGGGGTAGCCATACCGGATCGAGTGCCGCCACGGCCGAGACTCCTTCGGTCCGCGATGCCCGAACCGGAGATTTGAACCCCTCGGACGTCGACCGTTTCGGTGCGTGCGAGGGTAGCCAAGCCCGGAAACGGCGGCGGACTCAAGATCCGCTCCTGTAGAGGTCCAGGGGTTCAAATCCCCTCCCTCGCATGCCGGGACTCCCGGCTGCGCCGGGGCGCCCGCGTGCCGGAAGACCCGCGGAGCGGTCTTCCCTCGCGAGACTCCCCGGCCTACGACTCTCCAGCCCCGGCTCTCTCGACCGTCACCACCTCACCGACGGTCTCCCACCCGTCGTCGGTCTCGCGGCCGGCGACGAGCGGGTCGTCGGTACCGTCGGAGACGAGCCGGTAGGTCCGCCCCTCGCCGTCGACACCCTCCCCCTGGAACGCCTCCTGGAAGAACTCGGCCATCCGGACCTCCAGTTCGACCGTCGCCCCGTCGGGGAACGAGAGCCTGACGGGGTCGGGCGCGATGTTGTGGATGCGCTTGGCCTCGGTGTTCACGTCGTGGGGGTCGACGCCGAGGGACAAAAGCCGCTCGGGGGCGAACCGGTGTCCATTTCCGGGCGGCCCCCCGCTCACGGTCCATGAACGAGGACGTCGACGAGCGGGCGGGGGCGGCGCTCCGTGCCGCTCGTGCGGGCGCGACGGTCGCCGAGTCGCGGTTCAGGGGCGACCTCGAGGTCGAACGGAAGGGCGACAAGACCGACGTGGTGACCGAGGCCGACCGGAGCGCCCAGCGGGCGGCGATCGAGGTCCTCCGCGAGGGGTACCCGGGGGACGCCGTCGTCGGCGAGGAGGAGGACGCGCTGAAGGCCGTCCCGGACAGCGGGGCGACGTGGGTCGTCGACCCCATCGACGGGACGAACAACTACGTCCGGGGGACGCGCCTCTGGGCGACGAGCGTCGCGGCGGTCCGGGACGGCGAACCGGTCGCGGCGGCGAACGTCGCCCCGGCGCTCGGGGACACCTACGCCGCCGACGGGGCGGGGGCGACCCGGAACGGCGAGGCGCTGTCCGTGACCGACGAGCGCGACCCCGAGGCCTGCACCGTCTGTCCGACGTTCTGGTGGGCGTTCGACCGCCGGACGGAGTACGCGTCGGCCTGCCGGGAGGCCGTCGAGCGGTTCGGCGACATCCGGCGTGTCGGGTCGGCACAGCTCACCCTCTCGATGGTCGCGGCGGGCGAACTCGACGGCGCGTTCACGAACCTCTACACCAACCCGTGGGACACCGTCGCCGGCGTCCGGCTGGTCAGGGCCGCCGGCGGGACCGTCACCGACCTCCACGGCGAGCGGTGGCGCCACGACGGGGAGGGGCTGGTCGTCTCGAACGGCCACGTCCACGGGGAACTGCTCGCGGCGGCCCGGGCGATCGGCGGGGACTGACGGGCTCGGGGGGCCCGGTCCGGAGGGACGAAACGACGGAGCCGCCGACGGCGGGTGTCACATTCGGCAGGCCTAAACGGGGGCGGATCCAAGCCCCGGCCATGAGCACCGAGACGACGCCCGATGCCGCCGAGTCGGACGCCGAGACCGCCGCGGGCGCGACCGAGCTCGCGGCTGAGCTCGGGGACGCCATCGCCGACCTCCCGACCTACCGCCGGTTCGAGGAGGCGAAGGCCGCCGTCGAGGCCGACGAGACGGCCCAGGAGCGCATCCGCGAGTTCGAGGGGCTCCGCGAGGAGTTCATGCTCGCCCGGCAGACCGGCGACGCGACCGACCGGGACCTCCGGCGGCTCCAAGAGGCCCAGCAGGAGCTCCACGAGATCCCGGTGATGGCCGAGTTCCTCCAGGCCCGCTCGGAGCTCGAACTCGAGCTCCAGGAGCTCAACGAGGCGATCAGCGCCCCGCTGGCCGTCGACTTCGGCGAGAAGGCCGGCGGCTGCTGTCAGGACTGACCGCGACCCCTTTCGGTGCTGTTCGTGTCGACCAGCCGTGCGACCGGGTTGGATCCGTGGACGACGAGCCCGAGGAGGACGAGGTAGGCGATCAGCCCCCACGAGAGCGCCGCCACCGGCCACGCGCCGGCGACGGAGAGCAGTCCGATCCCGCCGCCGACGGTGAGCGCGACGGCGACGGCCCGTACCGGGCGGCGTTCCCAGAGATCGCGGGTCCGTTCCGGCCGTCGCAGCAGCACCCACTCCAGCGCCAACGAGCCGAGGGCGCCGAGGGCCGCCACCGCCGGGTCGAGGAGCGAGTCGAGCCGGCCCGCGGCCCCGAGCGCGGCGACGAGTAGTGCCAGCGCGAACCCGGCGAGCACTCCGTCACGGAGTCGCTCGTCCCTCGTGACCGCCGGCGTCGAACCGTTCACGTACGGTCTCGGGCGGCCGTCCCCGAGAACCCACCGGCTCCGCTCGGCCCACGGGTGGCCGCGCCGTCCCGCCCGGGGACGGGTTTGAAACCGCCGGTCGTCCACCCTCATCATGGACCTTTCGACACAGTCTCGCTCGACGGGACGACCGTCCGGGTCGCGGAGTCGCTCACGAGACGACACGAGGGCCGGCTCGGGATCACCCGGTTCGAGCACGTCCCCGATCGTCTAAGACGTGGTGTTCGGGTCGGTTCCCGACCGGCCGGCACGGGACCTCGACTCGACCGTCCTGCTGGTCCACTCCCGACGCCCCCGTTCCGATGGTTCCTCCGGTACCCGCTCGAACGGCTCGCGTTCCGAGCCGGTACCGCCGAAGGGCAACGTTTAGCCCGTCGCCCGGTCCAGGGCTTCGCATGAGCGAGAGCGAGAGCGAGATCCACTCGGACTGGGGGGACTGGCTCCCCCGGGCGGTGAGCGATGCAGAGCCCGACGGCGTCGACGTCTGGTATCTCGGCTGCAACGGGTTCGTGCTGAAGGCGAGCGACGGGACGACCGTCTTCGTCGACCCGTACCTCGGCACGGGCGATCCGCCCCGGACCGTCCGGATGGTCCCGGTGCCGTTCCACCCGGACGACGTGGTGGCCTGCGACGCCGTCTTCGCCACCCACGAGCACACCGACCACGTCCACGGCCCCTCACAGGCACCGATCCTCGCGAACACGGGGGCGCCGTTCCTCGCGCCGGACGACTCCGTCGCGGTCGCCCGGGAGGCGGAGGCCTGGACCGAGGGCTGGGACGTCGCCGACGACCAGTTACAGGTACTCGCCGAAGGGGACACCGTCGAGGTCGGCCCGTTCACGGTCCACGTCGAAGGCGCGAACGACCCCGACGCGACCCACCCGGTCTCGTACGTGTTCGAACACGAGGCGGGGACGTTCTTCCACGGCGGGGACGCCCGGCCGGGCGAGGGGTTCGAGGCGGTCGGCGAGCGCTACGACGTCGACCTGGGCGTGCTGGCGTTCGGCAGCACGGGGATGCTCCCCGACAAGGAGACCGGCGAGCGGACGTTCACCCGGTGGTACTCGGGAGAGAACATGCTGGCGGAAGCCGCGAACCAGGTAGGGATGGACCGCCTGCTGCCCTCACACTGGGACATGTGGAAGGGGCTGACGGCGGATCCCCACGCAGTCCGCGACCACGTCCGCTCGTTCGATCGTCCCGAGCGCGTCGAGGTCGTCGAGATCGGCGACCGCGTGTCGCTCTGAGCGGCCGTCTCGGGTACACCAAGCGGGCTATCGCATACATTTATACCCCGATAGCGGCATCTGTCAGTGTATGAGCAGCGCCGACCCGGAGGAGGTCAGCGTCGAAATAGAGCGGGAGGGTGTGGCGGTGGAGAAGTCGTTCGAGCCCGACGACTTCCCGGTGCCCGCCATCGCGTTCGTGATCCGGTCGGAGCGCGACGTCCCCGTCGACGTCCGGCTCGTCGACACCGTCCCGGAGGACATCCAGGCGGAGGACATCGGGTTCCATCCCAAGTACGGGGCCGAACACTGGCGCAACGAGGGGGACGAACTCATCTTCGAGCGGACGTTCGAAGCGGGCGAGGAGTACACCACCGTCTACGGGCTCCGCGCCCGGGACACCGAGGACGTCGGTCGGTTCCTCGGCGACCCGGAGCTCGCCGAGGTCGACCCGCCGAAGGACTCCAGCCAGGTCGTCCGCGACGTCATCAGCGAGGGGGGCGACGGGACTGAACCGGGCGCCTCTGACGACGACCTCGAGGCGGCCATCGCGGCCGCCGACGTCGAGGGAACGCCCGAGAGCCAGCCGGCGAGCGACCCTGCCGGACCGTCCGGGACCGCGTCGGTGTCCCCCGGAGCCGCGTCCGTCGCGTCGGGGGACGTCGCATCGATGCTCGCCCAGGGGATCCGCGACGGCGAGGTGGACGACTCGGACCTCGAGGTTCTCCGGGACGCGCTGGGGACCGAGGGTGGCTCGTCGAAAAGCCTCGAGGTCCGGATCGATCACCTCCAGAGCGAGGTGGCCGATCTGGAGGCGTACACGGACGCGCTCGAGGAGTTCATCGACGAGAACGGGGAGGCGCGGACGCTGATGCGGGACCTGCAGGACAGCATCGACGGGATCCGGGACGACGTGGCCGGCGTCGAGGAGCGGGTCGAGTCCGTCTCCGGCGAGGTGAGCGAGGCCAGCGGCCGGCTCGAGGACCTGAGCGAGGAGGTCTCGCGGATCGACGACGTCGAGTCCTCGCTCGAGTCCGTCGAGTCGAGCGTCGAGACGGTCGATCAGGAGGTGACGTCGATCCGCGAGGAGATGGACGGGGTCCGCGACGAGGTCGAGGAGGTCAGGGCCGAGATCCCCGAGGGTCGCATCGACGAGATCGACGACCGGATGGAGGAGCTCGAGGCGGAGCTGCGGGAGCTCGCGGAGATGCGCCAGCGGATGGCCTCCGTCTTCGGCGGCATGGGCGGCTCGGGTGGCGACGAGGGGGGGACCGAGGAGAGCGAGGCGGACGACGGGGCCGACGAGGAGTAGCCCCGGATCGGATCGCTCGCACGGAACCGGACGCGTTTTAGCGCTCCCTGTTCGACCGTTCGAGTAATGAGTACGGTCTCGGTCGCTGTGCCGCGCAAGGGGCGGCCGCTCGAGGCGGTGTTAGAGCGGGTCGCGTCCCGCGGCGGCGACGCCGAACTCGCCGACGAGGTCATCTCGACGCTCCGCTACGAGAAGGCGGTGACGAAGGGACGACAGCGGCCCGAAGGGTCGGTCTACGACCGCCTCGAGACGTACAGCGACACCGACGGCGGACCCGAGTACACGCTCCTCCGCGACGGACGCGAGGGGTTCCCGCGGCGGATCGTCTTCGATGCCTGCACGTTCGCCATCGACGGCCACGAGGTGCGGCTGGTCGGCCGCGAGGAGCCGTTCCGCGCGCTCCGGAAACACGAGTTCGCCCTCGGGTTCGACAGCGCCGACCTCGTCCTCGAGGAAGTGGTCGGGCTCCGGCCGGAGCCCCTCGAATCGCTCGCGGAGGTCAACGAGCGGATCGACCCCCGGGACACCGACGTCCGCGTCGTCGGCGGCCTCGGGGACACGGTCCACCACACCCTCCTGGCGACGCCGGAGGTGGCCGACGGGCCGCTCGACCGCTCGTTCGTGGCCGGTTACGAGGGGCCGTTCTGTATCTCGCCGCGCTACGAGCGGCTGGTCGAGGCGGTCCTCGGGACCGATGCGCTCGACGGGATCGCCTTCGCCTACCCGTCCGCCGATCACGCCGAGGAGGAGGCGGCCGTCGCCGACGCCGGCCTGGGCGCGTACCTCACGGTCACCGGCGGCACGGCCCGCGACCACGGGCTCGTCGTCGGCGAGCGCCTGTTCCCGAGCGAGACCGTACTGCTCGAGAACGCCCACGAGATGGGCGGGTCGACACGGAGGGTCGCGGACGTACTGGTCGAGAGCGTCGAGACGGCGATCGCCCCGAGTACGTAGCGAGCAGGCGGCGGCGTTCTCGGCTATCACCCGGACCGCTCCGCCGCACTACGGCGCGACGGCCCGGGGCGACGGTCACGTCACGGGGGTGTTGGTCGCCCCCTCCTACTTGAACCTCCACGAGCGGGGTGACCGATCGGATCACGAAGGGGTTCGGCTCCGTCCGGCATCCCCACATCGGTTGGTAGTACCTCCTCGCCACGGCGGGGGTCGTTCGGTCCGTAGCGGGTCCCTCGGGTCAGTCCTCGTCGTCCCCGGTCGCTGGCCGGAGCCGGGAGAGCCGCATCGCGTTCGCGGTCACTCCGACCGTCATCCCGGCGTCGCCGACGAGCACCGCCAGCGCGACACTGACGTAGCCGAGGGGGACGCCGGCGGCGAGCAGCGCCTTGACCGCCAGGCTGGCGTAGACGTTCTGCCGGATGACGCCGTTGGCGTCGTTCGCGAGCTCGTAGAGGTACGGCAGCCGCGAGAGGTCGTCGCCCATGAGCGCGATGTCGGCGGTCTCGATGGCGGTGTCGGTCCCGGCGGCGCCCATCGCGACGCCCACCGTCGCGGTCGCCAGCGCGGGCGCGTCGTTGACGCCGTCGCCGACCATCGCGACGCCGTCGTACTCGTCCAGCAGCGCCTCGACGGCCGTCGCCTTGTCCTGGGGGAGGAGTTCGGCCCTGAAATCGTCGACACCGACCCGCTCCGCGATGGCGCGAGCGGTCCGCTCGTTGTCCCCGGTCAGCATCACGACCGCGACGCCCAGCTCCCGCAGACGGTCGACGGCCGCCTTCGCCCCCGGCCGGACGTCGTCGGCGACCGCGATGATCCCCTCGAGTTCGTCCTCCCGACCGACGAGGACGACGGTCTTGCCCTCCCGCTGGAGCCGGGGGATAGTGTCCTCGACCAGGTTCAGACAGCCCTGCCGGTCGCAGGTCTCGCGTATCTCCGCGGCGAGCGTCCCGTCGGCCGTCTCGCCGACGACGTGGGCGTGCTCCAGATCGAACTCCAGGTCGCGGAACAGCCCCGGCTTGCCGGCGTAGTGGGGAGTGCCGTCGAGCGTCGCCCGTACCCCCCTGCCGGTGAGGCTCTCGAAGTCGGTCACCTCCCCCTCGATCTCGACGGCCTCGCCGCTGGCCCGGGCGACGATCGCCTCGCCGATGGGGTGTTCGCTGCGGGCCTCCAGCCCGCGGGCACACCGCAGCACCTCGGCCTCGGTGCGGTCGCCGAGCGGGACGACGTCGGTGACGGTGAGTTCGCCCCGCGTGAGCGTCCCCGTCTTGTCGATGGCGACGGCCTCGACGGCCCCCATCGCCTCGAGGTGATTGCCGCCCTTGACGAGGACGCCGTTCCGCGCGGCGCTGGTGATCCCCGAGACGACTGAGACCGGCGTCGAGATGACGAACGCACACGGACAGGCCAGCACGAGCATGGTGATGCCGGCGACGAACCACTCGATCCACGACGCGCCCAGCGCGAGCGGCGGGACCAGGGCGACGAGAACGGCGACCCCGACCATGAACGGCGTGTAGTAGCCGGCGAACCGCTCGACGAACTGCTCGCGTTCGGTCCGGTTCGACTGGGCGTCCTCCACGAGTTCGACGATACGCGAGAGGGTGTCCTCGCCCGCCGCCGAACGGGCCTCCACCTCGAGGTAACCGCCCTCGTTGATCGTCCCGGCGTACACCTCCTCGCCCGGCACCTTGCCGACGGGGACGGACTCGCCGGTGATCGGCGACTGGTCGACCGCGCTCTCCCCCTCGGTCACGACGCCGTCGACCGGGATCTTCTCGCCCGGACGGACGACGACGACGTCACCCACCTCGACCGCGTCGACGGGGAGCACCGTCTCCTCGCCGTCGCCCAGGACCGTCGCCTCGTCCGGCGAGAGGTCCATCAGTTCCCGGAGCGACTCGCGCGTGCGGTCCATCGAGTACCGCTCCAGGAGTTCGGAGACGCTGAACAGCGTGGCGAGCGTCGCCGCCTCGAAGTAGAGGCTCCGACCGGTCGCGACGAGGCTCACGACGACGGCGCCGACGATCGCCGCCGACATCAGGAAGTCGATGTCGAGGTTCAGGTTCCGCGCGGAGTAGTAGCCGTTCCGGAGGATGGTCTGACCGCCGGTCGCGATCCCCGCGACGAACGCGACCTCGGCCGCGGAGAACGCGACGCCGAGAACCGAGAGCACCTCGACGTTCACACCGGCGAAGGGCCATTCGAGGAGCAGCCCCGCCGCGAGGAAGACGCCGCTGACGGCCGTCTTCTTCGCCCGACCGCTCCGCCAGACCGGATCCCGATCGTCACCGGCTGTCCCACGGTCCTCGCCGTCGACCGAGGTCCCCTCGACGGGGTAACCTGCACCCTCGATGGCCTCCCGGATCACCCCGGGCGTGACGGCCTCCGGGTCGTACTCGACGACGACCGTCCCGGCGGTCGGGCGGGTGTCGACCGACGCGATGCCGCCGACCCGCGAGAGGGCGGTATCGACCTTGCCCGCACAGGAGGCACAGTCCATGTCGGGGACCTCGAACGTCGCCCGTCGCGACGCCCCGCCGGCACCCGTCCCTCCCTCGACCTCGTATCCGGCCGCCTCGACCCGGCCCGCGATCTCGTCCGGCGAGACCCGGGCGGCGTCGTAGCCGACCGATAGCCGACCGGTCGTCGGCTGCGGGTCGATCGACTCGATCCCGTCCAGCCGGCGGATGCTCCGCTCGACCTTGCCGGCACAGGAGGGGCAGTCCATCCCGGGGACCACGAGATCGACGGTCCCGTCCGACCGGTCCGTCGCCGGCCCGTCGGGCGCCCGGCCCGCCCCGCGACCGGATCCACCGGACCGTCGGTCGGCGCGTTCGTTCATCGGTCGGAGGGAGCAGTCGGACAGCTATTAATCTGGCTGATAATGGGTGCCCCTGGTTGGTAAAAGATTATCAAAGAATTCGAACGACATAATAACTCCGGCTCCCGTCCGGGGGACGGAGTCGAACGATCCGGGCTCGGCGATGTCGTCGTCAGGGCGGGGGACGGGGACGATATCGATATAGCGGTATACGGTTTATCTGTCGGGCGGCGGACGATCGATTCGTGCGGATCGAATCAATCATCTATAACTTTTCGGTAGTTCGATCCGGGTCGTCAGCCGAGCGAGTAGATGTTCGCCTCGTAGACCCGACGGACCCTGTCGCCCCAGTTGTGGGTGTACGTGTCGATGACGTCGCTCGCGACGTCCCCACGGAGGTACTTGACGATCCCCCGGTCGCCGGTCCTATCACGGAGATGGGTGGTGAAGAAGTGACGGAAGTAATGCGGGGTGACGTTCTCCTCGGCGTCACCGCCCGAACGGTGCCACCCCCGCCGTTCGGCGTGGTCGGAGACGATTGACCGGACCATCTTCGGGGTGACGCGCTCGCCCCAGCGGTCCCGGGTCGAGAGGAACAGCGGCTCCGCCGGCGACCGCGTGTCCGGCCGGACCGCGAGCCAGCGTTTGAGCGCCTCGCGGAGCTCCTCGTCCACGGGGATCACCGTGTCCCGCTTGCGCTTGTTCGAGGCCGACCGCTCCTCGCCGTTGTACGACGATCCCCGGGAGGGGTCGCTCGGGACGTAGATGCTGTCGGGACGGCCGTCGAGATGTGCGCGGGGGGCGACCCCGTACGCGGTCTCGACCTCCGCGTCGTCGAGGTGGAGATCCCGCATGTCGAGGTTACAGAGCTCGCCGACGCGCATCCCGGTCTTCAGCAGCGCCAGCACCAGTCCACGGTCGAGCGGGTGGCCGATCTCGGCCAGGAACGCCCGCATGGTGGGGACGTCGATGTCCCGTCGGGCGGGGTCGGTGTCGATCGACTCGTCCATCTCCTCCATCACGAGCGTCATCGGGTTGGCGTCGAACATCCCGACCTGCGTCATGTAGGCGTAGAATCGGTGGAGGTACGAGGCGTAGGTAGCGACGGTGCTCGGCGCGTGATCCCCGCGGAGCGAGTGGACCCAGGCCATGCAGTCGCGCTGTCGTGCCCCGCGGAGCCCCACACCGCGCCGATCACGGAGGAACCGCTCCGCGCGACGGAGCACCCGATCGTAGGCGTCCCGCGTCCGCCGGGTCTTCCCGTGGTAGGTGATGTCCTCGAGGAAGTAGCCCACGGGGTCCTCGATCCCGGTCGCGCCGTCGGACCGACCCTCAACGCCCATCGTCCACCACGTAGCCACCGGCACGACCGCTGTGTTTCAGCCGGTTCGCCGACTGGAGGTCGTCGAGCGCCGTTTCGAGCCGGTCCTCGAGGTCGCCGACGAGCCCGTCGACCAGCCCGTCCCACTCGAGCGGGCCCTCCCGTTCGACCAGTTCGAGGACACGGCGTTCGAGCGGCTCTTCACCCGTGTCGACCCCCGGGGTCGGGCCCGGATCACCCGGTTCCACGGGGTTACTCCCTCCGGCGCCGGTCGGCCCGGCACCGAGGTCGAAGCCGCGGCGTCCCGCCTGGACCATCGTCCGAACGAACTCGCTCTGACTCATCCCCCGCTCCTCGGCCTCCTCGCGCCACCGATCGCGCTGCCACGCCGGGACGTACGTCCTGACGGTCACGCGCTCGTCCTCGTCGGCCATACACGGGCGCTCGGCGGGGCGACACTTCAAACTGTGTCAGACACGACGATAAAAGCCCTTATCGTCCCACACACATCCACATACGGAGGCCGTCTTCGATTATATCGTCGTACATGGTCTAGAATTCGCGGTCGATCCCCTACGGAAGACGATAACCGAACGGTCGCGCCCGCTCGACGGACGCCCGGCGGTAGCCTTATGCCTCCACACCTGATTCCGGAATTAGGTGTCGGGATGTCACGAGAGTCCCTGAACTACGACGAGATGGCCGGGGTGTACCGCACGCGACACGACTTCGAGGGCGAGGCGAGTCTGAGCGAGACGGTCGCCTCCGCTGTCGCCGCGCTCGAACCCGACCTCTCGGACACCCGGCCGCTCTCCGACTGCGTCGATCCGGACGCGCTCGACGCGCTGCTCGTCCCCGACGACGGCTGTCCGCGCGAGGGCGCGTGCGTGACGTTCCGGCTGGCGGGCTACCGCGTCACCGCGGCCTGTGACGGCGAGGTAGTCGTCTACCCCCCGAGCGACAGGCTGTGCCGGTAGCCCCGAACGGGGATCGACTCGGACGCGGACTCTCCAATGCTCCTCTCCGACCGCCCGGGACCGGGGCCGACGCACCGCTCTTTCCGTAGGTTCCCGACGCACGAACTGCGACCACGGGTTCGATCGGGGGGCGACTGGAGCTGACGATCGCCGAAGACGGTACGTCTTGGCCGCTCGACCGACCACGCCAGCCGTGATCTGTGGGTGTCCCGTCGTATCCGATCGGCCCATGGGCTATCACGGGTTTAGCGCCGAGCGATCCCCGGACACGGACGCCCTCCACCGACGCTGGATCGGCTCGAGGCACACGGTGTCCCTCGAACGCCCGCCGGTGACCGCCCCGCGGCCGGTGTAGCCGACACACCGGGGGCCCTGCCGTGGGACCGGAAGGGTCGTTGCTCGAATATGAACCCTGAAGCGGGACCAGCGAGAGTCTCCGATATGGACGACGAGCCGACGTACACGTTCGACGACCTGAGCGTCGTGATGGGGACGTACAACGAGGAAGCGGCAGTCGGGCGCGTGCTCGAGGACATCGAGCGGGTGACCGACGGACGCGCCGAGGTCGTCGTGGTCGACAGCTCGACGGACAGGACACCCGAGATAGCGCGTGAACGCGGTGCCGAGGTCATCGAGCAGGAGCCGCAGGGCTACGGTGTCGCGGTCCACGAGGCGCTGCTGTCGGCCTCGCGGCCCGTCGTGGTCACCACCGACTGCGACGACACCTACCCCATGGAGGCGCTCCCCCGGTTCCTCGAACTGATCAACGAGGGCTACGACGTCGTCAGCGGCGACAGGCTCTACCACGGCGCCGACGCGATGCCGCCGCTCAACCGCCTCGGCAACCACCTGTTCGCCCTCCTCGCATCGGTGCTGCTCGGCGAGCGCGTTCACGACACCACCACCGGGATGCGTGCCTACCGGCGCGAGGTGATCCGGGGGATCGACTGGACGGAGAACACCGGTCTCTCGGCGGAGCTCTTGATCAGGCCGCTCGCGAGGGGCCACCGGGTCCGCGAGGAGCCCATCGAGTACCGCGAACGGGCCGGGGAGACCACGCTCGATCCCCTCCACGGGGGGCTGGCGATCGCGAAGAGCATCGTCTCGGTCTCGGTCGACGAGCACCTTCTGCGGAAATGACATCTATACTACAGCCCGAGATACGACTCGTAAACCACATACTGCTATACAGAACTCGCCAGGTGAGCTCACCGTAGTGCAGGACGCGAACCGTCCACTGGTGGCCCGTGGCGACCCCGACCGTGACTCCGTGTCTGG
>Ga0207797_1001706_pt1 | contig 15773 bp, 38 predicted proteins | sample PRCRCaboRojoPR_6_FD_187275 | JGI IMG/M metagenome (GOLD analysis project Ga0207797, IMG submission 187275) | Marine sediment microbial community from Cabo Rojo, Puerto Rico - PR CR 10% Liquid 1 (SPAdes) | ecosystem: Environmental > Aquatic > Marine > Coastal > Sediment | place: Cabo Rojo, Puerto...
CCTGACCTCGCCCATGAACCCGTCGCTGCGGTACTTGTCTATACGTTTGATAAGCTGTGTCTCTCTGGTGACGATTTTATTCTCGTACTGTGCGTTGTAGAAGGCAGGACCGAGCCGCTTTCTCTGCGAGGCGAGAAACTGCTCGCTCAACCTCTCCGGGAACAGCAGGGAGCCGTCCTCTTTGTGAGCCGATCTGATATGAACCCTTGCGTTGGCAAGCTCCCCCATTTCCTCGATAAAGTCTATCTGCCTGCCGTATATGTCCGAGTAGTGCCAGCGGGTTCCGATAAACACCATTGTTCCGTCGGGTTCGAGGATAGCGCCGAGATCTTTGACATACTCCTGCACCTTGTCAAGCTGGTCAACCGTGTTGCTGTTGGATTTACCCACCAGGTCGTCGCATATAATCAGGTCGTAGTGGTCTCCGGTAGCAGACGCCTCTGTTGACGATATGCCAACAGAGTAGCCCGCAGAGCCGACCAGCAGTTTTCTTGGTGCTATGTCTATGCCCTCTGTTCTCCACCTGTAGCCACTCATTTTTTCGCTGTTCCAGTCGCCGAAAAGGGTAATGAACACCGGATTCTGGTTAATATGAGTCTTTATTTCTGAAAGAAACTTTTTGGCTTTGGTTCCCTTTTCGTTTGATATCATTATCCGCAGGTTCGGCTCTCTCGCAAGACGCCACAGCGAGTACGCTATTGTTCCCACCGACGACTTGAATGTTCCTCTGGGTGTGAGGATAACCTTCACCGCCTGCTCTCCCATACCCCTGGGTATCTCTTCGGTGAGCATTGCGCATAGTTCTTTGTGCACATGAGGAACCATGTCCTTGTAGCCAAGAACATTTCTGGCAAAAAAGTAGAAATCTCCGAGTGCCTGCTTCTTATACCGAAGCAGTTTCACTACTTTCGATTTCCTCTTTTTCGTCATGCTCGATGGCATCGAGGATTCCTTCAATTTTCTTATCGGGGGTGTTTCCAATATTCAATTCTCCAACATTAAGGCTGTCTCCACCTCTTATCATCGCCTGATGAGCGAAAATACTGTACTTGTCAGGCAGTACCTGACCTATCTTGAGTGCCTTGAACAGACACTTTTCATTACCTTCGAGTGCCATTTCTATCAGCTTGCTTACCAGCGGTACGATATGCATACCGATTATTCCGGTTCCAACCCGCTTTACTACATCAATAAATTCTGGGTCTTTAATAGTGTTGTAGAACCGCTTTCTGTCGGACGCAGAACCGCTCATACCAGCCCTGTGGCAAGCACCGGCAAGCTGTTTGTACAATCTGCCGAGTGGCAGGTACTCGTCGTCCTCCATGTCGGTGAGGATTACATCCAGCACCTTTTTCTGCGTCTGCGTCAGCTTATCTTCGACCTCTTCCAGCCCACGCAGAGACATCGGAGTTTCGGGATACTCCCCCCTCTTGTACTCCGGGATGTTCTCATCTACCGCCTGGTCTTGGGGCTGGAGTTTCCCCTCTTTCGTTTGCTTTGATACGCTCATATCTTTCCTTTGTGGGTCTGATCACTTCGAGTTTAGATTCTTCCTTGAGCTTTTCTGCCGTCATCGGTTTGATTTTACCTATCTTTTCGTATGTCCTCTTGCAGGCAAAACCGATAACAAAAAACAGGGCGTTTAAAGCCCCTATAACAAAAAAGCCGATAGCTATTAATACGGAAATCATCAATCCTCCTCTATCGCCGGTAAATGCATATCCCTGACGCACACACCGTGCTCAACCGTGAAGCAAAAACCCCCACGGCTGTTTATCTCCTCTGCGTAAATTTCCCTGACCTGTTCGTCGTCTATCTCGTCGGTATACCAAGTTTCGTACATTTTCACCTCATACACATCTTTTGCCCTCACCCCTATTATAACACACCTGTCAAGTAAGTTTGACAGTTTTCAGCAAAAGTGTAAAGTTTTTCGACACCTAACTTGCGAAGTTTCATTCGCTTAAATTTTTTTATTTTTTTCTTGACAACGCATAAATAGCTGTGGTAGGTTTACAGATAGCGTCGTTACGATGTTTGGCGGAAGGGCTATCAAAAATGTTTTTCTCTAAATTAAAGGACAGGATTAATCACCTTGAGTGGCAGGTTGCGGAGTATGTGGACTATGCTGGTGCAAGCAAGATAAACGAGGCGGTGCACAGGGTGGACAGGTTCGAGGGCAAATACGATAGGAGACTGAAAGCACTCGAAGACAGGGTTAAAAGCATCGGCATGAGACAGCCCCCAGAAGCAAAGCATATCGAAGCAGACATATCAGAGCTTAGGGACAAAATAGAGAAGTTAAAAAAGCAGGTCAAAATGGCAATGTGCAAGCATCCAGAAGAGAGCATTCAGTTTAAATCAATGTGGAGAAATTGCTATTGGGCAGATTGCAAGGAATGTGGATTTGTACTTGCCAAATACGATACCGCAGAGAAGTTTTATACAGCCAAAGCCGAGCATCACAAAAAAATAGCGAGTAAATGTAACAAAAAAGCAAAGGAGGGCAATAATGCCGGTTCGTAAGTGCAAAAACGGCAAATGGAGAATCGGAAGCGGTAAGTGTATGTACAAGACAAAAAAGGCGGCACAGAGGGCGTACAGGGCGTATCTGGCTAAAAAGAAAGGAAACAAATGAAATCCCAGTTGCGTATCGACGAGGCGGCTGACGGAGGGTTGCTGGTTCAGTATGTCAATTTCACCACAGGCAGAAAGACCAGCTTTATCACGAAGTCTGTAAAGATGGGAGATGTCGTGCCGATGGTTATGCAAAAGGTCAAGCCGGAGGAAGCGGATGACGAAGTTTTATCATAACGGCATAGAGGTTAACAAGTGGCTATTGTCCGGCGTGATTGAGAAGAAAGAGGACATAGAGCTTGGTGACGGCAGGGTTTACACCGAAATCATACTTCTGCAGCGGAGCAGGGGTTTTGGAACCGGATTTAGAATCAGCCGTTACATGATCCAGGCGTGGCAACAGAGGTTGAGAAAGTTCATAAAAAACAAAGTGCCAGTAGGCACAGAGGTTTGCGTAGAGGGCAGGATGAGGTCTAACAGCTACAAGAACGAGGCAGACGAATGGAGCCACTTCACAGTGTTAGAATTGGCCAATGTTCTGCCGAACATAGGAGGCAAAAGTGGGAATGATTGATGCACTCGGAAAGATGAACATAAGGATAGCAGTTCTTGACGACAACACCTTCGCAATGGAGTGTTACGACAGGAATTACGAGAACGCAAGGGTACTTTCGGCAAACGACTACAGCCAGCTTCTAAAGAAGCTGGAAACGATGATACCAACCGACGCACTTGGTGGCGACGATGATAAGTAAGATAGAAGATTTACCACCACCAGAAGAGTTTGACAAGCAAGAGTGCCATCCGTGCGATATGCATGGTTGCGACAATATTGCAGAATATTATTACGGCAACCCATTTGGCGGCTTGCCGGTATTTAGCTGTTGGTTTTGTATATGCGAGTATCATTACAACGAACTTGTCGAGTTCTGGAAAGAGAAAGACGCAGAACCACCAGCAAAAACTGGTGGCGGAATAGATGGCTTGACGCTCAAACATGAGCAAGAGGGCGACGATGGATAGAAACTACGAATTGCAGTTGAGAATCAGGGAATTCTGCCTGAACTACTGTCCGCTGAAGAAAAAGGGCAGGAAGGCAAAGAAGTCGGCGACATCAAACTACGATTTAGCCGATAAGTGTCCGCACAAGAAATGTCCGCTGTATGAATACAGGAGGTAGCGATGTCAAATAACGAATGGGAACCAGAGGACGACAGAGAATGCCCGTACTGTGGGAGCGAGAGCGTCGTAGTAGCCTTAAGGGGCAGGGCGGCGAGGTCAGACACGCCCTTCTGCTGTATGAGGTGCGGAAAGTGGTTTGGTGATGAAGATGCCTGACAAGCAAGATGATATTGTGATCAATGTCACGCCAAGAGGTTTTCACGGAGGCGAACAGGTTTGGGAGCACGCCGATTATGTGCGATGCCCGACGGTTAACTGTGATTCTGATGTTTACAAACTATTTGCCTCGTTTTCGTTCCCGATGGCTGACGGCGGTATGTATGGTCAATTCGAGTATATCTGCGGTAAATGTGGGGCTTACTTCACGCTTCCCGTAGGAAGGGCAGAGTGCCAGAAAGAGCAATGGGGAAAGTTTATGTCTGCATATCACGGCTTTGAAAAAAAGGAGGCGCAGGATGCCTGATATGTCCGCATTCAAGAAGAAAGAATTTAAACCACACAAGGGCTTTAACTGCACCAACACAGATTGCGACAGGCAGTGCGCCTATGTCCACAGGAGCTACTACGGCAACGAAAACTGGAACGGCCTGGCACTGTGCGAAAGGTGCTACAAGGGGTTGAAATGATTATGCCACATGATTATGCTGAACTTGTCACTTTTGTAGCGATTGGAATACTTTGCATGGACAATATGAGAAACGGCAAAGCAACAACAATGGAATCATGGGAGCAGGCCACAGAAGAAGAGCACGCTAAATATGTCGATGCCGCCAACCGCAAGGTACGGGATGCGATCATGAGCATTGTGAGGAAACCGAATTGAAATTAGTCATAAACTCCCACACCTGCAAATATGGTATCACACACAATCGTAGAATCGCCGAGAAGGGTCGTTTTTTGCCCCTCTCGTCCATTTAAATTGCTTTTTGGTGGTATGGTACCACAAAAGGAGCAAAATGGCTCAGAATCCATTTAAAAGGGCTTCTCGTTAAAATCCGCATGAGAATAGGGGTTTTCAGCACCCTCTAAAAGGACACCGTTTGCACCCAAACCGTTGCAACCACTTGTGTTAAATGGTAAATTGGGGGATGGAGACACCAGAATTTAATATTGGTGGTTATATCCGCCGAATCGTTTGGGGTCTTTCCTGTATGCTTTTCTTACCCTTCTGTAGTCGCCTGTCCCACGCCACGAAATCAAGATATTCCTTTCTGTGCTGTCGTCCCACTCCCCAATATCTATCTTTTCTCCGTCAGGCGTTACAAAGTGGGCTATGCGCTCCAGGTGGTAACAGTCGTAAAAAATCGCCACCTTCCATCCGTCAACACTGTCAAATAAAACCACGCCATTCCAGTATTTTTCAGGGTTGTCTGTATCAGTCCCACGCAAGGGCGCATTTGCCTTTTCCGCTATCTCCAGCAAATTCAGCGCATCCCACATGTCATACCTGCGCTCGCTCATAACAACCTCAGTTTGAAAAACTGTAAACCTTAGACCTGTGAATATTATATCACCAGCTACCACTTATGTCAAGCACATCCCCTAAAATTTTCTATAAAAAATATAAAAGCCCCGGTTTATTACACCCCCTACCCCCTCTTAAAGAAAGAGTGTTTATAAAAGAGTGTATTTAATAGTGTATTTAAGAAAATATTAAATACGATTGCAGGAGGTACTTTACCTCTCTCTCGTAGACCCCGTACCAGGTTTTCTTTTGGTGTCCCCACGGGGTGGTCAAAGCTTCACATAAGCTTGCTCTAAACCTTGCGGAAACGGCTTGCGGACCGGCTCCAGCTCCAGTTTGCTCTTGCTTTCACTGTGCTTTACTGGCAGTTTTCAGCCGGCTTTCATCGCTTGCCTGCCTGCCTGATCAGCTCAAAACTTCCAGCTGGCACGCTCCATGCATTCACTTGTTCAAGGCAAGCACACGCAGGGATTGACAGGAAACCTTGCAGAAAGTTGTAAAAAACTTGCATAAAAGTAAAATAAAAGCTTGACATTGTGTAGTACAGGGTGTATTATTTAGATAGTTAGTTAGTTGACAGTGGTTTTAGCAAGGGAGTGTAGAATGAAAGACTTGAAAGAAGTTACAATTGAGACTGATGGATGGTGTGATTTTTGCGATACCTCAAAGCATTATGTTATCTGGTATCAGAATGTTAGATTTTGCCCTGATTGCATAGATAAAATCATGCGGTTAAAGAATAAAGCAGAATATATCATGAACGCAAGCTAATGTTTTAGAAGGGAGTGTTTGAGATGGAAAGCTTTGTATGTGAGTTATGGAATTTAGTGGGAGTAGTTTTATTCATATCTATTGGAGTAGTATTCTTCTTACCATTCTTCGCTGTAGTAGCAGGGATAATCATTAAACTACATGAGCTTATAAAGGGAGTGTACAATGAAAAAGCAAGACTTTCATAAAACAAGTGATAAAGATAAAGAATGCTTTATCTGTAGCATAGCAGGTATAGATACTCCTGCTAAATACAGGAGTAATAAAAGATATACTCAATGGAATGATACTATCTTTAAATACTCTGAGTATATCTATTTATGTTCTGAATGCTATAACAATCTTGGGAGTTAATTATTCTTTAAAGAAAAGAAGGGAGTATACTATCAGATCTTTTATATATAAGATTAAGAGTATATATAAGGGTATTTATAGGCCTGGAATTGATAAGGGTCTATTTATACAGGATATATTATTACTCTTGTCTTGTATATTAATACTGGCAATGATCTTTTTAACAAACAGGGGTGTTTAAAATGAGAATTAACAGCATTAAATATGATGGTGAGGAGGGCAATTTATGGAAATAATAATCGCTTTCATAATCGCATTGACCGTTACCCTTGCAATACGCAAGATTGAGGGGGGATAGAAATGTATCAGGTAGTAACCGAAAATATGTTTGTTGAAGCATTCAGGAACAGTAGAGAGGATATAAGTCGGGCATGGGGTGTTAACCCCGACTACCCCGACGAATACGATGAGGAGCCGGTCAGGGAGCTATTCAGGCAGCTTGAGGAGATGGGGTGCGAATGTTTCGATGCGGGTGATGTAATAGCCGTGGATTGCGCCTTCTCGCTCTATGACAGCATGGAGGATGTTAAAGCTGACTATGAGAACCCCAGAGAGCACATAATCGCAGAACTCGAAAGTGGCAAGGTTATAACATGGCAGTAAGGAGTAAACATGGCTGCAATATTCGGAATCATCCTGTTAATCATCTGTATGCACTACATAAGCAAACTGAAGTCTAAGTAAACACTCCCCCCAGGGCTGGCGGGAACAGAACTGCCAGCCCTTTTTTCTAATAACACTGTAAATTATAACTCTGAATGCCCTATGAGAACAGCGAATAGAGCAACCCGGCAATATAATAAATACCATAATAAAGCCGCCGACCTTTAAAAAGACCGGCGACCTTACGGAGTGTTTAATGAAAGACAGTTATAATATACCAGATGCCGTGAGCTGTGTCAAGTATTATTTTAAAAATTACCGGTTAACTACTGATAAAAATAAAAAAGCTACCGATCAGTAGTAGCTGACCGGCAGCTGAAATGCTTGAGAATATTAGGTTAGCATCTCCTTTCCCAAGCTTATTTATAATATAATAAACCTCCCGCCCTTTGTCAAGAGCTTTTTTCTCCATCCGGCAGATTTATGCCCTCAAGACTATTAATAAACCGCCGTGCCGTTTCCTTCGAACTCAGTCTCCGGTAGTATGCGGCCATCGGAGACCCCACCGTCCAGAATTTCGGCTCCGGAGTGCTGTCTGTCCAGATCCGGCTGTCTATCCTGGTGAAGTTTCTGCTCAGGCGTTTCTCTCTCGCCCTGCGTTTCTCATCTTGCACGGCGGCCACAGCAACGACCACCAGAAACAACATCGCCATCACTGACCATACGTAACCGGCGTACATCATAAAGGTATTCATTATTCCTCCTCCAATAGCAATTCCTCTATCTCTTCCGTTGTTAGCTTTACCTCAATGGGAAACTTCCTCCCTGGCAACCCAATCAAACCATTTTTGTAAAATGTTATTTGATTAACATTAATATAATATGGGTCTTTCTCCTCTTGGTCTAACAGATGGTAAACCTTGATAAATGTCATTTCTCAACCTCCTTGCGGATTTTGCGCCAGTTTATCTTTTTGCCACACAACGGGCAATAGTTAAACAATGTAGCCAATCCCCTGCGCCTGTCAATGTAATCACGGGGCTTTAATATTTCGAACCACTCGGCAACGGCATGGATGCGCACCGAACCCTCTGATTCCCTCTCCAAGGTTTCGGCTATTGAATCCAAATATAAATAGTTAGCATCGGTTTGTTCGTATGCGTTCAAAAAGCCAAGCCAGCAGTTGCACATCACTCAACCTCCAATCTCGCATCTCGCAACCTATCGCAAGCAGTTTGCACTCGCATCTGCTCCTCATTGGTCAGCTCATACTTGTTGAAAATCATCTGGAAAATGTTCCTGATTTCATGCTCAATACTCTCAAGCTATGTTAGCCGTTTGGGCCGTTTGTGAGCCGTTTCTGATTCTGTCATTTCTACCTCCTTTGACAACCTGCAATGGGTGTCTCAGCCCAGACAACCTGCAAGGGTCATGCCGATTGCCTAAAATACTCGCTCATTTTATCTGCCAGCCTTGTAATGGCTGTGTCTCTTTGCCGGCCAGCTGTCTCATCAAGCTGTAAATCTGCCTCCCTGCAACAATCCTGCGCCTCCTCGAATGTCATCGGCTTGCCGTACCGCTGTACGTTTTTGGGGTTGCTGACAACACCCATGCCACACACAGGGCAACGGTGTTTATACTCATCTGCCTGCATACGCTCAACTGCCCTATCGAATCGCTTAATGTCTTTTGGTGATTCATAGGTGGGATCAGGATATGAGTCATTCCTGCATATTCTCTGTACAGATGTAGTGCCTACAGTGATGCCAAGCTGTCCAAGCACCACCTCTCTGTTAAACTTGCTGAAGTTGCTATACCTCTCGTGAAGCTCTATCCATTTCTGCCTGATTTTATGCGCCTGGTTTTTGCCGAGTTTCTGCCATTTCTTTCGGCTCATCCTGCAATGCCTCCTTCGCTTTGTGCAAATCCTCTGCTATCTCTGCAAGCATCTCTGACACCCGCTGCCAGAAATCAATCTCGGTGCGTGGCAAAATAGATCACCACCCCCAGAGCGTCTGCCAGCAGGTCCAGTGCGGTGTCCAGCGGGTAGGCCGTAAGCCCTTGGTACAACTCGATTGCTATTGCTCCCAGAGCCACCAAGATAACCGTTATAAGCCTATCATATTTGCTCAGCCATATCGAAAACCGGTTAGCCTTCCGCATAGGCTTAATGTAATAATAAAACCACACCTCTCGAAAAAGCGCCATCAGCATGGATGCCGCAAAGTACGCTCCAAACAGGTGAAATAGTTGTGATTCGTTCATTGGCTACTCCTTTCAAAATAAAAGTCGGCAGTATTATTATAATCGACACACACATCTAAACAATTCTCCCTGCATATTGGATTTTTGTGAGTGTTGTTTCTTTCCACCCAAGACAACCGCTCTTTTCTCATGTCTTTACCGACACGACCTATTGGCTCTCCACCTTCACGCAAATAAATAATGCAAGGGTAGTGGTAATCACCTTTTATTGCCGAATCATCCTTAACAAGGTGACATTTGGTTGTATCGCAACTGTGTATGCCCCTGACATTCCTGCCATAGCTGTAATTAAAAACCCTATACTTTAGTATAGGATGTACCTTGAGTATCTCTGGCTCAAGCTCATCAAGGCGTTGCAACGCTTCGTTGTATTGAGCAGAGCTTATAATTCTTATATCGCTTACCCCAAGATTATGAGCAAACCTAATGGTATCCAAGCTACCGTCCACATTGTTTTCGTCAAAAACACAACCAACCGTTACATAGGTAAGTTTTGATAGCTTGAGTATATTCTCTTTTATGTTATCCCAATTCCCAGTAGTCCCTGACATTCTGTCTATATCAGCAGAACAACAAGCATCAAGCGAAATAGAAAAATCATTTACCCCCAATCTCCACAGATTTTTATAATAAGCATAGCTTCTCGATCCGTTTGTTGAAATAGCAATTCTCTCTATGCTTGATTTCTGTGCCGCATACTCTATTAGTTCTGGCAACCATTCAACGCAGGTTGGTTCGCCGCCGCTAAAGCGTATATTTTTCAACCCATCATCAGCCCACAAATCAACAACCAGCTTTGCATAATCAAGGGTTATATCCGCACTTTTATCTGTTCCCCTGCAATATGGGCAGTTAAAATTACATTTAGAGGTAACAAGCAACTCGCATCGCCACATCGGAGATTTTTCGGAAACATTCTTCGCCCTTTCTTCTTCAAGAGTATAAAACCCTATTTCTTCAAGTTTCATAACCACTCCTCTCAAAACGGCAAGTCGTCAACTGCGTCTATCTCTGTCACCGATTCGCTGTCGGCTGGCCCCGGCTCACGCCCACCGTCCACGCCGTCAGGCCACGCATCAGCCAGCTCCACACGCCACGCCACAACTTCAGCGGCATTGCGCTTGTTACCCTTGCTGTCCGTCCAGTCCCGATACTGCATCTTGCCCTCCACACACACCCTTGTACCTTTCGCCAGCCTATTCGCTACAAACTCGGCAGTGCCCTTCCACGCCACAACATTGTGCCACGTCGTTTTTTTATTGTCGCCGTAGCCGTCATCTGTCGCAACGCTGAAATTGCAAACTGACGTGCCGGATTGTGTTGAACGGAGTTCCGGCTCCTTGCCAATTCTGCCAAGTAGAAAAACCTTGTTAATGCTCATTTCGCCTCCTCTGCTAACATTATGAGAAAGTCAGCAACCACATTTATCGCCTTGCTGACAGCTTCCATCTTGCCGTACTCGTTTTTCATCTCATGCAGCATATCCCACAGTTCGTTCATTTCATGTTCATCAGACCCATACATGCTCATTTCGCCCTCCATTCGTAGTAGCCCTTTTGCCACACTTGGCTCATGATTTCCATCTCAGTAGGCGTCCGGGGAGTAAGCCCGAACCGCCCCATGTCGCTCAAATCTACCAGTCCATTCCTGTTGAAATCGTACTCATGCCGGAAGCTGTACACCAACCCCGAATCAGTTCGCATCGTACCTGCCTGATACTGACCCCAGAACCCCGGCAGCCAGAACTCTATTATCTCCCCCCACTCGGCAGGCGTGCCGTAGTGATATGTTACCCTACATTTATAAGTGTCCGTGCTGTCGGTGAAAACCACCTGGGTTGTAGGGATAGCCCTCATCACCGCCATACCCTGCTTGACGCCCACCGTAGGCAGTCTTGTGGAGGCGAGCTTGCCGTCCTCATCCACCATAATGTACAGCGTGTCGGGGTAGACTTCGGCGGCTTTGGTGCAATGAGCCATAAAAAACAGCATAACAACAATAACGATAAGAATTATATTTATTAACTCATGCAACACCTTTTCCTGAAACTCAGTCATTATCTCTCTTTCTTTCTGAAAAGTATGTTAATACTTTTACTAACATAGATATCGTTGATTCTGAAGAATAAATCAGACCTTTTATGTGTCTGCCTTCCTCTCCATAATTCACTACTAACGTTGCACGTATTTCTCCAATCTCTATCTCCGCTTTACTTTTACTCCTTTCAAGATCTTTGACAACTTCCCATATCTTAGTTTTTTTCATAACACCCTCGCTTTCCCTGCGGTTGTCCGCAGGTGCGGCATCCCGATCGGACACTTGGAGATGTCGCCGTCGCAATCCACTCCTAATACAGGTCGTTTGGCATATAGACTCATAGGTTTTATACACCACGCTGTGCCTGTTGCGGATATGACATAATACTCACACCGCATTACTTAACCTCCATGATTATCTTCGTGCCCTTCGGGAGAGGATAGAAGTGGCTGCATGGTAAATTATCCCATACGCCCATTCTGGCTATCCCGTCCTTGATAACATATTTACCCGTGAATAAAGAAGTATTTGACACCCTCTTAACTACCCGTACGACATCGCCGGTTCTTATATGTTCCACCAGTTTCCCCGGCTTGAACCATTCTTCCTTATACCCCTCAGTTTCTCCCTCGTTTGCTCCCTCATCCTCTGCCAGCACTTCAGCGGGGGTTTTGTCGCAGGGGTGGTACGCATGTTTAGCCCAAGTTTCGCTGTAATCCCATGCGTTTATACGCCCACGACCGGTTTTGATACAGGTTCCGCAAAAATAAAACTGCCCCTTACATCCATCGCACACCACGGTCGTTCCATCTTTATGCTCCACCACTTCGCCACGCTCCCATGTCGGTCTGTTTCTCGGTTTCTCAATCGTTACTTTCATCACAGCTCTCCTTTCTCAAATTCTCTCAAACAACTCTTGCATATGTGGGTAACTTCATTGCTGAGCCCAATTTCATCACAGGGCAATATTTCTGTTAATGCTCCGGAATATAATCCACAAAAATCGCAAGTTCCGTCTTTCATAGCTCTCCTTTCTCTTTACTCATATTAATCGTATTAATCAGGCAATTTCCTATAGCTAATTGCATCCCGTCATACTTCTCTATTTCCTCTGTTGTGAGTTCTCGCGTGGTTTCTTTCGGGAACTTTACCTCAACAAAACCGTAACCAGTAACCCAATTGCCGATATAGTTTTCTCCTGACTCTTTCTGAACTACACATAAGTCGCCATCTTCCCTGCTGATATCACCCAATAAATGTATTGCTTTAGTCGCCCACATGTATCTTGGATATTTCTTACTCATAGCTCTCCTTTCTCTGCTTCTGCCTCTATTTCTTCTATTACATAATCAGGGAATATGTAACCTAACTCTTTAAGCTCTTTCAATATCTCCACTGCCCGTTCTGGTGTTTTAGCATTAAACGACTCTCCGTCATAAGGTAATCCTATCGGCTCCATCGCTCTGTTTTTAACCGACTCCATGTGCTTGTCATATTCTGCCTTAAGCTGTTCTTTACTTATACTGTCATCCATAAAATCGGGGCAAGGGTAAACGCTATCCGGGTCCGTTCTGTTTTTGCCTACATATATTTTATAGAAATCCCCTACGCTGTAGTACACATAAAGCTCACAGCAGTAATCCATGCTTGACCACCGGCAATAACTCATAGTTATCCTTCCTCTAATTTTAGCTGGAGCATTTCTACTATCGTTTCATAGGATTCTATCACACGAAATTCTTCTCCGTCTGAACACCATATAGAAGTTGATTTATCGCTACTTGGTGAGACAGCAATGATGTGGTCAGTGTTAATCAATACTGGATATATATCATCTTCTATTGAGTAGTGTAACTCTATGTAGCTATCTATTACACATCTCATTACAGTTCTCCCTCCTCTACCAGATGTCTCCCATACAGGTTCGCTGCTATGGAATCTCTGGCGTTCTGTTCAATGTCTCTTGCCTTGATGTTCATACCGTCCTTCGCCCTCGGTTTATAGTCCTCCCACAGGGGCAGGTTGAACCGCCTGCCGACCTCATCGAATATCTCACGCTTGCTGGCATCGCCATCGCCGGTGAGGTGTAGCTTTATGGACTTGTTGTTGAGGGAATGGATTATTCCTGTTGCCGTTATCTCTGTTGTATCAAGAAAATCGACCAGCGCATACTCCATTATTTTCAGTTCGGCGTATCGCTTGTGGTTGTTTACAAATGGGGGTTCCTCAATAAACACCGCCTCCCATCTGTATTTATGATTCCAAACATCCGCAACGGCATATTTCAAACATTGTGCCATCTGAACAATGTCATCGCCATGATCATCCAACAAATACACATTGCTAAATACCAAACTGCCGTCATTTTCTATCACATTCAGCCCCAGATTCCTTCCCAAGTCAACGCCGAGTGAGATCATTTTCGCCCCCTTAACTCTCGCCGGTAGTCCGGCAATATCTGGTTGTTAACCAGCTTGGTCTTCTCGCCGGTGCTGGCTATCTTCCAATCGTGGGGTTCCCTGTACTTGCGGATACGGTGCTGAACCTCCGGCGGGAAATCCTGCCAGCCGTTGTTGAGCAGCATCTTCTTCAGAGCGTAGACCTGCCGATTAATATCCGTTTCCTCCTGCCGGTGCTTCGCCTTGTCCAGCCAGACAGCTATGTACTTGATGCCCTCGGCGTTCGTCTTGCGGAGCTTGGTGATAGAACGGAACACTTTCTGCCAAAATGGGTCATTCATTGCAAAATCAATCGCCGCCTTTATCTCCTCCCAGGTGAACCCGTCAATACGCATGAGCCTCTCTATCGTCACCAGACTATCCCACCACCACTTGCGGTGAGACTTGCCGCTGTTCTGTATACTTCTGTAAGCGTTCGGATGCCGGTCTCGCAGGTAATCCACAAAGGTGTTCAGGTAGTTGTGAACATAGCCAGGAAGCCCCAGCTTCTCCGCAAAGCCCGCATATCCGCAGTCAGGCATTTTGCTCTTTTTGTTCTCCTGCCTCTTTTCGTATCGCTCTACCCAGCCAAAAACAAAAGCAGATATACGCCTGTAAATATCTGCCGGAACACCACCCTTGTTCAGTTCGTCAATCAGTGGCCTGACGCATTGGTATTCCTGTTTATTCATTCTCGCCTCCTTACCTGTATACCATTACCGTACCATTTCTGCATATTTTACAACCATATAACAGTTCTTCGAGAAAATCTATAAACCCAGACATTGTTCCCCATCCGTTTGGGCTCTCATATTGTTTATACTTTTCTCTCTTATAATAAAGCTCTGACAGGGCATATTCTACCGGCTCGATTAGTTGCTCTGCCGTTTTTACATAATCGCCAGCGTGCCATATCCAGTTATAACACTTCAACGCCTCTGCCATGCCGGTTAAATTGTGAGTGATATTCAGGTCAACAACCTCCCCCCCACAATTAGGACAAATTATTGATATATCCAAACTCATTCTCGCCTCCTTTGTCTATCACAATCGTCGAGAAGCCCCGAAATCGGCTCTCTGACGCATTTAAAATAAAAAGTAATGGTACTACTCACTGGAATCTCCCCCCGCCCAGAGGCTGTAAATGTGCCAGCACGCCTTCTTGTAGTCCTCGTCCCGAATCATCTGCTTGAAATTCTCCTCACTCTTTATGCCGTCCGCAAAATCGCCGTAGCCGCTCTCACCAAGAACTTTCATCATATCGTTTATGGATTTCATGGTAATTGGGTCAGTCTCAACTATCGTCAGGAGTTTGTTCTCGACGATATTGCCCTTAAGCCAGTCAAGTAGCCGCTCCTTGTCCTCATGATGTTGCAGTTCGTCCATGTGCTGAACCTTCAGGGTGTTGTTCAGGTAGCCGTAGTACCGCTCCTCTGCGGTGTCGTGTCCTACCTGCGCACCCCAGTCCCGGCGCAATTGCTTGACTTGTTTAAAGAATTCGTAGTCCGTGCTTTTCTCATCTGACAAGTCCTCCCACTCTGCATCTTCAGGGATGTTTGCCTCAAGGCCTTGCGGGTGGTCGGATTCAGCCAGCTCGTCAAGGTGAACCGCAGTCTGAACTCTTGCACTCATTGGAAGCTGCTTGGCGTGTTCTCGCTTGACCGTTTTCATAGCCATTTTGATATAGTCAAGTTTCCACGGCCCGGCGTTCTTCCTACCCATCTTGCTTCTGTTTTTATGCTCGTCTATTTCCTCTTTCCACATCCAGTGGATAGTCTTGTCGCCGTTTGTCATAGTCGCTATATCATAGGCGGCAACAAACTCGCCCCTGTCACCCTGCGCCGGTACATGACGGAGCTTCTCGCCCTCATCGGTATACTCGAAACTGTAAGTGTCATTCTCAAACACCGCCCTTGATACCATGTACTGAACCTTTCCACTGTTCACGCATAGCTGTTCAAGCCCCTTGTAGCCGATTATGAGCTGGCATTCCTTACCGAAAGGCACAAAGTGCGCCTCATTCCTCACGCTATCAGGTACAAGGCCGAGCTGTGCGCAGGTGAACACTGCCCCGATTATCG
>Ga0207797_1001707_pt1 | contig 15767 bp, 11 predicted proteins | sample PRCRCaboRojoPR_6_FD_187275 | JGI IMG/M metagenome (GOLD analysis project Ga0207797, IMG submission 187275) | Marine sediment microbial community from Cabo Rojo, Puerto Rico - PR CR 10% Liquid 1 (SPAdes) | ecosystem: Environmental > Aquatic > Marine > Coastal > Sediment | place: Cabo Rojo, Puerto...
GTGGAGCCAAAGGCCCTTGATTCGAACCCCCACCCGGGTGCACGGTGCCAGCTAGCATACCTTTCTCCCACTACGCGGTCGTGTTTGCCGTCTCCTTCGGGCTTGCAGCCTGCATCACGCCTCTGGTCGGCCAGCTGGGAAGGCGGTTCGGTATCGTCGATCGCCCCGGCGGTCGACGGCGCCACCGGGGCGTGGTCCCCAGATTGGGCGGCTTGGCCGTGTTCGTGGCTTTTATGGCGGCGGTTGGGGCAGCCACGTGGCAGGGCCGATTGACAGCCGGGTACAGTGCCAATGATCTGCTCCGTCTGAGAGGACTGCTGGTCGGGTCTACCGTCGCTGCGGCACTGGGCCTTTTGGACGACCGGATGGATCTGGCCCCCGGTCCGCAGTTTGCCTTTCAGTTCGCTCTCTCGCTGATTGCGCTGAGCACCCTCTTGTGGCTGGAGCGATTCACAGTGCCCTTCGTCGGCACCGTCCGTCTGAATGACTATCCGTGGGGCGTCTTGGTCTACGTTCCTCTGACTGTCCTCTGGATGATGGGGATGATCAACACCGTCAACTGGTTGGACGGCCTGGACGGCCTGGCTGCCGGAGTCGGGGCGATTCTCTGCCTGGTCCTGGCTGTTCACATGCGGTTTCTGGCAGACCAGCCGCAGCCCAGCGTGGCGCTCCTGCCGCTGGCTCTCATGGGCGCCCTGTTAGGATTTCTGCCCTACAACTTGGCCCCGGCACGGGTCTTCCTGGGGAGCGCTGGGGCTTTCTTCCTGGGCTATGCCCTCGCCGGACTGGGCCTCATAGCCGGCGGTCGCACCGCAACGGTGCTGATGGTGATGGGCCTGCCCATCGTGGACGTCGCGTGGCAGATATTCGACCGGCTTCGCCAGAGGCGATCACCGGTGGAGGGTGACCGAGGGCATCTCCACTACCGCCTCCTTGATCTGGGGCTCTCGAAGCGATGGATCGTGCTGCTTTACTGGTGTTTCTGCGCCCTCTTCGGCGTGCTCGCCCTGGTTGCGGCCCCGTGGCAGAAGCTGATCGCTCTTCTTAGCATCGCCGTCATCGTCGTCCTGGTGCTCGTCTCCCTCTCCCGGCAAGCCTGACTCCGCCGCCGTAAGCTGGCGTTGAGCCGTCCGCTCACCGGAGCCCTCAAGACGACCGTTCGGATTCGTCGACCGGTTTGCCTCGACGCGCACTCCAACTTGCCAGGCGGGCTTTGCGCGATGGTCAGCGGGAGATCCTCTCGACGAGCGCTCCCACGGGGCTGTCCGCCGACCGGGGCACGCTCCGGCTCGTCCTGTCTCAGACCAGTGTCGAGGACGGAGGGTCCGGCCCCTCGTCTTCAAGACCGGCGTGTCCGGGCCGGTCCGATGAGTCAGCCCCCTAGAGGGGCTCAAACCGAGCTGTGAAATGGCGCAGGAGCTTCGGGGCGTACGTGTACCGGAGTCCCGCTATCTCGTCCCGCTCCTCATAGAGCCGCTTGCAGGTGTCCACCACGAAATCCAAATGGGCTTGCGTGTAGACACGGCGTGGGATCGCCATCCGAACCAGCTCGAGCTCCGGGTAGATCGTCTCACCAGTCTCGGGATCCTCCCGGGCGAACATGACGCTGCCGATCTCCACGCTGCGAATGGCGCCCTCGCGATAGAGCGCGCACACGAGGGCCTGGCCTGGCAGCTCCTCCTGGGGAATGTGCCGCAGAAACCGTCTGGCGTCGAGGTAGACGGCGTGACCGCCCGGCGGCTCCAAGATGGGGATGCTCTCCTCCTTCAGCCGGTCAGCCAGGTACCTGGTGTGGCCGATACGGTACGAGAGATAGCTCTCGTCGAGCCCTTCCCAGAGGCCGCGGGCGATGGCCTCCAGGTCTCGGCCGGCCAGGCCGCCGTAGGTGGGGAACCCCTCTCTGATGATGAGCTCCTGACGGACCTGCTCGAAAAGCCGGTCGTCGTTCAGGGCTAGGAAGCCGCCGATGTTGACCAGCGCGTCCTTCTTTGCTGACATAGTGCAGCCGTCGGCGTAGGAGAACATCTCGCGAGCGATGTCGAGGAGGGACGTGTCGGCGTAGTCTGGATCCCGCAGCTTGATGAAGTAGGCGTTCTCCGCGTACCGGCAGGCGTCGAGGAAGAAGGGAATGTCGTGCCGGTGAAGAATCTCCGATGTCGATCGGATGTTGGCCATGGAAACGGGCTGACCGCCGCCGGAGTTGTTGGTGATGGTCAGCATCCCGAGTGGGATGGCATCAGGCCCGGTCTCCTGAATGAAGGCCTGCAATCTGTGGAGATCGATATCGCCCTTAAAGGGCGCGTGGAGGGTGGGGGCCAACCCCTCATCGGCTACCAGGTCGACGGGCTGGCCCCCGCGGGCGATGACGTTGGCCTGGGTGGTGTCGAAATGCATGTTGCTCGGCACGGCGTCGCCCGGTTCGACGGTGCACGAGAAGAGGACATTCTCCGCAGCGCGTCCCTGGTGAGTGGGGACGAAGTGCTGGAATCCGGTGATGGACTTGACGGCCTCCTCCAGATTGAAGAAGTTGCGGCAGCCGGCGTAGCTCTCGTCTCCACTCATTATGCCGGCCCACTGGCTGTCCGACATCGCTGCGGTTCCCGAGTCGGTGAGGAGATCGATGTAGACGTCCGCTGCGCGGACGGCGAAGAGATTGTGGCCCGCCTCGCGCAGGATCCGTGCTCTTTCGTCGGGGGCGGGTCGGCGGATCGGCTCGACGGTCTTGATCTTAAAGGGTTCAACGGGGAATTCGGCCATAGGTGCTCCTTTAGCTCCGTTCGGTGCCGCCGGGCATGGGCAGGCAGCATAGCGTAGGAGCTGTAGTTTACACCTAATGACGGCGGAGGGCAATTGACAGGCGCATCATTCTCGTTTAGAATAGGGTATTGTCACAATCCGTGTGGAATAATCGGCGTAGGGCGCGGCGTAGCTGCGCGACGCGGGTCCGTCGTGTTGTCGTTCCTCAACTCCACGACGGGCCTGGTTGTGTGCCTCGCGTTCTACACGCTACATCGTAAGGGAGTTAAAGTCTCAATGAAGGACTATCACACCGAACAGCTCCGCAACGTCGTTCTTCTCGGCCATGGAAGCTCCGGCAAGACCTCGCTCGCGGAAGCGATGCTCTTCGCGAGCGGTGCCATCAACCGAATGGGCGAAGTCGAGGACGGCACCACCGTGGCCGACTACGACGAAGAGGAGCGACGCCGCCATATCTCGCTCAACCTGTCGCTGGTGCCCGTGGAGTGGAACGGGCACAAGGTCAACGTGCTGGACACGCCGGGCTACACCGACTTCATCGGGGAGGCCAAGAGTGCCGTACGTGTTGCGGACGCCGCGATGATTGTCGTCGATGCCGTCTCCGGGGTGGAGGTCGGCACCGAGCTCGTCTGGAGGTTTGCGGAGGAGCAGGACCTGGCCCGAATGGTCGTCATCAACAAGGTCAACCGCGAGAACGTGGATATCGGGCGCACGTTGGAGGCATTGGAGGAGACGTTCGGTGAGAACTTCGTCCTCACGCATCTTCCCATTGGGAAGGCAGAGGATTGCACTGGTGTCGTCGACCTGGTCAATATGCGGGCCCTGATGGGCTCCGAAGGAAAAGTCGCTGAGGTCCCCGCGGACATGGTTGACCAGGCGGAGGACGCGAGAATTCAGCTCATTGAGGCCGCCGCCGAGGCCGATGACGAGTTGATCATGAAGTACCTCGAGGGTGAGGAGCTGACTGAGGAAGAGATGCGGCGGGGGCTGCGGACTGCGATCCTGGAGGGCACTGCGGTTCCCGTCCTGGTGACCGCGGCGACGGAAAACCTCGGAACGAAGGCGCTCCTAGACACAGTTGTGAGCTACGCACCCTCACCGCTGGATCGAGAGCCTGTGATTGCGGAGGGACCGGAGGGTGACGAGAAGGTCGCGGCGGACCCCGATGGGCCGTTGGCGGCGCTGGTGTTCAAGACCACGGCCGATCCGTACGTGGGGAAGCTCACGTACTTCCGAGTCTACCGAGGCGTGATGGCATCGGACACCCGGGTGCTCAACAGAAGGACTGACGGGGAGGAGCGGTTGGGCCAGCTCTACGTGATGCGGGGCAAAGAGCAGATCAGTGTGCCAAAGCTCCCTGCGGGCGACATTGGTGCGGTAGCGAAGCTGAGTGATACGCTCACGGGCGATACCCTCTGTGATGAGGAGCATCCAGTGACCCTGCCGGGCCCGGTGTTCCCCTCGCCCGTTTACAGTGTCGCTGTGTCGCCCAAGAGTAAGGCGGATCAGGCAAAGCTCGGCCCGACGATGAGCCGGATCTGTGAGGAGGATCCAACGCTCCGTTGGCGCCAGGAGCCGAGCACGAAGGAGATGCTGCTTGAGGGAATGGGCGGCGCCCACGTGGACATCGCCGTGCGCCGCATGTCGAATCGGTTCGATGTGGAGGTCGAGACCTCGACGCCACGGGTACCCTATCGGGAGACGATCACGCGGACGCACTCGGATCGCTACCGTCACAAGAAGCAGACGGGCGGTGCCGGGCAGTTTGCCGAGGTCCACTTGCGGCTGGAACCCCTGCCCAGGGGGAGCGGCTTCGAATATGATTGGGCCGTCACCGGTGGCGCGATCTCCACGGGTTTCCAGGGGTCCATCGAAAAAGGGATCAAGCAGGTTCTCGACCAGGGCGTGATCGCCGGCTATCCGGTGGTGGATCTACGCGCCGTGGTCTACGACGGAAAGGAACACCCGGTCGACTCGAAGGACATCGCCTTCCAGATCGCTGGTCGAGAGGTCTTCAAGAAGGTCGTGAGGGGAGCGGCGCCCACGCTGCTGGAACCGATCTACACCGTCTCGGTGACGGTTCCTGAAGAGTACACGGGCGACATCATCGGGGACTTGAACACCCGGCGGGCGCAGGTTCAGGGCATGGATCAGCGGGCCGGGAAGACGATCATCAACGCCCTGGCGCCGTTCGCCGAGATGCAGCGGTACGCGACGGACCTGCGCAGCTTGACCCAGGGGCGCGGCCTGTTCTCGATGACCTTCGATCACTATGAGCCGGTTCCGGGACATCTGATGGAGGAGATCGTTCAGGCACACCAACGCGAGCAGGAGAAGTAGCCGGGCTGCAGGTTCCCTGGCCAAGACGCTGCGGACCGGATCGAGCTGGTCGTTCGAGTATCCCATACCGTCGGTCATCGCGATCTGGAACGAGACGAGCTCGAATGGCACGCACGAGACTCGCTCCGTAGGACGAAAGGAGCGAGTCTTCGCTTTCCGAGGGGGCGCTGATATGTGTTCAACGTTTCTCGCGCTCGGACTATGAAGGCTAATCGGCGGTCGGGAGTCTCGTCAACGGCGAGCGTGTGGGTCATCGCGAGCTACGTCGCGGCGCAGATGCTGGCCGACGTCCTCAGCCTCAAGATCGCATCGGTCGCGGGCTTAAGCATCGACGCAGGCACCTTCGTGTACCCCTTCACATTCACGCTGCGGGACATGGTGCATAAGCTCCTGGGGCGATCGGCGGCTCGCGCCGTCATCGTTGCGGCTGCTGGCATCAACCTGGTCATGGCTGCTTTCTTCGGATTGGCGGCCTGGCTCCCCCCCGATCCGAGCTGGCCGTTGCAGAACGAGTTCGCCGCCGTCCTCACCCCGGTGTGGCGCATCGTCCTGGCTTCCATCGCCGCGGAGTTGATCAGCGAGTTTATGGACACAGAGATCTACCATCTCTGGGTGAACCGAGTGACGCGGCGATTCCAGTGGGCAAGGGTGTTGGTCAGCAACAGCATCAGCGTGCCGGTGGACAGCTTGGTCTTCAGTTGGGGGGCCTTTGGCGGAAGGTACGCAAGCGGGACGGTGTGGTCGATCTTCCTGTCCAATGTGCTGGTGAAGGGAGCAGTGACGCTGGTGAGCCTACCCGGCATCTATCTGGTACCGGATGCGAGCGAGGGTGCTGATGCCCATTGATGGGTCGATGGACGACGGGCGGGGGCGCGGTGGAGGTCCCGCGGGAGCACGTCTCCGTCCTGGCACTCAGACCGCTGGGCGACGTGAGAGGGAGCGTGCCTGTGGAAGGCGAGAATAGAGGAGGCGGTAGGTAGATGTCTGAGATGGTGGACTACGGTTCTTCGGATCCCTATGCTGTACCGGAGGAGCACAAGTCGGGGTTCGTGACCGTCATTGGACGCCCAAACGTGGGCAAGTCCACGCTGATGAACCGGTTCGTGGGCGAGAAGGTGGCGATCGTATCCTCCAAACCACAGACGACGCGGAGCCGCATCCTGGGGATCCTCACGGAGGAGACCTTTCAGGTCATCTTCGTCGACACCCCGGGGATTCACCGTCCGCTCCACAAGCTGGGTGAGATCATGGTGAGCACAGCGACGAATGCCATCCCGGATTCAGACGTCGTTCTGTTTATGGTCGACGTTTCCGTCAAGCCTCAGAAAGAGGATCGGATGATCGCGGATCTGCTGGAGGCGCGCACTGATGCGCCCACGATCCTTGTGTTGAACAAGATGGATCTCTTGGAACCCGAGGAGGTGCAAGGGCATACGGAGGCGTATTGGGAGATCGCACCGTTCCACGACGCGTGGATGATGACGACGGCGACGAAGGGGGACAACCTCGGTGAATTGTTGGAGCGGATTGTCGAACGCCTGCCGGAGGGGCCCCGGTACTACCCGCAGACCTACATCACGGACCAGACAGAGCGACAGATCGTGGCTGAGCTCATCCGGGAGCAAGTACTGAGGCATACGTATCACGAGGTGCCTCATTCAGTGGCAGTCGTGGTGGAGGAGTTCGCTGAGCGGGAAAAGGGCGTGACGTATATCGCCGCGAACGTCTTCGTGGAACGTGCATCGCAGAAGGGCATCATCATCGGGCGGCGTGGGGCCATGATCCGTAAGATCGGTTCGCGGGCTCGCGAGGCTGTGGAACGGCTCGTGGGCGGCAAGGTTTACCTCGACCTGTGGGTGAAGGTGAGGGAGGGCTGGCGGGAGGACGAACGGCAGCTGCGCCGACTGGGGTTCGATCAGCATTAGCTACGCCACGTTGGGGCGAGTGGCGACTGCAATCGTCTGGCACCTGGCACATCTGCAGCTTGCGCCCCGGAGGGTGAAGTTGCCTTTGATCACAAGAGGACTTGGTGCAAGGCTGCTTACAACCAAGCTTGAACTCTGGTCTGGGTTGTGGTATAGTAGCGAGACCCCACCGCGGAGCCCACTCGTGGGAGGAGGGATGCATCCATGAAACGATCTTACCTACTCATTATCGCAGTCGTCGCTAGCGCGGGCCTCTTGATTGCGGTCTTTTCGGTCCTCCCCCGCTACTCGAACCCTGCTTTGGCCGCCCCCCGTAAGAGCGAGAAGCCTTTCGAGGATCTCAGAAGCTCCGACTACGCGCCTCTCCTGCAGGGGGCCGAGATCGACTGCACGGTGAGCCACACCACGACGGACAGCCTGGACAACGTCAACGCGTGTGCCGTCGGGGAGACCGTGGAGTTCTGTGCCGAGAACCGGGCAACCACGCTTTCCGGCTACGATGGCTTAGCGCTGATTGCGGAGACGAACGTCGGTGAGGATGAGGACCCGAAAGAGGTTGCCGTGCACGAGGATTGGTTCCGCCTCGACAACGCCGAGATCGATGCGAGTTACACGGTCGAGGCAATCCCCGACAGGACCCGGAACTACAATCTCGGCATTATCGTCTATGACCTGAATCACCAGAAGGTTGTCGAAGACGTGGACGCTCTGGACAATGATAGTGAGGTCACCTTCGAGCCGGAGAACGCCGGGCCGTACTTCATCCGCGTCTTCCAAATAACCGAAGACTGCACGGGGCGGACGTATCACTTGAACGCGAGCAAGGTCCAGCCGACGGCGACGCCGACATCGACGCCCCGCCCGAGTTCGGACGCTGATGGCTATGAGCCGAACGATACGTTCGATGAGGCGATGGCCGAGGACCCAACACTCCCGATTCAGGTGCCGATCCTCCTGGAGCTGACTTTTCATACCACAGAGGACATTGACTACTTCCGGTTCTACACCAAGGAAGGACGCTGGTATCAGGCCACGACGAGTGATCTCAATCTCGTTGATACCCTGGTTGAGATCTATGACGAAGACCGGACCCGGGTGGAGCGAGACGATGATGGAGCAGGTGGACTCGGATCCCGAGCGACCTGGAACGCGGACTACGATGGGTATTACTACATCGTGGTGCAGAATAACGTCGATTCGCGGGGGAGCTACAACCTGACGCTGGACGAGATCAGCGCGCCGGCAACCGCCACGCCTGGGCCGTCGCCCACACCAGGTGCGACGCCGCGGGGACAGGCCGACGACTGCGAAAGCAACGGCGATTTCCGCAGAGCGTGCGTTGTTCCCGTCAATGAGACCCAGTCGTTCAACTTCGTGCCCGTCTTCGGCGAGGGGCCTGACAACGATTTCTACAAGGTGTGGGTGAAACCCGGTCTCCACTTCCGCTGCGAGACGTCCGATCTATCGCCGGGCGTCGACCCGAACATGATTGTCTTCAATGGGCCCTCCTGGGAGGAGTCGATCGGAGGGAACGACGATATCGCTCCCTGCAACTACAACAGTCGCTTCGACTACTATGCGACCTATGCGGGTTGGCTTTACGTGCTGGTAGGCACGGGTGACCGGACGCCGAGTGATATCCAGGACAGCGGCTACTCATTCGGCTGTAAGAAGAGCACGGAACCCTTCAAGGCAGACAGCGCACCCCAACCGACCGCCACGTCGGATTCGGCGGGCAAGCTTCCTTCCCCGGTACCCACAGCGACGCCGACGCAAGCGGGTTCGCCCATCGCCACGCCTACGCCTGGCCCCCAGGCGCTCTCCATCCGCACGCTTGCCACGCCTACCCCGCCGCCTACCGCGGCACCGCGGTTCGTGCCGATCGACTTGATCGTCTACTATGACGCCAACGGCGACACTCAACCGGGTGCAGGCGAGGGGATCACAGGTGTGTCCGCACAAGCGTACGAGGTCGCCACCGGTGAGCTTCTGGCGCAGGGATACACCGACAATCAGGGGCAGCTCTCGCTTACCGTCTCATCCCAGGGGGCGGTGCGGTTGGCCATTCCCTTCCTGGGATTCAGTCATCTAATTGCCGCCGACGGGGAGGTGGAGGAGGCGAGGGTCCAGGTGCGCGTGCCACCTCACACGATACCGGGAGAGAGCTCGTAACCCATGAACAGTCCTGCGCCTGCGTCGGACGAGTCTCGCGAGACCAATTCCTCACGTCGTCGCCAACTGCTGATTCTCATCATCATCAGCGGTGCCATCCTGCTGTTCATTGCCGTGGTGATCTTGGTCTACCTCGGTCTCCGCGGCGCTGGGCAGGGGGCGGAGGCCACTCCCACGCCAACGGAGCGGATTGAGCCCACGCTGACGGTACCGACCCAAGTGTCCCCTGTGCCGGTCCCGAGCTGCGAGACGATCATCAGCAGCGGCGACGCGCAGGTCAGCGTGGCACTGCCGCTTTCCCTGACCGTGGGGGGAACAGTCTATCCAGTCGAGCCCATCGTTCCTCAAGCAGACGCTTGGGTCTATCCGGAGGACCGTTCCGGGCCAGCGGTATGGGTCTGCGGCACGATCATCAACTACGTGATTGGCCTCCAGCCGACTCCGGCTAACCAGGATCTGATTGGCAACCTGGCGCCTGGGAGTGACGTAACGCTACAGCTCACCAGCGGGGCCGTGCTCCATTTCCGCTTCACCGAACGGCGAGACCTGGCACCAGGTGCTGATGAAGCCCTGAGTCAGCAGCAGCCGCGCTTGACGGTTGTGTTGCCCGGGGCGGAATCGTGGCAGGTCGCGTTTGCAGATTACGCGGCGGAGGCCGAGTCTGTGGTGCCCCCGCCTTCCGGGGTGACGGGTGAGGTGGGCCAACCAGTCGATTTGGGGCAGGCGCGGGTGACGGTCAGCCGCGGGTACGTGGAGCGACATGCTGACCTGGCGCCCGCCACGGCCTACTATCTTGTGGCATTCTCCGTTGAGAACGTAGGGGACAGCCCGCTTCCGACCGATGCGTTTTCCATGGAGCTGCGGGACAGCATCGGCAACGTCTATCTCCTGTCGGCGGCCGCGAGCGGACTAGGAGAGGCAGGACCCCTCAGCGGTGAGATCCAGCCGGGCGCCTCGGCCCAGGGCACGGCGGGGTACGTGGTGCCGGACCCGCTGCCTGCCGGCGAGTTGACCTGGATCTTCTCGCCCCGCCCCGCGACCACCGCAGCACGCGTGGTCATTCCTCATGAAGGAGGGGGTCCGGATCAGGTTCCGGCGCAGCCTGAAGTTGTACTGGTGGATGCCTTCCTGGGCGACGCCGGGAATACGTTGATCATTGAGGGTGAGGTCTGGAACAGAGGTACGGAACCGCTGGTCGTGGAGGCGGCGGACATTCGCCTTTCTTCTAGCGCCGGCATGAGTGAGCGCTCCAGCGAGGCGCCCCCCTTGCCCTGGACGATCGAGCCGGGGGAGCGTCGGGTGGTCGAGCTTCAGTACCCGAAGCCCGACGCGTCATCGGTGCTTCTTGAGCTGCTGGGCTATTCCTTCGAGATCGGCGGCTTGAACTAATCGCCGACGGCGGACGTCGCCGGCGTGCTAGCTGAGAAGCTCTCGGGTCTCCTTGATGTCTGCCCGCATCTGTGTAACCAGGGCATTGAGGGTTGGGTAGGCCCGTTCGTCTCTCAGGCGAGCAGCGAAATCCAGCTTGAGGACCTGGTCGTACAGATCTCGATCGAAGTCGAGTAGATGTGCCTCGACGGTCAGGCTCTGAGAGCCAGGCCGCGGCGCGAAGGTCGGACGCGTCCCCACGTTGACGGCCGCCGCGTAGTCTCCCCACCTCTCGGTATGGGCCCGACAGGCGTAAACACCCCCGGCAGGAATGAGGCGGTTCGGCGGGGGCGAAATGTTGGCCGTGGGCACCCCGATATCCCGTCCGAGTCCCCGGCCGTGAATGACGACCCCGGACAGCCGGTAGGGCCGCCCAAGACAGCCGTTAGCCACCTCGAGGTCACCACGGCGCAGCGCGTCCCGAATCCGGCTGCTCCGCACCACGTCCCCTTGCCATTCCACCGGCTCGATGGTCCGGACCTCAAAGCCCAGGCGCTTCCCCAGACGTTCGAGGTACTGGACGTTGCCCTGTTGCCCGCGCCCGAGAGAGAAATCCGGTCCGACCCTGATCTCAGCTAGGTCCAGGTGACGAAGGACGTCGTCTATGAAGTCGCTGGCCGAGGTGCTTGCCACCTCCTCGTCAAACGGATAGACAACGACGGTGTCCAGCTCCAGGGTGCGCATCAACGCCAGTCGTTCGCCAACGGTGGTCAGGAGCAGGGGCGGGCTGTCACCGAGCACGGCGCATGGATGCGGGTCGAACGTGATAGCCACAGCTTGATGACCGGCGGTCCGGGCAGCCCGCACCAAGCCCCGCACGATGCGTTGATGACCGCGGTGGAGGCCGTCAAAGACCCCAATGGTGACGTGGGTGGGGGTCTTCGAGCCGGACGCGAGTGAATCAACTTCGCTCAGATGGTGGACGACGCGCATGATTCCAGCTCAGCCTCCGACAACAGACGGGGCGTCCGGGTATGGGGAGACGAAGACCTTCCTGGGACGCCAGACGTTGGGACCAGGATCCAGAGCCGCCAAGGCGAGGAAACGGCCCTCCGGACCGTAAACGCGGGCCAGCTCGTCGCCGTCAGGGAGTCTCTTGCCGTCCTCGAGGGCCTGCCCGGAGCAGAGCCGCTTGGCCTCGTCGACGCTTAGGTGGAGAGCTGGAAAGCGGGCTGCCAGGGGGCGATCGACCGGGTAGAGGATCTCATCCAGCTGGCCCGCCTTGGCCGCAGCAACGGCTTCCTCCAGGGTGACGGCGCCTTCGAGGTTGAACTCGCCGCTAGCCACGCGCGTCAGACGCTTGACGTAGGCACCGCATCCTAGATGCTGACCGAGGTCGTGGACCAAGACGCGGACGTAGGTGCCTGGGCTGCAGTCCATCTCCAGGGTTCCACGGGGATGGTCGCCACCGTCCTGCCAGTCCACCAACTCGAGGCGATGGATCTCCACGCGGCGCGGCTCCCGCTCCACCTCGATGCCCCGCCTCGCCAGTTTGTAGAGGGGCTTGCCGCCGTGCTTCAAAGCGGAGTACATAGGGGGGATCTGCTCAATATTACCGCGGAAGTGCGCCAGCGCTCGCTCGACGTCGCCCCGGTCCAGATCGACGGAGGTCTGATCCACAATCTTACCCTCGGCGTCGAAAGTCTCGGTGACAAACCCCAGTTGGAAGACGGTCCGATACGTCTTGGGCTCGTCGACCAGGTATTCGACGATGCGTGTGGCCGTCCTTCCGACGCATACGACTAGGACGCCGGTGGCCAGCGGATCGAGGGTCCCGGCATGGCCCACCCGGCGGACGCCTGTGACAGAGCGTACGCGCTCCACGACGTCGTGGGAGCTCATATGGAGAGGCTTATCAACGTTGAGGATGCCCTGCGGCGTGTCTTGGGTCACGGAACAGTGTCGTGGGTGGGAGCCGAAGAGGCGAGGAATCAGGTCTAGCCGGCCCGCTGACGCGACACCTCGGCGCGGAGAGGGGCTAATACCCGTTTCTCCGCCTCCTCCAAAGGGCCGGGTGCGCTGAAACCAGCCGCCAGAGCGTGACCTCCTCCTCCGAAGCGGAGGGCGAACTGGGCCACGTCAAAGCCTGGTGACGCGCGCAGGCCGACATCGACGCTCCCGTCGTCCTGTTCCACGAAGACGACGGACACGTCGGCCTCGTCGGCGCTTATGAGAAAGCTGGCCAAACCCGCATCGCCGTTCCCTTGATAGCCGAGCTCGCGCCGCATGCTCACCGGGATGCTGGTCCAGATGACGCCCTCGCTGAACCGAAGAAGCGAGAGGGCGGCTCCCCACAGCCGGATCGCGACCATGGGCCTCCGGTCGAGGCCGTGCTGGCTGACATAGGGGAGCGACGCTCCAGCCTCCATAAGACGGAGAGCCGCTCGCAGGACCCGGGGCGAGACGTTGTTCGTCCGGAATCCGCGCGTGTCGGTGACGATGCCCGCCAGCAGGCTGGTGGCCATGGGGGCATCGATGGGGACGTCCAGATAGTCTACGAGCTCGAGGACCACCTCGGCCGTCGAGGAGGCTTCAGAATCGACCACATCCACGTCGCCGTACTGGATATTGGTGATGTGATGATCAATGTTGACCAGAGCGTGCTGGTCAAAGTGCGGAAGCTCGGTGAACTCCCCGAGCCGATGGAGGTCTGAGCAATCAAGGGCGATGACCAGATCGAAGGGCTCGTTCACGTGCCGCACGATCGATTCGATCCCCGGAATGTAATCGAATCCGGAGGAAACCGTATCTGCGCACGCTGGGATGGGCGACATATCGAGCTGGCGCAGAGCCCGGTGCAATCCGGTAAGGCTGCCAAGGGCGTCGCCGTCCGGCGCCACGTGGCAGATCAGCAGCGGCCGATGGGCCGCGAGGATGAGTTGGCTAGCTCGTCGCAGTGTCGGTGTCTTCGTCACCTAGGCCCAACTCGTCAAGTATGTTCGATATGCGTTCGCCCCGCTCCATGGAGTGGTCGTAGCGGAAGATCAACTCCGGGGTACGACGAAGGCGGAGGTGCTGTCCAAGCTCGCGGCGCAGCCATCCCGCGGCGCTCTGCAGACCCTCCTTCGCCTCCTCGCGGGTCTGGTCACCGCCGACGGCGCTGAAGTAGACTTTGGCAGAGGAGGCATCCGGGGACACCTCCACGTCCGTGATGGTCACCATATCCAGACGGGGGTCCTTCACCTTCCGTTCCAGAAGATTGGACAAACGGATGTGGATGAGCTCTGATACGCGGCGCTGGTATTTTCTACCCACAGGTCTCTCCGTCGTTGCGCGCTGAGATTGGCCGTTCCGCTCCGCGGGGCGGCCGGAACGGCCAAGAAACTCAATCGTACGGCCGGCCTACGCGGGCGACTCCTCGCGCTCCTCGTAGAACTGGATGACGTCGCCCACCTCGAAGCTATTGAAACCGCTCAGCCCCACGCCGCACTCGTATCCCTTCCGTACCTCGCGGACGTCCTCAGCGAAGCGCTTAAGGGACGAGACAGAGCCGTCGTGGAGCGTCCCGCCGTCGCGGAGCACGCGTGCCTTGGCATTTCGCCGGGCTTCGCCCTTGCGGATGTAGCATCCCGCCACGGTCCCGACGTCGGGAATGGTGAACGTGTCGCGGACCACGGCCTCGCCTACGAGGACCTTGACGTACGTCGGCTCGAGAAGTCCCTTGAGGGCCTGATCGACCTCGTCGATGAGCTTGTAGATGATACTGTACGTCCGTATGTCGACGCCTTCTGTCTCCGCCAGCCGACGTGCCGCTGGGTCCGGCTTGACGTTGAAGCCGACGATGATGGCCTGCGACGCGATGGCCAGGTTGACGTCCGACTTCCCAATACCGCCGGCAGCGGCATGGAGGACGTTCACCTTCAGCTCCTCATCGCCCAGCTGTTCGAGGGAGCTCACAATGGGATCAATGGAGCCCTGGGCGTCCGTCTTGATGATCAGGTTGAGCTCCTTGGCCCGGCCGGCCTTGATGCGACTGGCGAAATCGTCCAGTGAGAAGGTGCGAATCGGGCCAGGCGCCTGCGCAGCCAATTCGTCCTCCCTCTCCGAGACAATGTCACGTGCGACACAGGACTCGGAGACGACTTCGAAGACCTGTCCGGCCTCCGGGACATCGGAGAGTCCAAGGATGAGGACGGGGGTCGAAGGACCAGCTTCCTTGACGGGATTCCCGTGTTCGTCAATCATCTGCCGGACACGTCCGCACGTGAGCCCGGCCACGATGTCGTCGCCAACGCGCAGCGTCCCATTCTGAACCAGCACCGTGGCAGTCGCACCACGCGTCCGATCCAGGCGTCCCTCGAGCACAGAGCCCATCGCGGGCCTGTCGGGATTTGCCTTGATCTGATCCGAGGCCTCAGCGACGAGCAAGAGGGCATCGAGAAGGTCGCCCAGACCAGTCTTCTCCTTGGCCGATACGGGGATGCAGAGCGTCTCTCCGCCCCAGTCGTCGGGTAGGAGGCCTTGGTCGGCAAGCTCCTGTTTCGTCTTCTCCGGCTGAGCCGTGGCTAGATCCATCTTGTTCAGCGCTACCACGATGGGCACACGAGCGGCTTGGGCGTGATTGATGGCCTCGATGGTCTGAGGCATCACGCCGTCGTCCGCAGCCACCACCAGGATGGCGATATCCGTGGTGTGCGCGCCGCGGGCTCGCATCTCAGTGAAAGCCTCGTGGCCCGGCGTGTCAATGAACGTGATGGTCTGCCCGTCATGCTTCACCTGGTAGGCGCCGATGTGCTGGGTAATGCCACCAGCCTCACCGCCCTGGACGTCGGTCTGGCGGACAGCGTCGAGCAACGACGTCTTGCCGTGATCGACGTGCCCCAGGGTCGTCACCACCGGAGGACGGGGCTGCAGTTCCTCGGGCTTCTCCCCGGCGTAGAAACGCTCCCAGAGAGGGGTCGCGCCCTCTTCTTCCTCTTCCTCAACCGCTACCGCGGACTCCTCGACCGGCTCGTAGCCCATCTCCTGCGCCACGATGGCTGCTGTCTCGTAGTCAATCTCCTGATTGATGTTTGCCATCACACCGGCGCTCATCAATTCCTTGATGACGTCGATCGGGCTGACGTCGAGTAACTCAGCCAGCTGGCGCACCGTCAGAAAATCGGGTATTTCGACGACGCCTTCTTCTTTTACCTTTACTTCTTC
>Ga0207797_1001708_pt1 | contig 15763 bp, 12 predicted proteins | sample PRCRCaboRojoPR_6_FD_187275 | JGI IMG/M metagenome (GOLD analysis project Ga0207797, IMG submission 187275) | Marine sediment microbial community from Cabo Rojo, Puerto Rico - PR CR 10% Liquid 1 (SPAdes) | ecosystem: Environmental > Aquatic > Marine > Coastal > Sediment | place: Cabo Rojo, Puerto...
GGACGTCGAGGCCGTGCGTACCCGCTACATGGCGAACATCGAGGATCTGGAGCGGCGCATCTGGCCCACGGGCCGGGTGGAGGTCGTGTGGGCCGATTCCCACATCCTCACCGATGACGGCGAGCAGGTCGAGATCGGCGGCTGGGATACCTTCCGCTACGCGGAGGAGCTGGACCGTGCCCGGCAGGCCTACAACGCACAGCACGAGCCCGATGCCCTGGCCGTCGCCGGCGTGGTGCTCGATCCGTCCAACGACTCCGGCGGCCACGCCCTGTGGGCCGACGTCAGCGCCCTCGCTAACTACCTGAAATTGGAGGAGGTCGATGCCATCTGTGACGTCGTCAACGGCGCCGTCCGGACCATCACCTTCGGTCTCGTCGGGGACGAGGATGGATGTGAGCTCGACATTCCTCTCTACGTGGCGCTCCTCAACGCGACCAGCGACGACGACCGGCTGGGCGGCATCCTGGCCCACGAGCTAGGGCATACAGTCGGTCTGGTCAAGCCGTATCACGCCAACGGCTCTCTCACCGACAACGTCAGCCACTCGGTCAACGACGAGCTCGACGGCGGGACGTGCGGGGACGTCGGCTCCGGCGCATCCTACAACCGCGATAAGACCCTCTACCGCCAGCCCGGCGTTTTGGAGCCAGTCGTCAACCCGTTGAGCAACGGCCAGTGGCGGCCGGATCTCGGTGTGACGGACACCTGGGACAGCGTGACCAGCGAGGCTTATGGAGATCGCGGCAAGGCGATCATGAGCTACGCCTGCGGACGGGACAACGATCGTGCCTACTTCGAGCCCGTCGACTATCTGCCGATGTACCTGGACCTGGCGCTCCAGGGCGCCACTCAGTTCATCCGCGACCTGCGTGAGCTCGTCGGTGCGTCGGCAAACGCCACGGTTCAGCCTTCGGCTGTCGTCTCTGCAAGCACGCCCCGTCGTGCAAGCGCCGTCGCCGGTGAGCGGATCTACGTCGCCGGCCTGATCGACAGGAACGACACCTCCGCCAGCTTTACCCGGGTGGAGGTCCTCGATGAGTCGGTGGAGCTTAGCCTCCCCGTCGACACCGGCTACTGGCTGGTACAGCTCGACGCGAACGGGAATGAGTTGGGGCGGGACGGCGTCTTCGCCGTATTCACCTCGACCGGCCAGGAGAGTGGCGCGTTCGAGAGCGACGAGGGCTTCTTCGCCGCCACGGTGGCCCGCCGAAGTGGCGTCGCTACGCTCGAGTTGCGCCGCGAGGATACGGTGCTGGCTTCCTATGAAGCCGGGGCGGCAGCCCCCCAGGTGAATATCACCTCGCCAACCGGCGGTAGCTACAGCAGTGGTTCTGTCTCGGTTGCCTGGACCGCCAGCGACCCCGATGGCGACGACGTCTCGGTAGTCGTTGAGTACTCAGCCGATGGAGGGGCTACGTGGACCGCTATCGCATTCGCCCAGGGAGACGGGACCGAGGAGGTCCCCGTCAGCACCCTGGCTGGCAGCGATGGCGCGCGTTTCCGCGTCACGGCCAGCGACGGGTTCAACCGCGGCAGGGACACCTCTCCCTCCTTCACCGTCGCCGATCAGCCACCGCAGGCCTACGTCAGCTTCCCGAACGCCGGGGATGCATTCCCGGAAGGAGAGCGCATCGTCCTTCTCGGCGGCGCCCTGGACAACCAGGATGGCGACGTGGTCGACGACGCCCTGACCTGGTCCAGCGACCGGGACGGTACGCTGGGCGGCGGGTCCCGGCTGGGCGTCCGCTTGAGCGTCGGCACCCACGTCCTGACGCTCCGTGCCGAGAATAGCGCGGGGTTGGTCGACACGGCGTCGGTGACGGTCGCCGTCGAGGGCGACTACGACTACGACGGTATCCTCGACATCGCTGAGGCGAGCGAGGGGCTTAATCCCCTAACCTCGGCCGACGCCTTCGGCGATCCGGATGGCGACGGTCTCTCCACCGTCGTGGAGCGGCGGCGGGGCACCGATCCTCTCGATTCGGACACCGACGGCGACGGTCGTTCCGATGGAGATGAGGTGGCGTCTGGCACCGATCCCTCCACCGTGGACGAGCCCCTGCCTCTCGACGAGCTGGAGGTGGCCCCTGGCGCGTTCACCTTCCAGGCCGACCTGAGCATGGACGCCCCGCTGCCCCAGCAGCAACTCACCGTGGTCAGCCGCGGCTCCGCCGATTGGCGCCTCACGGCCGACGTCCCCTGGCTGTCGGCCAGCAAGGCGAGCGGTCGCACGGTGGACGCCGCGACGATTCTCGTCGATGCCTACGCCCTCGACGACGGTGTGCATCGCGCGACCCTCACCGTGCAGAGTGATGAGCTGAGCGATTCCGTGAGCGTCCCGGTCACCGTTACCGTTGAGAACAGCGGTGCCTATTTCGACGTCGACGACAACGCCGACGTCAACATCGGCGACGTCCAGTCGGTGGCGGGGGCCGTGCCAAGCACGTGGGGCGAACCCGGCTTCGACTACCATCGAGACATCGACCGTGACGGCGCCGTCGACCTGGTTGATGCCGACCTGATCGCCGGCCGCTGGCAGACGGACCATGCTTGCTGCAGCGCCTCCTATCCGGAGGCGGCCGCTACGCTGAGTCTGGCCGAGGCCCCGGATCGAGTTGCGTCGGGGGACACGTTCACTGTGCTCATACGGATCCGGAACGGAGCAGACGTTGGCGGGTTCGAGACCACGCTCCGCTTCGACGCCAGCGTCCTTCAGGTTGAGGACGTGGTATTGGGCACCTATCTCGGCGAGAGCGGCCGCACGGCCTACGCTCTGACGCCCATCGAGGAGGCCGCCGGGCTGCTGGTCGTCGGCGGCTATACGATCGGCGACCAGGCCGGTGCTGCCGGAGAGGGCACTCTTGCCCGCGTCACGTTCAGCGCCACAGCCAGCGGCGCAGTCGACATCACTCTGCAGGAGTCGCTCCTGGCGGCTCCCGATGGCACAGCCCGCATTCCCACGGGCGCCGGCGCGGATATCTACCTGCCGATCGTCGTCAGGCGGTAGGAGGAGACGAGGGGAGACGAAGGTGACCGGCACGTGCCGTTCGCGTGGTCAACGAGCCGGTCACCTTGAGCACGGAGCGGTTTGACATCCCTCCGTTCCGTGGTAGGATTAGCACTTGTTCTGGGCTCTGCGCCCGGAACGTCAAAAACTGAATAGTCTGCCAATGGCTCTTATCCAGAGAGGTGGAGGGACCGGCCCGGTGAAACCTCGGCAACCACCCCCGGACGTTATCGTCAGGGGCAGGTGCCAATTCCGGCAGAATGGTGTTTCTGGAAGATGAGAGGTGGTTAAGCTTGATAGCTGTGCCCCCTTCTTCTGGAAGGGGGCTTTTTCGTTCTTGGCAGGAGGATAACCTAACCTTCGCACGGTTCGAGAGCAAGGTTCAAGACATACAACAGGAGGCAAACGTAACGATGCGTAACATCATTGTGACCGAGGCGACGGGCCCATCTATCGACGACATTCCCGTCGAGATTGTGGAGCGCAAAGGTATCGGGCATCCCGACAGCCTTTGTGACGGCATTGCCGAGCGCATATCCGTCGAATACACTCAGTGGTGCCTGGAGAACCTGGGTGTCATGCTCCATCATAACTTCGACAAGGTGCAGCTCGTAGCCGGCGAGGTCGACGTGGGATACGGCGGTGGGCAGCTGGTCAAACCGATTCTGATCCAGATTGCCGGTCGCGGGGTCCCCTCGTTCAAGGGGCAGGAGGTGCCGCTCGACGAGATCGCCATCGAGGCCGCCAAGAAGCACGTGCGCGAGACGATGCGCTATCTCGATCCCGATGAGCATATGGAAATCGAGAGCTACGTCGGTCGGGGAGCAAAGGAGCTCCAGTACGTCGTCGACCGTGTCACGGCCAACGACACCAGCTTTGGCGTCAGCCACTGGCCCCGCTCCGGCCTCGAGAACGCCGTGTACGAGACCGCTCAGTACATCAACCATGAACTCATCGACCAATTTCCCATCGGCGAGGACGTCAAGGTGATGGGCATGCGCCGCAACGGCGAGCTAGTCCTCACCGTCGCCCTCCCCTTCATCGCCGCTCAGATCGACGATCGGACTGCCTACGTCGAGGCGAGAGATGCGGCCCGGGCCGCCATTCAGGACTACGCGTCCGGCCTCGACCACCGCGATGTCACCGTTGCCGTCAACACCGCCGACGACGTGGAGAATGATTCCGTCTATCTCACCCTCACCGGCACCTCCGCCGAGATGGGTGACGACGGCGCCGTCGGACGCGGGAATCGGGTCAATGGGGTCATCGCCCCCTTCCGCTCGACGAGCCTCGAGGCAGCCTGCGGCAAGAACCCGATCTCTCACGTGGGGAAGGTGTACAACGTCCTCGCTCTCGCCGCGGCGCGGGAGATCGTCGAGCAGGTAGCGCTGGTCGAGGATGCCTCGGTCTACATCCTTTCTCAGATCGGCGCCCCGTTGGAAGAGCCGCTGGTCGCCACGGCCCTTGTCCGCTCCGCGAACGGAGCCCTCACGCCGGACATCCAGGCGGAGGTGGAGTCGGTTCTCGACCGCCGCTTGGCCGACGTCCACGGCATGCGCGAGTCGATCCTCGGTCGGGAGATGTGCCTCTTCTAACCTGCATTCCGACATGGGGTGCTCTTGCGGGGCGACACGCCCCGCAAGAGCTACCCCTGTCGTGGTGGACTTCCCAACGCTCCAACTCTCGGACGTGTCAACGTTCAAACGTTCCAACGCGCCCCGCGCATTGACACCCCTTCCCTTTCATAGTATACTCTTTTCTGTGATGGGTTCTTTGTCCAGCCTGCTTTTGCTCAGCCTGCCGGCCCCTACCCAGCCTGACTGACGGTCTGGGTAGGCGTGCTGTGACGAACACACAAGCCGTAGGATAGCCAGCCTCCAGACCGTGGGGCTGGTTTTTGTATGATGGCGCCCCGATGTCGATGACAATTGAGGAACTGACCGAGGAGATGAACCGCTTCGTGGAGGCGAAGGGATGGTACGCGGACGAATCCCCATCCCCCCAGACCCCGCGCAACATCGCCATCTCCCTCTCTCTGGAGGCGGCGGAGGTCCTGGAGCACTACCAGTGGAGCGAGGAGGCGGACCGCGAGGCCCTGGCCCGGGAGCTGGCCGACGTCGCGCTCTACCTTCTTCAGCTCGCGTATCTGGAGGGGATCGACCTGGAGGAGGCGGTTCTGGACAAGCTGCGGGCGAACTACCGGCGCCGCTGGTCGAAGGAGTAGGAGGTGCAGATCCTCGCCGTGAGCGACCACGTGGCCGACTCTGTGTACAGCGAGCGCATCGAGAAGCGCTTCGGCGGCGTGGATCTGGCGGTTTCGTGCGGGGATCTCCCATACTCGTATCTGGAGTACATCGTGAGCATGCTCAACGTCCCTGCCTTCTACGTACACGGGAACCACGATCATCCCGAGTACCGGGCGAACGGGACGACGCTGGAGGAGCCAGGCGGCTGGATCAACCTCGATGGGACAACCGTCGAGGCGAAAGGCGTACTCCTGGCTGGTCTGGAGGGATCGATTCGCTATAAACCTGAGGCCAGATACCAGTACACCGAGCGCCAGATGGCGTGGAAGGCCTGGCGCCTGGCGCCAGCCCTTCTCCTGAATCGTCTCCGCTACGGGCGCTACCTCGACGTCCTGGTGGCTCACTCGCCGCCCCGGGGAATCCACGACGGCGACGATCTGCCCCATCGCGGGTTCGAGGCGTTCCGCGGCATTATCAAGCTCTTCGAGCCGCGCTATCTCCTCCATGGTCACAAGCACGCCTACGGACCGGAGCCGACCCGCACCCGGTACGCCGGGACCGAGGTGATCAACGTCGACCCGTTCCGGGTCATCGAGTACTGAGCGCTTATGATTCCCTCCTGCGTTGCTCCAAGCCCGCGTGTCGCGGGCGTCGAGATCGAGACCACCCGGGAGTACGCCCAGGGGAGCCGCACGTGGGAGATGAGAGCACATAGAATTCCGAAGTTTACAGGATTGCCTCTTTCCGAATGGTTCTGGTCCATATGTGCGCAACGCTTGGGACAACGGCTCCGCCAAAAACTTCGGAATTCTGACCGGTAGACCCTTATTGTCTTCAAATTGATCTAGCAGTTCACAAGGTCTAAAGGAGAAGAAGATGGCTGAACAGATCACACCCCGCAGCGAGGACTACTCTCGCTGGTACACCGACGTGATCCAGAAGGCGGATCTCGCCGACTACGCACCCGTTAAGGGCTGCATGGTGATTAAGCCCTACGGCTTTACCCTGTGGGAGAACATCAAGGAGGGCCTCGACACCCGGTTCAAGGCCACGGGCCACGTCAACGCCTATTTCCCGCTCCTCATCCCCCTCAGCTTCATCCAGAAGGAGAGCGAGCACGTGGCTGGCTTCTCGCCGGAGCTGGCCGTCGTGACCCACGGCGGCGGGAAGGAGCTTGAAGAGCCCCTGGTCGTCCGGCCCACGTCGGAGACGATCATCGGGCACATGTACTCCAACTGGATTCAATCCTATCGCGACCTGCCCGTCCTCATCAACCAGTGGGCTAACGTCGTGCGCTGGGAGATGCGCACGCGGCCCTTCCTCCGTACCACCGAGTTCCTCTGGCAGGAGGGTCACACGGCCCACGCGACCGCCGAGGAGGCCCGCGAGGAGACGATGCGCATGCTCGACGTCTACGTCGACTTTGCCGTCGATGACGCTGCCATTCCCGTCATCCCCGGGCGGAAGAGCGAGAGCGACAAGTTCGCTGGTGCCGTGAACAGCTACACCATCGAGGCGATGATGGGCGACTACAAGGCTCTCCAGTCGGGGACCAGCCATTTCCTCGGTCAGAACTTCGCCAGGGCCTTCGACATTCAGTTCCTGGATGAGAATAACGAGCTTCAATACGTGTGGACCACCAGCTGGGGCGTCAGCACCCGCATGGTTGGTGCCGTCGTTATGACCCACGGCGACGACCAGGGCTTGATCCTCCCGCCGAAGCTGGCCCCTCACCAGGTGGTGATCGTGCCCATCTGGACGGACGAGGAGCAGCGGACCCGGGTCTTCGAGGTCGTCGAGCAGGTGAGAAAGGGCCTCCAGGGTCAGGTGCGCATCCACGTGGACGACCGGGATGCCTACTCCCCCGGCTGGAAGTTCAACGAGTGGGAGATGCGGGGCGTTCCTCTGCGCATCGAGATCGGCCCGCGGGACGTCGAGCAAGGCCAGGTAGTGCTGGCCCGCCGGGATCTGGAGGGCCGCGCTCGGAAGCGCATGGTCCCCCTGGGAGATGGCCTGGAGGAGGCGGTCCAGAGCACCCTCGACGAGATCCAGGATAACCTGTATCAGCAAGCCCTCGCGTTCCGGGAGGAGCACACGTACTATCCCGACGACTACGAGGCGTTCCAGGAAGCTGTCACCAAAGGATTTGCCTACGCCTGGTGGTGCGGCGACGCCGAGTGTGAGGCGCAGATTAAGGAGGATACGAAAGCCACGATCCGCTGTATCCCTCTGGAGCAGGAGCCCGGGACCGGGACCTGCATTCGCTGTGCCGGAGAAGCCGAGGAACGTGCTGTCTTCGCCCGGGCGTACTAGTGCATCGCATTATCGATCGATCAATGAACCAACATACCAATCAGACCTCAGACTGTCGTCGTCTTCTCGTTCTCGTCGCGCTCGTGCTGGCAGCCACGGCGGCTGCCTGTAGCCTCCCGACCCGTCCGGCGCCGACCAGCGTGCCAAATCCTTCCTCGCCGACGCCCCAGCCATCACCAACTTCCAATAGCACGCCGCTGCCGACGCCCACGGCCACTCCGGTGCCGCCCAAGGAGCTTACCATCTGTCAGGGGGGAGAGCCGAACACGCTCTTCGTCTACGGCGGGCCGTCCCGGGCAGCCCGGAACGTCCTGGCTGCCGTCTACGATGGGCCCATCGATCTGCGCAGCTTCCGGCCGGAGCCGGTGATTCTGGAGCGGCTGCCTACGGTGGACAATGGCGACGCCAGGATGCGCACGGTTGAGGTCGCCGAAGGCGACGCTGTGCTCGACGCCAACGGCGATGTGGTGCAACTCGCCCCCGAGGTCGTGCTCCAAAACGCTGCGGATGAACGGGTCGTATTCCAGGGTGGGGTGGTGACGACGACCCAGATGGTGGTGACCTTCACACTCCGCAGCGACGTAACCTGGGCCGACGGACAGCCGCTGACCGCCGCCGACTCCCGGTACGCCTACGACGTGGTAGCCAATCTCGACGACGCTGCCCTGGATCGGCGCGTAGCGCGAACCGCGAACTACCAGGCCGTGGACGATCGAACCCTCGTCTGGACCGGAGTGCCCGGGTATAAAGATACGTATTACGTCCTCAATCTCTACCACCCGCTCCCCAGGCACAGTATGAGCGACGTCGATCTGGAACAGCTCTCCCCGTCTGAGCTCGCCCGGCGCCTACCGCTGGGGTGGGGGCCCTTCACTATTGAGGAGTGGGCGGAAGGAGATCACATCTCCCTCGTGCCGAATCCCCACTACTTCCGCGCCGCCGAGGGGTTGCCGCACCTCGACCGCGTCACGTTCCGCTTCGTTGCCGACGCCCAGCAGGCGAGCGAGGCGCTGCTTGCCGGGGACTGTGACCTCATCACCCGGGAGCTGATCGGTGAAAGCCTGGCCCCGCCGCTCGTCGAGGCTGTTCAGTCCGATCGAGTGCGCCTAATCTCGTCGTCGGGCAGCGAGTGGGAGCATCTCGATTTCGGCATCCAGCCGGCACCCTGGTCGGATCAGCACCGCTTCTTCACCGACGTCGTGGTCCGCCAGGCTGTTGCCCACTGCACCGACCGGGAGCGCATCGCCCGGGAGGCCTTCCCACACAGCGAGGCGATTCTGGCCCACACCTACGTGCCGCCTCAGCATCCCCTGTACGCCGCCGATCGGCTCCGCTTCTGGCAGTACGACCCCGCCGCCGGTCAGTCGCTTCTGGACCAGGCTGGCTGGCAGGACGCCGACGGCGACGGCGTCCGCGAGGCTCAGACCGTCCCCGGGATCGTCAGCGGCACGCCGTTCTCGGTCACTCTCCTCACCACGGCGGGCGACCCGGCGCGGGAGCGCACGGCTGCCATCCTGGAGGAGAACCTGGCCGACTGCGGTATCCGCATGGATACGGAATACCTCCCGGTGGATACCTTCTACGCCGACGGCCCCGACGGTCCCGTCTTCGGCCGTCAGTTCGACCTGGCCCTCTTCTCCTGGCTCAACGGCATCGACGCGCCCTGCGGGCTCTATCTGTCTTCGCAGATCCCGCAGCAGGAGAACTGGTGGGCTACCAGCAACAATCCCGGCTACGAGAGCGAGGCCTACGACCAGGCCTGCCGCTCGGCCCTCAAGGCCGTCTATGGGACCGAGGGGTACGTGGAGCATCACGAGGAGGCCCAGGCTATCTTCTCCCAGGATCTGCCGGTGCTGCCCCTCTATTTCGTGCCGAAGCTGCTCGCGCTGCGCCCGGAGGTGAGAGGCGTCACCCTCGATCCGAGCCAGCAGACGTCGTTCTGGAATATCGAGGAATTCGACCTGAGCCGGTAGGGCGGTTTTTGCCTAGCCGCCACGGCTAGAACACGGATTGCAGGAAAACATCGGATCACGGCGGGGACGGCAGATGGTGCTTCTTTTTCCATTGCTTGAAGGGGCGTCCCCCTCTTCCAGCGCTCGAAGCGGGCGTGCCGCCCGCTGGGACGCGAGGCAGTGGGCCGACCACGGCTAGAACACGGATTGCAGGAAAACATCGGATTAAGCGACGAGGCGCCAGTGCCCGACCTGCTCTACAAGGAACTGACCGGACGTGTCCTTCGTGCGTACTACGCGGTCTATAATGGCACGTCACGCAACTATCCTGAGTTCATCTACGAGAACGGCCTGACCGGGTTGCTGCGCCAGGATGGGATCACCCACTCGCGTCAGCCCGCCTACGAGATCATGTACAAGGACCGCGTGGTCGGCCGGCAACAGCTCGACGTTCTCCTTCTCGATCAGCCGGTCGTGATCGAGTGTAAGGTGGCGCCGCGCTTGAAGCCCGTTCACAAGGCCCAGCTCTTCTCCTATATGAAGACCGTTGGCGCTCAAGTAGGGCTACTCCTGAACTTCGGCGCGCCCGAACCCGAGTTCGAGCGGCTCTACTTCGATTCCAGGCGAGCTGTTGAAGAAGATACGGATGAGCAACGATCAGCTCAGCTACCTGACGGCTTGTTGTATCCGGAGCTGGTTAATGACGTCCTCGGCGTAGCCATCGAGGTCCACTGGACTTTGGGGCCGGGCTTCGTCCACCGCGTCTACGCGAACGCCTGCTACCACGAGCATCGCCTTCGCGGGATCGGGGTCGAGCCACGGAAGGACTATCAGGTCATCTTCCGGGGAGAGAGCATCGGCTCGCTCAAGTTTGCCCACTTCCGGGTCGAGGACAGAGTGATGCACTTCCCGGTGGCGATCCAGAACGTGGACGACCTCAACGTCAACAACCTCAAAGACTGGATGCGCCACCAACAGATTCGCCTGGGTATCTTGACCAACTTCCACGACACAGCCATCCGTCCTGTCTTCATCCGTGCCTAGTCTGACAATGCCCTGCGGACCACGTCATCGAAGCCTGCACAGCTTGAGGAATCATGGCTCCATCCGCGCCGTGAGATCCGTGAATGCGCGAGCTTCCTCGAATGCACGTTCTTGTGCGCCCGCTAGTATCTGTCTGTGGGTCAAACCGACGCGTGCCGCCAGATTACGGGTTCGATGATTTCCTGCAATCCGTGTTGTCAAAACGCCAGAATCATCGCCGCCAGGACCGATCCACGCCATCTGATCGATGAATCTGATGATTCCTAGCAATCCGTGTTCTGACGCCGTCTACCAGTCTCCGTCCGTACGCCAGACCTGCACACGTTGCCAGATCAATAAGATCCGATGATTTCCTGTAATCCGTGATCATGACCCGTAAGACCCACCTCTCCGCCCGCATCGTCAAAGCCGGCCGCGCTTCCGGATGGGCCCTCGTCTCGGCGGAGCCCATCGGCTTCCTCGGCGGCGTCGACCCGGACACCGGCATCGTCATCGAAGGGGGGCACCCGCTGGAGGGAGAGAGCGTGACTGACCGCATTCTCGTCTTCCCAACGGGGAAGGGGAGCACCGTCGGCTCCTACACCCTCTACCGACTGGCCCGCAATGGGCTGGCGCCGGCCGCCATCGTCAACGCCGAGGCCGATCCCGTGGTCGCCGTCGGGGCCGTCATCGCCGAGATCCCCATGGTCGACCGGGTCGACCTCTCCTGCATCCACACCGGCGACTGGGTCGAGGTCCACGACGACGAGGTCGTCGTCTCTCCCGCTGCCTGAGCCACAGGCCGTTGGCGTAGCAAAAAGCCCCTCGCTCGTTCAGGTTGGAGCAAGGGGCTCATCAGGCGGAAGGGGAGGGATTCGAACCCTCGGTGGCCAATAAAGACCACAGCGGTTTTCGAGACCGCCCCGTTCGTCCACTCCGGCACCCTTCCGGGTCACAGTCGACGACAACCATTATAGCACAGCCCTGACCACGCGCAATCGAGCTGTGGCACAGAAGCGCTCGGGCCACGTCCCGCCGGCTCTACCCTCGGCGTGCTTCCCCGATGCAAGTCGGGTTTCGATGCCCGGCGACACCGGAGGGATCTGGCCCGAGCCCGGTGCGGATCATCTTCCTGTATTAGAGCCACAGGAAGCGGAAGTACCCCAGCCCCAGCGTAAGCAACAGCCACAGCGTGACGTTGACCCAATGGAGCGGACTATCCAGAGCGCCGAACTGTCCGGTGAGAGACACGAGGAACGCGATCGCGTCAGCGATGAAGAACGCCAGAATGACGCTATTCAGCAGGTCGCCCGCTGCCGCCCCCCTGACTAGCAAGCAGGTCAGACCCATCCCGATCAGGGTCGCCCCCAAATAGCGGCACATGACCACGCCGAGGGGCTCCAGGGTCTTGCCGTATAGCGATAGGACGGCCTGCGGCGAGATGACAAACCCGACGCCGTAGGCCAGGAACAGAACCGCCTGGATCAACAATACGGTCGCGAGAGACATAGGTTTTCACTCCTTTCATATGCAAGCGCTAACAATCCTACAGTCAACTGATCTTTGTCGTGGTGCCTCGTCGAGAAGAATCCGGAGTTGAGTCGGTTGCGCTAGCCTCCTCACCAACAGACCTCTCCCAGTCGCACGGCGACAAATGCGACGTCCGCGATGCCGATGGCGCCATCATTGTTGATGTCCCGGTACGGGTCGTAGCAGCCGTCTCCACTCCGGCAGCGCCAGGCACTCGCCACCAGCACGACGTCGCCGATATCGGCCTGACAGTCGCAGTTGGCATCAGCGGAAACCAGACAGCTCGCTGGTCCATACCACGGGCCGCTACCCAACTCGGGGTCGTTCCTCCCCGCGGCGAAACCCATCGCCAAACGACGTCGCCACCCGCCTTGACATTCTCCCGAACCGTAGTATGATTCGCGGACCATTTTCGGGAGGGATATGTAATATGCGCAATGTTATGACCAACATCTTCGTCGCAACCCGGCTCCGCGATAGCGGCGGAGTCCAGTTGCCCTGGTCGCATTGCGCCTGTCGGTCGTAGAGCTAGCGCAGGTTAAACGAGGCCGTGGGCGATTGCGACGCCCACGGCCTTTTTTCTTGTCACATCCGGGTGTCTCTGTGCAAGGCCGTGGGTTTCCACGGCCTTTTTCGTTTTCAAGCACACCGTTCCATCGGGAAGGGACACGTCAGGAGGATGACCATGTTCCGTCATACGGAAGTCGCGCTCGACGTCTCGGGCGTCAACAAACAATTCGTCAAGAACGAGGGGTTCCGCTGGCCCTGGAAGCGGAACGGCGAGGGCCGCCGCCCTGTGGTGGCGGTGAACGACGTTTCGTTCCAGATCCGGCGCGGCGAGGTCTTCGGCATCCTCGGTCCCAACGGATCCGGTAAGTCGACCCTCGTCCGCTGCATCTCCACCCTGCTCGTCCCGGACGACGGCACCATCCTCGTCTTCGGGCACGACGTGCGCGAGGACGAGATGACCGTGAAACGGCTCATCAACCGCGTCTCAGTGGAGGCCTCCTTCTTCAAGAAGCTGACGCCGATGGAGAACCTTCTCTACGGCGCCCGGCTCTACGGGGTCGGCGGTCAGGACGCGCGCCGTCGGTCGGTCGAGATCTTGACCCGGCTCGGGTTGAAGAAGGACGTCATCTACCGGCCGATGGAGGAGATGAGCCGCGGGATGCAGCAGAAGGTGGCGGCGGCTCGTGCGTTCCTGACGCAACCGATCCTCCTTCTGCTCGACGAGCCGACGACGGGGCTCGACCCGCGGTCGAAGCGGGAGGTGCAAGAGTTCCTCCGGGAGCTGCGCGATACGCACGATGCCACGATCCTGCTGACGACGCACGATATGCAGGAGGCCGAGGCGCTCTGTGACCGCATCGCCATCCTCGATGAGGGGCGTATCGTGGCGCTCGACACGCCGGAGGGCCTGAAGGCCCGCGTCGAACGCTCCAATGGCCACCAGCCGACGCTGGAGGACGTCTTCATGGAGCTGACGGGGAAGCGGTTGGTGGAGGAGGAATAGACGTAGAAACGAAGATCTCCGAGGTCTCAGGATACTGAGTGCCGGCTTATGGTCGGCTGCAATGGGCCGGTGTTCAACACGGCGAAATCGGCGACGGAAGACCTCGGAGATCTATAGGAGGTATCAAATGGCACAACTCATTCACGAAATACGGGCGTCTTACGCCTTTGTCGAACGGAACGTCAACCTGGTCAAGCGCTACTGGGGCTGGGAGGTCGTCTGGATGATGTACTCGATCGCCAACGCCCTCTCCATCACCTACATCGGCGCCGGGACGGAGGCCGTCACCGGGCAGAAGATCGACTCGGGCCACATGATCCTCTACCTGCTGGTAGGGACCCTGGTCTGGCATTACCTGTCCGTCGTTTTCGATAACGTCAGCGAGCTGATCGCCTGGGAGCGCTGGGAGGGGACCATCGAGTACACCTTCATGGCACCGGTCACGCGCTTCACCCACATGGTGGGGCAGACCCTCTTCTCCCTCGCCTACGGTCTGCTCCACACCGCTGTCATTCTGGCCGTGGTGGCCTTCTTCTTCCGCCTCGATCTGAGCAAGGCGAACCTGCTCGGCGGCGGGCTGATGCTGTTGGCTGGGAGCCTGTCGTTCACCGGGCTGGGCATCGTCGCCTCCGTCCTGCCGCTCCTCTTCCCGGAGCGCGGGGCACAGATGACCCACGTCATCCAGGCGGTCCTGCTCCTTTTCTCGGGCGTCTACTTCCCGGTCTCGGTGCTGCCGGGCTGGATGCAGCCGCTGACCCGGCTCTCCCCGGCCACGTACGTCCTGGAGGGGATGCGGGCCGCGCTGCTTGACGGGGCGGGCACGGTCACCCTGTTGCCGCACCTGGGCCGGCTGGTGATCATCGGTCTGGTCGCCGTCCCACTGGGGCTCGCCATCTTCCGCCAGGCGGAGATGTACGCCAAGCGGACGGGGAAGCTGAAGCGGAGTGGCTAGCGCAGGCGAGGTCGCTCCCTTGACGATTCTCAGGGTTTCCGCGGATCGCACCGCGGGGTCAGCCCGATCATGGCTGGCTCACGGTCACGTCTCAAGCGGTCCCGCAGAAACCCTGAGGGTCTCTGCCGACCCTTTCCCTGCGGACCTTCCGGGCGCCGGAGGGAAGGGCGGATAGCCGTCTTGCACACCAGTTGAGGCATTACGGAGGTTTTCAGACCATGACGACGAACGCCGCTCAGACGCTCGACCAGTATTTCAGCGCGCTGGAGGCCGAGGATGCCTTCTCCGGGGTTGTGTTGGTAACCCGGGGCGACGATGAGCTGTATGCTGCACCGTACGGCTACGCCAGCCGGGCCTGGAATGTCAGAAACACCCTCGACACGCGCTTCGACACAGCCTCCATCACCAAACTATTCACCTCCATCGCGACGCTCCAGTTGATTGACCGGGGAGACCTCGGCTTTGACACCCGGGCCGTTGGCTTCCTCGGCCTGGAGGACACGGCGATCTCCCCGGAGGTCACCGTGTTTCATCTGCTGACCCACTCCTCGGGCATCGGAGACGACTGCGAGGAGGAGGACGGTGAGGTCTATGAGGACTTATGGAGGACGAAGCCCAACTACTCGGTGACCGAGACGGTAGACTTCTTGCCCCAGTTCATTCACCGTCCGGCCAACTTCCCGCCGGGGGAGGGCTGCCGCTACTGCAACTGCAGTTGGATTCTCCTGGGCCTGATGGTGGAGCAGGTCACCGGGATGTCCTACCGGGATTACGTGCGTGAGCACGTCTTCGCCAGGGCCGGGATGGCGCAGAGCGATTTCCTGCGCCTCGACCGGGTCAACAGGAACGTCGCTGAGGGCGCTGATCCGATACGCGGCTCCGAAGGTGAGATCATGGGGTGGAAGCGGAACATCTACTCGTTCCCGCCGGTGGGATCGCCGGACAGCGGCGCCCACGTCACGGCGCGCGATCTCGATCGCTTCCTGCGGGCGGTACAGGCTGGAGACCTCCTCTCACCTGAGCTGACGGAAGCGTTTCTAACCCCGCAGGTCCCCTATCGGCAGCGGGGAGACTGGACGCTCATGATGGGGTACGGTCTCACCTTCTACCTCGATGACGACGATGGGGTGGTCTGCTATCAGAAGGAGGGCATCAACGCGGGCGTGAGTGGGATCATGCGGTACTTCCCGGCACGGGACATCAACGTGGTCATCCTCCCGAATC
>Ga0207797_1001709_pt1 | contig 15757 bp, 12 predicted proteins | sample PRCRCaboRojoPR_6_FD_187275 | JGI IMG/M metagenome (GOLD analysis project Ga0207797, IMG submission 187275) | Marine sediment microbial community from Cabo Rojo, Puerto Rico - PR CR 10% Liquid 1 (SPAdes) | ecosystem: Environmental > Aquatic > Marine > Coastal > Sediment | place: Cabo Rojo, Puerto...
GCCGCCGATGTTGATGCCGCAGTTGCAGACGAACACGCCCACCCGGGGCTCTTCCCCGGAGAAGTCCTTCTCCGGGGGCAGGTCCTTGGTCCGGGTCATGGTGCCGCGGGACTCGGCCAGGATCTGACCGGAGGCCGCGGCCGCGGCCGAGGCCTCCATGACGGAGCTGGGGATGTCCTTGGGCCCCTGGAACACGCCGCACAGGTAGACGCCGTCCCGGTTCGTGGAGACCGGGGCGAACGTGCCGGTCTCCGCGAAACGGTGCGGGTTCAGCTCGATCTCCATCTTCTCGGCCAGAGAGACGATGTCCTTGTTGGGCGCGAGCCCCACGGAGAGGACCACCATGTCGAAGATCTCCTCCTGGATCTCGCCCGCCTCGGTGACGTACTTGATGCGAAGGGTGTCGTCCTCCTGGGGGACCACGGAGTGGATGCGGGAGCGGATGAACCGGACGCCGCTCTCCTCCTCGGCCCGCCAGTAGTACTTCTCGAACTCCTTGCCGTAGGTCCGCATGTCCATGAAGAAGACGGCCGCGTCCAGCTCCTCCTGGCTGTGCTCCTTGGCGATCACCGCCTCCTTGATGGCGTACATGCAGCAGACGGCCGAGCAGTAAGCGTGATCGCAGCGGTTGATGTCCCTGGACCCCACGCACTGAAGCCAGGCGATCTTTCTCGGCTCCTTGTGGTCGGACGGCCGAACCAGGTGCCCCTCGTAGGGACCGGAGGCCGACAGGATCCGCTCGAACTCCATGCTCGTCACCACGTTGGGGTGATGGGCGTAGCTGTAGGTGTCGAACTCGGACGGGTCGAACGGGGTGAACCCGGGTGCCAGGACGATGGAGCCCACCTCCAGGGTCTTCTCCAGGGGCTGCTGCTCGTGGTCGATGGCCTCGGCCAGGCAGGCGGAGACGCACTGATAGCACTCCGAGCAGATGCCGCACTCGAGGCAGCGCCGGGCCTCTTTGCGGGCCTCCTCCTCGGTGAAGCCCAGGGCGATCTCCCTGAAGCTCCCCTCCCGCTCCTCGACGGGGAGCGCCCGCATGGGCACCCGGGGCGCCTCGGGCTCGCCCTCGGTCTCGGGCTTCTCGTAGGACCAGTCCTTCTGCCGGTTCTCGCGCAGGTCGATCCCGTTGAGGTGGCGGTGGATGCTCTCGGCCGCCTCCTTGCCGCAGCTCACGGCGTCCACCACGGACTTGGGCCCGTAGAACACGTCGCCGCCGGCGAACACGCCCTCGACGGGGGTCTCCAGGGTGACCGGGTCCGCCTCGAGGCCGCCCCGGGACGTGGTCGCGATCCCCTGGGGCTCGGCGAACCCGAGGTCCGCGGCCTGGCCGATGGCCACGACGGCCGTGTCCGCGTCGACGGTGGTGATGTCGGACTCGTCGTAGCTCGGGTTGAACCGACCTTCCTCGTCGAACACGGAGGTGCACCGCTTGAACTCGACCCCGGTGAGCCGGCCCTCCTCCACCACGAACCGGGTGGGTCCCAGGCTGTTGACGATCTTCACCCCCTCCTCGAGGGCCTCCTCGATCTCGTAGTCCCAGGCGGGCATCTCGTCGCGCTTCTCCAGGCAGACCAGGGTGACGTCCTTGCCGCCCGCGCGCTTGGCCGTGAGCGCCACGTCCACGGCCACGTTGCCGCCGCCGATCACCACGACCCGGTCCTTCACCGAGACGTCGTGGCCGAGGGACACGTCCCGCAGGAACTCCACGCCCTTGAGCACGTCCTCGTGGTCCTCGCCGGGCACGTTCAGCCCGCGGCTGGTGTGGAGGCCGGTGGCCATGAAGACCGCCTGGTAGCCGTCGGCCTTCAGGCCCTCCAGGGTGACGTCCTCCCCGAAGGACTGGCCGGTCCGGATCTCCACGCCCATCTCCTCGATCACCCGGATCTCCTCGGCGATGATCTCCCTCGGAAGACGGTAGGCGGGGATGCCCACGGACATCATGCCGCCGGCCACGGGGAGCTTCTCGAACACGGTGACGCTGTACCCCTGCCAGGCCAGGTAGTAGGCTGCGGTGAGGCCGGCCGGGCCCGCGCCGATCACGGCGATCTTCTCGTCCCGTTTCTCCTCCACCTGGGGCACGTAGCGGGTCTCCTCGTCCAGGTCCATGTCCGCCAGGAACCGGTGGAGGTGCTGGATGGCGATGGGCTCGTCCACGTCCCCCCGGGTGCAGACGCCCTCGCAGGGGTGGTGGCACACCCGGCCGCAGATGGCGGGGAAGGGGTGGGCCATCTTGAAGAGCTCCAGGGCCTCGCGGTGCTTGCCTTGGTTGATGAGCGCCACGTAGCCCTGGATGCTGACGTGGGCGGGGCAGGTGGCCTTGCAGGGCGCGGTCCCGCGCTTGTCGATGGCGAATGCGCTGGGCATGGCCTGGGGGTAGAGCTTGAACGCGGCCTTGCGGTCCCTGAGCCCCATGTCGAACTGGTTCGGCACGTCGATGGGGCAGGCCTTGGCGCACTCCCCGCAGGCCGTGCACTTGGCGAGGTCCACGTAGCGCGGCTCCTCCCGCACCTTGACCTGAAAGTGCCCCGGCTCCCCGGAGACGTCCACGACCCGGGTGCCGGTCAGCAGGTCGATGTTCAGGTGCCGGCCGCACTCGACCAGCTTGGGCGAGATGATGCACATGGAGCAGTCGTTCGTGGGGAAGGTCTTGTCCAGCTGGGCCATGACCCCGCCGATGGCGGTCTGTTTTTCCACCAGGTAAACCAGGTACCCGGAGTCGGCCAGATCCAGGGATGCCTGGATCCCGGCGATCCCGGCTCCCACCACCATCACCGAGCCGTTGGGGGTGCTTTTCGTAGTCATGGGTTCGATCTTCTCCTCTTGAATCTGGTTGCGCGATCGCGTGATCATCCCGAGGGCCCTTCGAACGGTCCGCCTCCGGGCGGGCTCCCGAAGGCGTTTGGGCGGTTCCTAGCGGAGCGATAGGGATTGAAGGTGCAGCAGCGGGAGTCCGACTTCGACGACCTTGTGAAAATTGATGCATGCCACCGCGATTGTCAAGGAAAAACAAGGCGGGAGCGGAGACACCTCGTCCGATGCGGCGCTGCTTCGCACGGGAGGGGAAGGGGAGGGTGGATGTCGGGCGGGCGGGGTGGGAAAACCGCGGATCGATCAGAAGGGGATTGACCCGGGAAAACCCGTTTCCTACAATGATCTGCGGAAAGAGCGCCCGGCCGCGACGTGCCGGTCCAAAACCAAACCAGAGCAAGCCAGGGGAGGAGCACCATGCCGAAGCGCGCATTTTGGCCCGCGATCCTTCTGTCCATCCTCATCGCCGCCGGGGCGGCCGCGCCCGCACTCCAGGCCGACACCGGGGACCGTGTGCGGGCCAAGATCGGCATCCAGGTCGTCTCGGGCGACCGGGTCACGCGGGCCAAGAGCCGGGACCGGTTGAAGGCGGGGGACCTGCTTCGAATCTATGTCCACCCGGAGCGCGGATGCTACGTCTACGTCATCCACTCGGACCGGCGGACCGCGACGCTCCTGAACACGGTCGAGCAGCGCCTCCAAGGGACCACGCTGGTGATGCCCTCCCTCCACCAGTACTACCAGGTGGACGGAAAGAGCGCCCGGGAGTCCTTCACCATCATCTGCAGCCCCAGGGAGCTCCCCGGGCTGGCCGGCATGCTGGAGGAGGGCCAGGCCCCCCATGATCGCTGGGCGGCCCTCCGGGAGGACCTGGCCTCCAAGAGCCGAATCGACCTGTCGCAGAAGTCGGAGAAGCCGTTTGCCATCGCCGGAAACGTCCGGGGCGCCGGGGGCGGGGGGGAGGGCGGCGATCCGTTCTCCGGCAAGCTTCAGATCTTCTCGGGCCGCGACCTCCTGGTGAAGCAGTACGAGTTCCGGGTCGTCCGGTAGGCCGGGAGGAGGGCCGGGGCGTTTCGCCCCCGCGCCTTGCCCGCCCGCCCGTTGGGTGTTACTGTAGGGCAGGGTCCACGGGCCGGGCCGTCGGAGCGGAACGTCTCCCGGTCTCCCTGCCGGGGCGCGCGGCGCCTCTCGAGGACTCCAGGAGGGAGGGTGTCGAACCCATGCAGAACAGACGAGGCATCAATCTGGAGGGCGACGTGGTGCTCATCTACTACCAGGACGAGCCTTCGGTCTATGCCCGCATCGAGGCCATCGAGCCCGACGTCAAAAAGGACTGGTACCGGGTCAGCCTGCTCATGCTGACCATCCCGGCCCAGACGGCCACGTGGATCCTCCGTGAGGAGTACTTCAACGGGACGCCCTTTACCATGGGGGGACAGCCGCTCAGAATCGAGGGTGTGGAGCGGGTTCGTCCGTCCTCCGAGTCGAGCTCGGACGACGACGCTCCCGCGGAGGTGCCTCGCCGGGAGCCGTCCTCCAAGGTGGTCCCCCTGCGCAGAAAACGGACCTGAGACGGCCGCCCGGATGCACGGCGGGCGGATCGGAGCCCATCGCGGCCGGAGCAGGCCTTCGGCGGCCCGAGGGGGGCGTTTACCCGGTACCGGGGGCCGCTGGATCCATGCCATGGGATCGGTGAACGTTTTTTTGCTCAGATTGGTGCTTTCGGTAGCCGTTGCGTTGTTGTTGTCCTACCTGTTCTTCGGAACCCTGTCCATGGTTCGGGTAGGTGGTCTGGCGCTGGCCCTGCTGGGGTTCGCCTACCTGTTCGAGTACACCAGAAAGCGGGACGAGGGAGGCGGAAATGGCAGCTAAGAAGTTCGTGTTCGCGTTCGAGGAAGGCGATGCGTCCAACAAGAAGCTCCTGGGCGGAAAGGGAGCGAACCTTTGCGGCATGACGCAGATCGGACTTCCCGTGCCGCCGGGGTTCGTCATCTCGACCGAGGCCTGCCTGGACTACCTCAAGGACAAGAAGAAGAAGCTCAAGCCCGCCCTGCTGGAGCAGGTGCGGGCCGCCATGGCGGAGCTGGAGAAGAAGACCGGCAAAGGGTTCGGCGCCTCCAAGGACCCGCTCCTGGTGTCCGTGCGTTCCGGCGCGGCCATGTCCATGCCCGGCATGATGGACACCATCCTGAACCTCGGGCTCAACGACGAGACCGCGGGCGCCCTGGTCAAGCTCACCAAGAACGAGCGGTTCGTCTACGACGCCTACCGCCGGCTGGTCCAGCTCTTCGGCAGCGTCTGTCTGGGCATCCCGGACGAGGCCTTCGACGAGGTGTTCGCCCGGATCAAGGAGGCCAACGGGGTGGAGACCGACATCGAGCTGGACGCGCCGGCCCTGAAGGAGGCCACGGCCGCCTTCCGGGAGGTGATCCAGGAGAAGACCGGTGCCCCTTTTCCCCAGGATCCCTACGAGCAGCTGGATCTCGCCATCCAGGCCGTGTTCAACTCCTGGATGGGGAAGCGGGCGGTGGACTACCGGCGGGAGTTCCACATCACCGAGGAGATGGCCCACGGGACGGCGGTGAACATCTGCACCATGGTGTTCGGGAACATGGGCGACGACTCCGCCACCGGCGTGGCCTTCACCCGGAACCCCGGAACCGGGGAGAACCGTCTCTACGGCGAGTACATGATCAACGCCCAGGGCGAGGACGTGGTGGCCGGCATCCGCACGCCCAAGCCGATCCGGGAGCTCCGCCGCGACATGCCGCGGGTCTACCGGGAGCTGGAGGACCTCCGTCACACCCTGGAGAGCTACTACCAGGAGGTGCAGGACTTCGAGTTCACCATCGAAAAGGGGACCCTCTACTGCCTCCAGACGCGCAACGGCAAGATGAACGCGGCCGCCTTCATCCGGACCTCCATCGACATGGTCAACGAAGGGCTGCTCACGGAGGAGGAGGCCGTCCTCCGCATCCACCCCGAGATGCTCACCCAGTTCCTCCACCCGCGGCTCGACCCCAACGCCAAGGTGGACGTGCTGGCCCGGGGCCTTCCGGCCTCGCCGGGCGCGGCCTCCGGCAAGATCGTGTTCGACGCGGACCGGGCCGAGAGCAAGGCCAAGCTGGGGGAGAAGGTGATCCTGGTCCGGGAGGAGACCAAACCGGACGACATCCACGGATTCTTTGCGGCCCAGGGCATCCTGACGAGCCGGGGGGGCAAGACGTCCCACGCGGCCGTCGTGGCCCGGAGCATGGGAAAGCCCTGCGTGTCCGGTTGCGAAGCCATCCGGATCAACCACATGGCCAAGGAGGCGGTCATCTCGGGGGTGACCCTCCACGAAGGGGACATGATCACCATCGACGGGACCACCGGGAACGTCTTCCAGGGGCTCGTCCCCACCATCGAGCCGGAGTTCGTCGAGGACCTCATGGTCCTCCTGGAGTGGGCGGACGACATGGCCGCGCTCAAGGTCATGGCCAACGCGGACACGCCCGAGTCCGCGGAGAAAAGCAAGAAGTACGGAGCCGTGGGCATCGGTCTGTGCCGGACCGAGCGGATGTTCAACCAGCCCGAGCGGCTGCCCATCGTCCAGGAGATGATCCTATCGGAGACGCCCGAGGACCGGCAGGCCTCCCTGGACAAGCTCCTGCCGTTCCAGAGGGAGGACTTCAAGGAGATCTTCCGGCACATGGAGGGGCTGCCCGTCACCATCCGGCTGCTGGATCCGCCGATCCACGAGTTCCTGCCCTCGGCCGAGGAGCTGGTGAACGAGATCGACCACCTGCAGGAGCTGAAGAAGACCGTGGAGGGCATGGCCGCACTGCCCGACACGCTCAAGCTGCTCGATCCGGAGTTCCTGAACCGCTACGCCGCCAACCTCGAGGGCATCACCCACGGCCTGGAGGAGCTGAAGAACAAGCACCTGGCCGAGGACCTGATCGAGAGCAAGGAGGCCATGCTCCAGAAGGTTCGGGCCCTGGCCGAAACCAACCCCATGCTGGGCCACCGAGGCGTGCGCCTCGGCATCACCTACCCAGAGATCTACGCCATGCAGATCCGGGCCATCGTGGAGGCGGCGGCGGAGCGCCTCAAGGAGGGGGGCCAGGTCGCCGCGGAGATCATGGTTCCCCAGGTCTGCACCCTGGAGGAGCTCAAGTGGGTGCACCAGTACGTGGAGGAGATCCACAAGGACGTGGAAAAGCAGTACGGGATCGAGGTGCCGTTCAAGTTCGGCACCATGATCGAGGTGGTGCGGGCCTGCATGCGCGCGGGCCGGATCGCCGAGCTGGCGGAGTTCATGTCCTTCGGCACCAACGATCTGACCCAGGCCACCTTCTCGTTCTCCAGGGAGGATGCGGAGAACAAGTTCCTGCCTCTCTACAACGAGCGGGGTATCCTGCAGCACAACCCCTTCGAGGTCCTGGACGTCAAGGGCGTGGGACGCCTGATGCTGATCACGGTGGAGTGGGCCCGCAAGACGCAGCCCGGCATGAAGATCGGGGTGTGCGGGGAGCAGGCCGGCCACCCGGAGACCATCCGGTTCTGCCACCACATCGAGCTGAGCTACGTCTCCTGCTCGCCGCCCCGGGTTCCCATTGCCCGGCTGGCGGCCGCCCACGCCAAGCTGAAAGAAAAGGAGTACGAGTACGTGTAGGTCGGCAGACCCACCCGCGTCTCCCTCACAGAAGCGCCTTTCGTGTTCCCGCAGGGCCGCGCGCCCCGCGGGAACACGCGTCTCCGGGGCGCGCCCCCGGGGACGCCTCTCCGGCGAGAACGGTTTCCGGCCCTTCCGGCGGGCTGCGAGCAGCCCGTCCCTCTTGACGTCTCCACCGGTTGCACTATCTTTCCAAACACGATATGAAAGACCGAGACATGATGGAGTCTTAAGATGCCCCAAGCCTTGAGATCTGCCCTAGGAATATCAATAGCCTTTAGCGCTTCCAGCGGCGCGTGAGTGGGTTTTTGCGAATGCGTCAAACACCAACCATTTCCGAGAGAAAGGACCCATGTCCGACGCAACGAACAGCAAGAGAACCGGGTTCGAGCAAGGACCCATTCGACCGCCCAGCGAGGCCCAGAGCCTGCTGCTCCGCTTCACCCGGAACTGCCCCTGGAACCAGTGCCTGTTCTGCCCGGTGTACAAGGGCCGCAAGTTCTCCCTCCGCTCCGTGGAGGAGATCAAGGAAGACATTCTGGCCGCTCGGGACCTGGCGGACGAGATCGAGGCGCTCTCCTGGCGGCTCGGCGAGAAGGGCCGGGTCACCGACCGGGTGGTGAGCGAGCTCTTCAACCGCCCGGGGTTCAGCGACGCCGCCCGGAGCGTCGCGGTGTGGCTCTACTACGGCACGGGCTCATGCTTTCTCCAGGACGCGGACAACCTGGTCATGAAGACCCGGGAGCTGGTGGAGGTCCTCCGGTTCCTCCGGGAGACCTTTCCGGAGATCGAACGGGTGACCACCTACTCCCGGTCGCGCACCATCGTCCGAAAGTCCGTGGAAGGTCTCACCGAGATCCGCAATGCCGGGCTCGACCGCGTGCACGTGGGCCTGGAGACCGGCTACGACCCCCTGCTCAAGCTCGTGAAGAAGGGCGTGTCCAGCGATCAGCAGGTGGAGGCCGGGCGCAAGGTGGTCGAGGCCGGACTGGAGCTCTCCGAGTACGTGATGCCCGGTCTCGGCGGGCAGGAGATGTGGAAGGAGCACGCCCTGGCCACCGCCCGCGTGCTCAACCGGATCAACCCCCACTTCATCCGGCTGCGAAGCCTGCGGGTGCCCAAACGGGTCCCCCTGTATGAGCTCCTGGAGAAAGGGACCTTCACCCCGCAGACCGACGACATGCTGGCCGAGGAGATCCGGGTGTTCATCGAGGCCCTCGAGGGCATCACGAGCGTGGTGACGAGCGACCACATCATGAACCTTCTCGAGGAGGTCACGGGGAAGCTCCCCGAGGAAAAGGAGCGCATGCTGGAGGTCGTCCGGGCCTACCAGGCGCTCCCGGACGAGGAGCGGCTGATCTACCGCGTGGGGCGCAGGGGCGGCGCTTTCCGCTCCACGAACGACCTGGAGCGGGACCCGGCCACCTCCGAGAAGATCCGGCGCCTCCTGGAGCAGGTGCGGTCCGAGAACGGGGAGCAGGGGGTGGACCGGTTCATCACCGACATGGTCGACCGTTATATCTAGGTTGGTTTCCGTTCAGAAAGGGGGATGGAGTCGCAAAAAGCCCGAATCCTCGAGATCTGCCCCTGGGAGATGAACAGGTGATATCGTGCCCAGCGGCGCGTGCGCGGTTTTTTGCGAATGCGTCAAAGGGTCTTTTCGGCCGATCTCTGCGTCCATCTCGGCCAAGAATCCTCCTCTCTGAACGGAAACCGGCACGCCGGCGAAGACGATGGCTCGGCGGGTAGGGCGGCATTTCTCGTGCCGCCGCTGACCGCCTCTGCACCGTCGCTCGAAAGGACATCGACGTTCATGGCCTACTACCCCATTCTCATGGACCTGGAGGGAAAGCGCGTGCTCGTCGTGGGCGGCGGGGGGGTGGCCGAGCGGAAGGTGCGGACCCTCCTCGAGTTCGGCGCCGAGGTGGACGTGGTCAGCCGCGAGCTGAGCCCGTCCCTGGAGGCCCTCGCAGCCGAGGGACACGTCCGTCACGTGGGGCGCGAGTTCGAGCCCGCTCACCTCGAAGGGGCGGTCCTGGTCGTCGCGGCGACCGACGACGCCGGGGCCAACCGGCGGGTCAGCGCGGCCTGCCGGAAGCAGGGGGTTCCGGTCAACGCCGTGGACCAGCCCGCGGACTGCACCTTCATCGTCCCGGCCGTGGTCCGGCGGGGTGACCTCCTCCTGGCGGTCTCCACCTCGGGACGCAGCCCGGCCCTGGCCCGGGCCGTCCGGGAGGAGCTGGAGACGCGGTTCGGTCCGGAGTACGCCGACTTCCTCGCCCTCATGGGGAGTGTGCGGGAGGAGGTGATCGCGCGCGGGGAGGATCAGAAAGCGAACCAGGCCGTTTTCGAGGCCCTCGTCCGATCGGGTCTCCTGGAAGCGGTGCGCGAGAAGGACTGGACCTCGGCCGCCGGGATACTCGCGGAGGTTCTGGGGACGACCTGGCATGAAGCGGACGTGCTCTCGAGGCTCGAGAACGGCGAAAGGCGGACGTCATGGCGGTGATGCTCTACTGGCTGGCCCTCGTCCTCATCCTCCTCGCAACGGGGGGGATGATCGTGTTCATCGTGCGCCAGCGGAAGGTGGTCTTCACCTGGTCCTACCGCGTCCTGGTGGCCGGGTTCGTGGTCCACACGGCCTTCCTGGCACACCAGTACGCCGTTCTGGGAACCGCCCCGGTGCTGAGCCTCAAGGCCTCCCTCGGCTTTTTCGCCTGGACCGTTACGGGCGCCTATCTCCTGTTCCAGCTGAGGTTCCGCCTGATGGTCCTCGGGTCCTTCGTCGCGCCCCTGGCGGCGGTTCTGATGATCGTCTCCACCTCCATTCCCGGGGCCGAGACCGTCGTGGTCCGTCCCCTGTTCAAGAGCGTGTGGCTCACCGTGCACGTGGTGACGATCTTTGCCGGGGACGGCATGTTCGCGGTGATGTTCGGAGCCGCGGTCATGTACCTCCTCCAGGAGCGGCAGATCAAGCGGAAGCGGTTCGGCTCGCTCTACAGCCGGCTGCCGTCGCTGGAGACCCTCGACGCCATCAACCACCACGCCCTGGTGATCGGGTTTCCGTTCCTGACCCTGGGCATGGTGACCGGCGCGATTTACGCCCAGCAGGCCCTCGGGAGCTTCTGGCGGTGGGATCCCAAGGAGGTCTGGTCCCTGATCACCTGGTTCGCTTACGCCGTGCTGCTCCACGAGCGGCTCACCGTGGGGTGGCGGGGCAGGCGCGCGGCGATCATGTCCATCCTCTGCTTTCTGCTTTTGGTCTTCACCTTCGTCGGAATCAGCCTCCTGTCGAGCGATTATCACAGCTTCCGGAGCATCGAGGGACGCGGCCTGCCATGATGCGCATCGTCACCATCGGGATGAGCCACCAGACGGCGCCTGTGGAGCTGCGGGAGTGCCTGGCCAGGGACCCGGCGAACGTGGACCGCGCCCTCTCCGCCATTCGGGAGCATCCGGCCATCCGGGAGGGGCTCTACCTCTCCACGTGCAACCGGGTCGAGGCGGTCTACACCACGGACCGTCCCGAGGAGGCCCGGAAGGAGATCCTCGGGCTGCTGGCCTCCCTGGGGGAGGTGCCGGCGGACGCGCTCCTCCCCGGCCTGTACACGCTCGAGGACATGGAAAGCGTACGGCACGTGTTCAAGGTGGCCTCCAGCCTCGACTCCATGGTGGTGGGCGAACCCCAGATCCTGGGGCAGATCAAGGACGCCTACGTCCAGGCCACCCAGGCAAGGACCTCGGGCGTCATCGTCAACCGCCTCATGCACCGCGCCTTCCACGTGGCGAAACGGGTTCGGACCGAGACCGGCGTCTCGGACGCCGCGGTCTCCATCAGCTACGCCGCCGTGGAGCTGGCCAAGAAGATCTTTCACGAGCTCACGGGGAGGAAGGTGCTCCTCATCGGGGCCGGGGAGATGGCGGAGCTGGCCGCGAGGCATCTGCTCGCCCAGGGGGTGGGGGAGATCAGTGTGGCCAACCGGACTTTCGACCGGGCCGTCCAGGTGGCCCGGGGGTTCCACGGAAAGCCCGTCTACTTCGAGGAGATCGGAAGCGAGCTGCTCGAGGCGGACATCGTCATCGCCTCCACGGCCTCGGCCGGCTACGTGATCCGGCACGAGCGGGTGAAGCAGAGCCTGCGCAGGCGCAGGAACCGCCCGCTGTTCTTCATCGACATCGCGGTCCCCCGGGACGTGGAGCCGCGCGTGAACGACCTGGGCAACGTCTACGTGTACGACATCGACGATCTCCAGGGGGTGGTGGAGATCAACCGCGCGCAGCGCCAGGAGGAGGCGGTCAAGGCGGAGCGCATCGTGGAGGAGGAGGTGTTGCGGTTCCAGGGATGGCTCAAGACACTCGGCGTGGTCCCCACCATCGTTCGCCTCAAGGAGAAGGTCGAGGAGATCCGCCGGGCCGAGATGAGACGAAGCCTCCCCGGCCTGGGCGAGCTGAACGGGGAGCAGCGGAGGGCCCTGGAGACGCTCACGCGATCCATCGCCGACAAGATCGTCCACGACCCCATCCTGATGCTGAAGCGAAAGGCGGACCGGCCGAGCCGGGACCAGGTCCTGGACCTGACGCGGCAGCTCTTCCGGCTGGACGACGACGAAAACAAGTCCTGACCTTCCCGGTGAACAGGAGGAGGATGCCATGGGCCTGCAGCAGATGATCGAACGTCTACGGAACCATCCCGAGTCGCATCGCATCGGCATGATCGCAAGCCACCTGGGGGTGGTTCGGGGCACCAGCCTGGAGGGGTTCCGGGTGAGCGGGGTCGATGTGGCGTACGACCAGGAGGATGTCAAAGATATCGTCAATCAATCAAAAGCCTTGGATGGCATTGTTGATGTCTTGGTTGAAACCCATGAAGGGCACCTCGAGGTGGGGGACGAGATCCTGGCCGTGGCCGTGGCGGGTGAGACCCGGGAGGCCGTGTTTCCGGCCTTGATGCGGACCGTGGACCGGATCAAGGCGGAGGCGGTCCGGAAGCGGGAGCGGCCGGTCGCGGGGGACCTTACACAAGGTCCCCGGTCCGGAGAAGGGGGGACCTCATGGGAATGATCGACGTGGGCGAGAAGCCGGTCGTCCTGCGGGAGGCGGAGACGTTCGGGAAAATCCTGCTCTCCGAGCGGGCCCGGGAAGCGATTCGGTCGGGGGGCGTGCGCAAGGGCGACCCGTTCGCCGTGGCCGAGGTGGCGGCCATGCAGGCGGCCAAGCAGACCTCGCTGCTGATCCCTCACTGCCACCAGGTCCCGCTGGACACGGTGGAGGCGCGACTCGAGCTGACGGAGGACGGGGTGGAGGCGGTCTGCCGGGTCCGCGCCCGGGCGCGGACCGGGGTGGAGATGGAGGCCCTGGTGGGCGTGGCCGCCGCCCTGAACACGGTCTGGGACATGTTGAAGTACCTGGAGAAGGACCCGGAGGGGCAGTACCCGGAGACCCGGATCGCGGACATCCGCGTGGTCCGGAAGACGAAGGGCGCTTAGGCCGCCCGCGCCTCAGTCGGAACCTGCCCCTTTGAGCCGTTCCAACTCCGCCCGGAGCCGGCTGTTCTCCTCCTGGAGGCGAATGATGCGCTCGTCCATTCCCCGAAGCCTGCCGCAGAGGATCTCCGAGAACAGCCGGTAGAGCACCGCCGAAAAGGCCGTTTTTTCGTATCCCTCCAGCCTGTCCATGTAGGAGATGTCCACCACGAGGCAGGCCGTGTCCTCGAGGGCGACGACGGAGGCCGAGCGGGGGGAGCCGTCGATGATTCCCATCTCACCGAAGAGATCCCCGGTGCGCCGCAGGGTACCGATCTGCTCGTCCATTTTCCGGACCCCCACCGCCCCGCGCAGCAGGAAGTAGATGCGGTTGTCGTACTGGCCCTCCTCGATGATGCGATCCCCGGGATCGTACCGGATCACGCGGCTCAGCTTCAGGAGACCCTTCAGGTCCCGGTCGCTGAAAGGCTTCAGCACGGGGATGGAGCGCATGCGCGCGATCAGCTCGTCCGTGTCCTTGAGGTAGTCGGAGGCTGCTGTCATGAGAAGTCCGATGGCGATGCAATGAGCCCTGAACCTTGAGACCTGCACCCACCGTGATATCACCGGTGCGGTCCTAGCCGGCGGCGGCTCCCTGCCGCTGCAGGCCGCCCGCCTCGATGGCGAGCCCGGGCGAGCGCTGGATCGGTTTCATATCACGAATGAGGCGAAACCGAAACCAGGAATCACGATCTCGCACCAAGGCGGCACGGTACGGCTCGAGACGCGTTGTATTTGCTAAAACCACACAAAAAAACACGATATTATGATATATTTGGCATGATTTCACTAGAAACAGGCCCGACGGTTCGTCGCTTCCGGCTTGACGTTTGCCCGTTGATTCTTTATGATCCGGATCCACTGGGTTTGCCATAGTTGCTTTCTCCTCGCATTCATGGACGAAAGGGATCCAGGTTGCAGCCGGTCCGGGGTCCCAGCGGAGAAAGAGTGCACGATGAAAGGATCCCATTTCCCTCTCCGGTTCCCGGCCATGCCCCGGCAGGGGAGGCGGTCTGCGCGCTGAGCCCGTTCGAGCTGGAGCGGGCCATTGCCCACGCGGCGGCCGTTCGCCTCGAGGAACTGACGAACCGGATCCACTATCTCCACTTCATGGAGGAGAGCGTCCTTCTCCAGTCTTTTGACCCGGCGTCCGGGAGAAGTCGGCTCATGCGGGCGTACCCCGGGCCCTGCATCGGGGAAAAGGTCGTCTGCAGCTTGCCCCAGGACCTCGGAGCCCCCCCTCCCTGCCGGGAGGATGAGCGCCTCTACCTCATCATGGACGACGGTCGTGCCATGATGGTGGCCCTGGTGACCCTCCACGCGGTGTATCGCACCTCCCTGGAGATCCGCCTGCCGCAGAAAGGGTACGTGGTGAATCAGCGGCGGGTTCAGCGCCACGGTTGCCGCGAGATGACCGCGCGCGTGACCTGCGGCGGCCGGACGGTGGAGGGGGAGGTCCGGGACTTCAGCCCGACCGGGTTTCGAGTCACCATGCCCCTCGGGAGGGAAACGGCCCCGGACCGGCTCCGGCCCGGAAGATCGGCCTTCGTCCGTTTGCTTCAAGGCCGGGAGACCGTGTTTTCGGGACGTTGCCGCTGCCTCCTCCGCCGCAAGGGACTGTTTCGCTCGGATATCGTGCTGGAGCCCCTGGCGCCCGAGGGGGCGGCGGCGGACTCGGAACGGATCCGCAACCCCCGCCAGACCCTGACCCCCGCCCCGACCCTGGTTTTCGAGCACCCGTTCCTCCACAAAACGGTCCGGTTCCATGTGTCGGACATCTCGACCGGCGGGGTCTGCGTGCACGAGCGGCCGGAGGAAGGCCTGCTCATGCCGGGCATGATCATTCCGGAGCTGTCCATCGAGTTCGCCGGCTGCCGAAAGATGAAGTCACGGGCACGGGTCGTCTACCGGCTCGACGAGGGCAAAGACGGGGTCCGCTGCGGCTTGGCCATCCTGGACATGGACATCGATGCCTACAGCCGCCTGGTCCACATTCTGACCAATGCCCTGGACGCCCACGCCCACGTCTCCGGCGAGGTGGACATGGAGGGGTTGTGGCGATTCTTTTTCGATTCGGGGTTCATCTACCCCAAGAAGTACCGGCTCATTCAGTCCTGTCGGGATCGGTTCAAGGAGACCTACCGGAAGCTCTACGAAGAGAGCCCGGAGGTGGCCCGGCACTTCACCTACCAGGAGAACAGCCGGATCAGCGGGCACATGTCCATGATCCGCTCCTACAAGAGGACGTGGATGATCCAGCACCACGCGGCGATCACCTCGGAGAACCGGAGAGCGGGGATCGCCGTCCTGATCCAGATCATGCAGTTTCTCCAGGACATCCACCGGTTGCCCTCGGCACAGACCGAGTTCGTCATGTGCTACTACCGCCCGGACAACCGGTTTCCGGAACGGATATTCGGGGGGTTCGCCCGGGACCTGAACGACCCCGGCGCCTGCTCCGTGGATTGTTTCTCCTACCTGCCCCACACGACCCTCAGCCTGAAGCGGCCCCTCCCCCGGGGATGGACCCTGGAGAAGGCCTCGAAGACTCACGCGGCTGCTTTCCGGCGGTCCTACCGGGAGCGATCGGGGGGGCTTCTCCCGGACGTCCTGGGCCTCGAGGAGGGCGAGGACCGAGACCTGGAAGCCCTTTATCGGAAGAGTGGCTTGGTGCGGCGGTGGGGAGCTTACGCCCTGACGTTTCGCGGCTCGCCCCGCGCCTTGATGATCGCCAACGAGTCCAACCCGGGAATGAACCTCTCGGAACTGC
>Ga0207797_1001710_pt1 | contig 15753 bp, 9 predicted proteins | sample PRCRCaboRojoPR_6_FD_187275 | JGI IMG/M metagenome (GOLD analysis project Ga0207797, IMG submission 187275) | Marine sediment microbial community from Cabo Rojo, Puerto Rico - PR CR 10% Liquid 1 (SPAdes) | ecosystem: Environmental > Aquatic > Marine > Coastal > Sediment | place: Cabo Rojo, Puerto...
CGAGCCGGTCCCTGACCGCGTCCGGACCGAAGGCGGAGAAGAGCGGCCCGATCACCGCCCCGGCCTTGAGCGCGCCCAGGATGCCGATGAAGATCTCCGGGACCCGCTCCAGGAAGAAGAACACCCGGTCGCCCCTGTCGATGCCGATCTCGTTGACCAGGACGTTCGCGAACCGGTTGCTCAGGCGGGCCAGGTCGGAAAAGGTGTACGCCTCCACCTCTCCCTTCTGGCTCTCCCAGACGAGGGCCTTCCTGTCGCGCCGCCCGGTCTCCAGGTGGGCGTCCACGGCGACGTGCCCGATGTTGATGTGGTCTGCATCGAAGGCGTCGAGCGCCTCGAAGACGCTGTCCCATTCAAAGCGCTCCCGCATGCCGTCGTAGTCCGTCATGTTCGGGGTGAAGGGGAGGGATTCCGGCGGTCCTTTTCGAAGGATGGGGTAGTCCATGGCGCCTCTTTTCGGGATGGGTTGAGTGTAATCCGGCTCCCGGCTCCGGGAGGCGGTTTCCCCTGCCCTCAGCCGTGGATCCCGGAGTCGACCAGGGAGACCAGCTCGCCGATGTCCTCCAGCTCCACGATGTCCTCTGCGGGCAGCTCGATGCCGTACTTCTCACTGATGGCCGCGGCCAGGGTCCACGTGGCCAGGGAGTCCACCCCCAGGTCCGCGTGCAGGTTGACGTCCGGTGTGACCTCGTCGTCGTCCACGGCACAGATCTGAACGATCATCGTCTTGAGCTCGGCAAACAGGTCCATGCAGGCACTCCCCGTGAGAAAAGTTGAAAAGAGCTGAAAGGAAAGATCCGAGCCATTTCGTTTGCGTCAATCCCTATTTCCAGCAGGCAACCTCGAACCCCTCGGCATAGGCGGCCCGGCCGGGGCAGTCCCGGGCGGTCGATCGGTTGTTGTCCAGGATCCGCTCGTCCAAGCCCTGGCCGCGCCGGTTCAGGTTGCGCTGCTGCTGGGAGGCATGGAACCGCAGGAGCAGGGCCTTCCAGGCCGCCGCCTCCTCCTCGAACGGCGTGTACAGGTCGTAGCGCATGGAAACGGTCTTGGGGTCCCGGCAGAACAGGGCCGCCGGGGGAAGCGCGAGCTCCGGGGCAAGACCCGCCAGGAGCCGGCCGGTGCGCCGGTGACCGGTGTTGGGGTCGTTTCCGTGGGGCAGGAGCACCACGTCGGGGCGGACCCCAAAGAGGTGCGCCCGAACGCGGTCCCGGTTCTCCGGGCTCTCGAGGGTGTGCCCTGCGGCATCCTCGGCCAGGCGCAGAAAGGTCAGGTGCCCCTCGGGAAGCCCGAAGTACCGGCAGCTCCGGCGCTGCTCGTCCTCGCGCACCGCGGCCTTGGCTTCAGGGGTCGGATTGGAAAGGAACCCGTCGTCCACGCCGCCGGGGCTCAGGCTCACCACGGCCAGAAAGATGGGGTTTCCCCGGTCCCTGAACCACCGCAGGGTGACGCCGATCATGTCGAAGTCGTCGGGGTGGGGGGCCAACACGAGCAGGCGCGCCTTTGTGGGAAAGGCGCATTCCGTCAGATCGACAGGGTGAGGGCGCAGAAACGGCTCGATGAAGTGCACCTGGTTCTCCATGGAGGGGTGTCCTCACCGGGTCACGGACATCAATGGGGCATCATGACAAAAACCGCAGGATTTTTCAATCTTGATGGAGTCGCAAATGCCCGAATCCTCGAGATCTGCCCTTGGGATTTCGACAGGCTATATCGTCCCCAGCGGCGCGTGAGCGGGTTTTTGCGAATGCGTCAATCTTGATGGAGTCGTAAAATGCCCGAATCCTCGAGATCTGCCCTTGGGATTTCAACAGGCTATATCGTCCCCAGCGGCGCGTGAGCGGGTTTTTGCGAATGCGTCAATCTTCGAATGGAATCGGCCGCCCTCGAGCCGTTCGTGCTTCAGGGCTGCGCCATCATTCGGAGACGACGCGGAGGGATCCGGCAGGAGCTCGAAATCGCCCACCCCAGGGGTTGACTTTTTGTTCCACCTTTCTTAGCTTATTTCTAAACAGTAAAGCATTGTTAATAAACGCTTATTAGTAGAGCTTATGGGGCCCCATGACTCGAAGGATGAGGTGGGGTTTTCTTTGTTGTTCCGATTCAGCCCGCGAGCTTGCTTGGTGATTTGGGTTGACGATTCCATGGGGATCGGGATGGGTCAGGCCGGCATGTCTTTTCGGAAGCCGACATACGAAGAGCTCGAGCAAAGGCTCCAGGAAGCGGAAGCGCGGGTCCGGGAGCTCGAGCAAGGGGCGATGCAAAGAGAAACGTCGGGTTCGAGGCGCGAGGAATCCTCGTTTTTCGAGGCCCTCTTCAACGTGATCCCCGATGTCATCGGAATTCAGGACAGCAAGCACACGATCATCCGGTACAACGAAGCAGGATATCGGTTTCTTCGGATGCCCCACGAGGAGGTGGCGGGCAGGAAATGCTATGAGCTCATCGGCCGGGACGCCCCCTGTGAGAGGTGTGCGACCAGTGAAACCTACAAGACAAGGCGTCCGGCACAGGTCGAGACGTTCGTGGATGAGCTGGGGGTGTGGCTGGATGTCCGATCGTATCCGATTCTCGACAAAGAGGGTGCGATCGATCGGGTGATCGAGCACCTCCGGGACATCACGGAAGAGAAGGAAAGGGAATCGGAGCTCAGGGCCTCCCGTGATCTCCTGCAAAAACGGGTGGAGCAAAGGACGGAAGAGCTGAGGGAGACGAACGACGCCCTGAGGTCCGAGCTCGAGACCCGCCGGCAGACGGAGCAGAGGCTTCTTGCGAGTGAAGAGCGTTTCCGCTCCGTTTTCGAGGGGGTTCCCACAGGGCTGTACCGGACCGACCTGGAGGGTCGAATCGTGGAGGCCAACCCCGCTCTGGTGCAGATGCTCGGCTTCCCGGACCTGGAAAGCCTCCGGAGGACCGCTTGGACGGCCCTGATGGTGAGCCCCGAAACGCAGCGTGAAATGCGCCGGGCCCTGGAGCGCTCAGGAGCGGTCCAAGGCTGGGAGTACGAGCTGTATCGGTGGGACGGATCCACCATTTGGGTGCGGGACTCGGCGCGGTCCGTCCAGGACGCGCACGGGCGCGTTCTTTACGAGGGCAGCCTGGAGGACGTCACGCAGAGGAAGCGGATGGAGGATGCCCTCAGGGAGAACGAGGAAAAGTATCGCACCGTGGCGGAGAACTCCCTGAGCGGCATTTTCATTGTCCAGGACGGCCGGTTCGTTTTCGTCAACCAGTGGCAGGCGGAGTTTCTCGGGTACGACCGTCCGGAGGACCTCGAGGGGAAACCCTTTTTGGCGTTGGTCCACCCTGATCACCGGGACATGGTGAGGGAGCAGTCCGCTCGAAGGTTGAAGGGGGAAGCCGTCCCGGAGCGCTATGAGTTCCTCAGCGAGAAAAAGGACGGAACCCCGGTCTGGGGGGAGGTTCGGGTGGCCCTCGCAGCCTACCGGGGACGATCGGCCATCGTGGGGAACCTCGTGGACGTCACGGAGAGGAAGCGGGCCGAGGCCTCGAGGCGGGAAAGCGAGGAGCGGTTCAGGGTCCTCTTCGAATCCGCACCGGACGCCTACTTTCTCCATGACGCGGACGGCGTCCTGATCGATGTGAACCGGAAGGCGGAGGAGGTGAGCGGTTACTCCAGGGACGAGCTCCTGGGAAGAAGCATGCTGGAAAGCCCCCTGGTCGCATCGGGGCAGGGTCCTTCTGTGGCGTCCATCATCGAACGGAACCGGCGGGGACAAACCACCGGGCCGGAGGAGCTCGAGCTGGTGCGAAAGGACGGGAGCCCATTGAGTGCGGAGGTCCGAACGCATCCCATCAGGCTGCAAGGCCACACGGTGACGATGGCCATTGTCCGGGACATCTCGCAGCAAAAAAGGGCCGAGCAAGAAGCCGCCCGGCTCGAGGCCCGGGTGCAGCAGGCCCAGAAGATGGAAGCCATCGGGACGCTGGCGGGTGGGATCGCCCACGACTTCAACAACATCCTGTCGGCCATTGTCGGGTACACCGAGATGGCTGGAGCCGAGCTTCCCTTGGGCTTTCAGGGCCGGGAGGATCTCGACGAGGTCCTCAAGGCCGCGAGTCGCGCAAAGGATCTCGTGAAGCAGATCCTCACCTTCAGCCGTCAGAGCGAGCGAGAGGTGAAACCGCTGCGCGTGGACCTGGTGGTCAAGGAGGCCCTGCACATGCTTCGCTCGTCCCTTCCCTCCTCCATCGAGATCCGTCAGTCCGTCGATTCGGACCTCCCCGCGGTGGTTGGGGACCCCACCCAGGTCTATCAGATCATGATGAACCTCTGTGCCAACGCGGCCCAGGCCATCGAGGACGAGCACGGATCCATCGAGGTCGTCCTGGACGCGGTGCGGCTGGACTCGACGGATGCGGCGAAGGCCTCCGATCTCTTGCCGGGACCCTATGTGCGCTTGCGGGTCAGCGATACGGGAAGCGGCATGAGACCGGAAACCCAGGAACGGATATTCGATCCCTACTTCACCACGAAGGAAGCCGCAGCGGGGACCGGTCTGGGACTTGCCGTGGTCTACGGCATCGTCAAGGAGTGCGGCGGCGGCATTTCCGTGGAAAGCCGGCCCGGGCACGGCTCCACCTTTACCGTCTACATCCCGGCGACGGAAAAGGAGGAGGCTTCGTCGACCCGGGCAACCCGGGACCACCTTCCCTCGGGACGCGAGCGGGTCCTGTTCCTGGACGACGAACCGGCCATCGTGGCGCTGGGCCGGCAGTACCTCGCCCCGCTCGGCTACGAGGTCACGGGAAGCCAATGCCCCCTGGAGGCCCTCGAGGCGTTTCGGCGGGATCCCCGGCATTTCGACGTGGTGGTCACCGACATGACCATGCCGCACATGACCGGGGACGAGCTGGCCGTGGAGATGCTCTCGATCCGGCCTGATCTCCCGATCGTCCTGTGCACGGGGTACAGCCGGCGGATATCGGAGAGGAGGGCCAGGGAGATGGGGATTCGGGCCTTCGTGATGAAGCCGTTGACGCGGATGGAACTCGCGAGGACCGTCCGCCACGTCCTGGACGAGACGCCCCCGTGAGTGTGAAGAGCCATGCGGAGTGAAGCCTACCAGGGAACCCACAGCAGCGAGCCCTCCCGAGCGGGTCGCGGGCCGCTCTCCTCAAACCACGCCCTGATCATCGACGACGATCCGTCCGCCCGCAGGATGATCCGGCGGGCCGTGGAAAAGCAGGGGTGTGCGGTCGACACCGAACCCACCTTGAAAGGGGGGCTTCACGCAGCCCGGGAAGCGGCTTACGACGTGGTGTTCCTGGATGTGAGGATGCCCGACGGCAACGGCCTGGACTTCATCCCCCGGCTTCGAGCCACCGCGTCGTGCCCTGAAGTCATCATCATGACCGGGTTCGGAAACGAGGACGGCGCTGAGATCGCCATCAAGAGCGGGGCGTGGGATTACGTCCAGAAGACGGGATCACCGTCGGAAATCCTCCTCCCCCTGTCCAGGGCGCTCCAGTACCGGCACGGGCTGCGCAACGGTGCATCGGGACCCAGGGTCGCGCTCGAGCGGAACGGCATCGTCGGGGAAAGCCGGGCGCTGCACGCCTGCCTGGATCTGCTTGCGCAAGCCGCCGGCAGCGAAGCCAACGCCTTGATCACGGGGGAGACGGGGACGGGCAAGGAGCTCTTTGCCCGTGCCCTCCACGCCAACTCGCCGCGCTCGGGGGAGCGCTTCGTCACGGTGGACTGCGCCGCGCTTCCCGAGCATCTCGCGGAAAGCGCGCTCTTCGGGCACAGCAAAGGGGCATTCACCGGGGCCGACCGGAGGCGGGAAGGATTGATCCGCCAGGCCCACCGGGGCACGCTGTTCCTGGACGAAGTGGGCGAGCTCACGATCTCCCTTCAAAAAACCCTTCTCAGGACATTGCAGGAACGCCGCTTCCGGCCCGTGGGCAGCAGTCGGGAGACCGAAAGCGACTTTCGGCTGGTGGCCGCCACCAACCGGGACCTGGATGCCATGGCGGCGGAAGGCCTCTTCAGGGAAGATCTCCTGTACCGCTTGAGAACCTTCCAGATCGAGCTGCCGCCCCTCCGGGAGAGAAAGGACGACATTCGGCAGCTGACCCTGCACCATCTCTCCAGGCAGAGTGAAAGGGCAGGGACGGAGATCAAGGGGGTCTCCCCGGAGTTCCTCCAGGCCCTCCTCGAACACCCATGGCCGGGGAACGTCAGGGAGCTTCTCAGCTGCCTCGAGGTCGCCCTGCGCTCGGCCGGCGGGTCCCCCACGCTGTATCGCGTCCACCTGCCGACCGAGCTCCGAATCTCTGCGATCCAGAGGGCGCTCGGCGCCGCACGGGCCGGCTCCCCGTCCTCCCACGCAGCACCCTCGACGGATCACCAAACCCTCCGGACCGTGCTGGAGGAGGCGGAAAAGGCCTACTTGACCCACCTCTTCGAGCGGACCGGAGGCGATGTCCGGGAGACCTGCCGGATCTCGGGGCTCTCGAGGACCGCCCTGTACACCCGCTTGAAGAAGTACGGAATTCATCGCGACCCGCGATCGTCCTGATTCCGGTACGCCGTTCCGGATTCTGTACGCCCCCTCCGGGGACCCCAGCCCCGGCCCCGCTCGGACTTCCCGGCGAACCCGTTGATATTGCACGACAAGCAGAAACGGCCCGCATGCGACCGGAGTGGCACGGCTGTTGCCTTCACCCGGGCCGGGGGCCGGTGGAAGGCAGGTCGCCGCCGGACGCCGGCTTCTGTCCTCCGCGGACCCGGGTGGTCGGCATCCGGATCGAGGGAGGGACACCCACGAGATCGGCCAAGGAGGAGGGGACAACATGAAGAACATGAAGATGAGCAGCAAGATCTACTGTGTGGTGGGACTGCTCGTCGCGGTGGCGATTGCGCTCTCCGTGATCGGGATTCAGATGCTTGCGGGCATGAACGGTCGCCTCAACGACATCGTGAACACCTCAGCCGAAAAGGTCAAGCTGGGGGCCCGGATCAACCAGGATCTCCTGGCTGTCTCCAGGGCCGAGAAGAACATCATCCTGGCCAGGAACCAGGAGACCATGGACGATTTCTCGGCCTTCACGAAAGAGACCCGCGCCGGCATGCAGGAGCGCCTCGAGCGGCTCAGAGGGCTTCTCGACGAGCAGGGCAAGCAGGCCTTGGACCAGTTCGCCGCCACCTGGGAGGGCTACCTCACCGTGAACCGGGAGGTCCGGGAGTTGGCCAGGCTCAACTCCAACACCAAGGCCCGGGCCCTGTCCGGCGGGGAGGGCCGAACGACATTCGACCGACTGGAGAAGGCGCTCCGGGCCATTGCGGAGAAGAACGAGCGGGATTTCCAGGCGGCCGGAAAAAACCGGAACCCGGTCGCCCTGGCCGAGTCGGGCGAACGCGTGAGGGTGTCATCGCACCTGCTGCGCAACGCGGTCGAGTTCCAGCGCGCGGAAAAGAACTTGATCCTGGCCGCGAACCAGCAGGAGATGGACGGGTACGCGAAGGCCATGGAGAAGATCGACCGGGAGATCGGTTCCCGTTTCAACGAGCTCGACCAGCTGGTGGATCAGGCGGGACGGGTGGAGCTGCAGGCGGCCCGTGAAGCGTATGCGGCGTACCGGGAGATCAACGAGCAGGTCCGGGAGCTCAGCCGCGAGAACGGAAACAAGCGCGCCTTCGAGCTGGCCTCGGGAAAGGGACGCGCCCTTGCGGATGAAGCGGAGGGGTACATTGCGAAAATCGTCGAGCAAAACGAGCAGGACATGGCGAGGGACGCCGAGCTGAGCGATCAGCACTACGGCCAGGCCCGCACGACCATGATCCTCCTCGGGCTGATCGGCATTCTGGGCACCCTTGCCCTGTCCGTGCTCATTCTTCGGGGCGTCAATCGAAACCTCAATCAGATCATCGAGGGGCTGAGCGAGGGCTCCGACCAGGTGGCCGCGGCGTCGGGTCAGGTCTCGGCCGCAAGCCAGTCCCTGGCGGAGGGGGCCTCCGAGCAGGCCGCCTCCATCGAGGAGACGTCCTCCTCCCTCGAGGAGATCTCCTCCATGACCAGGCAGAACGCGGAGCATGCCGGGCAGGCCAACTCCCTCATGGAGGAAGCCAAGGAGGCGGTGGGCTCCGCCAACACCTCCATGACGGAAATGGTCTCTTCCATGCAGGAGATCACCAGGTCCAGTGAGGAGACCTCCAAGATCATCAAGACCATCGACGAGATCGCGTTCCAGACCAACCTCCTCGCCCTCAATGCGGCGGTCGAAGCGGCCCGCGCGGGAGAGGCCGGAGCGGGCTTTGCCGTGGTGGCGGACGAGGTGCGAAACCTGGCCCTCCGGGCGGCCGAGGCGGCCAAGAACACCGCCAGCCTGATCGAGGACACGACCCAGAAGGTGGAGGACGGCTCCGGCCTCGTCGAGAAGACCAACCAGGAGTTCGGCAGGGTGGAGAAGAGCGCCATGAAGGTGGCGGAGCTGGTCAGCGAGATCGCCGCGGCGTCCAAAGAGCAGTCGGAGGGCATCGATCAGGTGAACCAGGCCGTGGCCGACATGGACAAGGTGACGCAGCAGAACGCCGCCAATGCGGAGGAGTCCGCGAGCTCCTCCGAAGAGCTGAACGCCCAGGCCGAGCAGATGAAGGGAGCCGTGGAAACGCTCCTCGTCCTGGTGGACGGAAGCGGCGCAGGGCTGAAGAGCACCGCCGGAGGGTTCGGCGCCGAAACGCGACGGGGACTCCCTGAGAGGCCGGGAGGCGAAGCCTCGAAGGACGGGAAGGCGAGCGCCCTGCCGGTCAAGAAGCTCGGCGAGGTCCGCCCCGACCAGGTGATCCCCGTGGAGGATGAAACCGACTTCCGGGACATCTGAGCGAAGGGTTGATTGCGCACCCGGGATGCCCGTGCGGGCCCCGCCACAACGGCTCCCGGGTTGCGCCTTTCGCCCCGGCTGCCCGGACACGACGCAAAGCCCGATTCCTCTCGGGCAGGAACAGAGCGTACACCATGCTTCGAAGACGCCGGTTCCCCCTCCTTGCATCGAGGAGCCGGGCCCTCAACCTGTGTTTCGCGCTCCTCTTCACCCTTTCCGGCGCGGCGGCCCTGATGTACGAGATCGTCTGGGTGCGTCAGTTCACCCATGTGCTCGGGACCTCGAGCACCGCGGTGACGATCACCCTGGCGAGCTTCATGGCCGGGCTCGGGCTGGGTGCCCGGCTCTTCGGATCGTGGGCCGATCGGAGGGACGAGCAGACCCTGGTGAAGGCCTACATGCTGCTGGAGGTCGGGATCGGGGCCTACGGCCTCCTTCTGCCCTTCCTCCTGGATTCGGGTCAGTGCGTGTACGTGGCCTTCTTCCATGCCTTTCAGCCCACAGCACCGCTGCTGAACGGGCTTCGAATCGCTCTGGCCTTTCTTCTGCTCCTGGTGCCCACGACCCTGATCGGGGGCACCCTGCCGGTCTTGAGCCGTTTCATCATCCGCAGGCGTGAGACCATCTCGGTGACCGTTGCCCAGCTCTATGCGGTCAACACCCTTGGTGCCATCCTGGGAACGCTGCTGGCGGGGTACGCCCTTCTTCCGGTCCTGGGCGTAGCCGCCACAACAAGGGCGGCCGTGGGGCTCAACGTCACCGTGGCCGCATGGTTCTGGGTTTTGAACCGCGGCGGGAAGGCGAAGGACGGCGGGCCCTCCGGCATTCCTGTCGAGCCTCGTTCCGGACGCGGACGCTTGAGTCGGGCGCAAAGGGTGCTTCTGGGCGCTCTCTTTTTCTCCGGGGCGGCGGCCATGTTGTACGAGGTCGCCTGGACCCGGACCCTTCAGATGATCCTGGGGACCACGACCTTCGCGTTTACCACCATGCTCGCGACGTTTCTTCTCGGCATCGCCCTGGGAAGCGCCCTCTACGGAAAAATCCGCCGCCGGATCTCCGCGGAGGCCCTTTTCGTGGCCCTTCAGCTCGTCATCACCTTCTCCGTGCTCCTCACCATTCCCCTGTTCGAGACCCTTCCTTTCGTCTTTGTTTCCGCCCACGATCGATGGGTGGACAGCTGGGGAGGCATGCAGGTTCTCCGCTTTGCCATCTCAGCGATGATCATGCTGGTTCCCTGCCTGGCCATGGGAACGCTTCTCCCCGCGGTGAGCGCCCTGACCATCGAGAGGACGGGTCACCTGGGCCACAGGCTGGGGCACACCTACAGCTGGAACACGCTGGGCAATGTGACGGGGGCGGTGGCCGGCGGGCTCGTCCTGGTTCCGCTCCTTGGAATGCAGAAGACGCTCATGGTGGGGGCGATCCTGAATCTCCTCGCTGCCGGGTCGGTGCTGGTCGGCCTTCCGGCAACGGGCCTGGGCCGTCGGAGGACCTTGGCCGGAGGGTCGGCTCTCGTTCTCTGTCTCCTCTTGTTCTTCATGGAACCCTGGGCGCCCCGTGTCATGAGCAGCGGCGTCTATCTGTACGCCCCCAGATACCAAACCATGCTGGATCGGTATGAAACCGCGGCTGAGCACCGGGACGGGGTCCCCGAGCTTCCCGGCTGGAAGGTCCTCGAGAAGGCCATGAAACGGTTCGACCTCCTCTACTACGATCCCGGGGTGGGGGCGACCGTGGCGGTGATGGAGCAGGAGGACGGGGTCCGCTTCCTGACCATTGACGGGAAGACCGACGCGAGCACAGGGGTCAAGAGCGACATGAAAACCCAGGTCATGATCGCCCAGCTGCCCCTGTTGTTTCACCCCGACCCGGACAAGGTGCTGATCGTGGGCCTCGGAAGCGGAATCACGGCCGGCTCGGTGCTTACCCATGACGTGCGGGTCGTGGATTGTGCGGAGATCTCGCCCGGTGTGATCCGGGCGGCCCGGCATTTTTCGGAGTCGAACCACCACGCCCTGGAAGACCGGCGGCTGAAGATCCTGCGGAGAGACGCCCGGAATGTGCTTCTGACCCAACGGGACCTCTATGACGTGGTGATCTCCCAGCCCTCCAATCCCTGGATCAGCGGAGAATCGAGCCTCTTCACCCTGGAATGGTATCGGCTGGTGCGCGAGCGGCTCCAGGAGGGCGGGCTGTTCCTCCAATGGGTCCCCTCGTACCTCATGGGCAAGCGCGATCTCAAGGTGATCATCCACACGCTCAAGGACGTGTTCCCGCATCTGAGCGTCTGGACCAGCGGCTCTCTCGGCGATCTCATTTTCATCGCTCGAAAGGACGCCCCCCTGACGGTCGACTACGACGCGTTCGTTCGTAGGGTGTCCTCGGCTCGCGTGCGAAAGGACATCGAGCGGGTCGGTCTCGATCCCCGTCTTCTTCCCATGGAGCTGTTCGTCATGAACGAGGCGGAGCTTTCCCGCTATCTCAACTCGACACCGGAAGCGCCCTTGCCCAAGAACACAGACGACCACCTGATCACAGAGTTCAGCACGCCCAAGCAGCTGTTCCGGCGGAACAACGTCGATCGTTTCCAGGAGCCGAAGCGGCTGCACGGGAAAATGGAATCCCTTGCGGATATCCTGGAACAGATGAACGCAGAGGAGTTGAAGAAAGTTGTGGGTGGAGGGGCCGAATGCCGGACCTAGAGGGGCTTCCTTCCCCGAGCGCCCCGGATGCCGGCAGTCAATCAGACGCTGAGCCGCCGGCGGGGCCCGGACCCGGGGAAAGGTCGACGCGGGGCCTGGCCGTCTCGGCGTCCGGGGAAGGCCTCGAGAGACGGGCAGGGGAAAGGGAGGGTCAGGGGGCTGTGACGGCCGGTCCGAGGCGGGGACCGGCCGTCACAGGGCTCAGGACCGGGCCCCCTCGCCGCCCGGGGCGGGCTCGGGGCAGACCGGCACATCCCTGCGCGCCTTGGCCTCCCACGCGTGGGCCTCTGCGTCCTCCACCTCTTCCCACCCGGTGATCATGGCCTTGGTGTGGGTGAAGACGGTGGCCCCGGTGGTGATCATGTACAGGTGCACGATGGTGAACACCAGGAAGGCGAAGGCCCCGGCCGTGTGCAGGTAGGCCACGGTGGACAGGTTCCACTCCCATCCCATCCCCGGCCAGGCGTTGTAGTAGTAGTAGAGAAATCCGGTGACGATCTGGAAGGGCACCAGGGCGGTGACGATGCCCAGGTAGGTCAGCCGCTGCAAAGGGTTGTGCTTGGCCCGCGTGCTCTTGGGCACCGGGTGGGGCTCCCCCCGGAAGATCCCGATGGTGTAGTAGAGCCCCACGTCGTAGAGCTTCTTGTAGGTCGGCAGGTACTGCTTCCACTCCCCGGTCGTGAGCATCCAGAAGACGATGAAGGCGTAGAGCACCAGCCAGGCCCAACCACAGAAGTTGTGCACCGTGAAGGCGGTCTCGTAACCCAGAAGCGTGTAGGTCCCGTGGATCTCGAACCCGGTGACCAGGAGCACCAGGATCAGGAGGGTCTGAAACCAGTGCCAGAAACGCTCGAATCTCGGGTAGAGGTAGATGACGTTCTCGCCGTTCATGACGCCCCTCCTTTCCGTCTCCTGCCGGTGACCCACCGGCCCAGGCCGTGGAGCAGGATCCCCGCCACGGCCCCCAGGGTGGCGAGCCAGCCCACCGTGTCCAGGATTGCGCTGCGGTCCCTGCCGGGCATGTAGAACCCCGCCAGGTCGGCCAGCCGGCCCTCGCGGCTGTGGCATTCGTTGCAGCTCAGCCGGTTCTCCTTGGGCGCCACCATGTGGGTGATCTGGAAGTGGTACTCGGTCTCCACAAAACCGTACTCACCCCCGTAGTCCAGCCCCGCGTAGCGCATCCCCGAGGCGACGGCCTTCTGCCAGTCGTAGGAGCCCCAGTAGGCATCCTCCTCCTTGGGGCTGAAGAGGTGGATCGCCGCCATGGTCTTGTTGACCTTGTCGTAGGGCTGCTTTCCCCGGTGCACCTTGAACGGGTAAATGCGGGACCTGGGGTCGTCGCGGCTCCCCACCACCCGGTTGAGCTTCACCGGCTTGGAGGGATCGATCTTCGAGGTGAGGAGGACGTACTCCAGGGTGCCGTTGAACCAGAAGTAGTCCGGGACCACGTCCTTCTCCCACCGGAACTCTCCCTTCTTGGTGTGGTAGGAGTGCTTGCCGTACTTGCCGTGCTCGGCATAAGGTTTGCCGTCCTTCATCCGGCCCGCCTTGGTCCAGTCCCACCACATCTTGGTGGGGAGGGCCCGGGCGAAGGTGGGGATGTGACAGGCCTGGCAGGAGACCCGGTCCGTGTGGTCGTTGGCCTTGACCCCCGGCTCGTGGGGCCTGTGGGTGTGGCAGGACTCGCAGGTGATGCGCGAGATGAGGTCGTCGTCGATGAGGCTTTTCCGCTCCTCGAAGGCGGGCGTCTTGTAGCACCGGCCCGCGATGCGGTGGCCCTTGGTGGTGTGGCAGCGCACGCAGGTGAAGTCGGCCCCCTCCGCATTCATGTGGATGTCCAGGTCCTTGTCGGGTCGGAGGAGGGAGGAGTCCAGGTCCCCGTGCTTCACCCCGTCGCCGCCGCCGCCGAAGAAGTGGCAGGTGCCGCAGTTGTTCCGCTTGGGCAGGGCCACGCTCTGGGCCACCTTGTTCCAGTCGGGGGGGTAAAAGGTCTTTCCGCCGAACTTCATGGGCTCGGGGGCCGGGCGCCCGGCCAGGGTGGGGAACTTCTTGTAGGTGCCGGTCTGATCGTGGCAGACCAGGCAGTCCACGTTCGCCTCGGATGAGAAGTCGAACCGGTCGTCTTTCCAGCCGTACCCGGCGTGGCAGGATGTGCAACGAGCCTCGTTGCCCTGGATGTTCACTCAGAAGTTGTTGATGCTGAGGCCCGCCTTGCCCATCTTGCCTTCGGGGTCGGCCGGGCAGAGCCACGTCCAGTGGATGGTCTGGTGCAGCTGCTTGGCGGCCCGGTTGTGGCAGGACAGGCAGGCCCGGGTCACCTCCGGTCCCGACTGGAACTCCTGCTGCAGCACCTCGTGGACGCTGTGGTCCGCCGTGATCCAGCGCTCCGGCTGCTGCACGAACTTCCGTGCCTGGTCGGCGCCGTAAGCCTTGTAGGATTCCTCGGTCTCCTCCTCGGTGCCCCAGGCCCCCGGGGCGAGCAGGAGCAGGAGCCCGGCAAGGGCGCCTCCCCATGAAATCCTTCTTCCAGGACAGATCATCACGCACCTCCTCTGCTCGAGCTCCGGAAAGGGGACGGAAAAGGCCCGGAAGAGCGCCCTTTGCGGCGGCTGTCAACCGGCCCGGGGGTCCCGACTTCACACCCGATCTTCCCTCTTGTCACAACAGCTTAGCATCTCAAAGAGAACGCGTACAGCAAAACCCCGATTTTCCCAGCATCCGCGAGGGCTTGGCGGTGACTTCCCGGAGCCGTCCCTCTCGGTCGATTTCCCGAACCCCCGGGCAGGCCCTCGCGTCCCGGGTGCGATCACAGGGAGGGGGCGGTTTTGCCGGGCTTCCACGGTTTGACGGATTCGCAAAAACCCGCTCACCCGCCGCTGGAAACGCTATAACCCATTGAAATCCCAGGGGCAGATCTCGAAGATTCGGGCTTTCAGGACACCATCATGGTTTCGATTTCCATTGAAATGGCCGGAGGGATCGTGGATATTGGAGTCCAGGCATATTGGTGTATCAGACTGAAATCAGGTAGAGATTCAGGGACGCCAAGCAACGTCCCGGATCCCCGAAACGGTGGAAGGCGAGATGGACGAATCCACATCACAGCCCGGCGCGAACCGAGGAACGGAGAGGCTGCTGCACGGCCTCATCGACGAGTCTGCGGACAGCTTTTACGAGATGGACGACCGGGGGTACCTGGTGAACTTCAGCAACTCGCTCTGCAAGGTGCTGGGGCATCCCAGGGAGAGGCTCCAGAACCAGCGTCTGGACGCGTTCATGGACGACAAGCAGGCGAGGCGGTTTCGCGATGCGCTCAACAAGGTCTGGGTCAGCCATCAGCGTTTCTCCAACCTCGCCTGGGAGACGACGGACGGCGCGGGAGACCGGCGGGTCATCGAGCTGTCCGCCTTCCTGGTCAAGAACCACCAGGGCAAGAAGCTGGGGTTTCGGGGGATCGCCCGGGACGCGACGGAGAAGTTCCAGACGATCAGCGCACTCAAGGAGGCCCAGGAGCGGTACGAACGGGAGTTCGAGGCCAAGCGGAGGGCCCGGCGGAAGACGAAAAACCTCTTCGACTTCGTTCCCTATCCCATGATCGTCTTCACCTCGTCGGGCAAGACCACCTACATCAACCCGGCCTTCACCAAGGTGTTCGGGTGGACGCTCGAGGAGCTGATCGGCCGGGAGGTCCCTTACATTCCTCCCGGGCTGGAGGAGGAGGCCCGCAACATTCTGAATCGTTTTCGGGAAAACCCCGAGGCCGTCGTGGAGACCAAGCGGATGACCAAGGACGGCCGCATTCGGGACGTGAGCATTCGAGGACAGCTGTCCCAGGGGATCCCGGACATCTCCGAGGAGCTCTTCATCCTCCGGGACGTGACGGAGGAGCGCCGAAACGAGCGCATCAACGAGACGCTCTTCCAGGTCAGCCGTGCGTTGCCCCGGTACCCCGAGCTGGAGGACCTCCTGGATTTCATCAGCGACGAGGTGAAGCGGCTCCTCAACACGGACGGGGCGGTGGTGGGTCTCTTCGACGACCAACAGACCCACATCGAGTTCCTGGGGGTTGCGGACGGGGACGGCGCAACCGGCCCCCCCGTCGAAAGGAGCGGTCACTCGACGGCCGGAGCGGGGTGGGGAGGCCTGGTGCAGAGGGGCGAGGCGACCGTTCTGACGGATCCATCCAGCGCCCCGGGGCTCCTCCGGG
>Ga0207797_1001711_pt1 | contig 15744 bp, 17 predicted proteins | sample PRCRCaboRojoPR_6_FD_187275 | JGI IMG/M metagenome (GOLD analysis project Ga0207797, IMG submission 187275) | Marine sediment microbial community from Cabo Rojo, Puerto Rico - PR CR 10% Liquid 1 (SPAdes) | ecosystem: Environmental > Aquatic > Marine > Coastal > Sediment | place: Cabo Rojo, Puerto...
CCCGCTCGAGCCGACCGTTTCGGTCTGCCTGGTGCTCGATCCGATGCTGGCCACCGGAGGCTCAGCGGTGGCTACCGTCGATATCCTCAAAGATTGGGGGGTCAAGAAGATCAAGTTTGTCGGCATCCTGGCCTCGCCGGAAGGGGTGGACACCATGCAGTCAGCCCACCCCGATGTCCCCCTGCATCTGGCCGTGATAGATGATCACCTCAATGAAGATGGATTTATCGTTCCCGGCCTGGGTGACGCCGGCGACCGGCAGTTCGGCACCGGCTGACCAGATCAATTAGCGACAGCAGCCCGGGTGATCTCGATAAACGAATCCGCTTGCAAGCTCGCTCCACCCACCAGGGCTCCATCAATATCCGGCTGTGAGAAGAAATCCGCCGCGTTATGCGGTTTGACGGAACCGCCGTACAGCACCCGGACAGCTTGAGCAGCCCGGTCTCCCAAGGCCCCGGCCAGGACCGGTCGGATAACTTCCGCGATCACCTGATTGGCGCCGTCAGGGGTAGCGGCTTTGCCGGTTCCAATCGCCCAGACCGGCTCATAGGCGATCATCAACCGGTCAGGGTCCTGCCCAGTCACATCCTGCAGGGCACCGCGGACCTGACGGGAAACCACTTTCTCAGTTCCCCCGGCCTCATTTTCTTCCAGGGTCTCTCCGACGCAGAGGATCGGAATCAGATCAAATTCAAGGGCCTTTAACAGCCGCCGGTTGACCTTCTGATCCGTTTCGTTGAAGTACGCTCGCCTTTCGGAGTGCCCGAGGATGACATGGGAGGCCAGCTCGGCCACCATGGCCGGTGATACCTCCGCAGTATAGGCTCCTGATTCTTCCCAGTACATGTTCTGGGCACCCAGCGCCAGGGGCGAATCAGCCAACAGCCTGGAGAGCGGGGCCAGGGCTGTGAAAGGCGGACAGATCACGTTTTCTACCTCGGTGATCCGCTCCAGCTCGGTTTTCATTTCCCGCACCAGCTCTTCAGCCTGAGCGACCGTGTTATGCATTTTCCAATTTCCAGCTACACAGGGGACGCGCATCTTTCCTCCACTCTTGTTTCAAACCTACTCACAATTGATCATGATGTATTCATCATATCATGCAGGGCCCGATCAGCTTCCGCTCTGAGCCACTCGGGCAGCTCCGGGACAGCCAGCAGCTGGTTGAGCTGGTCCTCGGCAGCGGCGGGGCTGCCCTGTTTTAGATAAAGATCAGCCAGCAGCAGGCGGGATTCATGGAGCTCCGGCCGGTTCTGGTAAATCCGGGTAATCATGGCTTCCGCCAGCTGATCCCGACCAGTCTCGATCATCCGCCGGGCTTCCACCAGGCGCAGTAAATCCTGCTCGAGGTCGACCTCGGCCCGGGTAAATACCGGCAGGGCATGCTCCTCATATCCCGCATAATACACCGAACGGCGCAGTTTCTGATCATAGACATCCTGAGGGATTCCCAGGCCGTGCCTTTTCAGCTGCAGATAGCTGACAGCGGAATAAGTCCAGAGGTCAATATCAGCCAGCAAATCACCCATCTTCAAATAGACCTCAGGCTCCCGCTCCGCCAGCTGGTAAGCCTCCCGAAAATAATTTTCCGCTTCCTGGCGCTTGCCGGATTCCCACAGTTCTACACCGAGCTCCACGAGCAGGAAGGGGTTGCTGGGATCTTCCTGGATCCTCTCTTCCAGAGAAGCAATCTCGGACGACCGGGCCGGAGCGATCGGGGAGGCCGCCTCCTGAGTCAGGGTCGGAGGGGTGATCAAATCCGGACCGGGCGCGGAAGCCGCGTTGGAAACCACAACGGTCGCCAGGCAGAGCAGCACCAGGGTGGGCACGCCAAACCACCAGACCATCCCGGGGATGTTCAGCCGGCGTTCTTTCCCCCTGGTTTCAATCTGTTGGGAAGTCTCTTCCCGATCTAGTTTCACAGTAGGTTGATGGGCTTCTTCTCCCAGGCTGGATTGATCCGCCAGGGCTGATCGTTCCATCACCGGGGCAAAGGAGCGGGTGTTCCTGGGACCGGTTTTCTGGATTTGATGGTCCAGGGCCGCTCGGAAATGGGCCGCCATGGTCTTCAAATCCGGATACCGGTCTTCCCGTTTCTTGGCGAGCGCTTTGAGAAGGACTTTTTGCAGCTGCTCGGTAAGGCGGGGGTTGATATCCCGAGGCATCGGAAGAGGACTGTAAATATGATCATGAATCACTGAAAACGGGGTATCCGCCTGGAAGGGAACTTCCCCCACCAGCAGCTCATACATCATCACACCCAGGGAATAAATATCGGTTCCTTCATCCAGGTCAGCACTGCCCTGGGCCTGCTCCGGCGATATATAATGCGGGGTTCCCATCATCATCTGGGCTGACATCGTGGTCTGGCTGGTCTCTGCGATCCGGGCCAGACCGAAATCCGCCAGGAAAATTTGACCGCTGTCCTCGATCAGCACGTTGGACGGCTTGATATCCCGGTGCAGCACGCCGCGCTGATGAGCATAAATCACGGCGGCGGTGACCGCGTCAAAAATCCGCTTAATTTCCGGGAAGGACAGCTTTTCTTTTTGTAGATGGGCCTTTAATGTTTCCCCCTTGACATATTTTAAGACCAGGTACGGGCGTTCCTCGTGCTCGGAAAAATCGTAGATCGGAACAATATGGGGATGCTCCAGCCTGGCGACCACCCGTGCTTCCTGCTGAAAGCGTTCCAAAAAACCTTCGTTCTCCATGAAGGCCGGATGAAGGGCTTTGATGGCTACATACCGGTCCAAACGGGCGTGGTAGGCCTTAAAAACCGTCGCCATCCCGCCTTTGCCCAGCTTTTCTATCAAGCGGTAAGGTCCGACATTTTCACCTATTTGAAACGGCATCTCGCACAGCTCCTCAAAAACCAACCTACATTATACCTAATCCCAGTCAACCTCTGCGGTTAGTTTACCAGAGCCTGCAGGTCCACCACCTAACAGCTTAGTAAATTCCCGGTAAATATATTTTTACAGGTCTCCTATCCCCGGATCTGGAGCCGCGGACCCTCAAACAGCCGCAGGGCCGTCGTTTAAACCAATCAGGGCTGCCGTTACCGGCAGCCCCGGGGATTGCTGTGAAACCGGAAAACATTCATTCTACCAGGTCATCATCCGCTTCACCCAGGCCGTAAGCCCCTGCCTTGAGGACCTTTAATGAAAGCAGAGCGCATTTTAAGCGCACCGGGCCCAGTTCGATTCCGAGCATGTCAATCACGTCCTGCTTTCCGAGCGCCTTGACTTCCTCGAGGGATTTTCCGATCACCGATTCCAGCAGCAGGTCTGCCGATGCCAGGGAGATCGCGCAGCCGTGACCGCTGAAAACAGCGTCTACGACCTGGTCATCCTCATCGACCCTGACATCGATCCGGATGTGATCCCCGCAGGCCGGGTTATCATCCTCGAAAGTGATGTCCGCCGGATCCAGCTCGCCTTTGTGGCGGGGTGATTTATAACGTTCTATGATCATCTCGCGGTAAAAATCTTCCATGCCCGGACCTTTCTCCCTTTATTCGTGTTCAGCCGAAAATAGTGATCACTTCTTCCATCCCGGCGATCAGCAGATCGACATCCTCACAGGTATTATAAATATAAAAGCTCGCCCTGGCGGTAGCCGGGATCTCGTACTTGTTGTGAAGGGGTTGGGCGCAGTGATGTCCGGCCCGAACAGCCACCCCGTGATGATCCAGGACCTGCGCGATATCATGGGGGTGTACACCGTCCAGGTAAAAAGACGCTACACCGCCTTTCTGACTGGCGGGGGGACCAAAAACCCGCAGTCCCGGGATGCCCGCCAACTGCTCCAGCGCATAAGCGATCAACTCCCGTTCGTGCTGCCGGACGGCTTCCATCCCCAGCCCTTCCAGGTAATCGACCGCAGCGCCCAGGCCGATCGCTTCAGCGATGGGCGGTGTCCCGGCTTCAAATTTATGCGGGAGGTCATTGACCTTGAAAGACCGGAACTGGACGCTTTTGATCATTTCTCCCCCGCCCAGGAAGGGAGGCATCTTTTCCAGCAGGTGGCGCTTGCCGTACAGCACGCCGATCCCGGTTGGGCCGCACATTTTGTGGGCTGAAAAAGCGTAAAAATCTGCTCCCAGCGCGGTGACATCAACCGGCAGATGGGGAACAGATTGAGCGCCGTCCACCAGGGTCACCACCCCGAGGTCCTGGGCTTCCGCGATCAATTCCGGGAGCGGATTGATCGTTCCCAGCACGTTGGACATCTCCGTCACGGCCATCAGGCGCGGCCTGCGGCCCAGCTTTTCCCGGGCTGCTTCAAGGTCCAGTTCACCCTGGGGGGTGACCGGGATGAAGTCCAGCCGGAGGTCCTTTTCTTCCGCCAGCATCTGCCAGGGGACCAAATTGGAATGATGCTCCATCTCTGAAAGCAGAATGGTCTCCCCCGGGCTGATTTCTGTCCGGCCCCAGGACTGAGCCACCAGGTTGATGGCTTCCGTGGTATTGCGGGTAAAAACAACTTCTTCCACCCGCCCGGCATTGATAAAATCGGCCACCTTCTTCCGAGAGGTCTCATACGCCGCGGTCGCTTCTTCCGCCAGGGTGTGGACGCCGCGGTGAATGTTCGCGTTCTGAAAGCGGTAGTAATCGTTCATCGCCTTCAGGACGGAAGCCGGTTTCTGGCTGGTGGCAGCTGAATCCAGGTAGACCAGCTTTTTCCCCGAACGCACCTCACGGTTCAAGATCGGAAAATCCTGCTTGATCCGGTCTGCATCCAAACTTTGCTTCTCCGCGAACACCATGGTTCTCTCCCTCAATCCCCGAGGTTGGGTTATGTTTTTCTGGAGCGTTTTCTCTTGATCGGCCGGCGGATGTTTTGAGAATCAACCGGACACCACAAGACCCGATCAGGGACCATCCACCCATCCGTCAGGTAGACATTCTTCTGAAACTGTACCGCTACTTTCTTGTGGCCTTTCTTGACGACCACGCCTTCCAGCCAATCGCGAACTCGGTCGTCCTCCTGATCGTGATCGCAGTAAACCTCCACATGATCTCCGATTTCATAGTCTTTATCGTTTTCCGGCGGTGTTGAAAATGGAATTCCTGCCAAAGTACCCTCCGCTTTGCTGCTCAGCCAAACCTTGTTTTCTGCTGGGCTGCTGCCCAAGTAATCTATCCTATCACACAGGCCGATCACCTCAAAGGCGTCTGCCCTGATTCGCTTCTCGCTCAACCAGCCAGGCCGCTCGCTGAGAACAATTTATCGCTGATCTGGCTCCACAGCCGATCCCGGACCTGTTGATATGGGATCTGTCCAAAAATGACTTCAAAGAACCCCTGGAGAATCAACTGTTCTGCCTGGGGTTTGGGTATACCCCGGGCCTGCAGGTAGAACAGCTGCTCCTGATCAATTTTACCCACCGTGGACCCATGGGTGCAGCGGACATCGTTGTTGAGAATTTCCAATCCGGGAATAGAATCCGAGCGGGCCTGGTCGCTGAGCACCAGATTGCGGTTAGCCTGATAGCCGTCAATATGCTGGGCCCCGGGGGCGACATAAATCATCCCCCGCCACACGCTCCTGCTGTTCCCGGTTAAACCGCCCTTGAAAAGCAGATCGCTGTTCGTCCTGGGGGCGTTATGGTTCTGACGGGTGTTGAAAGAGAGGTGCTGCTGATCCTCTCCAAAAAACAGAGCGGAAACCCTGCCCTCCGCGCCTTTATCCTGCAGATCCACGCTGATAAAATGCTTGGTCAGCTCCGATCCGAGGGTGGCGATCACCCAATCCAGCCGGGCATCCCGGTGCAGATGAGCCTTTTTGTACGCCATGCTCCAGTTCTGTGAGTCCAGGGTTTGCAGTTCAATGAAGTTCAGACGGGCGTTATCGCCGACCACAACTTCCACGTTCTCTCCAGTTAAAGACTGCTGTTCAGCACCAGGCGGAGAACTGGTTTCATGCAGGTAGGTCAAGGAAGCGCCCTCCTCCAGGTAAATCAGCAGCTGGGAAAAATCAGCTTTCCCGGTGTCCGCGGCCCAGGTCAGGCTGTGCAGGGTACCTTCCACCCGAACCCCGCGGGGGACATACACGAACAAACCCCGCCTGCTGTACCCCGCGGTCAGGGCAGCAAACTTGCCCTCGGAAGGGTCTATTGTCGCTCCCAGGACCTTGGAGACCAGCTCAGGGTGCTGCTCTGCCGCCCCGGCCAGGTCGGAAAAGATCACGCCCTGTTCCTGGAGCGGCTGGTCGAGCTCGACATCCACGCTGCCCGGGCGGATCACTCCCCTGCCCCTGCGCTCCTGATCGGGTACAGAAGCCAGCAGCACTTCAGGCACCGGGGCCGTTTGATCCGCTGCAGCTGTACCGTTCGACAGCTCCAACGCGTTGACATCCAGATCCCGAAGTGAGGTTCGGCGCCAGGCTTCATCCTTGGACGTCGGAAAAGCCAGACCGCGGTAGATCTTCCGGGCTTCTAACTGATAATCGCTCAGCAGGGACGGAAGGTCACCGCCCTCCGCCAGATCCATTTCAGCAAAGGAAAATTCTTGGGTTTTTTGCTTGGGTGACATATCAATCCTTCTCTAGCCGATTGATCCTTCCATCTGCAGCTGGATCAATCGATTCATTTCAATAGCATATTCCATAGGCAGCTCTTTGACCAGCGGTTCAATAAAGCCGGCCACTACCATGCTGATGGCTTCTTCCTCGCTCAATCCGCGGCTCATCAGATAAAAGAGCTGCTCTTCTTCGACCTTGGAAACCGAGGCCTCATGGCCGATGTTGACATCCTGTTCGTCAATTTCAATGTAAGGGTAGGTGTCGGACCGGGAGTAATCATCCAGCAGCAGGGCATCACAAACCACGTTGGACCGCACATTCTTGTTGCCCTTGTTAACCCGCATCAAACCGCGGTAAGAAGCCCGGCCGCTGTCCTTGCTGATCGACTTGGAAATAATCTTACTGGTCGTATCCGGTGCCAGGTGAATCACCTTCCCACCGGTGTCGTGATGCTGGCCTTTCGCGGAAAACGCGATCGACAGCACCTCGCCGTGGGCCCCTTTCCCCATCAGCATGCAGGAAGGATACTTCATAGTGATCTTGGAACCCAGGTTGGCGTCCACCCATTCCATGGTCCCTTTTTCCTCCACCCGGGCCCGCTGGGTTACCAGGTTGTAGACATTGTTAGACCAATTCTGGATGGTGGTATACCGCACCCGGGCGTTTTTCTTGACCATAATTTCAATCACACCGCTGTGGAAAGAATCCGTGGTGTACTGGGGCGCAGTGCAGCCCTCGACATAATGAACCTGGGCTCCTTCATCAGCGATAATCAAGGTGCGCTCAAACTGCCCGATGTTGGCGGCGTTGAGGCGGAAATACGCCTGGAGGGGCAGGTCTACCTTCAAACCAGGCGGGATGTATACAAAAGATCCTCCGGACCAAACAGCGCTGTTCAAGGCGGCAAATTTATTGTCGGTGTAAGGGATCACCTTACCGAAGTACTCCCGGAAAAGATCCGGATGCTCCCTGAGGCCGTTCTCGATGCTCTTGAAGATCACCCCCTGCTCTTCAAGCTGTTCGTGAACGCTGTGGTAGACCATCTCCGACTCGTACTGGGCTCCGACGCCGGCCAGGAATTTCTGCTCGGCTTCTGGGATCCCCAGCCGATCGAAGGTGTTCTTGATGGTGTCGGGGATTTCGTCCCAGGATTTACCCTCTTTATCGGTCGGCTTGACATAATAGTAGATATCTTCCAGATCCAAATCAGAAAGGTCCGGCCCCCAGGTGGGCATCGGCCGCTTCAGATAATGCTTCAGGGCTTTCAGCCGGAACTTGAGCATCCATTCCGGTTCCCCTTTCATAGCAGAGATCTGCCGGACGATATCCTCATCCAGACCTTTGCGGGATTTGAACACATGCGTCTCGGGATCACTGAATCCGTACTTATATTCCCCTATACTGTCAAGCAGCTTATCGTCAGTAGTCATGAGAATTTCTCTCCAGTTGGCAAATCGTTCCTACCAGTAATTAATTGGGAAGCCGCTCTCGCAGCCATTCGTATCCCTTTTCTTCCAATTTGAGCGCTAAATCAGGCCCACCGGATTCAACTATCCTGCCGTCGAGCATCACGTGCACGAAATCCGGTTTAATATAATTGAGAATTCTCTGGTAATGGGTGATCAACAGCACGCCCTGGTCCTCCCCTTTGATGGTGTTTACTCCATCGGCAACCACCTTGAGGGCGTCGATATCCAGACCCGAGTCGGTTTCATCCAGGATGGAGAACTTGGGATCCAGGGTGGCCATCTGCAGGATTTCCACCCGCTTTTTCTCACCGCCTGAAAAACCGTCGTTTAAATAACGGCCCGCGAAGGAAGTGTCCATCTCCAAGAGCTCTAATTTCTCCCGGAGCAGCTTCCGGAATTCCGGGACGGTGATACCCTTATCCTCTCCGTTTTGGGCTTTCCGCCTGGCGTTGATCGCCGTTCGGAGGAAATTGGCCACACTTACGCCCGGCACCGCCACCGGATACTGAAAGGCCAGGAACAGGCCCTCGTGCGATCTCTCATCGGGTTCGAGCTCCAGCACATCCACACCATCCAGAAGGGCTGTCCCATCCGTAATCTCAAACTTAGGGTGGCCCATCAAGGCGTACGCCAGGGTCGACTTTCCGGTTCCATTCGGTCCCATGATGGCATGAATTTCTCCCGACCGGATGGTCAAATCCACCCCCTTCAAAATCTCCGTATCCTCCACCTGCACATGCAAATTTTCTATTACCAATTCTGACATCGGGCTGCGTCTCCAGTCTAATAAAATTTCAAATCTTCGGCCTATTTTTAACTGAAAGCATTCTAGCATATCGGGATGCTTAAGTCAATATTTTAGATTATTATCATAGAAATTATTGACTGTCCGCGGGTTCGATGTTATACTTTCCCCAAATCACGCCAAGGTGCAGTCCAGAAAACAATTCATGAGTAAGAATACGCGCGATCGCGTCCTGAAAACGCTTCTGCTCAACCAGCGCAGCACGGTGAACGAACTGGCGGAAGCAGTGGATATCAACCCGATCTCCGTCCGCCACCATATCAACAAGCTGGAAGCGGAGGGTTTAATCGAATCTGAGGAAGAACGGCACGGGGTGGGCCGACCTCGGCTGGTCTACCGGCTGTCCGAGAAAGGCATGGAGCAGTTCCCCAAGCGGTACCTTGATCTCACCCTGCGGATTCTGCGGCAGTTAAAAGAATCCCTCTCACCTCAGATGGTCGGAGAGATATTTCAAGAAATTGCCGAGGACATGGCCGAAGAACTTACTGCAGACATGAACCTGGAAGACCTGCCCCTGGAAGAGCGGTTGAAACTGCTCCAAAAGGTGCTCACCCGGGAGGGTTTTACCGTCCGGTTGAACGTCAAGGATAATGACTTTTACCTGGTGGAAGCCAGCTGCCCATACCACCACGTCGGGGAAGATTACCCGGAAATCTGTGTGGTAGACCAGGAATTAATTTCCCGGTTCTCTACCGTCCCTCCCAAACGGATTGAATGCATGCTGGAGGGAGATGACCGCTGTGTTTACAAAATACCCGATGCTGAAGCTGAGAGATCGGGAGTAAATTAACGAGGTATCCATGAGCAAAGAACACTGGAAAGTATCTGAAACCCATCCCAAATTGGCCGACAGATTGGATGAAGATCTCCGGATGGTGATGGACCCCGAGCTGGGTATGGACATTATCCAGCTGGGGCTGGTCCGCGACATTGAAATCGAGGACGGCGAGGCCATGGTCACGATGATCCTCACCACTCCGTTCTGCCCCTATGCCCCGCAGCTGATGGAAGCCTGCCGCTCTCAGGTGGAAGAAACCCTGGAGATGCCCACGGAAATCGAAATGGGGCATGAGGTCTGGAACCGCTCGTTCATGGAAGAAGACGCGGAGGACTGGGGCCTGTACTGACCGGACCGCTAGGATCCCAAATAGTGAACTCAAACAGATGATCTGCTGTCTCCCAACCAGCGCTTCCCGGCGCTGGTTTTTTTGATTAATACCCCACTCCAGAAAAGTTGCCCCGGCAGCCCAGCCGCCATCCGGCCCAGATCTGAACCCACCGGCCCTGAATGAGGGTACAATCAGGTCAGACGCCGGGTCCTGAGCACCGAAACCACACTTCATTGGAGGAGAAAAGCTGATGCGCCCTGGGATTCAATTTCTCGATCAATCGACTGCAGATCAAATCATCCGGGAAGGGTTTGCCCTGCTGGAGGATCCCGGCATCCTGGTCGAAAACCGGGCTGCCCTGGATCTGCTGGAAGCGGCCGATGCCCGGGTCAACAGGACCACTCAGATCGTCCGCATCCCGGAAGAGCTGGCCCGTCAGGCGCTGCAGACCTGCCCTTCAACATTTCAGCTTTTCGATCTGCACGGGAACCCCGCGGTTCATTACGGCGGAAGCGCGGTGCATTTTGACCCGGGATCCGCTGCCCTGGAGGTGCTGGACAGCCGGACCCAGCGCAGGCGCACCCCGGTGACCGAGGACTTGATCCGCCTGGTCAAGCTGGTGGAAGGACTTCCCCAGCTGGATGCTCAGAGCACAGCCATGGTTTCCGGCGATGTTCCGGAAGAAATCGGCGACCTTTACCGCCTTTACCTGGCCCTGAATTATATGTCCAAGCCGATCGTGACCGGCGCTTTCCGGGTGGACACCTGGGCGGTAATGCTGGATTTATTGACCACAGCCGCCGGGGGGCTGAAGCAGCTGCAGCAAAAACCGCTGGCCGTCTTCGATGTCTGTCCTTCCCCACCCCTGAAGTGGAGCGACCTGACCTGTCAGAACCTGATCGACTGCGCCAGGCATCTTGTGCCCGCAGAGCTGGTCTCCATGCCCCTGACCGGGGCAACCGCCCCGGTCACTCTCGCCGGAGCAGTCGTCCAGCACACCGCGGAATGCCTGAGCGGGGTTACCATCTCCCAGCTGGCCCGGCCCGGCGCGCCGATTGTCTGGGGCGGTTCCCCTTCCGCCTTCGACATGCGCCAGGGCACCACCCCGATGGGAGCGGTCGGGACCTGGATGATCGACTGTGCTTACGCCGAAATCGGCCAGGCGCTGGATTTACCAACCCACGCTTACCTGGGGATGAGCGATGCCAAGGTGGTCGACGCGCAAGCCGGCCTGGAATCCGCCGGGGGAGCGCTCCTGGGCGCCCTGGCCGGGATTAATATGATCTCCGGGGCGGGCATGCTGGCTTTTGAAAACTGCCAGAGCCTGGAGAAGCTGGTGCTTGACGCGGAATTCATCGGGATGGTCAAACACCTGATCCAGGGGATACAAATTCGAGACCAGCCTATCGCCCAGGAGCTGATCGCCGAAGTAGGACACGGTTCGGGTTTTATCACCCACGACCATACCTACCGCTGGTTCCGGGAAGAACTCTATCTGCCTTCCGACCTGATCGACCGCCATCCTCCGGAAATCTGGGAGGAAAAGGGCTCCCTGACCGCCCTGGATCGGGCTCAGAACCGGGTGGAAGACCTGGTCTCCAGCTGGGAAAGCTCTCCCCTGACCGAGGAGCTCAGGAAAGAACTCCGGGAGATCACCGCTGCTGCCGCGGCTTCCTTTGGGATGGACCGGCTGCCTGAGCTTCCCAATTAAGCCTTCCTGCGCAAACGATCCGCCCCCGGGGAAAGAGAAAAAACCCTTTCCAAAACCAGGGGGATATGTTAAACTCTCCCCTGGTCGTTTGATAACATTTACTTTCCGTTCCCGGAATCCTGACCAGATTCGGCGGGGACAATCCCGTGGAAAGGAGGATTTATGCGAGACTATGAACTCGTATTCATCGTTTCACCCGAACTGGATGAAACAGCTACCACAGAGGTAGTGGACAAAGTCAAAGATTGGATCACGGAAGAAGGGGGAGAGATCGAAGAGATCGAAGAGTGGGGCAGAAAGAAGTTCAGCTATATGATCCGGAGCCACAAAGAAGGTCAGTACTACCTGTTCCGGGTCGAGATTCCGCCCACCTTTGTTTCCACCCTGGAACGCAACTTAAGGCTCCAGGAACCGATCATCAGGTACTTAATCACCCTGCAGGAAGAATAGCAGTGTGGACAGCCGCAGAACCAGACCCGGTGAGCGGGCTGGCGTGCTGCGCGTTCTGTCTTCCTACCCTTCCTCCAAGACCCGTTTTCACGAAGGAGCCCAACCATGACCAGGGGTTTAAATAAGGTAATGATTATTGGGAATTTAGGTCAGGACCCTGAAATGCGCTATACGCCTTCAGGGCGTCCGCTGACCAAGTTCAGAGTGGCCACCAACCGGAGCTGGACTGCAGAAGACGGAGAAAAACAAACCGAAACCGAATGGTTCAATGTGGTCGCCTGGGGTAAGCTGGCTGAAATTTGCAACCAGTACCTTACCAAAGGTCAGCGAGTGTACGTGGAAGGCCGCCTGCACACCCGCCATTGGACCGATGATGAGGGAAACTACCGCTCGGCGACGGAAATTGTCGCTCAGGAAATGATTATGCTGGATGGACGGCCTCCGGCAGCGGAAGAAGCTGCCCGGACAGACCAAACCAGCGAGGAAGAGTTCCCGTTTTAACCACAAGAACACACGCATGTAGGAGTTGACTATGGCTAGAAGATCGTTTCACAGACCCAAACAGTGCCGCTTTTGTGCGGATCCTGATTTAGTAATTGATTATAAAGACGTTGACACCCTGCGGCGGTTTACCACCGATCACGGCAAGATTCGCTCCCGGAGACAGACCGGAACCTGCGCCAAACACCAGCGCAAACTGGCCAAGGCGATCAAAAGGTCCCGCCACCTGGCCCTGATGCCTTTCTCGGGCGAAGAACTCCGCTGATCAGGTCCGGCAGAACAGCCTGACATTATCCGCCATCCGTACAGCCTGTCTACCACAGGGGTAACTAACTTATGCCAGAGCCAAAGACCAGGAAGTTTCTCGCTCAAAAAGAAAAAGAAGAACGCCAGAAAAAGATCATTGTCATCGCCACGGCCGTTGTCCTGGCGATTGTACTCGGTCTGGTCGTCTATGGGATCATTGATCAACAGGTGATCGAACCCAAGAAAAAGGTCATCGAACTGGATTCCAGATCGATCAACGCCACCGAATTTGAGGAAAGGGTGAGCTATCAGCGCTATCAGCTGATCAGTCAGGCCTATCAGGTTTTGCAAATTCAGCAAAGCCTCGGTTCCGATCCCCAGATGGCGGGTTATTTCCAGCAGCAGCTGATGCAAATTTTCCAGCAGCTGCAGCAGCCGCTGCTGATCGGACAGCAGGTCATCCAATCTGCCTCGGATGATTTGATCATCCTGGAGGAATCTGAACAGCGGGGCCTGGAAGTCAGTGATGAAGAACTGGACCGGGAGGTGGAGGAGCTGTTCGGCTACTTCCGGGAAGGCACCCCCACCCCTGAACCCACCTTTGAAGCTTTCCCGACTTCTACACTCAGCCCGGAGCAGCTGACCCTGGTGCCTCCCACCGCAACGCCGAGCCCTGGAGAGGAAAGCGAGGGAGATCAGCCTGCCCCCACCAGCACCCAGGCAGCTGACCCGACGGCTTCTGCGGATCAGGATCCGACAGCCACCCCCCTGCTGCAGCCCACGGAATACACGGAAGAACTTTTCCAGGAGCAGTACCAGGAAGCCATCAACAACCTCAAGCGGGAAGCCAACCTCTCTGAGGAAACCTTCCGCACCATGATCCGGGCTTTTGTGCTCCGCGGGAAACTCCGAGAACAAATCACCCAGGACGTCCCCCGCACCCAGGAGCAGGTCTGGGCGCGCCATATCCTGGTAGAAGATCAGGAAACAGCCCAGGAAGTGCTTGATAAATTAGGGGAAGGGGAATCCTTCGTTGAGCTGGCTGCTGAATATTCCACCGACCAATCCAACAACCAGACCGGCGGCAACCTGGGCTGGTTCTCCAGAGAAAGAATGGTATCTGCTTTTGCAGAAGCCGCCTGGGAGCTCGAGGTGGGTGAGATCAGTGAACCTGTTCAAACCGATTTTGGCTACCACATCATCCAGAAGCTCGGCCATGAAGATCGGCCGATCAGCGAATCAGCCTACGATGAGCGCAAAGACCGGGTGTTTTCGGAATGGCTGGAAGAAAAAAGGAAAGAGTACCGGCCGGAGATCAACCCAGACTGGATGGAATTTGTGACCGACAAACCGTCCATTCCTCCCCAGCTCCAGCAGATCATCCAGGCCATCCAGCAGGGCCAGAGCCTGCCCGCGCCCACCCAGCAGTAAGTAATCGCTCTCTGGGACATCAAAAAGCTCCTGCCTGGTGCAGGAGCTTTTTTGTTTCCACAGCGCTGCTGATAATACGAAGGTCATCCCGGCTGTCAGCAGCTTGCTGACCCCCGCTTTGGCTGGATCAATCAGGCGGACCAGCTCCGGCGGGAAGAAGCTTCCCCTCCGCAGGGCCCTGGATGTCAATAACATCACCTTCCTGATGCATGACCGCGTGCAAACCCAGCCGGGGCCTGAAAAAGCCATCCAGTGCTGTTTAATGCAGAATCTGACTGAGAAATTCCCGGGTGCGCTCTGTGCCCGGGTTGTTGAACAGCTTTTCCGGGGTGGTCATTTCGACCAGTTCCCCAAAGTCCAGAAAAGCGATCCGGTCAGCTGCTGCCCGGACAAAGCCCATCTCATGAGAAACCACCACCATGGTCATCCCTTCCTCGGCCAGGTCCAGCATCACGTCCAGCACCCCTTTGATCATCTCGGGATCCAGGGCGGAGGTTGGTTCATCGAAGAGCATGATCTTGGGATCCATGGCCAACGCCCGGGCGATAGCCACCCGCTGCTGCTGGCCTCCCGAGAGCTGGGAAGGATAAGCATTCCACTTTTCGCCGATCCCGACCTTATTAAGCTGGTAATGGGCGATCTCCTCGGCTTCTTTTTCCTTCCTTTTCCGGACCACCCGCTGCGCCAGGACGATGTTTTCCAGCGCAGTCAGGTGGGGAAAGAGATTGAAAAGCTGAAAGACCATCCCGATTTCTTCCCGGATCTTGTTGATCTTTTTGCTGTTGGTCACCGAATCGCCATCAACGATAATATCTCCTTGATCAATCACCTCCAGCCGGTTGATACATCGCAGCAGCGTAGATTTGCCGCCTCCGGAAGGCCCGATGATCACCACCACCTCCCCCACATGGACATCCATGGTGACATCCACCACGGCGTTGATCTTGCCAAAGCTTTTCGAGGCGTTTCGAATCTTGATGATCGCTTCTTCAGTCAATGGAGGACCTCCTCTCAATGTAGCGCACCAGCAGGGACAGCCCGAGGGTCATCACCAGGTAGAGCAGCGCCACAGTGTTGTAGCCCTCAAACGCCCGGTAGGTTCGAGAAACATATAATCGGCCCCGCTGCAGCAGGTCTTCCAGCGCGATCACCGAGATCAAGGAGGAATCCTTGAGCATGGCGATAAAATTGTTGCCCAACGGGGGCAGCACCCGGCGGATGGCCTGGGGCAGGATCACATGACGCATCGCTTCCATGTAGTTCATGCCCAGGGAACGGGCCGCTTCCATCTGCCCTCTTTCAATCGATTCAATCCCGCTCCGAAAGACCTCGGCGACATATGCCGCATAACCGGCCGCCAGCCCGAGGATCGCGGCCGGGGTCCCCTGCAGGTTGATTCCCGACCAGTTTCTGAATTCCGGAACGATCACAAACCCGGTATAAAGAATAATGACTAGAATAGGCAAACCGCGCATTACTTCTACATAAAGG
>Ga0207797_1001712_pt1 | contig 15741 bp, 19 predicted proteins | sample PRCRCaboRojoPR_6_FD_187275 | JGI IMG/M metagenome (GOLD analysis project Ga0207797, IMG submission 187275) | Marine sediment microbial community from Cabo Rojo, Puerto Rico - PR CR 10% Liquid 1 (SPAdes) | ecosystem: Environmental > Aquatic > Marine > Coastal > Sediment | place: Cabo Rojo, Puerto...
GCTTGGGGTCGATCTGAAGCAGTTTTGGATCGTGAATTTAGTCGAAATCACGCATCACAGCCCCTCTAAACCCACTGTAGTCTCAACTTCCCACAACCTCGGAGGATGGGATTGATGTGTGCCTTCCGTTGTTCTAATATCAACGAGATACTTCTGAAAGCCGGAGTAGCCGAAGTCGCTTTCGAGATCTTCTATACAATTACTCAAAAGGTTGAGTCGCCCAGTTCAGTCGTCTAGAACGGTGGGCTGTAATCCTCGTATTCGTCCATATCGTCCATCTCGTTGGTCTTTGAGGGCATTACCGCAGCACGCGGGCCACCTGACCGGACGACCTCGACATCTTCGAGACCCTCGACGCTCTCGGGGAGTCGGCGTTTGATGGCCTTCATCGTCATCGGAGCGATACCACAGCCCGAACAGGCGCCACCGATCGCAACGGTCGCCGTCCCTGCTTCCTCGTCGACGTCGCGGATTTCGAAGTTGCCGCCGTGTTGTTGAATCTGGGGAACTTCGTTGCTCAGGTAACTTCGCGTCTGTCGTTCGAGTCCTTCTGCGCTCATTACACTCTCACGTTGGAACCATAGTATCATAAAACTTAATTATTAGGTGGGCCTAAAAATGACACTTTTAGAGCCTTTGTAGCCAAAATACTGAGGTTGGGGGTACATCATTAATGGAATCTATCAATTTTTCGCATCGCCTAAACTTGGGACTGTACCACTGCTGGTCATACAATTTGATCTCACGCTACCGTATGGCGCCCACTACCGCTTGCTTGTGCTGACCGAAATCGAGGTCAGGAAGCATCGCCCATCGATATCGGTTGTAGTCAAGAACTCTCGTAATCGGTCGCTGCCGACGATTTGCTCCGTCGGAATGTGATGGGGCGTCCGTCTCAGTGGGCAATGTGTCCGCGAGGCGCTTGGCAACGGTCGGACTCACCAGTCCGGCCAGTTCCATCGCCTCCTTCTCGTAGTCGTCTAACTCCAAGAGGCTCCGGAAGAATCACGAGATGGTCACGTAGGTTTCGTGTAGTTCTCCAGCCCGTTCTCGCCCTGCGTCTGTCAGAGTCACTCCGTTGTACGCCTCGTACTCAACGAGCCCATCCTCATCGAGTCGCTGGAACGTCTCAGTGACGGTCGCAGGCGAGCGGTCCAGCGTCTCGGCCACCGAATTCGTCGGGATCGGTGGATCTTCCTGATGACCGAGGATATACATGGCCAGTAGATACTGTGCGGCTCTGCTCATCGTTCGTCGGGCTGGTCTCGTGAGAGAGTGCTGTTCGTCGAATCTTCGCCGCAGTCTTCTGCGTCAGCATCAGATCGGCCATCGGGATCGAAAAGCGTGGCGTACACCCACGCCCATGCGTTCGCACGTCGTCGACGAGGGCCTTCGGTCATCGGTCAGGCCCTCCGGACCAGATGGTCTCGCACGGTTCGTTGGCATTCTTGGCACGTCTCATCGAGCGTCGTGACTGTCGCGAGCACCGGATGGTCGACCGGAAAATCCTGATAGAGGTACGGCATGAGGCTCTTGTGGCGGACGCCAGCGTCGACACCGTTATTCGTTGTTTTCTGGAGAAACTCCTGTCGGTCGCGAGCCACCTCGTTACAGTAATCGCGATGGCTGGCCAACGTCTCGTGGCGCTGTTGTAGTGCATCGAAGCTGAGGTCGGTCAACGGCGTCTCGTTCGCGTCGACGATCCAGGCGATGATGTCGTCGACAGCCCCATCCGCCTCGTCTAGGTGCGCTTCCTCGCGTTCGAGCGCTTTCCGTAACGCGGTCGCTTCCGCCCGCCGAGATTGTGCTTCGGTGAGGACCATCCGCTTGAGGTCGGGAGTGAACGAGGCCTCTGTGGTCGGGGCGAGTGCTACTGCGATTGTGTCAGTGAACTCCTCGCAAATCGTTTCCAGCAAGGACTCGTTCTCGTCGAGATCGGCGACGCTGTGTGGCCGTATCGTCTCTGCGAACGCCCTTCGGACAGGCCGACAGCCATCGGTATTGGATGCGTCTGCGGAGAGGTGGGTGACGCCCCCGGCTGTTGTGAGGCCAGCGACCGATGGCGGTGCCTGCTCGGGCTGTAGCTTCTGTACCCGATTGATGAACGCCTCGTAGGCGTCCCGCATCTCAGCGATGGCTTCCTGCTCGGATCGAGCGCGCGTTCGCGCTTGCTCGATATAGGTGTCGACGACCATCTCACACCTCCTCGCCGATCGGCGCACTCACGAGGCCGCTCTGGTCTCCCGTGTCCGCGAGGCTGAACGTGAGTTGCCAGCCGTCGTCTACGGCGGTCACCTGGACGGACTGTGGGGACTGCTCCGTGTGGTGTCGACAGAGTTCGAGCGTCAACGGCAACACGGGGAGTCGCTTGTCGTGCGCTGAAAGCGCGTACCCGGAGATCTGTACGACGACGGCTCCGGCACCGCCGTCGAGGCCGACTGAGTACGGTGAGCGCGTGTAGCTCTCGATGAACCCCCGCTGTTCGAGTGCCGTGAGGCTCGCATCGAGCGGGCTATCGTCGTCGCTGGGCGACTCTAGTCGGGTTGCGGCGTCGGTGAGGACCTCGGCCTGGTCGGCAGGGGTCAGACGCTTGTGGAGTTCGCTAGCCATGCTCTCGAGGAGGCACAGACAGAGCTCGTCGGGATCACCCACGGTCTCGGCGTGCTGGAAATAGGCGTCCATAACGGCGCTCTCAACGCCGTCGTACCCTCTCTCAGAAAGCGTCTCGAAGACCGCCCCAGCGACGCGGTGACAGAACTCGACGAGGTCACGACGCTCTGGCGTGGCGCTGTCGGTGAGGACGGGGTCGGTGAGTCTGTCTTGGGGGCTGTCTGTCTCCGACTCCCGTGCGTGCGCGGCTGTCGTGTCTCGGGACGTCTCTTCACAGACGATTAGGTCGTAGAAAGGGACCTGCGGGTCGTAGCGTCGCAGCGCCGAGCGGTACTGTTCGGTGGCCCGAGCAGCGGCCCGTGCGGTGGCCCGGTCCGGGAACCGAGTGCCGGCCGCCGGGACCGGTCGGTCGCCCGTGCGGCCACAGCGGACGTAGTACTGGCCGTCTTTGGTCCCGAGGCCGTCGATGTGTTCCCTGATGTCGATAAGTGTCGGGCCGACCATACTTACTCTGAAACCCCATTTGATGGCCTTTTTGAACCGGAATCGGGCCTGTTCGAAGGTCCGACAGACCACTCATAGTCAGTCCTGTAGCATTGTTTGTCGACCGAGACGCTGCGCATATCGAGTGTCGTTTTCAGGACTGGCGAATACGTACCCCACTCGGGAGCGTATCGATTCTCTGACTGCTCTCTGAGAGGCGTCAGCTGGTCACCTCTCGCAGGTGGCCCCTCATCGGCGGCCCCTCGCTTAGATGCTTGTCCGCGACGATACCACGTGGAATGCGACGGTACCATCGCTTATTCGACAATGACGGAACCGACCATCCCTGCAGCCTCATGAGGAACACAGAAGTACTCGTGTGTCCCGGTCGCTTCGAACGTGTGTACGTACGATTGGCCGGATTGAACGGCACCCTCACCTTCCTCCCAGCCCTCGCGGGCGGCCTCCTCGCTTTCGAACCCGCCGGAGGCCCAATACTCCGCATCCTCTGGAATTTCGCCCTCATATGCAACGACGTTGTGTGGTTCCCCTGCAGCGTGCTCCCACGCGACTGTATCGCCCTGCTGGATCGTCAGTTCCTCCGGCTCGAAGGCGACAGCCTGCATATTGACCACGTGGTCGGCGTCGTCCGGCACCCCATCCTGAATGTTGGGGCCGCCCTGAAGGTCCGTTTCCTCACTCCCGCCCCCCGACTCGCCGCCGCTACCCTCGCCGACAGGGGCTTCGTCGACAGCCCCAACGACGGCGAACTGCGCACGAATCGAAGCGTCGGCGTACGCCGTCGCTGCGCTCCCGACGCCCGACCCTGACTCAATCGCGCCGATATAGTCGTTCAGCGCGGACTCGTATCCTTCGTAGGCGCTCTCGTCGGCCTCTTCGAGCATCTCGTGGACTTCTGCCCCCTCGAAAGCAGCGAAGGTGTCTTGCATAATCGACGTCGCTGCCCCGCCGAACGACCCGCCGCCGGATTCCACGACCGCGTAGATCGCCGCGACCGCCTCGTCGTTGAACGCTCGGGACTGTTCTCCGACGTTTCCACCCTCCTGAGCAGCGCTCGACGCGTCATCGAGAGAGGCCTCGAAGGACTCATAACGGTCGTGGTCGGCCTCTTCGAGTGCCTCGTGGAACCCGCCAGCCCCCGCCTCGAAGTGCTGGAAGGCTGCCTGGACCAGCGACCCGGCGCGCTCGTTTTCTCCGAGAACGTCGAGAACGCCTGCGTCGAAGACCCGAGCGGCCATGTAGCCGCTCTCGACGGCGCTCACCTGCGCGGTCGATCCGGCGGCCGTCTCGAAGGACAGCAGCGTTTCGCGGATGCCGCTCGCGTGTTCGTCGACGGCCGCGTCGTTGCCCTCCTCAAGTGCCGTGATCAACCCGTTGAGGTGTTCTTCTTCGAAGGTCTCGTACAGCGATTCGTCGGTCTCTTCGAGCGTCTCGTGGAAGTCGGCCTCGTTGGCCTCGAAGGTCTCGAATAGCCCACGGACTGTCTCAGCAGCGACAGCCTCTTCGCCGAGGCGATACCGTTCGTGAGCGTCCTCGATTCGGGCTTTGAAGTAGCCCGCCTCGAGCAACGCCGGCTCGGCGCCACTTCCCAGCGCCTCAATGCCCTCGACCAGCGAACCGTTGATTGTCTCGACCGCTGACGCGACGCCCTCAGCGTCGTCGTTCTCGATGGCCCCCGAGAGCGCGCTCAGCCCCTCGTCCTCGAACCGGGTGTACGCATCCTCGCTGGCCTCTTCAAGAGCCTCGTGAGCACGGGCGCCCTCGAAGTGAGCGAAGACGTTCTCGACGCGCTGTCGCGCCGCCTCGGCGTGCCCGCGCTCGTAGAGCCAGGCCGCGTCGTGGATCCGTGCCCGATAGATCGTCAATGCCGCCGCGTGAGCAAACTCCGTCGAGGGGCCGCCCATCGACGCGAGTGCCGCGGCGTCCCAACCCTGGCCCTGATAGGACGCGATTTGCCCCGCGCCCGCGAGTTCTTCGCTAGTAGCGACGGCATAAGCTCCAGTGGCCGACGCGTTCAACGCCGTGCTCGTTGCACTACGAAGCGACTCCATGTCACCGGATTGGGCGGCTGAGATCGCGTCTTCCATCGCACCTTCGAGCGACTCGTAGGCCTCACTGTCGGCGCTTTCGACCGCATCATGAGCGGGCGAGGTTTCCCACCATCCCAGCACCTCCTGGCCGACCGACGCCGCGCCCTCGGTGTCGCCGGCGGCAGCGAGCAGTTCGACGTTGTTGACCGCCGCACCGAACTGGAGGACCTCAAGCGCATTTGCGCCAGTCTCGCCGACGCGTGCGACGGTCGCTTCTCGGAGGTTTGCGTTCGCCGTCTCCCAGCCGCCGCGGGCGGCCTCGACATCGCCCGCGCTCAGCCCCTCATTCAACGTGGTCAGTCCATCCTCCTCGAAGCCCTCGTAGTTATCCTCACTCGTCTCCTCGAGGAACTCGTGGGCACCGTACTCGCCATTAGCGCCTTCGAAGCGGGCGAAGACGTCCTGTCCGACGCTCGCCCCCGCCTCGGCGTGGCCGGCGACGCCCAACGAGAACGCGTCATCAAGCCGCATCCGCATCGCGTTCCATTCCGCGGCGACTGCGGCGTGCGTCGGATCCGATTGGGCGGTCTCATCATCATCATCCGACGTGTCGTTGGTGTTGGTCGTGTCGTCCGTTGACTGTTCTTCATCAGCGTCGGGCGTCGACTCCTCACTGCCAAAGATTCCGCTACAACCCGCGAGGGCAACGCCGACTATTGCTGTGCTTGTTCCCTTTAGCCAGGTTCGTCGTGTCTGTTGCACATATTTTAGGCCAGCCTAAAAGTACCTAAAACCGTCGATTTTTGGTCGGCCTAAATTGTGGAAAGACCTTGTTTTTCACAGAGAGGCCGTCGTTGATCGGTCAGTAAACAAATCTTCGTCATATATGGATCAGTCTCCGTCTCCACTAGTCGTGGCGCCTGTCGGGTCGAACTCGCCGCGCTGGATACCCTCTCTGACTGGCTCGTGTTCGGCCTCGTTCGGAGGTGGTGCCGTCACGAGTAATACTTCGAGCCGCTCGTCCTCGTCAGCTCGAATCCCTCGGGCGGTCCCCGCCTCGATGACCACGATATCACCTGACGAAACTCGATGTGTCTTCTCGTCTTCACGAACGATGCCGGTCCCCGCTCGAACGCTGATGACGACGTCACTCGCCGGCGCATGAACCGGGATGAACTGCCCGGGCTCGAAATAGCCACAGACGACCTTCGAGCGATCCGTCCGAAACACCTCCTGTGCGGAGAAACGCTCGTCTTCGTACGTTCGCTCCGCGTCGAAATCAATGGCGGGCATCGATAGTTACCCCGTTCGGCAGAGATCGCACCCGATCGACCAGACGCCGATGAGGACGATCACTACAGGAACGTGGGCGATGGCGAGCAACGGAAGCGTCAGCCAGCCCAGGTTTAGTGCAGTCCCGACCGTTCGGACACCTGTCCCCAACAGCGGAAGTGCGAGGAGTGCCCCGAGAGTAATTCCAAAGCGGACCGGGAGTGATTGGTCGTCGATCGTGTGCCGAAGATGGCCGATATGTTCGCGTATCATTGCACTCATATGCTGGCAAGCTTTTGCGTTGCTCGAACTCCTGATTTACTGTTCGTCTGACTGCGAACGATTTTAGGCTCACCTAAATCCATACAGACGCTACTGGCGGTGGCTATTGAATCAGCATTTTCCCGAATATGTTCCCTTAGGGGCGGGGGGATCCTCCCGCTCTCTGAATGAGGCTGGGCAAGCTTCAGACACTTCGAACAACGCTCTGGACCATTAATTTGCTACCAATAGGACGACACAGACCAGACCCGGGACCACTTCCGTCAAGACAGCGCAATCGAGATGTGATGCAGGACTCGCTGGATCCGCTCTCGGATCGCGCCTGCCGGATGACCCACGCCTACAAGACAGGAATCAAACTCAGGGAAACACTACGAGATGGAGTGTGTCTCCGGGCGGCTGTGAGTGAGGTCACCATCTATATGGAGCATCTTGAGGACGGCTATCCGAGCTGGCACCCAGCACCCGATTCGTTTCGGGCGATGCTCCGGTTGTTCATCTATCAGGAGATTACAGGCGATAGTTACCGGACCCTCGAAACGTACCAGGAACTCGCTGAACCGTTTGGGCTGGACCACGTCCCCGACGAATCCGTCCTCTCGCGTACCTGGCGCAAGCGCTTCGACGATGGTGTCCGTGAGTATGTGACTGTCGCCGCTCACTACGTGGTCAAAGAGATCCACGACTACGGTCCCGCAGTCCCCGCAGTGCGCCCGAAAGACGAGGTCACAGATTCGAAGCCTGAGTCGACCGACGACGATGAGCAGAACGAGTCTGGGGGCGCTGAGTTTTCCGACGAGCAGATCCACCGAACGACACGCCTCGCACGAAATCACGGCTTCGACGGATTCGATTCTGGCCGAGCGCAGAACGCCTCCTACGAAGATACGCAGTTCTTCGAGCTACAGACGTTCATGGGGATGGTCGGCTGTGGTACCGCGCAGGGTGCTGCACGGTTTCAGTTCAGACAGGGCAAGGAGTACGGTCCGCATGGGGACACGCATCTGCGGGCAGTCAAGCAATTCGAGCCAGAAGCGCTGATCGAGGGCTTCGATAAGGCGAGTGACCGGTTGCTCTCGGCTATCGCCTCGGAGGCATCGTTTCGGCGTCCGGTCACTGCAGCAATCGACATCACGACGATCCCGTACTACGGCGACCTAGAGGGAATGTCGATGGTCAGTGGGATGAAGGGGGAAGAAGAGCGGGCGTTCAAATTTGCGACACTCTCAATCGTCGGCGAGAACATTCCGCTGGTGCTCGCTGTGGAGCCGGTTCGGGAGAGCTCACCGTGGGATAGGAATCCGCCGAATCAGGTTCACCGTGTTGTCCGGCGACTCGTGACACGAGCGAAACAACACGTCCCGATAGAAACAGTACTCTGTGATCGTGAGTTCGATTCTAAGTACGTCTACCAGACACTCTCAAATCTCGGGGTGAACTACCTCGTTCCCACACGAATCAACAGCACTGAGCGGGAGATCATCGAGACGATGGATGCCGATGGACAAGATGTGGCAGTTGAATCGGCGTCCGTTCACGTCGAATCGGGCAGTCACTCGATGCAGTTTCTGTACGTGCCGTCGACGAGTGGTGAGGGAACGACTGTCTTCGCCACGAATCTCCGAGTCGGCCCAGAGGAAGCCGAGTCGTTCTGTCGGCGGTATAGTCGACGCTGGCAGATCGAGAACGAGTACAAATCGCTCAAGAACGATTTCCTCGCCAAGACTTCCTCGAAAGATTACCGTGTTCGCCTATTCTACTTCGTGTTCGCGGTCCTTTTGTACAATATCTGGCGGCTGACCGACTTCCTGCTGAAAGCGGATATCGACGGCGAGATGGACTACGCACCAGTGTTGACTGCGGGTGAGTGTGTTGAGCTCGTTGCCTCGTCGTTGATTCCGTACGACTAGCCCGCTGAGATCTCGCTGGGTCCGCCGCTCAAGAGTGACAACTGTATTCAGCAGCGCCAAAATCCGCGCAATTTCGTACGCTCGTCCGGTAGTTCGAGAGTAAGTATTCAAAATCGATCCCCGCCCGCTGAGAATTACCACGACTTGATGGCAATTTGATCCAAAACTAGCCTATCCTCCGAAACTGTGAACTTCCATATAGTTTCGAATCGATATAGCGAGATATGGTTTATAGAATGATGATTCAGTAGTATTCCAGGATTTCAGGAGCCGAGAATAGCGTTTTCGGATAAATTCGATTCCGATCAATCCACTCGTTTGTACAGCACTACACACGAGTAGACTTTTCCACCCCCGCGCCCTCGGGTCAGCACAGATGGTGGATCTGCCAGAGAGCTACGCTTCCTCCGGGGGTCAGACGCCGAAGACCGACGTCCACGACCTCGTGGAGGACTATCTGACCGCGCGAAGCGACGAACACGGCTCGGGGACCTACGCCGCGAGTGCCCGATCAGAGCTCACACGATGGGCCGACTGGATGGCCGAGCGGGACTACGACCTCGACACGCTCGAGGAGAACGGCCCTGACGTGCTCCGCCAGTACGCCACGCGGCTCCGTCAGCGGACGCAGGGCGGCGGCATCGCCGCCTCGACTGCGCAGACCTACTTCGCGTATGTCTCTGCCTGCCTCTCGTTCGCCGTCCGCGAGGGGCGACTCGGTCGGAACCCTGCCCAGACCGAGACGGCTCGCGAACTCCTCCCCGAGGACTCTCGAGATCGGGGCGACCAGCAGCACTGGTCCCCCGAGCAGCGAGCCCGGCTGATGGACCACGTCGAGCAGCGGGCTGAGTCGGCTATCGACGAGGATCCGTTCGGCGCGTACACGGAAGCCCGTGACCGGGCGCTCGTTGCGATGCTCTACTACGCCGCCGTCCGGGGCGCGGAGGTCCTCCGACACCGCCAGGACGAGCGTGACGGCCGACAGGGACTCCGCTGGAATCGCGTCGACCTCAAGGCCGGCACAATGCGGATCCTCGGCAAGGACCAGTCCTGGGAGACGGCGCCGATCCCCTCGCCGGCGCTTCGACCCCTCCGTGTATTGAAGAAGGTCCAGCAGCCCGCGAGCGACGACTGGCCCGTGTTCGCGACCTCGCACGCCCCCTCGAAGTGGGCCGCCGCTCGCGAGCAACTGGACGCCGACGTAGATGGGCTCGTCAAGGACCTCGGCGGGATCGACGCGGTCCAGCGGGAGCACGACGTCACCCCACCGGCGCTCACGACCGACGGCGCTCGGACGGTTCTGAAGCGGCTGACCGAGGCCGCGGAGATCGACGTCGACGAGGGCTACCTCCAGCCGCACGGCGCCCGCCGAGGAATGATCGGCGAGGTCTACAAGCGCGATCGGGGCGAAGCCCAAGACCTCGGGCGGCACAAGAGCATGGAGACGACGCGAGAGGCCTACTCTCACCTTGATGCCGAGGAGCAGCGAGAGCGGTTGGATGAACTCGTGGAGGAATTCTAACAGTGATTCGTAGAAGTCTTCGGACCCACTAACGTAACAGTTTCTCGACCGCTTGAAATTGCACTGACCGATTCAGAGAATCAGTGCAGCATAGCGCCCTCGTCTCTTGGCTTCACTTCCCGTTGATTCGATAGCTCAGTGTAACTGCGGGTATGCGTGGCAACTCATCCCTCAGCCGCGTGCGACCGACCGCGTTCACCCTCACCGGTTGTATCCGAGTTGGATGCCGACCCGCGGTCAGTCCACGTGCGCCCCACGATGTCGCCATCGGTCAGCGTCTCGCTACCATACCGTAGTAGCAGGATGCCGCCAAAACCACTCATAACGACCGCGACTACCCCGAAGTACGGGATCGGGAGGGAATTGAGGGCTTCCTGACCACCGACTACCTGGAGTGGGAGGTTCAGGAGCGTGTTGACACTGCCGTGAAACAGGATCGCACCGAGAATCCACCCATCGGTGGTATTGTAGTACCACGTGAGAGCGACCGAGAGCGCCAGAACGCTCACCGCGTACACTGCTGGGGGCATGGTGTAGAGACCGTAGATGAACAACGGTGCGTGCCACACCGTCCAGAGGCCGCCTACGAGCAACCCCGAAACGAGGGCGCTGTACTGCTCTTGGAGGTGTGGGAGTGCAAATCCCCGCCAGCCAAACTCTTCGTTCCCCCCTGTCCAGAGTGTCGTCAGCACGAAGCTCGCCACGAGTTGTGGAACCAGTTGGCCGAGGGGCACTCGATTGGGAACGCCCACGAAAGCGAAGACGACCGCGGCGACACCGACGGTGATAACCGCAGGGACTCCGATCGCGAAGGCCATCGACCGGATCACGCTGTGTGTTCTGAAGCCATCCGAAAGCCACGATCGCACGGAGTCTCCACGGAGGCGAAGAACGACGACACCTGCAATTCCAGGCCCCCAAGCCCCGACGCCGGCGCCGAGGAGCCACGCTGGCGACCACGCCGGTGTTGCCGAGAAGACGCCGACCCAAATACCCCAGGAGAGTACCAACGCTAACGGGGCGAACAGGGCGACCGGGTAATCGTTCGCGAGTCGTGCCAGAGTCGGTCTGAGTCCGTTCATCGCGGTAGTTGCTTGGGGGGGCATGAGTAAGTCCGGACGTGCCTGGCTTCACTCGCTGAACCCAACCGCTGACCGCTACATTCGGGGCTGGTTGTGGCATCATACCACCAATCGGCGGCGTTCCTCACGGCGATGAGAGCTAGGACGACAGTGAGTAGTGTGCGGACGAGACCGTCACGGCCCGTCGCGGCCACCGACTTTTTCGGGTTCACTGTCCAGAAACGAGAGCTACCGTTATGAACGATACCAACCGGGATTCCACCGTTTCAGAATAACGGTCACAGCCGTTGCAAAGGCAATACTCACGAGGAAAGCGATAGCTGTGTTCGTCCACTGTTGTATTCCGGTCATACTAGTCCGATACCAAGCGAACACGGCGACAGTAATTCCGATAATTACGACACTCGTAGTCTCGTCTCTGGCTAATCCGGTCATCGTTCCTGCCCCTTGTCTGAAAACACGCGGCTATACAGTGTCCACCCGATTGCCGAAACCGCGACGAGAAGGCCGATAACCGTGGGGACTGTGGTTTCAGAGCCGCTGAAAGACCACCCGAAAAACAGGTAGCCGACAATGGCAACCAGTGCAACAGTAGCGCCGACGGCTCTAACCGCCGCTGACTCCGAGCGACCTGCGCCGGGCATACGTGTGGCTAACACCCCGATGAAGTGTTAACTCCGGGGGCGAATTGTGACGTCTGAAACTGTCCCCCTCGCTTTTTACGGAGAGTCGAGGAGAGACCCCCGCCTTCAGGGCTGTCTCTTACCCACAAGCTGCGCCGCCAAGAGGGGATGTACTCGTCGGTGGAGAGGGACGAAAAAATCGAAATTCGGTGGTATCATCCGGAGCAAGAAGCGATCCCAGTTGCGAGAGCAGCCCGATTCGAGCATCCCCCGTGATCGGTATCCGCTCTCGTCTCGCCTCTTGACCTGCCACATCTCGTCTCAGATCGTCGTCGAGAGCGTCACAAACGCCATACTGGAACGCCGGGAATTTATGGGTAAAAGACAGGCCTTCAGCGCGGGGAGGTTGTCAACCTCAGTCTCGACGGGGCATCCACAGCCCGTAGAGAATCAGCCCTAAGCCGGCGAATTCGGGGACTTGAAGAATGATGTTGAGCACTGGAGTGGGAAGTTCCAGCAAATAAATCAGTATCAGGGCCAGCGGAGCTTGCACGAACAACACTAACATGAACCCGGCCGCAATGTACAACATCGGACGGCTCCGATTCTGCCGGTACGCTGTGTACGCGAGGTAACTGATTGCCAATCCAAGGATCATCGGGATTACCTCGCTCACTTGACGAACGGTTCGTAGCGTTTCGAGATCGATTTGGAGTAGCACGTCGAGCATATCAGGTACCCTCTACGAACTGCGTGAAGCGGTCTGCCATCCGGCTCCGGCGTGAGACCGTAATCTCGAAGCCGTCCTCGGTAAGTTCGAGTTCGATACCGTCGAGCTCCGTCCGATAGAGCTTGTAATTCTTCCCATCAGTGACAGGCTGAATATCTTCGGTGACCAGGTCGTATTCGCGGAGCCGCTCGAGTCGCCGGTAGACTGTCGGCTCCGAGACCCCTGCGGAGTCGCTGAGCTCTGCCGCAGAGCGAGGCTCCTTTCTTGTCTCGACGAGGATCGTGCGCGCACACTCGTCCCCGAGCAGATCTGCGAGCGCTTCGGGATCTCGCACGTCGGACACGGCAGTTGGGCCATCTCCTGTCGTGTCAATATGAGTTGTGCCGTGCCAAGCGTTCTGTCTGGCTTCGGTCAATGAAGCCACGAGAAACCGTCATTCATACCGGAACCGAACCTGTGTCTGGTATGGCGCGCGAGCCGTTACTGACTACCGAAACGAAAACGACGCTCGTGTTCATGTTTCTCGGGCTCACTACATGGTATCTGGTGCGGATTTTCGCCGCGAGTGACGTGCTGGAGCTTGGTGCGCTGATAGGTGTCGGCGTGGTCCTTCCTTTGGCCATCAACGAGGCACGGCGTCGGTCTGGGACGGACTGAACATCCCAACACTCAGTCTCCGCTGGCGAGGTGAGGAGTGGGGTGACCGACTCGTGCCCTCTATCTCGCACGCTGATTTTGTCAGATGCAGTATCGTACTGGAACAGGGGTTGCCCAGTAACACGGGTTCGTCAGAGGTGGTGTCAACGTCTGTAGTTGGTACTAAGTGCTAACCTGCTCACGACGAATCGTCGCCAAATCAGCTGCGAACTGAGCCGCCGGGGGATCGGTAGTGGTGACCACCAACACCCCGTGTGCAGGATGAACTGGTGCCGAGTCTCCCTCCTCGAACCCTGCGTCCTCGGCCGGCGGGAGATTGACCTGATACCCATTGCCGGCGACCTGGAGACTCGCCCGGGCGGCACGGTAGATGCTCCTGGTATCGCGAGTCGCGCTCGCAACCAGCTCGGCGCGGTCGGCGACGGCCACCCGGTCGACGTCGACCACGAGCAGCGTGTCGTCGAACGCGTAGACGAGGACCTCCGCTCGCCGCGTCGGCTCGCCGTCAGCGTTCTCCTCGACGAAGCTGGCGGCCCGCGCTGGTTTCGTCACCTGGAGCGCCAGCCCCTCGCCACTCCGTTTGATGGAGTTCGGCATCGTTGGTTAGCACTTAGTGCTAACTCCGATTACTCTACTGGGCCGGGCAACAGCGGTTGCGGGTCAGGATCGACGACGCTGGCGAACGCGACGTTCTGGTGGACCTCCTTGATTTCGACGATCGGTGCGTCGCCCGTACCGTGACCGGATACACAGCAAAAAGCGGTTAGAACCCACCGAGCGGGAAGGAAAAAACGAGCCAGGTCACGCCGGATTTCAGGGGAGCGTAGCCGGATTGTGCAAAAAGCGGCTACAAGCTCTATGACGTTCCACGAAAAGGGGCATAGAACTGCTACGCTCCGGAAACGGGTATTTGCTGGTCCCCGATTTTCGTAGCTAGCCAGCCGCCGACTGCTCCACCGATCACTCCGGCCAACGCTCCGATGCCAACGACTATCACACTGAACAGGACGACCAGTATTACGATTGGAAGGACGGACCACCCAGCGGCTACATTTCCTACCGCCTGTGGGAGGATCCATGCGAGTCCCGGTAACGTCCCGATGAGTCCAGCGCGGAGTCCCACGGGTTTGGCGTCGACTGAGTCCCGTTTGGCGAGATATCCGGCGAGGAGTCCGCCAACAGTCACCATATTGAGTGAGAAGTCGTTTCCCATTCCGGAGTACCAGTAGAGACTGATCGTAAGCGGGATCGAAACGACTCCGCCGATGAGAGCGTACCGCCACGTCTTGTTTACGACGCCGTGGGGGATATTCATGGATCGGAGGCGACTGTGCCATCCATCGGCTGGGCTGTCTCGGAACCGTCGAATCCGTCTTGGTCGTCGTCGCCTCGTACCTGTAGATACCCTGACGCCATGATCCCGTAGAGCAAGACGAACAGGACGCTACTGATCGTGTTGGACACGAGGTCGGCGACGAGTGGTGTGCCAGCCAGATCAAGTACTGTCCCGACGGTTCCGATCACGAGGCCGATGACTCCGGAGAGGATCACGATGACCGCGAGTTTCAATCGGTTACCGCGTGAGAGATCCCAGCTCCGTTTGAGTGCGTCGATGACTCCCCTGTCCTCGACGCTGACTGCGAAGATGAAAAACAGGAAGCAGACGGCGAGGAACAGTCCGGGAAATATGAACAGCATCAGCCCGATTGTGACTGAAAGCCCGACGATGATTCCCCCGGCGATCATGGAGAGCGTTGCGCGTCCAATTCGCTGCGTGAACAGCTCCGCGGGGAACGTGGAGAGCTCTGATACTGGGCGGGTGAGTGCTCTGGACAGCACCACGAAGTAGGCCGAACTGAGAATGAATCCTCCGACAAAGAGGGCGGCGCCGACACTCCCTGACACCGGAAGCGTCGGTCCAATAGTCTCTCCGAGTTGGCCCGCGGCTTCCGGAGGAACGAACCCGATGACCGCCGTATTGATGGATATCTGGACAAGGAACTGGATGACCAGGAGTCCAACGAACAGGATCCCACCGGTTCGGGTGAGCACCCGTCTGATACCGTCGCTGAACATTCGACCGAGTTGGAGGGCCATACCGCATCCGTCTCCCCCAACCCGGGTAAAGATGTCCGAGGCTCAAACCGGAGTTTCAGTGTGTCAACAAGTTTCAAACGGTGATTGACGGGATGCCGTCTCTCAACGCTCGAATAGTCAACTAGCCGTTCGGTAGGCGCTTGATGAAGTGGGATATCGATCATGTCTAGGAGTAACCCCGGGGGTTTGCGTCAACGTGAGCTGCTTCGGGCGGGCCTATTTGCCTGACGCCGGATAGCCGCCTTGTATAACAAGCCCGTCTATTCGTCTCGTTCCGGTCAACCCCACGATGCCGAGCAGTAGGGGCGTGCGGAGCCGCTCATGTCCACGTAGGACGCTCACGAGGCGTATCGGCGAACCTACGTCCGTCTCAGACCCCGATCCGGCCGATTTTTAAATCAAATCCACCGAGTACCAACCTC
>Ga0207797_1001713_pt1 | contig 15734 bp, 12 predicted proteins | sample PRCRCaboRojoPR_6_FD_187275 | JGI IMG/M metagenome (GOLD analysis project Ga0207797, IMG submission 187275) | Marine sediment microbial community from Cabo Rojo, Puerto Rico - PR CR 10% Liquid 1 (SPAdes) | ecosystem: Environmental > Aquatic > Marine > Coastal > Sediment | place: Cabo Rojo, Puerto...
CCCACCCCCAATCTCTCTTTCCCCCATGGAGGGGGAAATGAGGAGCTGGGTGATCCCAGGTTTTCATGGTTACTTGTTAGTCTGTTTACGCCACCTACCGCTCGGGCATGGGAGCCCGAGCTGCTTGATTCTTCGAACGACTTACCTAATTTTCCTTGGTAATACGTTCCGTAGTTAGTTAAACCAAATGGTTTTAAGCCAAGACCTAACGCCTCGGCACAGGGACCGAGGCTGCTGAGTTGGCTGACACTGTTTTGGTCTAAAACAGCTGGAGGAGTCCCGGTGCTCCGTTGATCTGGATGTAGACCAATCTCCTCGGCACGGGAACCGATGCTGCTAAGTTTGTTGAAATGGGAATCGGGTTTGTCTCCACTAAAAGAAGTTTGGAATAGGTTAAAAGTGAGCTTTGAAAATTCTAAAGAAAGATTGGAGCTACTTGCAGATAATAAATGGTTTTTTTGTCCTAAAAAAACCGAAGACAAACCGATCCGCCTCCTTAGAAAATTTCAAGTTTGCCTCCGGCAACCCGGCCACCCTCGTGGGGTCCGAAGCTTTGCGAGCCACCTTTGCAGGTGGGGTGCTATTTTCGGAGTTGTGAAAACTACATATACTACCATATAGGATATTAAAAAATATGTCAAGGGTAAGTTGGAAAAGTTATTAAAATACTTAAAATACCTGAAATTTGTGTCAGAGCAACTTATATCAACTAGTTTAAATTGTTAGACAGTTTTTAACATAGATACTAGTTGGTTAATTCAGGCTACCCAGGGTCCGTTTTCGGTGTATGGGATTATGCAGACAGTTCCTCTGGCTTACGGATTATCCTTTTTGCTGTCTCCTCGCCTTTTCGATCTGCTGACCCCCAGCCTCTCAGTAGTTTAATTTAAATCTGGGTTGTTTTGGGATGAACCCCTTGCCTCAGCTTATCATCTACTTCGTTTTCCCCGTTGATAAAGTAGAAAGCGGTACGAAACAGTCCACTAATCTTATAAGAATTTGACTTTGAGGCATGAATCGGAAAGACTGTTGGGTTTTAATAGTTCGAGTTGGAAAACCCGAATGGTAATTATGTGACATTTGGAATCATGTTGAATTATGTTATGAACTTTAAAGAAAGTAGAGAAGTTGCGGGCTAATCGAAAAAACGTGGAAGGCTTGGAAGGTTAAATAAAATGTTGGCTAGTAAATACTACTCTATCTCTGTACGTATCCGAAAGATGTTTTCGGGTGGGGGCTTATTCTTCCTCGTATGTTGGGATATTAAAAGTAAAGGTAGAACCTTCTCCTTCCTTGCTGTTTACGAAAATCTCCCCTCCGTGGGCCTGGACGATCTTTTTTGTTATCGTTAGACCGAGCCCCGTGCCTCCCGTTGAGCGTGACCTAGACTTGTCCACGCGGTAAAACCTTTTAAATACGTATGGCAAGTCCTTCTTGGGAATGCCTTCCCCGTTGTCGGAGACGGCTACTACCTGGTGCTTGCCCCTGTTTTTTATCGTGACACTAATTTCTCCTCCTGCAGGAGTGTGAAAAATGGCATTTTTCAGCAAGTTTCTCATTATCTGGGTCAACCTGCCGGGATCGCCACAGACCTTTGCCTGTTGAGTAGGGAAATCAGCAGTTAGAGAAATATCCTTGTCCTCCGCTTTTGGCTGAAAAGAATCGATCAGGTGATCAACAATATCCTCCAGAGATACAGGCTGCAGGTCGAGCTGGAGCCTTCCTGCTTCCGCCTGTGCCAGGTCCTGGAGGTCGTCGATGAGTTCGTGAAGTATAACTGACTCCTCATGTAAAGACTCAAGAATTTCCTGATCCGGCTCCATAACGCCGTTTTTCAGGCTTTCCAGATAGCCTCGTAAATTTGTTGTCGGGTTACGCAGCTCGTGGGCGACGTCCGAGACCATTTTCTGGCGTAATTTTTCCTTCTCCCGTAGCTCCTCGACCATCGTGTTGAAGGCCTCTGCGAGCTCTCCTACCTCGTCTTCCGGGCCGACCTCGACCTTCTGATCCATACTGCTTTTGGGTAGCTGTCTTACGGCTTGCGTGAGTCTTCGTAAAGGGCCAACTATCGTCCTGGAGAAAAAAAGGACCATCAACAGTCCCGTGATTCCGGCAACTATTCCTGAGAGTATGACGGAGCGATTGACCGACCACAAAAAGGTCTGGGCGATAGTGGATCTACCCTTTCGCATCAGATATAGTTTGCCTATCGGCTCACCGTTGGCAGTCACTGTACTCACCAGCCACGAATCTTTGCTATTTCTCACGTCCTCAAATAAGTCACCGTTGTGTTTACCAAGCACCGCTCCCTGGAGACCCGTGAGGACTATTCCGTTGGGAGTATCATCGCCCATTTCATCGATGAGTGATTGTACGCCCCGCCAGCTACCTCCGTTGTTGACGTAGTAGTTGGAAAGAAGGGCGAGCTGTCTGTTGTACACTCGGAGTTGATCCCGGGTCAGGAATTCGTCGAATTGTGTCCTGGTGGTAAAGGTAGCTACGTATGCCACGGTACCTATAGCCAGAGCGACCAGCAAAGAAAAGGCCAGGACCAACTTGAGGTTTAAGCTGATCTTGAGCTTGAGTAAGTTATTTTGTCTTATCTTCTCTAAGTTCAAATTTATAACCTGCCCCGTAGACCGTATGGATAAATTTCGGCTCCGCCGGATCCGGCTCGATTTTTCGCCTCAGGTTCGTTATGTGGACGTCGATCGTCCGATCGGTGCCGGCGAAATTTTCGTCCTGGATCACCCGTAGCAGTTGCGCCCGGTCGAAGATTCTTCCAGGTTGACCGGCAATGACTTTCAGAATTTCGTACTCCGTATTAGTAAGGTCGATAATATGGTTGTCCAGTAGGACTTCGCGCCGTTTGAAACTGACCGTTAGGGGGCCGTGGGTAATCTCTTCCGGTTCTTTCCAATCTTCGATTCTCCTCAGGACCGCTTTGACACGGGCCATTAGCTCCTCCGGGCTAAAGGGTTTGGTCACGTAGTCGTCCGCTCCCAGATTCAACCCCTTTACCCTGTCGTCCTTTTCGGTTCTGGCTGTGAGCATTATTATAGGTACGTCGGATTCCCTCCTAATCCTTCTACACAGGTCTAAACCGCTTACTTCCGGAAGCATTAGATCTAATATGATCAGGTCTATCTCCCGTCGGCGGAAAAGTTGAAAGGCTCGATCGCCGTCGAAAGCTTCGATCGGTGTGTAACCGAGTTTTTTGAGGTGAAGTGTCAGGAGCTTTACCAGTTTCTCGTCATCGTCTACCACCAGTATATTTTTTGCCATGGCAGTTAATTGCTCCAAGTTTCCTTCTCTATATAAGTTTAATACAATTTGCCCTCACTGTCACTATTTTCGATCAAACATATACTCCATGCCCACCTAGAAAGGGAACTGACCGTCCAGGCCGTTAATAGTTATGCAAAGGTTTGAGGGAGTGTTAGATCGTTGATCGGAAGAGCTAATATCAAAACGAACCCCTGACAGTGGGGAACCATCAGGGGTTCAACATCTTCAAGAAAACCATAAGGAGGCTAATGGTTTTAGCTTCTTGATCTCAAACTAATTATACTAGAGGAATATTAAGGAAATGTTAAACGAGAGGATACACGGGTAAATACAGTAACTACAAGTTTACCTCTATAAACCAATTGAAAATAGTTTGGTTATTCCTCTTCATGATGTAAAATAATTTGCTTTCGAGTTATATTGTTGCTGCCATATTTTATAACAGCTTCTGCTTTTACCTTTCCATCTGGTAGAGATACTCCGGAATCCGGTACACTCAACACCCTGTTTGATCCGGGCAGAACCCCGAACCTGTCGACATTGTAACTTGCAATTCTTTCTTCGTATGCATCGAAAATATTTAGTGTTCCCTCGGGTCTGAGCGGGACGTTTCCCCTATTTGCGAAGTCGACTCTGAACCTATATAGAGCCTTTGTCCCTTCTTCACTTTTTTGAGCTTCTAAGGACAATATTTCGCCTGCGGGTAAGGTGGAAGACGGTTCCAGTGCCCAGATCTTTACGGTAAAGCCGTACTTGGCCAGCTCGTTTAGGTTAATTTCATTGCCTGAGGAGTTGTTGCTGCCTGCGCCCGCGACTCTCCTTTCAGGCACCGCCAGCATTGCTCCCCAGAGAGCTCCCGTTATACCTCTGGGCATAGTTATTTCGTACCTGAACTTGCGTGACTCTCCTGGGCTTAACGGTGCTTTCTCGGGGGTTACTTTTATGTATGGAGCAAGAGACTTATCCGAACTATTTGCTTCCATCAGCAGGTTTTCACCGTTTTTAAGCTGTTTCCAGTCGCAGATTTTTATTACGAGGTTGGTTTCTTGTTCGTGGAAATTTGTGAAAGTGAGTGTCCCGGTAATAGTTTCTCCAGCCGGGATGGTTACCCAGACACCCAGGGTAGACACCCCAATGGTGCCCCACGTCTGAGAGAAGACAAGGGATACAAAAAGTAACGTGAAGATGATGATGCCCGCTTTTTTCTTACTCATTGCCCCTTTTAATCGGTTCAAGTCCAGAGTGATTTCGACTAAAAAACAGTGATTAATAAACTATAGTACTAGTTCAATATAAACGCAAAAACGACAAAAAGAATTTCGCCAAGTACCTTGTTTCGTTATTTCCTTTTACGCGGAGAATGATTCCACCTTTTCCACGACGAGTATTTGCCAGCCCGGCTTCTGGCTCAACTTAGCTCGCCTTCTGTACCTGTTCTCATCCATGGTGCCCTCGAATGGTTTCCATTTTTCTCCCAGCTTCAGCGGTGTTGCGGAGTAAGATACCTTCCCGTCTTCAGTTACGACAAGTATCCCGAGAGGTTGTTCCGAGTAGAAGGTAACGTCGTATTCTGGTTTCTTGCCGGTTAGATAGTATTTCAGCTTGAGCTCGGCCGAGTTGCTGGAATAAGAAATCTCTAGTTTTCCTTCCCGGAGCTGGATCGTGGAAGAGAACCTGGCGGAAATTCCTGCTTCTTTAGAAATAGCGGATGTAGCGTGATTCACCCAGGCTAAAATAAATAGAGTTAAAAGTATAACGATGTAATATGGGGTTTTTGCGACGGTTTCCTTTTTTGGAATCATTTCTCACCTCCTTCTGGAAAATCCATCTTTTGGCCCTAAATAGAGTTATCTCCGGAATCGCTGTGCGAGCGCTATTGCTTTCTCGGCGTCTACAAGTCCGTAACCGGTTTTTGGGTCGTATCCGGGCTCGAGCAGATCCTTTGCTGACTCCTGGAGGATTTCTGTGAGTTCAGATACGGATAGGTCGGGTTGGATCGAAAGAACAAGTGCTGCAGTGCCGGCGACGTGAGCTGCAGCGAAGGACGTGCCCGATCGAGACTCGACCTTGCCTTCAGGTGTTAGCGAGAGTACGTCCACTCCGGGTCCAACCAGGTCGACGCTCGAGCCATGGTTGGAGTAGTTCCAGGCGGAACCCTCCCTGTCAACGGCTCCTACGGTTAGTATTTCTTCCCACTGTCCGAAATACTGGACTTTTTCGCCCCCATTTCCCGGTATTCCTACTATCAAGACGCCACTTTCTATTGCCTGTTTGACAGACTCGTGGACAAAATCCGGTGGGGTGAGCGTCGAGTAAATTGAAAGGTTAATTATGTCGGCTCCGTTGTCGATTGCATAATTTATTGCGTCCACGAGCTTGGACCAGTCCGTCGTGTACAGCTGTCCCTGGTTATCCAAAACTCGCAGATCCATTAGCCTTACCCCGGGCGCGACTCCGGCAATTCCGGTGGTTTCGTCCGGCGTAGCTGCGATTATCCCGGCGACGAAAGTGCCGTGATAGTTGATGGAAGAACCGTTAACCGCGCAAGTGTCATCGTCCCAGAAGTCCCAGCCGTGTACGTCGTCGACGTATCCGTTTTCATCGTTATCCATTCCGTCGCCGGGAATCTCCTTCTCGTTTACCCACATGTTGTCTTTTATCGAGCTGAGCGAATATTCTATTCCCGAGTCTATTACGGCCACCACTACCTCTTCGCTCCCTTTTGTAGTATTCCAAGCTTTTGTAGCGTTGATGGAACGAATGCCCCATCTCGGATGGGAAGTTTTATGGTCGTAGGTTTCCTTTTGTTTATCTTCCGCGCTAGGAAACGTTGCCATGAATGACATAACCGTAACTAGCGAAAGTAGAAACGCTAAAACAATTTTCCCCGCGTTTACGTTAATATAGCGACTGACTGATAAGGAGCTTTTAGTCATACTCTTTTCCTTGTACCTTTTAGGTATAGCTTCAACCTTAAAGTTTATTTTGAACAGGCAAATTTTGCTTAAATAATTATAACTCAACCGGAGTCGAGATCATAGATAGTCGAGTGTCGTTGTCTTATAAAATTTCAGGTGAGCGGATGATTTTTTTGGGATAACCATGAAGTAGTAGAGCTTCAGGCCTCTTTAAGCTGTAAGGGTAAACGTAATTTTTCATGGTATTGTCGACCAAGAAACCGGTTAATAATTGGACTTGTAGTTAGTTCTAGTTGACAACAAGAGTTCTTATCCGTTAAAATTCTATCTACAGCGAATTTTGTCTTTGTTTTTGGTAATATAAATCTCATCGATAGAGAACGGTTGGATTTTTGTGGTTGTTTACAATCGTTAGTTAATAAGGAGGCGGTTTCCCGGTGCCAGTCCAAAACAACTTTGGCTTTCGGCTTGGTACGTTAGGGTTAGTGTTAATACTTTCTCTAATATTTACGCTACTCGTTGGCGTACTAGATGTTAGCGCCCAGGAGGATAATCCTACCCTAACTGGAGAACTGTCTACTGACCTCTTCTTATATTCCGGTTCTAGTGTTGCTGAATTTCCGGGTTTTAATTCAACCTTATCGCTAACTTACCTCTTTTCGGGACTTAGGCTTAAGAGTATCTCAAGATTTGCAAATACGAATTCTCATGATTACGTTTATAGAGGTCAGAATTTTAGCCTGGATACAAGGATTGGTATCCTAGATTTGAGTTCGGACGTAGTATTTTCGCCAAAGGATCAAAGGATAGATTACTGGCTGAGTAGTGCTTCTACGACTTTCGCAGGTTTCACTGTCACCGAAAATTTTCTGCTCGAGTTTCTGGATTTGCCCCCTGGAATTGGGCCGGGACCCGGTTACGGATCCGGTTCAGAAATCGTCTTAAATGGGAAAACTTCACAGGGGCTGGAAATTGAGTTCAGCAGTCGATTCGGTATGGAGGTAAGCGAACTGGAGAAAGAAGGAGTGGAGGACGGTAGCGGGTATGATATCATTACAAACGGTAATGAGGGGCCTTTTACATATTCTCCTTCAAGCCTGCAGTACGTCAGTTCTACTATTAAAGTTGCGGATCATAATCTAGGTTGTTGTGAATTCGACAGCGAAACCTGGTTCAGCAGGGAGAAGGGATTTGAGTATACGGAGTTTGAGTTTTTCATGAACGCTGAAAACATGCCGGTTTCCATAGGAGCTGACATTCAATATGCGCCCCGAAAGAAGTCCGTGTTAATCGATCCTCAACTCGATGTTAACGGCAGTTGTTTCGATCTATATTTAGACTTCTCTGAGAAGGACAAAGAGAATCACTACAATCTGGAACTGAAGGGATTTGGGCTCCAGGGTATAAAGATTAGTGATGCTGTAACTCTAGATACTATTACTTCATTGAAGGGTAACCTATACAGGAACGCCGGAACAAATGACATATCTCTGAGGGCTTCCGGCTATACAATAGACCCCCTTACCCCTGCCTATTACGTTGGCCCCCTAAACTTTGATCAAGTTGCCTCAATCGCGGCCAGAATGAATGGCCTGACCAACCTTGGCCTGGATGTTTACTTCAACATGTCAGATTCCGACCAGCTTTTTGATTTTCATAAATTCACCGGGGATGCTACTTTCGTAGTTGACAGACAGTTTACGTTTGGTACTGGGGTTGAGTTCATACCTGAGGGTAGAACGACATTTATGCTTGAGGCAGATTATTCTTTCTGAGTGCGTAAGGTCGCACATTATTCAGCATGGGAAAGGGGAAGATTGCCTTATATCAATTTACTTTAATGCAGTAATTTTACCGTTTAGACCTACGCACAGAAGATCCAGTTAGTTCTTACCCTTTTGTGAATAAATATCATCTCAAGCTTGCTTCCGGTTATGAATCACTGGTACTTAATTTATACTTTGCTTTTTTGATCTCTGATGATCTCATTCAGTAACTGAAACTTCAATATCTATTCGCTTCCCGTAACAGTTTTGTTGGTTATGTATGTTGGATAATAATTCTGTTTCCGGTCTAGGCTTGTAGGACAACACCTTTACAAACAAACAGCTATGTACTTCAAAAACACGAGATACAGCAGTCAATAGTGCAAAACTCAAACGGGCCCCAGGTATTTTTATGATTCCGAGCGAAAAATCGACTTTGAATAACAATCAGACATCTTTAAAGAAAACAGTTCCCGTTTGAAGTGCTGGAGGACCAAAAACCAAACCCCCAGGGTGTGCCTGGGGATTCTCCGCTATTTTCTGGTAAAACTACATCTTCACTACTTGCAGGCAGTGGCTTCCTTTTCTCGGTCGTATGTTGTATGAGTGAATACCTCTAATTTCTGGAGAATTTACTCAATGATTCTTCGCCTTACCCTCCTCAAAGGGTTATCCCAATTAAAAACAAAAACATACCTTGTCCAAGATACATTTACATTTTCAAACTTGGATAGCTTAACTATATCCTATTCCTTGCGTGGTATAATATCTCCTTCTTCCGTAATCGTTATTCCTAGTTTGAAGTTCAAGCTTTGACCTACATCTATCAGTAATACATATGGTCCTTCGAGTGAATCAAAATCAGTTAGCCAATCTGCTTTATCAAAAGAATATCTGTATACATCGTTATGATGGTCGTAAGGTAGTTCTTTGACGAGTAAAATGTTATTTGACGGGCCTGGCTCGGAAACAGTAATCGTAGTAAAAACTCCCCTGATACTGCGCTCATTGGTAGGATAGTATAGCCGAAGAAGCAGGGTGGAATTTTTGAGAAAACCTTTGTATTTTGGCCCAAGTAAGTGTAGTTTATAAACAGATGGTCGGTTCAAAGTTCGGACGTCTACGCTGGCAGGCGTGGCTAATCCTCCTGCCTTTCCTGCTACTGTAGGAGACGGAGCTTGCGGATTGTACGAGTTGGCCTTCTTCCAGGCGTAATCGATTTTTCCCATACCCCCGTTTTCCTGTATATGGTCCTGAGCTTGGCTTATATTCATACCTAGTCTTCGACTGACTATCTCTGCGTCACTTGCTACAGGTACCGAACCTCTGGGGTTCATTCTGATTATTATCAACTTTCCGGTTCCGTCGGGTTCCGTTTCCAACTTGACCTTTACTTTTACCTCTTTTTCTTCATCAGGATCGGCCTTCTGGTTGTTGTCCGCACCAGCCTTCTTTTTAGATTCTTTTTCATTCTCGGATTTCTTTGTATCTTCTTCTTCCACTTTCAGTTCTTCTTTTAGGCTACCCTCCGCGTTTTTTAGGTTTAAGGTGGCTTCTTGATCGGGGGTAGAAGTAGTGGTTCTAACGTTCGCCTTTTTGCTCCAGTCCAAATTGAGATTAACTCCGTCTTCTTTTGCGTCCTGTGATAGTTCTATATCACCCTCGCTTTCCACAGAAACTTTTTTATTATATAGTTTGTCCTTTGTTGCTTCTGCACTAGCGTTTCCGTCTTTTCCTTCCATTTCCAGCTTAATTGCCGGTTTGCTAAGAGATGCGTTTACTCTCAATTCCCCCCTGCTATTGATTAATCCACGATTCTCTAAGTACTTGGTCAAAGCCAAAACATTAGCGAAACCACGCCCACCTTTGTAACTTAGACTTAATGAGTTAAGGTCAGCATTTCTAATAAGATATATACCTTCTTTACTTGAAAGTTCTCCTTTGTTTACGAATTTTTCTGTCATGGTTTCAACAATTGAAGAGCCTTCTCGCCCGTTTAGCGTAACATCCAGGTTGCGGGCCCCGTTGTACCTATTAAGTTCAATTGTCCCGCCACTCTGTAATTCGACGTAATCTCTGTACTCTCGCCTTATCATTTCCGCTACGGCGTAACCGTTACTGCCGTTTGTGTTAAATTCTACCTCTGAATGACCTGCCAGCTGGTAAAAATCCAAATTCCCCTTACTCTTGACGGAAATATAGTCGCTATAGTTGCCCGTTGCCACCTGTGTGGTAGCTGTGGCGTTCTCTCCGCTGGCCATAATTATTAGTGGTCGGGAATCCGAAATTTGAAGTTCGGTTTTGGGAGTAGCTTCGAATTCGTAAACCCTTCTTGCTTTTCCTTCATGTACCGGTAGAAAAAATACTCCCACTATAAGACAAAATACTAGAATTTTTTTCATGCCTAACCTCCGATCTACTAAATTTCCTTCAGGCCTTGTATGCAGCCCTTTTCTATTCATTTTGATTTTCATTTACTGATTCATCCGTAAATAATTGAATATAGATCTCTTTACCCCCATCTAGCAAATAAAACATTTTTGTTGACTCCCAAGTAGGACCAGAGACAAACGAATCCGAGTTAACAGAAATCCAACCGTTTGAGTCCCAGGAGAAGGAATTTGTCGGTCCGATAGTCAACTCGTAACTATCGCCTTTCAAAGTGAACCCCGTCAATTCAAATTTTGCCCCCGTGTAGAAATTTGAATTTTCTTCTGATGTGGCTTTAATTAAGAGGTATTTACCGTTTTTACGTCCTTCGGGGTTCTCCTCCGCGGAAGCTGTCAGTTTTGATGGAAAATCTCTCTTCGAATTAAATATCTCGTTCCATTCTTCAGCGTTGACAAGCGTCGTAGAAAAGTCAATCTCTTCACGAAGCGAAGAATCCGCGACTCCTCCCTGGAATGCGTCGAAAATAAAATCCTCAACACTTGCTTCCTTATCTAGGGAAGTTCTTAAGATGTAAACAAATTCTTCAGGCTTTTCTTCCCCATAGAAGTTGAAGCCGAACATTAGAGGCATGGCCAAAGTTAGCATTATCACTGACATGTAAATGTAAAGCGATTTTGTTCTTTTCTCGATCAACATTATGGGATCAACTTCCTGTTGATTTAAATATCAACCTCGAACGAGTTGTTTATTTTTATCGATTCGAAGACCGCATCTAAGCTGATATTTCCCTGCCCGAACTCGAAAAAGCCGGATGTCGATGAATCTCCGCTCGAACCGCTGAAGACATACGCTCCATTGCCTTTTGCCCAGCCGATAGTTTCCACGTCAAAAGCATCCATGCCTGGTTGAGGGGTCGAGCCAAATACGAGGCTGATGAGTGTAGCGGAATTACCGCCACTTATTGAGAAAAAAGCAGAATTATCCCCCTCGATAAACGAATCGGATGTATATTCACCCGTATAGCCAAATTGCTCCAGCATGTAATTCCCCGAAGCCACGGCTATTGATTTTTCTATTCCACCAAACAATTCGTCGAATTCTAAAGTGCCGTTTTGTATGAGCACTCCGTACTTAGTGCCGCTGATAGTGATTCCCGTTCTGTTGTCTTCCCCTATTCCTGTCTTGGAGCCCATATATATGCTATCTGTCCCCACGAACCCCGGCCCCATATACATGGCAACTCGGTTTATCTGGGTGTGGTCTTCGTCGGCAACGATAGTTTGGTCCAATAGCGAGCGAGACCCGTCTGCACCGTCTACAGTTATAGAGTCAAGCGCCCATTCCGAATCCGTAATTACTGTTTGAGTTGAATCACCAAATCCTTCATAAAAAATCTCCTCGACCCCCGAAAAGTCCTCAAGTACTATTACGTCGACTGTTCCCCCTGACATCGGGACGTAGAAAAAGGTGACTAATGCCATGATAAGTATTATTGTAGATATATTTGCTCCGAGAGTAAGGAGCCTGTTTTCTTGGTTTATCTGCGCTCGGATCATTCTTGTCCACCGCCTAGTATTAAATTGTTTAATTTAAAATTTCTTATCTTCTGCATTTCTTTCATGTTGTCATTTAGCCTCAAGACATAGTAGCGACCTGGTTTAGGTCAGGTCGCTACTATGGTAGTAATTTTATGTTTCCACCTAGAGATTTGTAATTAGAGCGAGCGACGCCCGTCGCCCGCTCTAATTACTGACTTAGTTTATCGTTATCTGTCTTTGTGTACGGTGAAGTCGTCGATATTGATAGGAGCGACCCAGTCTATACCGATGAAGTTTTCAGCACCAATGTTAGGCACTACACCTAAGGAGTTGAATTCAAGATCTCCGGTTGTACCACCGATCTCTACCCTACCCCAACCATTAGCGTCGAAGTCTGCACCTGAACCCCGGAAGGATCCTACGTCTTCTTTTCCTAGCAGGAGTTCGTCGTCACCCATGTCCGAGTCTTCCGTTAACATACCGGCCCAACCTCCACCGTGAGCTCTGACAAAAAGTCTTTCGCCCTGGGTATTGTAGATTTCCTTAATCAGTCTCCAACCTGTGTGGTTGACGTTTGCTCCGCAGGGGTCGCATTCTGGATTCGGGTTGTAAGAAGCAACCGTGCTGACCTCAACGTCATAGCCGCCTGCAGTTGTAATAAGACCCTGACCCGGAGCGGTACCGCCTAGTTTCGGGAACCAACCGGACTCACCACCGTCGTGGTTGTAGTCCGAAATTAATTCGTCCAAGCCAGCGCCGATATACGGATTTCCCGTGGTGTGGCTCTCAGTGTTTAGTTCCGCTGTGGGCATTGGAGCTACTACAACTAATGGGTTTGCGAAAAGCTCTACTTTCGTGCGTGAACTAGCGTTCGTTCCGTAGTGAGATCCACCGTCAAGACGCTCGAAGTTGTATTCCAGACTACCAGGACCCGTGAGGTCGGCGTCTATCCGGCTCATTACCACGTCAAGTCCGGCTGAAGTGTATTGGTTGTAAGGTAGCCCATCTCCCCAATCCTCGCCGTAGAAGCGTCCGACTGCACTTGAAAGACCAAAGGCGTTTGCAGACATGCTAGTAAAGACGTCGGATTCCGATACCCATTGCTGATAGAATCCACCTGTTCCGAAGAAACTGTAGTCGACTCCACCTTCGACAGCGAAGGCCCCGAAGGCTGACAGTCCCAATATTAACGTACTTATGAAAAGTACCGAGTAAATCTTTTTCATTTTCAAAACCTCCTAATGGTTTTGGATTGTTGGTTGTAGTACCCTGCAGCTACGCCGCCATTAGAAGACTTCGGCAGCTAAGCGTTCTAGTCAATCAGTCGGGAGTCCTGGGTCCTGAGTCATTTGTTTTCGACCAGAGACTTGTGACTATCGACTTGCTGACTAGAATTTAGCTTTGCGCACCTGGATCGCTCCAGGTTTACCTTTTCGGTCCTTCAGTTAGGCCGTAAGCTTTGCGCCCCGAACTTTCGCTCGGTTTGCCCTTAGGCGTTCAGCGTATTGCCTCATGCAATATCGCCGTTTTTGCACCTATAAAGCTTTTTCCAAACTGTTGTGCTTGCCAAAGACCACCTCCAGGGTCTCAAGTTTATTCAGGAAGGAGCTTTTCCCTTCCGTTGTTTTGCTTTTGTTGAACCTCGAGCGCCCTTATCAGCTGATCCTCTTTCAAGTTTCCTCTCGCGAGCAGTATTTCACCTAACTTCCTACCCTTCTGGTTTGTCTTTTGCTTGGAAAGGGCTTCCCGAAGCTCCTTTGAATTTATTGCTTTCATATCTTTAAGAATTTCCCCGACCCTTTTATCCCCTTCGAAGTACTCCTCCAGGATAGCCAGCATCGTGGCGCTCTTGCTCCGTCTCTCCCGTTTTGCCAGCTCCTTCACCTTGTCGAGCAGGTACTGGTCCTCTTCCTGGTAATAAATTGATATCTGCATTGGTCACACCCCTCTACTCTCCGGGTCGGAACCCGTTAATAGCCGGGATAAGATCTGAAGTTTTGTGTAGAAACTGGAGGCGTTTGCGGGTATGCCTGCAGAAAATTCGAAAGAATTCAGCCCTAAATCAGTCCTGGTTGACTTGGTAGCAATCGAAGATATTCCGTAGTTTGGTCTTTCTACCCATTCTGTTGGCGCGGGATGGACTAGTTTCATCTTAGCTATCTCCTTCAGGACCACCTGTTTACGTGATTGTAGTTGAAGCCCAATAGTTCCTTCGGGTTATCCGGCCTCGTTAACAGAGACATATCTCTAATTGGATTAAGCGTTATTTTTTGGTTATGAATCGTCGCTGTATCGGATTTAGTAATTTTTACAACTTCCGAAGGTAGGTCAAGATTAACCCTAGCCGGGGAAGGTTGACTTCCTGCCGAAGCTGAGTTATAGTATTCAGCAGACAAGGGGCATCTAAACAATGATCTTGCTTCCCATTCTGTTGGCGCGGGATGGACGAATTTCATAATTTAGATGCCCCTCAAACTATTGGTAAAACACCTCTCGTTTGACTTGCCCTCACAGCTTTCCCTGTCTGGTTTACTGAATCCCAAAAATCTAAAGTTATTATTGTGAAGGAAATTCGGGTAAGCTTTTTCATCAGGAGTACCACAGGAACCAACACTAACGAAGTCCACTGTTGGCTCCGAACAAGAGAAAGAATTTCTCTCGTGCTCGCTGACACAATATACTTCCAAGTTTTGACCCGAAGACAAACGAATCTCCCCCTGTTTGTCTCCGGTAACCCAGCCATCCACAACGGACCTGTGGCTTTGCGTCTTCAGGTTACCCTGAGTTTGCTTTTTTACGGAGATCAAGAAACTAATTATAGTATATAACCAGTAGTGCTATTTGTCAAGAGTTAAGCTTATATATTTTAAAGTTTTAACTTATATAGAATAATAGTTAAAGCTATACAGTTATCGGGGTAACAGGTTTAATCGGATTGATTTGGTCCGGATTATCTGACTCTCAATTCCTACAGTGGTTTGGTGATAGGGTTGAGTAACATCCATGACTGATTTATCTGTGAAACGAGCACAGATTTTTACAAGATATGCGTTGACTCAATTAACGATTACAGGATATCCTAAGAAAAGACATACTACGACTCTTTAATTTAATAGTTTGAACAGTTTAATATCTGACAGTGGTAAAAAATGTTATTACATTGCTTTGCCGTGATTTCCAATCAAGTAACGAAATCACTTGAATCGCGCTATCCCCGCCCATAGGGCGGGGCATTACGCCCGATTCATGGCCTTGCCACCGCGATTTCTACTTTTGTTTACAAACTTTCGCATTCATCCCCGGCTAAAGGCCGGGGATTCTGCGTTAATTTGCTAAATTATCTGGAGTTTACCATTGATTATCCTAAAATAACTAGAAGTAAGTGTAGGGGGCGTGATATTAATGGGTGACGAAATATCGGGAATTGTCTCGTCTTCTTTCTGGCCTTTAATAAAATCAGGGATAATTTTGGTAGCCACTTATACTGTGGCAAAGCTTACCACCTACCTGCTCGGTCGATGGTCCCGGCGCCGGCTCGACCAACTTAAAGACAAGGAGAAGACGACCGCCGTTACCACCCGAATGGAGGTATTTCGCCGGGTGGCGGGAGTTTTTGTCTGGTTTATCGGGATAATCGTTCTCGTTGCCCAGTTTCCTGCGGTCAGAAGCATCGGTGTGGGGCTTTTTGCCTCTGCTGGGGCCGTGGGGCTGGTCCTCGGTCTTGCTGCCCAAAACACTCTATCGAACATGATAGCCGGAGTAGTGCTTTCTTTTTCTCAACCGCTACGGTTGGGCGACGCGGTTATAATGGAGGACGATTTTGGGTACGTTGA
>Ga0207797_1001714_pt1 | contig 15731 bp, 11 predicted proteins | sample PRCRCaboRojoPR_6_FD_187275 | JGI IMG/M metagenome (GOLD analysis project Ga0207797, IMG submission 187275) | Marine sediment microbial community from Cabo Rojo, Puerto Rico - PR CR 10% Liquid 1 (SPAdes) | ecosystem: Environmental > Aquatic > Marine > Coastal > Sediment | place: Cabo Rojo, Puerto...
ATAGGGGTCTGCCTCGCCGGTCGTCAGCCAGTTCGATACATAGCCGCCGAGAATGAGAAGGGCGGCTAGAAGGACCAGACCTCCCCAGATTCGGGCAATCCAGCGTATCCGGGTCGTCACTCCGTTGCGCGTCTCCTTACGCTTCACCACCATCGGTCCCCCTTGTTCTTAGCGCGGTGCTTCATAGACGCCGGATACGCCGGTCAGACCAGCCGGACCAGTGGCAACGCTGCATCCGAAGCAGGTGTCCGGCGAAGCGCGAACCCGGCAACGAGCCCGCCGTCAAGGACCGCTACGTTCGGCACCACCCTATAGGGCCATCTGACGCCCCCTATTATATCACATCCTGAGCGGACCACCTGCAATGAAAGTCACCCTCTTCTTGATGAACCCCGAGGTGGAGCCTTTCGGTTTGTAGTCTTGGTGTTCAGGGTCGCGGGTCGACGTTCCTATGGGTTAGTCCGCGAATGATACCAGGAATCCTCCGGCGGAGGATTGCGGTTTCGGAAGCCAACACATATAATGAAACTGTGCGTTCGCCGGCTCTACTGATTGCAGCATGCCGCGGTGGGGCTTCCACGTTGATCGACAGAGGAGACTGGTTTCGAACCCGATCTTGCCCGGATCTACATAAGGAAGGCACAGTATCAACCCGCTGCAACCCTCCGCTTCAAGTCGTTGGATGAAGAGCCCCAACTACGGCTGGCGTATCACTAGCGCTGCTGCACGTTACTCAGCGCGCTACTACCGGATCGTAATAGCTTTCTTCGTCGCCTTCTTCGTGCTGCTCGAGGCAATCCCGGCCCCTCCCCGTCTTCTACGGTGGACGGTGGGCTTGATGTCAGTCTACGCCGCGTATGTTCTCGCCCGTATGCTTCTTCCGATTCGCCTGTACCCACGCTACTATCGTCCTCGAGTACAGTTCCTCCGGGCCCAGGCCGGCATCCTCTCCCTGACAGTACTGTTAGCGCCATACGCGATTCTGGACGAGCCAAACTCCCTGTGGCTCCTGTATACGCTGGGAATCATGATTGTCAGCGAACATTGCTCAACCTCGGCTGTGCTTTTCACCTTGGGTGAGCTGTTCGTGATCATGGTCAGCCTAGGCGCCGTCGGGAGCGGTTTGCCATTTGGCGCCTATTTGTCGATGAGTGATCCCTTCCTGGGGGCATTGAAGCACTCAGTCGGCGTCATACTGCTCGGCTTTCTGACCCATTACTTGGTCCGAAATGTGTCCGCTCGCGATCTCACGATCAGGCGAATTCGGCACGTTCTCAATCGGTTGGGGCACAACACCGATGTACAGGAAGACCTTTCCGCAGCTCGCAAGCTACTGGTTCGAGTTCTCGAAGAACTTAGCGAGGCAAGCTGCTGCTCGATATGGTCGCTTAACCCCGCGGACAACACGCTCACGGTGAAGGCCTGCATCGCTAGCGGCGAAGATTCACACGATGAAACCGCCTATTGTTCGAGTTGTCCATCTTTCTTGAGCCTTGAGGACCTGGACGCTGACGATCTAATGGGCCGTGTACTCGACACGCACAAGCCTCATTTCACCACCAGACGGACGCTTCATCCACAACACCTCACCAATGAAGCGATCAAGTCTTCCGAGACTTCTCCAGGGAATAGCTACAGAACGGCCCATTTTGTCCCCCGGGGCCTCTTCGGTGAGACAGCACTGGAGTTCGGGATTCCAGTTCCAGAGTCTAGTTTCCACGATCCGGCGTCTGTTTCCATCCTTTACGTCGCCTTCGACAATGTGAAAGCCACCGAGGAGATTGGCCAGAAGTACTCGCAAATCTCCGACATCGTCCACTGTCTATCTCCCACAATCCTGGGTGCGAGCCTCGTGAACCAGGAGCAAGCACTCCGGGAACTGTCCAAGACGGTCGTCGAGACCCTTGATCCGCACATAGTCTTGGACAGGCTGAATACCATTGCCATTAACGAGTTCGGATTCGACCACGCGATTGCATACCTCATGGACAAGGAACAGGGCGTGATCCGCCCATCCCGGTCGCGCAACGTCCCCCAATCGTGGCTGCGCCAGGATGTACACGCACTGGACAGTGACGACATTCACGCGTGCGTGGCTCAACAGAGCGAGAGCGAGGTCATCGTCGGCCGGGACCCGCGGATTGATGAGCACATCTGGGCCCACTATGGCAATAGGGCCGACGTAAGGATATACGTCCCGTTGCGGATACCTGACCCTGAGACGGGCCAACGGCACGGAGTGGGCGTTCTGGAGGTCGGACGTCGCGGCCCAGATATTGACAAACATACTGCTGAACGTCAGGCAAGTCTCCTGGAACCGTTCGCCGATCTCGCGGCCCTGGCGGCTGCGAATGCCCAGCTCTACACGCGGGCCGAGTCCACCGCAAGAGCGCTTACTGAGCTTCATCGCACCGGTGATGCATTGCTCTCTGAGGATTGGGACCCTCAGCTCCGCCTCGACCATGCCTTGGACAGTGCTCTCAAGGTGTTGGATGCTAGCTTCATCCTGGTGTATCTGCGTACGGAGGGTACCGACAGGCTGGATCTGATGTCTCTCAAGGGGGCCGTAAGAGGAGCACCTAGCTTGCATACGCGGCTTGGACAGGGCACGATACTCGACTCTCTGGTGGCAAACCCCCAACCCTTGTACATTCGTGAAGCCCAGGAAGACCCGCGATTGGTCGGCTACGGAGGCGCAGACGGGCACGCGCGACGTACATTCACCCAGGTTCAAGGCGTAAGATCCTTCGCCGGTTTGCCGCTACTGCTGGGAGAGAACGTACGCGCTCTCATGTGCATCAACTACCGCGAACCTCGACGTTTCACGCAAACGGAACGAGATACCGCCGAGCTCTTTGCCCAGCAGATAGCCAGGATCTTGCACGAGGTGGAACAACGCGAGCGACAGCGAGAACGATACAGGAGGCGGATTCTTGACCAGGAACGATCGGCCTTTTCACACGAGCTCCATAGTTCCCTTTCACAAGACCTACACGCCATCGGATACAAGGCTGCCTACGTCCTGGACCATATCGAGGGGAGCCCCCGGGAGGTTGTCCACCAGGTTGAGGATATCCTGGAAATCGCCGGCCAAGGGAAGAGAGAGATTCAGTACTTACTTTCGGAGCTCTCCTCGTCGTTGAGCAACGTCACAGATTTCCGTCACGCGCTCAAAGCGATGGTAGCCCGAGTCAGGCGCTACTATCCCGATATCGTGGTCAAATACGAGTTGAATGCTGCAGATGACGAGCTTTGGGACGTCCTGACTCCGGACACGCACTTCAGGCTCTGTCGCATCGCTAAGGATGCATTCAACAACATCGTCACACATTCGCGGTGTGAGTCCATGACCGTCCTCTGCAATGTCGACGCTGAGATCATTTCCCTCACGATCACTGATGACGGAGTGGGATTCAGACCAGATGATGCCGCGCACCAATCGGACAGTTTCGGGCTTTCGCACATCCGTGAGAACGTTCGTGAGCTCGGTGGAGAGGCACGCATCAATTCTGCTCCCGGTGAGGGAACGGAGATAGCAGTGAGTGTCCCGCTAAAGGCTGCTTCTGGAGGGATGAACGATGGAAAGCGCAAATAGAGACCGGGCAATCCGACTCATGATCGTGGATGACCATCCCATGGTGCTGAGCGGCATGCAGCTTCAATTGGGGTCAGCAGAGGATATCGAGGTCGTCGCAACGACGCTGGATGGACAGGAAGCTGTTGAGCTGGCTGAGGAGACCAGACCCGACGTCGTGCTAATGGATCTCCAGCTCAAGAGAAGCAAGATCGACGGGGTTGAGGCGATACGACGTATCCTGAAGCATGACCCAACCGTCAAGGTGCTCGTCGTATCCCAGTTCACAGAGGAGAAGCACATCGTCCAGGCTCTGGGAGCAGGCGCCCTGGGATACGCCGACAAGGTGATCGATCCGCAGGAAACCGTGGAGGCAATTCGACTTGTGTCCCGGGGACAGCCTTTCTTACACCACCCCGTATACGTGAAACTCTGTCAGATCCTCTCGGAACTGCCTGAAGAAGCGGATATCCTGGAGCACGATCAAGTAACCAGTCGAGAGCAAGATGTCCTGGACTTGCTCGTCAAGGGCATGACCAACCAGGAAATCGCGGATGAGCTCACCATCGCTGTATCGACGGTCAAGAGTCACCTCCAGAGCATCTACCAGAAGCTCGGGGTCTCAGATCGTCGTGAGGCCCAGTTGGTAGAATTGAGAAGAAGAGCGGGCAACGAAGGATAGCCGGAGGCTATCCGCAGACCCCGACCCAGGCGGTCTGACGAGACGACGCCATCTGAATCGTAGCTCAGCCGCAGGACGTTCAGCAGAGAGGCATGCCAAGCTCTCTGTGTCCCTCTCGGAACCAGGCGACGTAGGAAGCAGGTCTCCTGAATCGGCAGACGCTCCGTACTAGTTCGCAGATCCTCCGGTAGAATCCCCCCCATTCTCCCTCCGTGACCGTGGTGGTCCCGCCCATGAGATGGTAGCATATACCTGAGAGATCCAATCCACCGCACGACGAAGTTTCTCTTAGCACGAGGGAGGGGCCGATGAATATTAGCATAGAGATGTTGATCATCCTGATGCTGATCGCGTTCATTGGCGGGATGATGATGGGAGTGTCACTGACGGGCAGCCGGAGGTGACTCACAAAACTAAGGGCAGGGCCGCCTCGAGCGGGGAAGCGGCCCTGCTGTAACTGCCACAGGGGGCGCAGCCGCGGCTGCGCCCCCCTGGTTCCCCCTCAGTCAGCTATTGTCGCTTCAGTGCAGCTCCGCTTCCTCGCCAGTCACCGACTGCGCAGCACAAGGGGGAGGTGAACGAAGCGCGGCACAGTCCCCACTCGGAGAACATTGTCGCTCACATCCCGATCTTCTGCCCGACGCGACACGCGCCCGCGCCGCTGGCCCTTGTCAGCCCCCTCCCGCCACGGTAGAATCCCCCTGACCAATGCGAAGTCCGACCATCCGCGAAGCGCGACTTCAAGAGACGGCGAACGGCGCCGTCCGCTGCCTCACCTGCGAGCGCCGCTGCGTCATCCCCGAGGGCGACCGCGGCTGGTGCGCCACCCGGCAGAACACCGGCGGCACCCTCCACACCCTCATTTACGGTGCCGTCTCCTCCCTCGCCTGCAACCCCATCGAGAAGAAGCCCCTCTACCACTTCCACCCCGGGTCGGTGGCCCTCACGGCCGGCTCCTGGTCCTGCAACTTCGCCTGCCCCTGGTGCCAAAACTGGCACATCTCGAAGAAATCCCCGTCTGGAGACCGCTTTATGGCCCCGGAAGAGTTCGTCCGGGAGGCGCAAGGCCGGGGCTGCCAGGGCACCTCCATCAGCTTCAACGAGCCCACCCTCAGCCTCGAATGGTCCCTCGACGTCTTCCCCCTCGCCCGCGAGGCCCGGCTCTACAACACCTACGTCACCAACGGCTATATGACCGACGAGGCCCTCGCGCTACTTATCGACGCCGGCCTCGACGCCATGAACGTCGACGTCAAGGGGGCCGAAGAGGCCGTGAGAGAATACTGCCAGGCCGACGTGGAACCCGTCTGGCGCAACTGCACCGCGGCGCGCCAGGCCGGCGTCTGGGTCGAGATCACCACCCTCGTCATCCCCGGCGTCAACGACGCGTCGGACGTCCTCCGCTCCATCGCGCGTAGAATCGTCCACGACCTGGGACCCGACACGCCGTGGCACCTCAGCCGCACCTTCCCCGCCTACCGCTTCGAACGGGACGCCACGCCCGTCTCCACGCTGGAGCGAGCCCGGGAGATCGGCACACAGGCCGGGCTCCGCTACGTCTACCTGGGGAACGTCCCGCGCCACGCCGCTGAAAACACAATCTGTCCAGAATGTGGTACAATACTGGTCAGACGGGACGGCTTTCGATCGTCGAGATCGAACCTCACGCCGGAGGGCCGCTGCCCTCGCTGTGAGGAGGCGGTCCCCGGCGTGGGATGGTGACGGGTTGAGCTCGGCGCCCACTTCTGGCCAGAGATCGTCGCGTCGGCATCTATACGACTCTTACCAAAATCACACGCGAATCTTACGGGCGCCTGGTAGAGTATAGTCAGAGTAGCACCGCAGCTGGACATGGATCGCAGCCCGGCTGCAAAGCTGAAAGACAGACGATCATACGCGGATAGTTGCAGGAGGAGAAGATGTTCTTGACGTGGGATCCAACCTATTGGCTCTTTGCCGCGCCCGCCCTGATACTGGCGCTCATCGCCCAGTGGTGGGTGCGCCATGCGTACCAGAAATACCTGGACGTTCGCAATAACGCCGGGATGACCGGCGTCGAGGCCGCCCGCCAGATGATGCACCGGGCCGGCCTGCGCCTCACCCTGGAGGGCGCCCAGGGCACCCTGTCGGATCACTACGATCCGCGCAGCAACACGTTGCGGATCTCGCAGGAGGTGGCGAACCGACCGTCGGTCGCCTCCCTCGCCATCGTGGCCCACGAGCTCGGCCACGCCGAGCAGGACGCCCAGGCCTACACGCCGATGCGCATTCGTTCCGGACTGGTCCCCGTGGTCAACTTCACCTCGTGGCTCGGCCCCATTCTCTTCATGCTCGGCTTCTGGCTTAGCCTCCGTCCCATCGCCTGGTTGGGCGTCCTCGCCTTCGGCGGCGCCGCCCTCTTCGCCCTCGTCACGCTCCCGGTGGAGCTCAACGCCAGCCAACGCGGCCTCCGCTTGCTGGAGCAGAGCGGCATCATAACCAGCCAGACCGAGAAGCGACAGGCGAGACGGGTGCTGAGCGCAGCCGCCCTAACCTACGTCGCGGCCCTCGCCCAGTCGATCTCGACCCTGCTCTACTTCGTCTTCCTCCTTGGTGGGGGACGCCGGCGGGACTAGGCCCTGAAGAGAAGCATGGAACAGAAGATCATCCCGGACCGCTACCAGGTCGTCCCCCGCACCCTCTCCTTCATCACCCACGGCGACGACGTGCTTCTCCTCCGCGGCGCGCCGGACAAGAAGATCTGGCCGGATCAGTACAACGGGGTTGGCGGACACGTGAAGCACGGCGAGGACGTGCACACCGCCGCCCTGCGGGAGATCCACGAGGAGACCGGGCTGGCGGTTCGCGACCTCCGCCTGCGCGGCGTGATCAACATCCCGGTCGACCCGCCCGGCACAGGGATCCTCCTCTTCGTCTTCACGGCGACAGCGGACAGTCGGGAGGCTCGCCCGTCGGAGGAGGGCACGCCGGAATGGATACCCATCGACCAGATCGACCGCCTCGACGTGGTCGAGGACCTCCCCATTCTGCTGCCCCACGTGCTATCGATGGGGCCTCACGAGGCCCCCTTCTCCGCCCTCTACACCTACGATGAGGACGGCGAGCTGGTCGTAACCTACGCCCCCGCTACTGCATAAACCGGCGGATCACCTCCGCCTCGAGGTGCATCGTCACCCGATCCCCAACCTCCAGCTCCTCGTACGGCTTATCCCACGCGCCACGGGAGGGACGCGGGAAGACCCCAATCTTCGTATCCACGTCCGTGTACCGCCGGTCCACGTGGGCCATCCCGACCAGGAAGCCCTCCGTGTCCTGCGCGCACGAGGTGACCTGGCCGATGACGCGACCGTGGCTATCGGTCACGGCGTCGCCCTGCTTCGGCACGCGCACCCCCTTCTCCTCAATGCGGAAGCGCACCACCTCCATGGTCCGTTCATCAGCGTGCTGAATGAAGGCTCGCCGCCCGACGAAGAAAGGCTTGTGCAGCTTCACGAACCCCGCGAACCCCGCGTCGTCCGGGCGCAGGTCCAGTGGCCCGGCCAGCTCGTGGCCGTATAGGGGAAGCCCCGCCTCGATCCGCAGGCTGTCCCGCGCCCCCAATCCCACGGGCCGCAGCCCGAAGGGCGCCCCGACCTCCAGCAGCTGCTTCCACAGCGTCTCCGCTACCTCCGGATGGACGAAGATCTCGAACGCCATCGCCTCGCCCGTATAGCCGGTGCGCGCGATGATCAAGTCGTAGACGCCGCCCGGCACCCGACTGGAGGGGATTTGAGCGTCGATCACCTCCGTCCGCTTCAACATCAGCAGTCGCCTACGTAGCTCCGCCGTCGCGCTGGAGGGGGCGGCGGCGTCGATGAGAGCAAACAGGACGTCCCGGGAACGGGGGCCCTGGAGCGCCACGTCGACGAGCCAGGCGTAGCTCTCATCGGGATCGTGCAAGTTCCGCAGGTCGGCCTGGAAGCTGGGGCTCACCCACGGCCTCGCCGCGGCTATCCGGGCCTCCCGGTTGTTCACCGCCTCCAGCCAGGTCCAGTCCTTCTCCGTGTTCGCCGCATTCACCACCATCATGAACCGCGCCGGGCTCAGTCGGTAGACGATCGAGTCGTCGATCACGTGGCCGTCCGGATCGAGCAGGTACGTATATTGAGACTCGCCGGGCTCCGCTTCCCCCGGGCCGAAGTCGATGGGCCGGAGGGCCGTCACGTCATTCGTGGTCACCAGGTTGAGGAAGTAGGCCGCGTGGGGGCCGCGCACGTCGAGCACCCCCATATGAGACGTGTCAAACAATCCGGCGGCGCCCCGCACGGCCCGGTGCTCGTCGCCGATCGACGTGTACCATAGCGGCATCTCCCAGTCGGCGAAGGGGGCCATCTTCGCGCCGTGATCCACGTGCCAGTCGTACAGCACCGTGTGCTTCAGCCTCTCCCCCGGCTCATGCGCCTCAAACGGAGAGAAGTCGAACGCCGGCAGCGGCTCTCCCTCGGGCTCGTCATAGGTCTCGGCAGATAGGCCGATGAAGTATGGCTTGTGGGAGAGCGGCGCCGAGAACGCATTCCCGTCCAGCTCAAGCCCCTCTTCCGAGACGATCTCGTCAGCCGCGCCCAGGTCCCGCACCACCACCGGACCGGGGAGCTTGGCCTTAAGGTCCTCGTCGTCGAAAAGCACATAGCCATCAGCGAGATACCGCAGCCACGCCATAACCCGCTGACCGTGGTCGGCCGGCACGATCAGCCGGTACCGATTGTAGCCGAACCCGGGGCGCTGAATCAACGCCGGGCTGCTCACCTCCCCCGCCCGATCGAGGAGCACGATTCGGCGCCACGCCCCCTGCTCCAGATCGTCGATATCCATCGGCGTGAGCTTCTCGACGAAGGAGGCCGCCACGTTTCCCTCGATCCCGATGAGCGCGTACGCCTCCTCCCGCTCCCGTAGCTCCGGCACCAGACAGTGATGGGGATAGCCGCTGCACGGCACCTCGAAATCGATGCCCGCCCCGTGTGCCAGGTCGGCCACCTCCAGCCGCAGCTCCCCCAGGACGTCGAACCCGATCTTCCCCCGGTAGGCCGGTCCGCTCACGTACTGGTAGGTGAAGGGCTCGATCGCCTTCATCGCCCGGGCGACGATCGATGCGATCTCCTCCATCTCCGGCTCCCGCAACCCGCGCTGCGTCACCCAGGGCGTCCCCAGGCGGATGCCGCTGGGATGGGCGCCCAGCTTGTCACCGGGGATGTTGTTCTTGTTGACCACGATACCGATCAGGTCGAGAATCGTCGCTGTGGTGCCGCCCATCAGCGGCGTCCCGTCGCGCCCCTCCACCGTCGTGCAGTCCAGCAACAGCAGATGGGTGTCGGTGCCGCCGCACGGGACCCGCATGCCGCGCTCGGTCAGCGCCTGCGCCAGCGCCTGCGCGTTCGTCGTGATCTGATGCTGGAGGGATCGGAACTGCTCCGTCCTCGCCAGGCGGAAGGCGACGGCCATCGCCGCGAACTTGTTCGCGTGAGGGCCACCCTGGAGCCCGGGGAAGACCGCCCGGTCGATCTTCCGCGCCAGCACGGGGTTCGTAGTCACGATACAGGCCCCCCGCGGCCCGCATAGCGTCTTATGGGTAGTGAAGGTGGTCACGTCCGCGTACGGCAACGGCGTGGGATAGGCCCCCGCGATCACCATCCCCGCCACGTGGGAGACGTCGGCCATGAGACAAGCCCCCACCCGGTCTGCGATCTGGCGGAACTTGACCCAGTTCGGTTGTCGCGGATACGAGGTATACCCGGCGATGATCATCTTGGGGCGGTGCTTCAGCGCCAACGCCTCGATCTCATCGTAGTCGAGCAACTCCGTGCGCTCGTTCACCGTGTACGATACCGCGTCGTACAGCCGGCCGGAGATGTTGATTGCGCTGCCGTGCGTCAGGTGCCCCCCGTGAGCGAGCGAGAGCCCCATGATCGTGTCGCCCGGCTCGAGAAGGGCCTGCTGAACGGCCAGATTAGCCGGAGCTCCCGAGAGGGGCTGCACGTTGACGTAGATCTGATCCGCCGATATGGCGTCCGTCTCGAAGGCCTCGGCGCAACGCCGGCGCGCCAGAGACTCGATGACGTCGACGTACTCCACGCCCCGATAATACCGTTGGTCGCCGTAGCGGCGGTAGTGAGCCAGGTGATGCTCGTAGTCGAGGATCTCCTCCTCGCTCAACCAGCGCGTCTCCGGGTTCGGATACCCCTCGGCGTAGATGTTCGTCAGCACCGAACCCAGCGATTCGCGCACCGCCTCGGGCACGCTGCTCTCCGAGGGAATCATAATCAGCTTGCGGGCCTGCCGTTCCTTCTCCAGGTCGATCAATTGTGTAACGGCAGGGTCGAGTTGAGACAACGCGTCTCGAAAGAGAAAATCATCGCCGAATGCCATAAGCACCTCCCACAACAACGCCACAAAAGACGAGATTAGTACGCGTTCGATTGTACCCACGCCCATCTCGGTGTCAAGCAATTGACTTTTGCGGGGAGCTATTGTAGAATGGTCGCAAATCATAGATGAACCGCCCTGGGGTGCAGGGGAGAGATCGCTGCCACAGCGGACACCGAAGGGGCAAGTCGCCGCGACCGGCTGATCGCGCTGACGAAACTCTCAGGTCACAGGACCCTGCGCCTCGGCACTCTGGAGAATCCTACAATCGGATCCGGAAGCCACTAGCCAGTCGAGCCATCGGCTGCGCCAAGCGCTTTTGGACACGCTGCTCAGGATACCGAAGGGGCAACCCCAGTAGTCACTCGGGAGGAATCTCTCAGGTGGGAGACAGAGGACGCACAGCCATATGGGCTCGTGCGTCCTTTTCGGTAGGTTGGTATCCTGCGAGGGAGTCTATCCGTTTCGGTGCCACCAGAGACTGATGGGGTACTCAATATCTTGTAGCTCTTTGATGCCGACCTGCCAATCCGCAATCTCACATCACAGTTCAATCACAGGAGGTAAGTAATGTACAGGAAGCTCTTCACCCCGGGGCCCACCCACGTGCGGGACAGGGTTCTGGAGGCCCAGGCCGAACCGATTATCCACCACCGCTCGAAAGAGTACTCCACGCTCCAGCAGGAGGTCACCTCGAAGCTCCAGAAGCTCCTCTACACGGAGCAGCGCGTCTACCTCTTCACCTCGTCGTCCACCGGCGTGATGGAAGGGTCCATTCGCCAGGCCACGAACAAGAAGATTCTCAACACCGTCTGCGGCGCCTTCTCCCAGCGGTGGCACGAGATCTGCAAGGCCAACGGTGTCCCCTCCGATACCGTGGAGGTCGAGTGGGGCCAAGCGGTCACCCCGGACGTCGTCGACGAGGCCCTGGGCAGCGGTGAGTACGACGCCATGACCGTCGTGTTCAACGAAACCTCGACGGGCCTCCTCAACCCCATCGGCGAAATCGCCGAGCTCGTGCACGAGAAGTACCCCGACGTCCTCATCCTGGTCGACGCCGTCAGTGGCATGGCCGGGGCCAAGATGGAGTTCGACAAGTGGGGTCTCGACGTCGCCCTGGCCGGCGTGCAGAAATGCTTCGCGCTTCCGCCCGGACTCACAATCTGCGCCGTCAGCGATCGGGCCCGGGAGCGCGCGCTTGAGGTGCCGGACAGAGGCTACTACTTCGCGTACGAGCAGATGGACAAGAAGTACGAGAAGCACCAGACCCGGGCCACGCCGGCCATCAGCCTTATCGAGGCGCTGAACGCCCAGCTGGACGATATCCTGGTCTTGGACCTGGAGAACCGCTGGGAGCGCCACCTCGAGATGGCCGCCTACGTCCAGGATTGGGCCCGGGAGTACTTCGGGCTCTTCTCCGACGAGCGCTATCTATCTCCCACCGTCACCAACGTGAAGAACACCCGTGGGATCAGCGTCGCCGACCTCAACAACGACCTGGCACTGCGCGGGGCACAGATTTCCAACGGCTATGGCCCCTTGAAGGAGAAGTGCTTCCGCATCGCGCACATGGGCGACCTCACCCTCGATGACCTGAAGTGGCTTACCGACCAGATTGAGGACATCCTGGACCTCTAGCGGACTTACCCGGCCAAACGCTGCTCGGCCTGGATCATCAGATCCAGGCCGAAGCCGGGAATTCCGGGCCGTCGCATCCTGAGACATCCGACCTTGAGACTTCCGAGGGTTTGCGAGAAAGTCCTGTTTCCAGAACCTCTCTACCATCCGCACGCAGCGTACGGGACAAACACGCGACTGAAACCTTCGGAAGTCTGAGTCCTCAGGGCCGACCGAGCTTCGGCTCTGGATCTCCCAGGTCCTGGGACAACCTACAGACATATAAAACATAAGAAAGCACAAGAAGACATAAGGAGACATACGAATGAAACTACTCATTTGTGACCCCGTGGATGATGACGCCATCGCCGCGATGCGAGAGGCGGGCATTGAGGTCGTCGTCAACGACGACGTGACCCCTGAAGAGCTCGAGGAGATCATCCCCGAGTACGACGCGATGGTCGTCCGTAGCCGCACCAAGGTTCGCGAGCCCCTCATCGACAAGGCGACCAACCTCGAGGCCGTCATACGGCCCGGCGTTGGGCTCGACAACATCGACGTCGAGTACGCCGAATCGAAGGGCATTCAGGTGCGGAACACCCCGGCGGCCTCGTCGAACGCCGTCGCCGAGCTGACGATTGGATATCTCTTCGCCCTGGCCCGTCCCATCGTCGAGGCCACCGTCTCGATGAAGGAGGGGAAATGGGAGAAGAAGAAACTGAAGGGCACGGAGCTGGCGGGCAAGACGCTGGGGCTGGTCGGCTTCGGCCGCATCGGCAGTCTGGTAGGCGAGAAGGCGAACGCCCTCGGCATGGACGTCCTCTTCCACCGCCGCACCGACATCGACGTCGACTTCGCCGAGCAGGTTTCGATGGACGAGCTCCTGGAACGGTCCGACTACGTCTCGCTCCACGTACCCCACACCCCGGCTACCCACTACATCATCGGTGCCGAGGAGATCGCCAAGATGAAGGACGGCGTCAAGGTCGTCAACTGCGGCCGTGGCGGCACCCTCGATGAGGACGCGCTTTGCGACGCCATCCAGAGCGGCAAGGTCGCCGGCGCCGCCCTCGATGTCTTCGAGGACGAGAAAGAGGAACGGGGACAGAAGCTGATGCAGCTGCCAGAGGTCATCGGCTCGCCCCACATTGGCGCCGGAACCGCCGAGGCCAAGGAGCGCCTGGGTGAGGAGGCGACCCGCATCGCCATCGAGATCGCGGATCGTTAGCTTGCGGCAGCGATGCAGGGACGCAGGTACCGTGCCGTCCCTGCATCGAGCACGCCGTCTCACGGACGGGATGCCACGACGGCAGGAGCAAAGGAGATTAGGCGTGACCAGGTGGGACATCGCCGCCCTAATCAGAAAGGAAACAGGTTTATGGCAACTATCAAATCTTTCCGAGGCACCCGATACAACCCAGAGGAAATCGACGACCTCTCATCCGTCGTCAGCCAGCCCTACGACCGCGTGCGCCACGGGCTCCAGGATAAGTACTACGACCAGAGCCCCTACAACGTCGTGCGCATCATCCGCGGGAAGGAGGAGCCGGAGGACGGCGAGGAAGAAAACGTCTACACCCGCGCCAGGGACTACTACGAGTCCTGGCTCGACGAAGGCGTCCTGAAGCGGGAGGATGCGCCCGCCCTCTACGTCCTGCGACAGAGCTTCACGCTCCCCGATGGGACGGAGAAGACCCGGCAGGGGCTGATCGCCGCCCTGGAGCTGGTCCCCTTCGACGAGGGCACCGTCCTGCCCCACGAGCGGACCCACTCCGGGCCGAAGGTCGACCGGCTCAACCTGATGCGAGCCACCGAGGTCAACTTCGGACACATCTTCATGCTCTACCCCGGCGACAAGATCAACCAGCTCCTCGACGAAGCTGTTGAGAAGGCGGAAGGGCTTGAGGCCCGGGAGTTGTTCGAGAAGGACGTCCTCCAGGAGTTCTACCCGGTCACCGACCCCGAGATCATCGAGGGCGTACTGGAGGAGATGGCACCCAAGCGAAACCTCATCATCGCCGACGGCCATCACCGCTACGAGACGGCCCTCAACTACCGGGACGAGATGCGGGAGAAACATCCCGATGCCCCGCCCGACGCCGGTTTTAACTACCGCATGGTCACCTTCGTGAGCATGGACGATCCCGGCCTCGTCATCCTCCCCACCCATCGTCTGGTCCACTCCTACGGGAAAATGCGCGGAGACGAGATACTGGAGGGTGCTCAGGAATACTTCCGGACGATTCCCGTCCCTGACCGCGAAGCCCTTGAGGAGGCGCTGGATGAGGCCACGCCCGATCATCCCCGCTTCGGCTTCTACGACGGCTCCTACACGGTTCTGGAGCTTGAGGACTCCGACGTCATGGATCGTCTGCTGCCGGGCCGCGACCCGGCGTGGCGCATGCTCGACGTTACCGTGCTACACGAACTCCTGATCCAGCGTGTCATGGATATCAGCGAGGAGGCCGTGGAGCGCAAGGAGAACATCGAGTATCTGCGCGACCCGCAGATGGGCTACGACGCCGTGGATAACGGGGAAGCCCAGTTCCTCTGCATCATGAACCCCACGCGGATGGAGCAGGTCCGTGCATGCACCGCGGCCGGGGAGAAGATGCCCCAGAAGTCGACCGACTTCTATCCCAAAGTAATCAGCGGGCTCGTGATGATGCCCATCGGTGCCGACGAGCAGCTATAGCACTGTATCAGACACAACCTTGCGAAGGTTCCGCAGACACCCCCAACCTGGAGAATCCTCTCCCCACGCGAAACCTCACAACAATCAGACCAACACATAACCTTCGCAAGGTTACTCCTACCCCCTGCAGACCGGCCCTTGCGAAGGGTCCGCCTCTACTCCAAACTCAGCCCCCCTCACCTCAACGCGAGACGTCACAACGCCAGATCAACAACCAGCCCTGGGCAAGGTTACCCTCACCCTTCCAGGAGCCTCTCGTAAGCCCCATTCCACAGCGCTGCCTTCCGCGTCATCCGCTTCACCGAAATGTCCGAGAAATACGGGGCCAGGCTAGCCAGAAGCACCGGAAGCTCGTGCCATTCGCCCTGGCAAATCACCGCCGCCAACTGATCCGCCATCGGGTCCAGCCATTCCCAGTCCCGCCGGAAGTGCTCGGCCTTCATCCAATAGTCCCGCTTCTCCCAGGCCGTCACCGTCTGATCCACCGTATCCGCCATACCCTGCAAGCAGAGCACGATCACCGCCGCTTGATCCTTCGCCTCTGTGTCGATCCGATCCTTCTGACTCAACCGTCGGAGCATCTCGGCAATCGAGCGCCGATAATGATGGCGCGTCTTGCCCGGCGACTCCGTGTAGATGATACGCGTCATTGATCGTCTCCCATTGTCCAATCCCAATCCTGCGACAGACCGCCCTATTCCGAGGCCCAGTGAGCCGGAGCCGCGACGCTCGCCCATCTCCCCTCTGCCTCGGACAAACAAACA
>Ga0207797_1001715_pt1 | contig 15726 bp, 9 predicted proteins | sample PRCRCaboRojoPR_6_FD_187275 | JGI IMG/M metagenome (GOLD analysis project Ga0207797, IMG submission 187275) | Marine sediment microbial community from Cabo Rojo, Puerto Rico - PR CR 10% Liquid 1 (SPAdes) | ecosystem: Environmental > Aquatic > Marine > Coastal > Sediment | place: Cabo Rojo, Puerto...
GGCCCAGCTGAAGCCGCCGTCCAATACGAGCATGTCATAGTCTTCCAGTCGGCGGCGGCCGCCGATGAGATCATTGATATGGACCCTGTGGGCTACGCCGCCCGCCAATTGAAAGGCATACGCTGTTTCATGGTCGCAATTCAGACCGAATCCGGTCAAAACGGCGGCATGAACGGAGAGCCCGGTTCGATTTTCTCTCATGTGAGCCCCCCGAATGTCTGTTTCCACGCTTGTTTCAGCGCGGATATGGGCACCCGAATGAGGTCGTTTCCGTTGCGACCCGTGATGGAGAAGTCCGATCCCTTCGTAACGGTGCCGACACACGCCAGCGGAGCCCCGGCCATGGCCGATTCAAAGGCTCCGGCGTCTTCGGGGGCCACGGTGACGATAAACCGTCCGGGGCTTTCCGAGTAGAGTAGGGTATGGTCCGTCACGGTGTCGCGTGCCGGCAGTTTCGAGAGGTCCACGTCCATGCCCAACTCCCCAGCCATGGCCACCATCGCCAAATGGACCGCCAGACCGCCCCGGTATACCCCGTGACAGGAAGCCGCCATGTCCCGGCGGATGGCCTGATGGAGCGCTTTATAATATGGCATGAATGCCGAGGGATAGACCTTGGGTACATGTCGCCCCACACATCCGAAGTGGGCATAATATTCAGACGCCCCCAACTCGTTTCGCGTTTCTCCGAGGATGTACACCAAATCACCGGGAACCTTGGCATCCAGGGTGACGCATTCGGTGATGTCATGGACGATACTGGTACAGGAAAACTGAAGAGTGGGCAGAGCGGACACCTTTACGGTTTCTCCGTAGCCGCCGCGGAGCCGACCGTCTACATACATACTGTCCTTCCCGGAAAGGAGCGGGATCTCATAAGCGTTACACAGATCTTTCAAGGCCCAATTGGCGCGTACCAGCTGGGCCGCCTTGTATTTGCCGTCCGGGTTGTCGGCCGGATCGTCCTGTACGCTGGGCCAGCAGAAGTTGTCTACCCCGCCGATGTGATCGGGATCGCCTCCCACGGCGATGACCCGGCGAACGGCCTCGTCGATGGTGCAGGCCACCATGTCATAGGTGTCGATCCGGGAATAGTCGGGCAGCACGGCCTGGGCCATGGCCAATCCTTGGACGGCGGGGAGATGGGGGCGAATCACCACGGCATCACTGTTGACATCCCTGCCCTTTCCTACCAGGGGCTTGACAACGCTGGTGCCTTGCACTTCGTGATCGTATTGGCGAATGATCCATTCCTTTGAGGCGATGTTGGGTCTGGAGAGCATGTCTTGGATCAGGGCGTTTCCATCGGCGGGATCTTCCAGTACCGGTTCTTCCAGCCCTCTCAACTCGGGGGATCTCCACTCGGCTTCGAAGCTCCATTGGGGAAACTGGGAGGTCAACAAATCCAGGTCGACGTACGCGCAGGTTCGTCCGTCATAGGTGATGTGGAGTTTTCCCGTGTCCGTGTATCGACCGATGACCGTACTCTCTACGGCATGTTTTTCGGACAGGGCCATGAAGGCGTCCAGGTGTTCCGGTTTGACCGCCACCGTCATCCGCTCTTGGGATTCGGAGACCCAGATCTCCCACTGATCCAGGCCCGAGTACTTGAGGGGTACTTTCTCCAATTCGACGAGGCATCCGTTACTGAATCGGGCCGATTCCCCAACGGAAGAGGAGAGACCGCCCCCACCGTTGTCGGTGATAAAGGCGATCAGCCCCTGATCACGGGCCTCCAAGAGAAAGTCGTGCATCTTCTTCTGCGTGTAGGGATCGCCGATCTGCACGTGGCCGGCAGGGGTGTGTGCGGAAAATCCTTCCGACGCCGCCGTGACCCCGTGAATACCGTCCTTGCCGACACGCCCCCCACACATGATGATCAGATCTCCCGGCGTGGTGGTCTTTCGTTCACAAGGTTCGCCGTTGATCCGGGCGGGCATCAGCCCGACGGCGGTGACAAAAACGAGGCACTTCCCCAGATAGCTCTCATCGAACCAGACTTGCCCGAACGGAGTGGGAATGCCGCTTTTGTTTCCTCCGTCCCGGACACCCGCTATGATGCCGTCCAAAAGCCGTTTCGGATGAAGCGTCGGTTGGAGGGGACCCGCATAGTCCCTCGGTCCCACACAGTATCCATACATTCCGGCAACCAGCTTGGATCCCTTGCCCGTGCCCATGGGGTCCCGGTAAACGCCGACAATGCCTGTAATTGCCCCCCCATAGGCCTCCATGTTGGACGGCGAATTGTGGGTTTCTCCGGTAATCACATAGTAATAGTCTTCGTTGAATCGCCCCACGCCGGCGTTGTCCCAGAGGACGGATATCACCCACGGCTTCTTTCGCTGGATCTCCACGGTCGGCCCCTCGATGCAGGTAGCGAAGAGATCGTCCACCTCCGTTCGCCGCCCGGACTCGAGGTCCCGATACCGAAACAGCCCCTTAAAGGTATTGTGGTTGCAGTGATCGCTTCTCGCCTGGGAGATGTATTCCAGTTCCACGTCGGTGGGATCGGCGAGACCGACGGCTTGTCGCTGGGCGACCACGTCTTTTCGGAGATAATACTCCCGGATGGTGGGGATGTCGTTCGGATTGAGCGCCAGATTTCGTTCGTCGCTGATCCGCATCAAGGTCTCGTCCGTGTCGATGGGGATTGGGGTGACCGTGGGGGTATGATCGATGCGGACCTTTGGGACGGTAAGGCCGAGACCCTGGGAGGGATCCCAGTCCGTGCGGGAGATCACTTTCCATCGCTGAATGGTTGCATTTGCCAGAAGTTCACGGGCGATCCGTTCGGCGTCGGCCGGGGAGAGGTTGTCGGCTTTCAGGCAGAACCGCTTGGAGGTATAAATCCCCTCGTCGTCGCCGATGGAGATTTTCAGAAAGTCCTGCACGGCCTCCACTGCCGTACTGCCCGGATTGTCTCGTACGCCCGGACGGTAACCGACCCACAAGAGCCAGTCAAAGTCGATATCGAGAGGGGTATAGGCGGAGATCTGGCTGATCGGGTTGGCGAAGATCTCCCGGCGGATGGCTTCTAGTTGATCAAAGGTAAGATCGATGTCGATGGTCAGAATATTTACGGTTCGAACCGAGGTGACCGAGAAGCCGAAGTAGTCGTTTGCTTGCCGCGAGACGCCCGCGCCTTCGGCGTCGAAGAGTTCGGGCTTCAGGGCGATTTCCAAAGAATGTGCCATAGGTCCCTGTCTAGCAAAATCAATGGGGGGTGTCAAAAGCTAAGGGGCGGGTGAAGGAGGGATTTCCATGTGACATACAAACACCGGTGCTTTCGGCGAAAGGTAAGAGACAAAAGACCTTGGCTTGCTATTATCTCACAAGGAATATTGGATGTGCGGTTACCTAAAAAGTTCAAGTCAGTGTTTCGGCCTTCGTTTGGTGTGAACGTGGGCATTCTGGATAACCGCAGTTCCAGCAGCTGCTACACTTTTAACACCGAGTTCTCACTGCCCATCCGGTTGACCACCGTCGTGCCGTTTTCCGGATCGGGGACCCAGCGGCCGTCAATCAGGTACTTGTACTCGTAGCTTCCGGGATCCAGGCGGATCAGCTTATGCCACGCAGAGCTCCCGTTGAAGTCGTGGAAATCCAAGGACTCCGGGGTCCACTGATTGAAATCCCCCGCGATTTTGACGTCGGCGTCAAGCGGGGCCTGGAGGGTAAAGACCACCGTCTTTTTTGCCGTTTCATCGGACAACCGTTCTCCGGAGATCGCCCCGTGGGCGGCTTCCCGGTTCAGTATTTCTCGGGCAAGCTGTTTGTAGTCATGACAGGCGTTGCAGGCGGGGTCATATGCGAAAATGGACTGACCCAGGCAGCCGGCCTCCCGAATCTTCGTGCACGCCCGGATCACCGTGTGCAGGCATTTTTCGGGAAAGTGCTCATGCAACATATGCAGAACCTGTCGACAAAAATTGGTCCTTTGGTCCATATTGGTCGGAAGAATCCGGACAGCCAGTGTGTGATGCGTGCGATTTTCCACGATCTGTAAGGTTTCCAGCAATTTTCCCAGGCCGTGTAAGGAAAAGTAACTCGGGTCCACCGGAACGATGACCTGCTCTGCCGCCAAGAGGCCGTTGAACGTAAGTAAACCGACGCTCGGCGGGCTGTCGATGAGAAGGTAGTCGTATTGGTCGGTGACAGATTCCAGGCAGCGGGAAAGACGCTTTTCCCGGTCGGGAACGCCGGCCATGCACTGTTCAAAGGCACTCAAGACCACGTTACTCAAAAGGCCGTCCAGATTCTCCGTCAGATTCACGATTGCCTGAGACAAGGGAATTTTTTCCAACAAGACTTCGTATAGGGTGTTTTCCAAGTCTTCTCCCCGTCTTCCCATGCCCAGTGCGACATGACCTTGTGGGTCCAGGTCAACGATCAAGACCCGTTTGCCCCATTGCGCCAGACACGATGCCAGATTGATGGCGGTGGTGGTCTTTCCGCATCCCCCTTTTTGGTTGACCAGAGCGATCCGTTTCATGCAATTCCCTCCTCTTGGAGCGTTTTGTACAACCCCGTCTCGCTTTTGGGTACAAGACTGTACCCCGTTTGTGAGTGTTCGCCGCCGAAGAAACTCGATCCAAATGACCCACTGTAAGTTACTGCTGACCGATAACGTGCACGTTTCAGGAGTTGGACAGTGTGGGCTCCTCTTGTGTTAACCCTAACGTTGTATAAGAAACATGTCAAAATGAGTTCAAAAGGAATACTGAGCAATGTTTTAGCGCGTTTTGAGCGATATCGTCGAATTCACTATTGGTGACATCCAGAGAGCGGAAAAAACATCCATGTTTCTTACCCTTCAGGAAAGCCGAGGATGCTGCATCTGCTGTGTTGTTAAGGGTTCGGCGTAGCTGACTACAGCCTCACCCTTAACGCCTTGCATCCACAGCATCCTCGACTTTTGCAACATTAGGGTTAATTGTTCCTGTTCATCCATTGAATTTCCTGAAGTATTCACCAAACGCCGGGCACGAACCGCACCCGGGAAAGGGTATGTGGTGCCGACATGTTTGCAGTGAATGGTACGTCTACGTGACACGATGTGAAACGGGAAAAACCGGGTTGAGGGGGCTCTCCAGTGCGGAGGCCGAACCCTTTTGGCGTGGTGATCAAGGATACACGTTTCGAAGTGGGAGGTAACGTGCATGCGTATGAGTTTCGTCCTTTGATCCACAAAGGAATTCACTAAATATACTGTCTCATGGTGAATGAAACACAAGATGTTGGGTGTGTCAACAAAAAAATGCAGGCATGAATGTCCGTGCAGATGGGGGAGTTCAGGCGAGGTAGGCCTTGAGAAAGGAGGTCGTAGGCGATGTGTCGGCTTGGGACAAGATTTCCAAAGGTGATCCTGTGGCGATTACCCTGCCGCCCCCGTCACCGCCTTCCGGGCCCAGGTCGATGATGTAATCCGCCTCCTTGATCACTTCCATGTTGTGTTCGATAACCGCTACGGTATTTCCCTGATCGACCAATGCCTGAAGCACCTTCATCAGTCTCTGAATGTCGGCAAGGTGCAGGCCGGTGGTCGGTTCGTCCAAGATGTAGAGTGTATGTCCTCTGGCGGGTTTGCCCAACTCCTTGGCCAGCTTGATCCGTTGGGCCTCACCGCCGGACAGGGTCGGACTGGCTTGCCCCAACCGGAGATAGCCCAAGCCGACTCTCGACACAAAGCGAACGGGCTTGTGAATCGAAGGTATGGGTGCAAAGAATTCGGCGGCTTCCTCGAACGTCAAATCGAGTATCTGTGCGATGTTCTTTCCCTTGTAGGTGACTTCCAAAGTTTCTCGGTTGAATCGCTTTCCTCCACAGGTTTCACAATGGATATAGACATCGGGCAGAAAGCTCATGGCCACCTTCAGACTGCCATGCCCCTTGCAAGTGGGACATCGGCCTTCGGCCACATTAAAGGAAAAGCGGCCGGCTGCATATCCTCGCGCCCGGGCCTCGGGAGTAGCGGCAAGGAGGGATCGAACCCGGGGAAGAAAACCGACGTATGAGCCGGGAACGGAGCGGGGTGTCTTACCGATGGGGCTGTGGTCGACTTCCAGAACCCGGGTGAGGTTCCGCCAGCCTTTGATCTCCTCATAGTCATTGCCATTCCGGCCGTTTCTTTCACCAAGGCTCTTTCGCAGTCCATGATACAAAATGTCCATCAAAAGGGTGGATTTCCCCGAGCCGGAGACCCCGGTAACGCATATGAGGGCTCCGAGGGGAATGCGAACGTCTTCCCCTTTCAAATTATGCTTGGTCGGTTTGCAGACGGTCACAGCGTGTAGATCCCGGTACGGTCGCAACCGAGATGTGATTTGACGAGATTCCGCGCGGAGGCAAGCACCGGTGACCGATTGGGGGGTCTCCCGCAAGGCTGTCGCATCTCCGGCAGCCACGAGGCGGCCCCCGTCCTGACCGGCCCCGGGCCCCAAATCGATGAGATGATCGGCCCGGCGAATGGTTTCCTCGTCGTGTTCTACCACCAGAATGGAATTGCCCCGGTCCCTGAGTTCCTGCAAGGCGCCGAGAAGCATCTCGTGGTCTCTGGCATGGAGCCCAATCGTCGGTTCATCGAGAATGTAACAGACTCCGGTCAGATTGGAACCGAGTTGGGCGGCCAGGCGGACCCGTTGTGCTTCTCCCCCGGACAGGGTGTCTCCGCTACGGCTTAACGAAAGATAGGAGAGGCCGAGGCGCTGGAGAAAACCGAGCCGGGCGAGAATTTCGCTCACGAGCGGCTCGGCGATGGGTTTCTTGTCCCCGGGGATGGAAAGCGCCTCTAGAATGGATGCTGTTTGGCCCAGGGGACGTTGAACCATGTCCCATATGGTGTACCCGTTCATCTTCACCGCTAGTGCCTCAGGACGCAGTCGGCTGCCGCCGCAACGTTGACAAATGGTTCGTTGGCGACCGTGACCGACCTCTCCCAGACCGTCGCAGCCCGGACAGGCGCCATGCCTGGAATTAAAGGAAAACCGTCGGGGATCAATCGCCTGGAGTCCGTATCCGCAAATCGGACAGGTGCCGTGTTGGCTGAAGGTTTCCTCTCCCCCGGCCTCGTCCACCACAATGAGGGTTTTGTTGCCTTCCTGTAATGCAGAATCGATCAGCTCTTCCGTATCCGGTCCGGGAATGTGGCCCACCACGATTTCTATGGTATGTTCCTGGTATCGCGAAAGGGCCATGTGTTTTTCGAGACGGGTCATGGTCCCGTCGATGCGGGCTTCGGTATATCCTTTTTTCCGGGCCTGGGCCAAAATGTCCTTGTGAAACCCCCGTTTTCCCATCACTTTCGGGGCCAGGACGGCGGCGGGTCTGTTCCGATACCGCTTTTTGACGGACCTTGCGATCCGAGTGGGACTTTGGGCCACCAAACGCCGCCCGCAGCCGATACAATGCTGAAGCCCTACCTTGCTGTACAGGAGGCGCAGAAAATGGTAGATCTCCGTAAGTGTGGCCACCGTCGACCGTCGACTGGCATGACTGACCCGTTGTTCGATGGCTACGGTCGGCGGCAGACCAGACACGATGTCCACCTCCGGGCGCTCCAAAACCTGGATGTACTGTCGGACATACGGAGTGAGGCTCTCCAAATAGCGCCGTTGACCTTCGGCAAAGAGGATGTCAAAAGCCAGGGTCGACTTTCCCGAACCGGAAACCCCGGTCAAGACCACCAGTTGCTCCCGGGGAATGGAAAGCCGGATATCTTTCAGGTTGTGCTCCCTGGCTCCAACAACGGCCATTTCCTTTTCCGGCACAAAGTCGAGTGCAACCAGAGGCTCTTGGGTACCGAAGGTGGAGACACCTTCATCGGACGGGGCAAATCCGTCCTCCATTGCGTGCATCCCCGTCTTTTCGTCAAAAACCGGAGCAAACGCATCGGTCTTGCGTCTCTTCCCTGCAAAAGACGGAGTATCCTCCAGATAGCGTTTGAGAAAACGGCCGGTGTGCGAAGCCTGGACATTTGCGATTGCCTCCGGGGGGCCGGATGCCACCACCTCTCCCCCGGCTTCGCCGCCTTCAGGGCCGAGGTCGATAATCCAGTCCGCCAGTTTGATGACGTCCATGTTGTGTTCGATCATCAAAACGGTGTGACCGTGATCTACAAGTCTTTGAAGGGCCGCCGTCAATTTCTGAATGTCTTCGAAATGAAGGCCCGTCGTGGGCTCGTCGAAGATGAAAAGCCGGTGTTCCCGCCCTTTTTGTCCCAGATATCGGGAAAGCTTCAGCCGCTGGGCCTCGCCGCCCGACAACGTGTTTACGGGTTGTCCGAGACGCAAATACCCCAATCCCACCCGGGCCATGGGAGTGAGTGCCTGAACAATTCTCTCTTGGTCCTCAAAAAAGACCAGCGCCTCATTCACAGTCATACCCAGAATGTCGTCGATATTCTTTTGCCGATAACGGACCTTCAACACCGCTTCTTTGAAGCGTTTTCCCTTACAGTCGGGACAAGACACATAGACGTCGGAGAGAAACTGCATCTCCACCTTTTCAAATCCTTCCCCCCGACAGGTCTCGCACCTGCCTCCGGAAACGTTGAACGAAAAGTGACCGGGACCGAAGCCGCGCGTGCGAGCCTCCGGGGTACGGGCAAAAATATTGCGTATCGGGTCCATGGCCTTCGTGTAGGTGAGGGCATTGGCCCGAGGGGTTCTCCCGATCGGCTTCTGATCCACCAGTACGGCATCCGTAATCCCGTCCAGCCCGTGAACAGCGGCGTGGCACCCCGCCCGTCCTTGAGGGTCCCACTTGGCCCATTTGACGGCCTTATAGAGGATCTCCTCGGCCAGGGTCGACTTGCCGGATCCGGAAACACCGGTGAGACAGACCAGGAGACCGACAGGGATGTGGACGTCTATGTCTTTGAGGTTATGTTCGCAGGCCCCTTCCACCGAGATCCAAGCCTTCCCTGGGGTGCGACGTTCCATCGGGAGGGCGATTTTTCGTTCTCCCGTCAAATAGTCTCCCGTAAGGGAGCCGCTTACACCGGCGGTGGGGCCGAAATAAATGAGTGAACCCCCCTCGGCTCCCGCCCCGGGCCCGAGATCGAGGAGATAGTCACTTTCCCGGATGATGTCTCCGTCGTGTTCGACCACTACCACCGTGTTTTGAAGATCGCGCAACCCCTTCATAATCCGGATCAGCCGATGACAGTCCCTCGGATGCAGGCCGATACTCGGTTCGTCTAAGACATAGAGTGTGTTGACCAATGAAGAGCCTAAAGCGGAGGCGAGGGCGACGCGCTGGACCTCACCCCCGGATAGGGTCCGGGATTGGCGGTCCAGCGTCAGATATGCCAGGCCGACGTCGCCCAGATATTGCAGACGGCCTTTAATCTCTGCCAGGACCAAGCGGCCGGCGTCATCGAAGGGCGAAACATCCAATCCGTTGAAAAATTCAGCCGCTCGGTCTACATTCAGCGCATAGAGCTCGCCGATATTCATGCCCCCCAGACGATACAGGCAGGTCTCTTCCTTGAATCGGGTACCTCCACACCGGTTGCACCGTCGATAGGTCCGATACCGGGAAAGGAAAACCCTTACGTGCATCTTGTATTTCTTGGTTTCCAGCCAGTTGAAAAATCCGCGAACGCCGTAATAGTCCTTGGTTCCTTCCAGAATACGCCCTCGGGCCTCCTCTTTGAGTTCTTGGTACGGCACGTCTGTGGGAATCCCTTGACGCTCACAGAAATCCATGAGGTCATCAAACTCCATTCGATGGTCCGCCCAATCCCCCCATGGCTTGATGGCCCCTTCTTCCAGTGAAAGGCTCGGATCGGGGACCACCAAATCCATATCCACATCGATGGTTCTGCCGAAGCCGCGGCACTCCTCACAGGCCCCCAAGGGGCTGTTAAAGGAAAATAGGTTGTGTACGGCGGCGGGGTACGTGATTTCGCAGTCGGCACACCTGAGCTGGTTGGTGAAAGACCGTTTTTGCCATGGGTGGTCGGATTCCTTGAGAGCGTCACCGGACGGAGACTGAATCCAGATATCCAGGCGGTTTTCTCCGAAACGAAATGCCTGCTCCAAGGAGGCGATGACTCGACCCCTGGACCTTTTTCGAAAGATCCCACGGTCCACAACAACATCATATGCTTCCGCTGGCTCGCGGAGTCGCTCGGCATCCAGCGTGCAAACCTTGCCGTCGTCAAAAAAGCGATCGAACCCCAACAGGCCCAGTTCCTTTGAATCCAAACGGGAATGCGGGTTTTCCGGGTGAAAAGGAAATGTTATGACAAAGCGCGTCCCCTCGGGAAGGTGTTCCAGCGTTCGCCATATCGACTCCGGGGTTTCAGGAACCACCGGTTTGCCGCAGTTTTTGCAATGGAGTTGGGCCAGGCGGGCGTAGAGAAGTTTGACATAGTCGGTCAATTCCGTCATGGTGCCTACCGTGGATCGAGAGGTGCGAACCGGTGCTTTGCGGTCAATGGCGATTGCCGGCGGAACCCCTTCGATGTCCTCCACGTCGGGCCGGTCCATGCGGTCCATAAACTGGCGCGCGTAGGGGGAGAAGGTCTCTACATATCGGCGCTGACCCTCGGCATAGAGTGTGTCGAAGGCGAGCGACGACTTGCCGGATCCGCTCACTCCAGTCACAACGATGATCCGGTTCAGCGGAATCTCCAGGTTGAGACTTTTCAGATTGTGCTGACGGGCCCCTTTGATGGAAATGGTTCGGTCCATACGCTCCTATACCCAAATCGGTGAGAACCTAACAAGATAGCACAAAAAGTTGGGGCGACAACCTCTTTTGGCGGCGCGCAATGGGGCGGGCGGCCTCTAAAATGCTTGTCACATCGCCGGGGTTCCTGTAATGACAGCGAGCCGGCTCGTTTAACGGTTGGATCGCGTGAATCGAATCGGAATGATACCGTTTCCTCGTAGTCTTTGAAGACGTCATAGGTCGGAAGGGGTTCGGGGGCGGCCATGAGATGAAGGATGGTGACACGCATTCCTGAGATGATCGGACAAGAATCTTTGACCGGTAACACGAAGCGATGGGGCGGGGTAACCGCCACGGTGGTTCTGGCAGGGATCCTTTGGTTTGTTTCCTTTGCCGTTCCCTGGGGAAATTTCTGGCTGAAGATTTCCGTGTCCGTGGTGCTTCTGGCCGGGCTGTCGTTTCTGGATCGATCGGATCGGATCCAGCCGACAGGCCCGACCGGCAGGGACGTGGTGTTGGGGGTGGTGTGTGCGGCGCTGCTTTATCTCGTCTTCTGGGGAGGGCAAAAGATCTTTCCCATCCTTTTCCCCGCGGCGACCGACCAAATCGGAAAGATTTATGCCCGCAGCCAGGAAATTCCCGACTGGATGATGGTCTTGCTCGCCCTGTGTGTTACCGGTCCCGGGGAAGAAATATACTGGCGCCGTTATCTTCAGGGCCGGCTGATGGCCCATTTCGGAGACGGGCGGGGATGGCTTATGGCAACCCTCCTCTACGGGGCGGTGCACATCGTCTCTTTGAACCCCATGGTAGTGGCCGGTGCCACCGTCGCGGGCGCCTTCTGGGGCGGCATGTATCTGCGGTTTGGGCGCTTGTGGCCGGTGATCCTCTGTCACGCCTTATGGAGTGGGGCCGTTTTCTGGATGTTCCCGCTGGTATAGGATAAAGACAATGGACGTTGGAAGGCCTAAGGAAGTGTGGACATGATGTCTTAGATGGGAGCCTTTTTTGCTTCGGCCTGTTTCGGGGTTATAAAGGCCGACACAACTGCGACTTCGTTTGACAAAAGTGAGAAAGGGGAGGGTTTATCCCCTTTCAATCGACTACCCAGACAGTGCACTCTCTGGCATGCCGTACAATATAGTTGGAGACACTGCCGAACAGGAATTGCCGGGTCTTCGATATTCCCCTCCGGCCCAGGATTACGGATCCGTAGTCTCCCCTGTTGATTTCCTCTAAGAGGTCTTGCTCCACTCCCTTGTCGGTGACGGCGACTTTCGTCTTGACGTTTTCCTTTGATATGCCGGCCCCTTGAAGTAGGCCTGCCCCGTGAGCCAACAGGTTCAGCCGCTCCTCCTTCCGGGCTTCCACACCTTCTCCATTATGGACCAGGCTGAACAGGGTGACCGTTTTTCCCGGTCCAATCATGTGACCCGCGTAGGTCACCGCCTCGAGAGAGCGTTGGGAATCATCCATAAGGATTAATATTTTCTTCCACTTATCCTCCTTGCGCTTCAAGCCGGCACCGAGATCCATTCGCTTCAGTTTGTCCCATCGGGAACAGACCACGGGCTCGTCACTAATCGCCCGCAGGAGACAGGTCCTGCATCCCCTACAAGGGATAATCCGATCCAGCTTGCCCGCCGCCGCTTTTCGGGGCCATTGGGGATCGCAAAACAGGCTTCGAGCCAGTCCGATCAAGTCGCTTTCCCGTTTTTTCAGGATCGATTCCGCCAGTTCGGGACTGATAATCCGCCCCGCAACAATGATCGGAACCGTAGAGACGGTGTCTTTCAAGCGTTTGGTCAGCGGCCTCAAGTAGCCTTCTTTTCGACATCGATTCATGATCTCCGGCAGGAAAAAGGATTCGTAGGTCCCGGCGGTAGCCGACAGATAGGCAATTCCGGCCTTTTCCAGTTGTCCTGCAAAAACGAGCGACTCGTGAATGCCGAATCCGCCTTCCAGCCATTCATCGACGAGAAAACGGTACCCCACGGGAAAGTCTTTGCCCGCCCGGGATCGTACGGTTTCCAATACTTCCAGAGGAAATTTCATCCGGTTTTCCAGGCTCCCCCCGTACCCGTCGGTGCGGCGATTCGACCTGGGGGAGAGAAACTGCCCCAGCAGGTATCCGGTGGCCCCGTGCAACTCCACCATGTCAAAACCGGCCGCCTTGGCCCGTACGGCCGCTTCACCGTATGCCTGTTTCACGGCTTCGATTTCCTCCAGGGTCATGCTCCTTCGGCACCGCATCACGGCGGAAAGAAATTTGTTGACCATCCGCATTTGATGACGTCGGGACAACTCTTTGCGCATGCTGCCGAACGTTTCCAATTCAGGGGATAGATCCATGGTCATGGGTGACGGAGAAAGCGGGTCGGGCCCGAGGGCCCAACGGCCTGCATGATTAATTTGCAGGACGGCTATGGCACCGGCGGACTGAATGGCCTCGGCCAATTGAGCCAGACCGGAAATAAAGCGGTCCTCGTTCGCCCGAAGCACTCGGTGGGCCATGATTCCGGACTCTGCTACGACGGCGTTGGCGACTACGACCATGGAGGCGCCCCCACGGCTTACATCGCGGAACCGCTCCAGCAGGGTTTCGCTGACGCTCCCGTCCTCATGGGCGTAGCCCCAGAACATGGGAGCCATCGTGACGCGGTTTTTGAGCCGTATGTGGGAAACGGAAAAGGGACTGAACATTTCGGGATAAGGGTGCTTGCCGGTGGCGGTCTTCCGGGGAGGCGGTTCATTCAAGCCGGCCTTTACCTGGCGCAAGGCGGAACGCACCGTCTGAGGCAGGCCTTTGAATCGAACCCCAACCCGGTTGAAGAGCATGTGGACCGGTTGGACCCAGACCACTTCGGCCCGGGTGGTTAGCGGCGTGGATTGGGAGGCGCGGATCTTAAAGGTGAGGTCCAATTCCTGGCCGATTTGCAAAAGATAATCGACCTCAAAGCACATGCCGCCCAAGCTCAGGTCCTGGATGGTTCCATAAAAGTCCGAAACGGGCGAACTGCCCCATACCTGGCCGATATAGTTCTTCCGGTCGTGCCGTCTCTTTTCCGATTTCCGATCCGCCACTCTGACCCCTCTCCGTTACGGGTCACCGATCGTATAAGCGGGGCATTTTTGAGAACGGCCTGTGGGCCGTGTCCTTACAGGAGACCGTTTGTGTAACGGGCTTTTAAAAAGTGAGACGATAAGACAAGACAACATCCCGGCCCAGAGAAGCCCCCAATTCGGAATGTTCCTTCAAGTACTGAAGAAAATCGCGTTGTTTCGTGCGGTTGAATTTGTGCGCACAATTTACGGCGCTATAAATATTTCCCGAATAGAGTCCCAGTTCGAAGAAGGTGATCACGCCGCCCAGAACGTCGTGGTCGTTGTCGAATGCTTCATAGGCCGCCCAGATCATGGCGCCGTTCAGGGCAAATGCCATCAGGGCGTCTTGGGGTCGCCCGCAGTAGAAGTGTCCCGCACCGGGTAGAATGGCCAAAAACCCCGCCGCCGTGGGATTCTTGGTCGGCACATCCGGTCGCTTGCTCATTTCTTCGGAGAGTTGCTCGAGGCGATACTTCCGACGGTTTTGGGAACTGATCTTGTCGAAGACTTCCCGGGCCGCTTTCCAGTCGTCCATTTCCAAATAGAGCCAGCCCTGCCGATAAAAAACCGCATCCTTGACGTCTCTCTCCTCGGAAAGGTCTTTGAGCGTTTCCAGGGTAGAAATGGCCTTTTCACGTTGGTTCAGTTGCTTATAGGCCTCCGCCATCCCAAAATAGGCCTTCCTGATCAGATCCGTTACTTCATATTGATTGAGGAAGCGCTGGAAGGCTTGCACGGCTTGGCGGTATCGCCTCCCTTTCAGGTAGGATTCGCCGATTCGGTGCATGGCCCGGGCCGCACGGGGATCTTCGGAGAAAAAATGTAAGAAGCGCTCGTATTCGCTGATGGCGCGGTAATATTGCCCGCGCGCGAAATACCTTTCCGCAAAGGCATATTGCTCCTCGGGGCTGATCACCAGGGCGTCCCGGCTGCAGGCGGGCAGGGGCCGAAAGGCAATGATGCAAAAAGAGACCAGGAGGGCCAACCAAAGCAGTTTCATTTGTCGTGCCACCAGAAATCGTTGTCTTCCACCGGGTCGTAACACTTGCGGGTACCCTCTACAAATGTGAAGGGAGAGTGTTTCAGCTCGTCGCGACCGCACCGGTACAAACGGTCCCAGGTCAGCATCCAGCCTACAAAAAAACCGTGTTTTTGAAAAGACCGGAGTCCGTATTGGGAGCACGAAGGATACATGGGACAGCCCCTTCCATCAATCGGAGAGACGTAATCCTGATAAGCCCTCACCAGAAAAGCCCCTGGATTTTCCAGAGATTCAGTGGCTTCGGGTGAGTGGGCCGCATTCGGGTCACTCCAGTTCCACGGACCGTTCATCGGGTCATCCCCCGCCGCGGACGGCCGGAAGAGTATGCAGATCAGAAAAAGTGCCGGGCCCGCCGGTCTCCAACGCCAAATGGTTCGGCGTATTGTATTCATCAAAAGCCCTGCCTCCGTCGACTGCCAACATATACGTTTTCTCCCGCAAACTCAACCGTCAGGGCGGTAACGGTTTCATTTTGCCCCGATTTGTGTGGGATTGGAATTTACCCGGTCAGAGACTGATGGCTCTGCCGTGAACTTCTTGCAGCTGGAATGTCGGAGTGCTCCAATACGCAGGCAGAAAGAGCCCTCAAACAGCCCTTTTCCAAGGGTTATCAAAGCCGGGCCCTCTGGATCCGGACATTTATCGCCCCATTCCATGCCCGACCCGTGGTCGATGGGGACGTTGGAGAACGGCCCGTTCGTTCTCAGACTATGGTTGACTTTTTGGTTCATGTCATTATCCTGTTTGGGTACATTGGCACGGATTTTGACAGTAGGCGCCTCGATAATCGGACTGTAGATATCGAGAAAAGAGGAAAGAAGTTCATGGAACAACACAAGCCTATCAATGTTGCCATAGTCGGCGGCGGGCCTGGGTGTAAGGCGATCACGGACATGATCTTT
>Ga0207797_1001716_pt1 | contig 15717 bp, 13 predicted proteins | sample PRCRCaboRojoPR_6_FD_187275 | JGI IMG/M metagenome (GOLD analysis project Ga0207797, IMG submission 187275) | Marine sediment microbial community from Cabo Rojo, Puerto Rico - PR CR 10% Liquid 1 (SPAdes) | ecosystem: Environmental > Aquatic > Marine > Coastal > Sediment | place: Cabo Rojo, Puerto...
ACGCGCGCCGACCGCGGTCGAGGAGACAAAACGCCTCCTCAACGTCGGCAATCAGACCTCGTATGAAGAGTCGCTCGAGCGGGAGGTCAACGCCGGCCTGCACCTCCTCCGGACCGAAGAGTACGAGCGGGCCATTCGGAAATTCTTCCAGGAGTGACTACCCGTCGCGTTCCCGAAGTTCGTGCCGGCGGATCTTTCCGGTAACGGTTTTCGGGAGTTCGTCGACGAAATCGATTGCGCGGGGATACTTGTATTTCGCCAGCCGGTCGCGGACATGCTTTTTGAGGTCGACAGCCAGCGTGGGTGAGGGATCGGTTCCGGTCTTCAGCACCACGTAGGCCTTCGGGACCGAACCGCGTTCATCGTCCGAAATGCCGATGACGCCGGCGTCGACCACGGCCTCGTGGCCGGCGAGTGATTCCTCGATTTCTTCGGGGCCGATGCGATACCCAGCGGAGATGATCACGTCGTCCATTCGCCCATGGAATGCCACGAACCCGTCGCTATCCCGAGCGCCGAGGTCCTCGGTCAGGAGCCAGCCGTCCTGGATCTTCTCGGCTGTTTCCCCGGGCTTGTTCCAGTATTCCTCGAAGCAGACGGGGTTGCTCGGCCCGTACCGAACGGCGATCTCCCCGATCTCTCCCGGCGGCAGTTCCTCGTGCGTCTCCGGGTCGAGAACCGCGGCGTGGACGCCCAGTGAGGGCTTGCCGACCCGTCCTTCGCGATACTTCATGAGTGCTGCACAGCTCGTGACGATGGGATCGGCTTCCGTTTGGCCGTACCAGTCGTTGATGGCGGCCCCGGCGAACGTCTCGTCGACCCAGTCGACGATGCTCGGGCCGAGCGCTTCGCCGCCGCTGGTGATCGTTCGCACGCCGGTCACATCCACCCCCAACTCGGCTGGATCGACCTGCATCATCATCCGGAGGGCGGTCGGCGGGGCGAAAAACTGGGTGACGCCGTATCGGTCGAGGAGATCGTAGGCCGTCTCCGGATCGAACGACTCACCGTTGTAGGCGAGTGCCGGTTGCCCGTAGAACAGCGGCGGGAAGACTACGAGATAGAGCGTCCCGATCCAGGCCCACTCCGACGGCGACCAGAAGACGTCGCCCGGCTCCAAATCGAGGTTACAGATCGTGGTGAGGATCGTCGGGAGAAATCCCAGCAGGAGCCGGTGTCCGTGGACGACGCCTTTCGGACGGCCGGTCGTCCCGCTTGTATACAGGATGATCGCCGTCTCCGCCGGGTCGGTCGAGACGGTCTCGAAGGTCGACGAGCGGTCTGCCTGGGCCGTCTCGAAACCGATTTCGTCGGTTCGAGCGCGGGTCTCCCCAACGGTCACGACGGTTTCGAGTTCGACCGCCGATCGTGTCTCGCGGACGGCTTCGATACTGGCCTCGTCGGTGAAACAGGCCGTGATGTCACAGTCGCCGACCCGATAGGTAAGCGCATCCGGCCCGAAATGCGTGCTCAACGGGACGGAGACGGCGCCCAGCTTGAAAATCGCCAGGTGGGCCATGACGGTTTCCGGGCGCTGGGGGAGGGCGACACCGACCCGGTCGCCGCGTTCGACGCCACGGTTCCGGAGGAAATTCGACAGGCGGTTGGTGATGCCGCGGAGTTCAGCAAAGCTGTACGTCTCACGGTCACCCGTGGCGGTCTCGCTGTAGATCGCGATCCGATCTTCGTCAGCGGCCCAGCGATCGCAGACGTAGTCGGCCATATTGAACGTGTCCGGAATCTCCCACTCGAAGGCGTCGTACAGATCGTCGTAGCTCCCCCAGCGTTGCTCGTGAAAGTGATAAGCATCGAGCGTCGGGAACTCCTGCATGGCCTACCCATTGATCGGATTGTCAAAAACCCCGCTGTGAACCTGAATCAGCCATCGCCGGTTTGGATGTGCAGTGGCCTGAAGGCCGGAATATCCACCCCATCGCAGTCAGCCGATTTGGATCAAATAAACCGGGCATTAGTGAAGACCTAGTTTGCCATACGTTCTCAGTACCCGCGGGGGCGGTCTGGCTCATCCTTCACCCCCTCGCGGGAATTGCAGCCTCCGCCGTCCGTTCGGGTCTGGCGGGCCTGGGACGGACGGATTTTCTTCCGCGGTTCGAGGGAGCGTTCTCCGGGAGTGGTACTGGGGAGGGTGACGGTTCAGCAGACGACCATCTGTTAAGACCCAACCAGTGCTGTCACTCGTATGGACCCGATCGAAATCGGCGATCAGCTCGAAGAGCTGTCCACCCCCGACATCGCTGACGCGCTGGAGGTCCTCGGGTATCCGGAGCAGACCGCCTATGGCATCCATCGAATGTGGGATGATTGTCGGCGCATCGCCGGACGGGTAATGCCGATCCTGCTCGGTCCGAAAGCCTCCGGATCGACCGCCATCGGAACACTCGAAGCGATTAAGGACGCGTGCCCGGGCGATGTCCTCGTGTTCGACAATCAAGGCCGTCTCGATCTGAATACGTTCGGAGGGATCTCCTCGTTCTGTGCCGGCCGCGACGGCATCAAGGGGGCCGTTTGTGATGGTGCCAGCCGCGACGTCGATGACATGCGTACCCAGAACTTCCCGCTCTATGCCCGAGGACCGGTCACGACGACCGTCAAGGGCCGGGTCGGAATGGCGGGCTATGACATCCCGGTGGAATGCGGTGACGTTCAAGTCTCCCCGGGAGATTACGTCGTCGCGGACGGGAGCGGCGTCATCTTCATCCCCGGCGATGAGGTCGAACAGGTGCTTGAACTCGGTCGGCGGTTCCAGGCCTACGAACGCGAAATGAAGAAACGGATCGCCCAGGGTGAGGATATCGTCCACGTGTTCGAGGATATGAATTACGAGGACTTCGAGTCGCGAAGCGAAATCGATCGTTAACGCCATTTATTGATATCTGCCCGTTTTCGCCCTCCCGGCCAGTAAAGGGACATTCCCCGAAGCATGGTCGTGGATTCGATCCCGAGGGATCCGTGCTACCGTCCTGTTCTCTCGTCACAGGAGTCAGTTGGACGCTCGAATCACCCGAGACATCACAGAAAGCGGGACATTCTTTCCGGTGGCATGTGGAGGAGGAGTATGCCACGCCGGATTCTCGTCCCATTCGAGCTCCCTGATGCGGACCCCCTGCCCGGTTTGCTGGTCGAGGACCTCGGCGATATGGAGGTCGTCCTGTTTGGGCACTACGGGCTGCCCGAACAGACGCCGCCCGGGGCGGCCCGCGACCAGTTCGAGGCGGAGGCTGAGGCGGAAATCGATGCAATGGCAGCCCCGTTCCACGAGGCCGGCGTCGACGTCGAAACCCGACTGATGTTTGGCACGGACCGGGCGAAGGCCATTGACCAGGTTGCCCTCGAGGAGGACTGTGATGCGGAACTCGATCCCGCACCGACAGAGGCCATCGAACGTATTCTCGTCCCCTTGCTCGACACGGCGAACCTGGACCGACTCGTCGATTTCGTCAGGGCTCTCCTCGACGAACGGTCCGTGAACGTGACGCTGTTTCACGTCGCGGAGGGTGACGAGAGCGTATCCGAGGCTGAACCCATGCTCCAGCAGGCACGGGAACGACTGATCGACCTGGGCTTCGATCCAGAGATCGTAGATGTTGCCGTGGTCGAGTCCGACTCGCACGACGCGGAGATTCTCGCGGAAGCCGAGAACTACGATGCCGTCGTGATGGACGAGGCCGCTCCGAATATCGCCGACAGGATCTTTGGAACACTTTCGGATAAAATCGCCGAACGAACCGGCTCGCCAGTGATTATCGTCCGTCGCGAGCATTGAACCGTGAGAGGCAATTACCGAAGCTCCCGGCCACGGGGCGATACGCGATGTTCGGCTGTCAGTGCGAAAGGGATCTGGTCGACGAGGTTGGACAGGTCGCGGTGGGCTTCAGCATCCCCTGTTCGGACCGATAACCCATTCGATTCACTGCTTAAACAAACTTATTTGTCCGTCGTCGTGCCCCGGACTGGCAAGCAGCGATGAGCGACGATCTCCAGCGAGACCTCGGGCTCTATTCTATTGTGACGATCAGTATGGGAGCCATGATCGGCAGCGGCATCTTCGTCCTGCCGGCGTTGGGGTTCAAGAAGGCAGGACCCGCGGTGATCATCGCGTACGTCTTGGCAGGGTTGGTCGTGCTTCCGGCCGCCCTCTCGAAGTCCGAAATGGCGACCGCCATGCCGGAGTCAGGTGGGACCTATCTCTATATCGACCGGGCGATGGGCCCCCTTGCCGGAACCGTCGCGGGGATCGGGGCTTGGTTCTCGCTCGTGTTCAAGAGCTCATTCGCACTCGTGGGGCTCGGTGCCTATCTGCTCCTGTTTGTCAATATACCCGCCAACACCGTCAAGATCGTCGCGCTCGCGCTGGCCGCGATCATCATTTTGCTCAATATATCTGGGACTGAACAGAGCGGCCAGGCCCAGGCCATTATCGTTACGATCGTGGTCCTGGCACTCGCCGTGTATGCTGTCAACGGTGGCCTCGTGCTTGAGACCAGCCGGTTCTCGCCGTTCATCAAGCAAGGGTCGAACGGAATCGTCGTGGCAGCCGCGTTCGTGTTCGTCTCATATGCCGGGGTGACGAAAATCGCCAGCGTCGCAGAAGAGGTTGAAAACCCGGGACGGAACTTACCAATCGCCATGCTCGGCTCGATGGGTCTGATGATGGTGTTATACGCGGCGGTCGTCGCCGTGGTCGTCGGACTAAACCCCCCGGATCAACTCATCACCGGAGGGCCGGGTACGGGCGTCTCGTTGACGCCGATGGCCGATGGAGCAGGCCCCTTGTTCGGCGGCTTTGGCGTCGTTGGCATCTCGATCGTCGCTGTGCTCGCATTGACTAGCATGGCGAACGCGGGAGTCCTCGCGTCGTCGCGGTTTCCCCTGGCAATGAGCCGCGATTCGCTGATGCCGAGCAGGTTTTCCCGGATCAGCCCCCGGTTCAAGACGCCCCGCAATGCCATCCTCTTGACCGGTGTGGTGTTGTTGGGACTCATTGCGTTCGTCCCGGTGGTTGAACTCGCCAAACTGGCGAGCGCGTTCCAGATCCTCGTTTTCTCCATCGAAAACATCGCTCTGATGGCTTTCCGGGAGAGTGGGGCCGAGTCATACCAGCCCGAGTTTACGGCACCCGGGTACCCGGCCATTCAAGTCATCGGGGTCATCGGTGGGCTGGCCCTCCTGACACAGATGGGAACAGTGCCGATCCTCGGGGCTATCGCGATCGTCTTGGGTGGGATCGGGTGGTATCTGATCTATGCCCGTACCCGAACCAGCCGGGTGGGGGCGATCAACGCGCTTATCGACCGGGATACGGAGGGCGGCTAAACTGAATCATGGTATCACCGTAGAAACGAAACCAACAGGCCCGATCTCTCCGATGGTGTTAGAAGGAACGGCTACCCGGCTTTGAACCTTTGTCGCGAAGCCAGGGATGGGATTTGAACCCATGAAGTCCCGATGTCTTGGCCCGACACCTGGATGGTTACTGAAATCGTGTGGTGGGCATACAAGTCGGGTGCGTGAACCGAGCCCACGCTCCCCTGGCACACGCGGAGCTTAGCCCCCCTCCTTTGAGTTTGTATCGCTTTTTGTCGGTTTCTCCACCTCGATCCGGTGTTCTTCGTACCCACGCCGTTCGTAGAGCCGCCGCGCCGCATCGTTCGCGGCCATCGCCTCGAGGGCGATCACGTCAGCACCCCGTTCTGTGAGCGTCGTCTCACAGGCATCCATCAACGCGGTACCGATTCCCCGGTCCCGGAATGCAGGACGCACGTAGACGTTCTGAATGATCCCCCGGTTTACCGATTGGTCGAAATAGCCCTCCTCGATGGCGAAGTTGACGAACCCGACGATCCCATCCTCCCTCGCGACGAGTATCCAGTCGTCGGCGATCTGTTGGGAGAAGACGGCCTTGATCGCCTCCCGGTTCCTCGAGGCATTCAAGTGAGAGCCGTATTCCCGCTGTTCTCCGGCGAGCTCGACCCAGAGGTCGGCTAGGGTGTCGACGTCGTCGAGCGTCGCCGGTTCAACCCGCATCCTCGAGGACCTGTACGGCGGGGAGGGTCTCCCGGGCCAGCATCCGCATGGCCGCCCCGCCACCCGTACTGACGTGGTCGAACCCGTCGATGCCCAGTTTCCGCAGTACTGCGCCGGTATCGCCACCACCGACGATCGAATTCTCGGCGGCGCTCGCGGCCCGATAGACCCCGCGCGTCCCCTGAGTGAACAGCGGATCCTCTACCCGGCCGGCCGGCCCGTTGAGCACGGCCGTCGCCGCGCTGCCGAGCGCCTCGCCGAACTCGTCGATGGTGGCCGAGCCGATATCGAAGGTCGGGCTCTCGACCGGGAGGTCGTCGATATCGATCTCGACGCGTTCGCCGTCCACTTCGATCGCCAGATCGACCGGTGTCCGAATCCGGTCGCCGTGGTTCGTGAGCAACCGGCGCGCCCGGGGAAGCGTTTCGAGCGCGTCGAACTCGACGAGGATCTGGTCGGTTGGCTCGCCGAGGCGAATCCCCTTGGCGTGGAGGAGCAGGTTGCCGAACAGGCCGCCAGCGAGGACCTCGTCGGCGATATCGTCCTCGAGGACCGACTCCGCGACGCTCAGCGAGTCGGGGACTTTCGCCCCGGCCAGGAAGTAGACCCGGGGCCTGGCGGTCGATTCGATCGTGCCGAGGACGTCGATCTCTCGCTCCATGAGCCGCCCGGCGTAACTCGGGATTCGCCTCGGAAACCCGACCAGCGAGGGCTGGGACCGATGGGCGGCCGCGAAGGCGTCGTCGACGTATGCATCCAACACGGGGGCGAGTTTTGTCACGAGGTAGGTCTGGGCCGCCCGTTCCGGCTCGAACTCGATGTATTCCTCGGAGAAGAAGCGGGTGTTTTCGAGCACGAGCACCTCGCCGTCCGAGAGGGTCGAGATCCGGTCGCGAGCCGCCGTGGCGAAGGTCGAATCGATGTAGTCCACCGGGGCGTCGATCAGGCCATCGAGCACGTCGGCATGGGGTTCCAGACACCGGAACGAATCGCCACCCGGGCGGCCTTGGTGGGCGAGGACGACGACCCGGGCCCCGGCCGTCGTGAGTTCTTCGACCGTTTCCAGATGGGCCCTGATCCGGAAGTCATCGGCCAACGAGCCGTCGGTGAAGGGGCTATTGATGTCGAGACGGAGACCGATCGTCTGCCCCTGGGCGGCCAGGTCATCGAGCGTCCGGATCGGCATGTCACAGTGTCGGCGAGGCCCCAGCAAAGGCGTTTTCATCGCCGATTTGGTTACATTAATTGAGAAAGTATTTTTATACCTCATAACTAAATTGCCGCCGGACCATGGCACGAGAGTACCAGTCAACGCGTCGAGCGTATCTTAAGGCGGCCGGTGCCGCCGGGGCCCTCGGACTGACGGGCCTTTCGGGTTGTGTCGGCAGCCTCCCGGGCGCTGGTGGTGGCGGACCGATCAACATGGGATCGATCCTCCCCATTACGGGCGATCTGAGCGACTTCGGGCCGGGGATGCAGGAGGGTGTCAACCTCGCCGTCGAACAGATCAACGAGGCGGGTGGCCCGCTTGGTCGGGAGATCCAGATCCACAACAAGGACACGGAGACCGAGGCCCAGGCGGCCAAGAACAAGTACAACCAGCTCGTCGACGAGAACAACATCGTCGGCTTCGTCGGTGCGGCCTCGAGTGGTGTCTCGGTGCCACTCGCCCAGGGGTTGGCCAGCGATCAGGTCATGCAGGTAAGCCCGGCAAGTACGAGCCCGACGCTCGCCCAACTCGGCTATAACGAGGAAGGCGACGTCAAGTACTTCGGCCGGACGGCGCCGAACGACGCCCAGCAGGGGATCGTGATGGGCATGGTCATGAACAATTACGTGGAGGCCGACAACGCCGCCTTCCTCCACGTCAACAACGCCTACGGCGAGGGCCTGGCCCAGAAGGCGAAGCAGGCGTTCAACGGGCAGACCCTGCAGCTCGTCCCCTACTCGTCGAAGACGTCCGATTACACGTCGACGCTGGACAAGCTGTTCCAGGGCGACCCCGATGCCGTCGGGTTCGTCGGCTATCCAGAATCCGGCCAGTCGATCCTGCAGACCTGGTCCGACGGTGGCTACGGTGGCGAATGGGTCCTCTCCGAGGGGCTCAACTCGCCCGACTTCTTCTCGGCGATTCCCGACATCACCGAGGGAATGTACGTTTCCTCACCGGATCCCGAAGAGACGGCGGGGGCGGAAGCGTTCGCCGACGCGCTCGGCAAAGAGCCGCGGGTCTTCTCACCCCACTCATACGACGCGCTGTTCCTGATGGCGCTCGCCGTCCACAAGGCCGGCGAGGCCTCGGGGACCGCCATCGCCCAGAACATCCGGTCGGTTTCACGCGACCCCGGGACGGTCGTGACCGTCGGTGAGTTCAGCAAGGCTGTCGACGCCATCGACAATGGCGACGGCGTTAACTATCAGGGCGCCTCGAGCCCGGTCGACCTGAACGAGTCCCTCGAGCCCCTCAACCGGTTCGCCATTCTCCAGGTCAGCGGCGGCAGCACGGAGACGCTCGAGCAGATCCCGCGGTCGGCCTTCGAATAAACGCTGCCGGCTCGGTTCCGCTGTATCCACTTTTATCGCGGCCACCGGGGAGCGACAGCACTCGACGGTTTCCTGAAAATAGACCTTCTAAGCGGCTGACTCGTCCGTCTCGTCGTCCGGAACCTGTCCGCCCCCACCGCCGAGGTAGAGCTCCGCCACTTCCTCGTTCTCGAGCAGCGCCTCGCCGGTGTCCTCGAACCGGTTTTCACCCATCTCGAGGACGTAACCCCGGTCGGACTGCCGGAGGGCCTCGCGGGCGTTCTGCTCGACCATCAGGATCGCGGTCCCGGCCTCGTTGATGTCGATGATCTTCTCAAACACCTCGCCGACAAGGTCGGGGGCCAACCCGGCAGACGGCTCGTCGACGAGCATCAAACCCGGATCGACCATCAACGCCCGGCCCATCGCCAGCATCTGTTGCTGGCCGCCGCTCATGGTACCGGCGCGCTGGCCGCGGCGCTCGTCGAGGATCGGGAAGAGGCCGAAGATCTCTTCGAGCGTGTCCTCCGGGACGTCGTCGAGGATGTAGGCGCCCATCCGGAGGTTTTCCTCGACCGTCAGCGACGGGAAGACGTTGTCCGTCTGAGGGACGTAACACATCCCGTTCCGCGTGATCTCGTCAGGTCTGAGGTTCGTGATGTCCCCGCTATCGAAGGTGACGGTACCCTCCCAGCAGTCGATGAGGCCGAAGATCGCCTTCATCAACGTCGACTTCCCGGCACCATTGGGGCCGATGATCGAGACGATCTCGTCCTCGTGGACATCGAGCGACACGCCGTGGAGAATCTCGGCATCCCCGTAACCGGATACGATGTCTCGGGCTTCGAGCAGCGCCATTGTCAGGTCCCCAGGTAGGCGTCGATCACGCGTTCGTCCTGCTGGACTTCCTCGGGGGTCCCCTGCATCAGTTTCTTTCCCTCGCTCATGACGATGATGGTATCCGAGATGTTCATGATGACCTCCATGTCGTGTTCGACGATCAGGAACGTGTAGCCCTCCTCTTTCAGCCCCTCGATCTGGGCGAGCAGCTTTTTCGTGAGTGTCGGATTCACCCCGGCGACCGGCTCGTCGAGCAGGATCAACTCCGGGTCTGTCATCAGGATCCGGCCGAGCTCCAGCAGCTTCCGCTGGCCCCCGCTCAGATTGCCCGCCTGTTCCTGGGCGAGGTGATCGAGTTCGAGGAACTCCAACATCTCCATTGCGTCCTCCCGGATCCCGTCTTCCTGCTCGCGGACAGTTCCCTGCCTGAACCACGCGGTCAACAGGTTCTCGCCGCGCTGGCCCTTCGGCGCGAGCATCATGTTCTCGAGCACCGTCATTCCCTGGAGTTCCCTCGTAATCTGGAAGGTACGGACCAGCCCGGCCTTCGCGAGTTGGAAGGGTCGACGGTGGCGATGGGTCTCGGACCGGTTCTTCAGCCAGTTCTGTCCGGCGTAGATCCCGGCCCCGATCGCGGCACCCGCGATGGCGGAGCCGGCGAGGGCCGCCGAGCCCTGAGACGTGAGTGCCCCCGTCGCGAGGCCGAGGCCGCCGAAGGCCACGCCCGATCCGCCGAGCCAGATGGCCCGTTCGTCCGTGCTCGGCCGCATGATCTCCTGGGTATCCCGGCCGTCGTACCGAATGACGCCGGCGTCGGGCTCGTAGAACCCGGCGACCAAATTGAACGTGGTCGTTTTGCCGGCACCGTTCGGCCCGATCAGGCCGGTGATCGACCCCTGCTCGACGTCGAACGAGACCCCATCGACGGCAGCGATCCCCCCGAAGTGCTTGACCAGGTCTTCGACTTCGAGTAACTCGGTCATTCGATCGACACCCCACTTTCCTCGCCCCACAGCCCCTCGGGGCGATAGTAGAGGATGATGATGAGGAGCGCACCAATAATCACTCGGCGGAGGGCGATGATCGACGAGCCTGCGGCGCTCGGGAAGAAGGCCGCGATGTCAGTGGTTCCTCGGGCGAATCCCCAGTAGATCGCGGCCCCGAGGATCGCCCCGCGGTTGTTCGCGGTCCCCCCGATAATGACCATGAGCAGCACGATGAAGGTGATCTCGACCCGGAAGATGGACCAGGTGAGCGACTGGAACTGGATGGCGGTCAGCCCCCCGGCGAGCGCCGCGATCCCGCTCCCGAGCGCCATGCTCTGGACCTTGTAGGAGAAGGCGTTCTTCCCCAGGGCGGTGGCGACGTCCTCGTCCTCACGGACGGCTTTGAGCACCCGGCCGAAGGGCGACGTGACGGTGGTCTCGGCAATGTAGTAGGCGAAGGCCAAGGCCAGCAGCACCATCACGAAGAAGAACCGCGAGTAGCCGAAGATGACCCCGAGGTTCTGATCGAACCGGAGCAGCCAGATCAGGTTCTGGATGGTGTTCCCGAGCGCCACGACGACGCCGTTTGTCTGGGTGATGACGCCGAGGTTGGAGATGATCCAGTATCGCAACAGGAACAACCAGACGGCGGCTACCCCGATGATCCGGATCATGCTCACGTCGGAGTAGTCCGTCCATCGACCGGCCAATCGATAGAGGCCATAGAAAAACGTGGCGAGGAGCACGCCCGTCAGGAGCAGCGCCACGATGCTCAACAGCGGATCGCTGCTCTTGCCGAAGAGAACGAGTGGAAGAAACGTCGCCAGGAAGGCCAGCGATGCGGCGACTCCGTAAACGTGGTCTCGCCGGGTCAGTTCGGAATAATACGTGGTGTAGAGGACCCCGCCGAGGACCCAGGTGAAGACGGAGAACACGCCGAGGGTGACGAGGGCGACGCCATCGTTGAGCGCTGACGGTGTTGCGAAGGCGAGCACCATCCCGACGATCCCCACGACCACGCCGGCGAACACGGCCGGCCGTGGATTCGGTGACGTCCCCTCGCGCCGGGCCCGTCTGGCGAGGAGGTAGCCGATCCCCAAGGAGAAGACGGCGAGTAGGAGATGGACGATCCGCTCTCGGAGGCCACGAGCCGACCGGATGTCGCCGACGGCGGCCATCGCGTACGTTCCCGCCGTCCAGAGGATGAAGAGGATGATCCCGAACGTAATGACGCTCAACAGGCCCTCGCCCGGCAGGGGAAAGAGGTCGGTGAGCGGCCGTTCGAACCCGGCGAGGGCGCGAGGGCCATTGGCGAGCCATCGTTCGGAGCGGAAGATCTGCTGAACGATGAACGCCATTCCCAACAGGGTGATGGCGAGGTAGTCCTCGCGGAGGCGGATCGCCGGGAGCGCGACGAGGGCGCCGATGACCGCGGCGACGAACACCCCGCCGATGATGGCCGGAATCCATGGCCAGTTCAACCCGAGAATGTAGATCTGGCCGGGATTCTGGCCGGCCGGTCGGAGCACCAGAAGGGCCGTCACGTAGGCCCCCAGGAGATAGAAGGCGACGTGCCCGATTTCGAGGAGTCCGGTGTAGCCAAACTTGATGTTCATCCCGATGGCGAGCAGCGCGAAGATCCCGATCGTCGTTCCGAGGGCGACGAGGCTTGACGAGATCGCCATCTTAGCTTCCCCCTCCGCCAACGATCCCCTCGGGCTTGACCAAGAGGACGATAAAGAGGACGACGAAGGCGAGCGGGACTCGATATTGGTTCCCCACCGGGAGGACGGTAAACCCGACGTCCATCGCCAGCCCGACGACGAAACTCCCGATGATGACGCCGTAGATGGAGCGGATCCCCCCGAGAATCACCGCCGCGAACATGGGCAGCAGCAGGAAGAATCCCATATTGACTTGGACCCGGCTGAGCGTGAGCGCCAGCATGACGCCGGCGATCCCGGCGAACAGGCCGGCGATGATCCAGGTGGCCATCATGACACGCGCCGTGTTGATCCCGGTGACTTTGGCCAGATCGAGGTTGTCGCTCGACGCCCGCATCGCCGTCCCGAGCTTGGTTTCCTGGAGCAGGACGTGAAGGGTGGCGAACATCAACACCGCGATCAGGACGATTAGGGTTTTAATCGGAAACAGCCGGAGCCGGGTCGCGTACCCCCAGGAATCGGGGAGTGCGGCCGGCCGACCGAGCAGAAACCAGAGGACGCCGAACCCGATGACCCCGACGATTGCTCCCGAGATCCGGGGACTAAGTGTCAAGGCTGCCTCGAAGCCTCCGGCCGCCCGTTTCCGCAGCCGATACGTTCCATAAGCGAGGACGAGCGCACCGACGGTGACGACGGCGACGATTGGCCAGGAGTAGGCGGCCGTGGAGACCACCGGGTTGTTGGGCGGTCCGGTGTCGATGATCTGCAACACGACGCCGTTTCCGGATAGGTAGAAATCGAAGAATTTCGCCGCCGTGATGTATTGCTCCGTGCCGATGATCTCTTGGGTCGGTGGGAGGTCGTAGTTCCGCGCTGCGCCACCGTAAATCGCCTGGATGCCGAACCGGAGGATCAGTGAGACACCGAGGGCGACGATCAGCATCGTCGCGAGCGATGCCCCATCCTCGCGGAAGTTACGAAAAACTACACGTTCGGTGACGGGTGCTACGACACCCACGATGACGGTTGCCAGCAGCAGTCCGGCCCAGATCGAGGGGTACCCCACGACAACGATGGCGCCGACGATGGCGGCCATGATGAGGTGGGTCACCATTCCGACGAGCGGGGGTGGCTCGGTGGGCCACCACCCGCCCTTCAACGCTCGGACGCCTCCGATCAGGTAAACGATCCCGAGCGTGCAGCCGGCCCCGAGCAGGAACAGGAGCACCAAACCTACCCCCGTCAGGGCCTGTACGTCCGTTGAGACGAGCGAGAAGATCGGCGTGTTCCCCGGTTTATTGACGAACAGTGCCATGAATGCGCCGAGGGTGAGCAGTTCCCCGTGAGCGAAGTTCGGCACCTCGGCAATACTGTATACGAGGGCGAGTCCGATCGCCCCCATAGCCACGATACTCCCCGTGACCAGCCCGGTGACGATCGCGTTCGGGATACCGGTCGTTACCATGCCAACATACCCCCTCCAGGATACATGCCACTCCCACGCAAAGCCATTAGAGTGGATATCCGAGGGATAACCTATGTGCGTTGCGATTCCTCAGAAGGAAGCCCGCTCAGACCTCTCGACAGGCCGGGCAGACGACTTGTCCGTTGACCTCGGCAAGGTTTCGCGATAGCGATCCACATATCTCACAGACACCTTGGCTCGAAACCTCGTCCGGGTCGAGTTCGGCTTCGACCTCCGGGGGGACTGAGCTGGGCCCGTTTCCCCTGGAGGTGGGGATCATCGTCTGGGCCGTGACGATATCGTGCTCGGAAAGCATCCCGGCGATGTCACCGTTGTTCATGACCAGCACATGCCGGACATCGTTGTTCGCGATGGCCGCGACCGCATCCTGGAGGGGCTGGTCGACGTTGATCGAGAGGATGCTATCGGTCATGGCGGCATCGATCCGCGTCTCGTCGGGGTCCCGGCCGTCGGCCACGAGGTTCACGATATCGGTGGCGGCGACCATCCCGACGGGATCACTCCCTCGGAGGACGACGGCGGCATCCACCCCCTCGTTTCGCATGAGTTCGGCCGCGCCGGAGACGGTATCAGCCTCGTTCACCCCGACATATGACCGATTCATGACGTCCCGGGCGGTAACTGGGTCGTTCATAGTTGATCCCACCCGCCCCTGGGGGAATTCGTTCCAATTGGTGATTGACATTCACCGTGGAATGCTGGTTCGGTCGCAACGATGGTGCACCGCATGGTTTCGTTCTCACCTTCTGAGGTTGTTACATAGTAGCATACCCGCCTCTATCTTGTAGTTGGCGACGGTAATGCTAAGTCGAACGGCACCTAGAGAGTAAGAGACAGTTCATCGGAACTCTGCGCGACGATCCCCCCACGGCATTTTGAAGGCAATGGGATCAGTGGATGGATTGGAGCGTAGGTGATCGGGATAGTAGGACCTTAGGTGGGTGGGCGCGCTGGAATGGCCATGACACTCCTCGATTCGATTGGGGGTCCTCGGGTGGTTTCCGGGCGGTCCGCAGGTTCTGCCTCGTGTGGCCGAGACCGTCGACGGGTATCGTTCGGTGGACGGCAATGACGAGGCCGATCCTTCGGTCGCTGTTGTTCACGCCGGCCGACAATCCCGAGATGATGCGGAAGGCCGTCGAGACGGCGGCTGACGCGTGCATCTTTGATCTCGAAGACGCGGTCCCGAAGGAACGGCAGGTGGCGGCGCGGAACAACCTCAAAGAGGTCGTCTCAACGGTCGATTTCGGCGATATGTTCGTCTTCGCCCGGATCGAAAACGCCGGCAGTGAGTTCTGGCTGGAGGACCTCCGGGCGGCCATCGACGCGGGTGTCGACGGCGTGCACATCCCGAAGGTCGAATCAACTTTTGATATCCATCTCGTGACCGAAGCCGCCAAGCAACTGACGGCCGAGCCGCCCCTGTTCAGGATAGGTATCGAGTCGCCAGCCGGTGTTTTTTCAGGGGCGGACATCGCGCGGTTCTGTCGGGATATTCCCTCGGTGTTCGGCATCGGCTTTGGGGCCGCCGATTACTGTCGGGAGATCGGCGCGCCCGAAATCAACGATCGGGTCAAGGATTTCATGTCGCACGTGTTCATCGGATATGCTGCCTTGGGCGGCTTGGATGCGTTCGCCTCGGGTACCTTGGAGATCGACAACCTCGACCGGTTACGGAGCTTGCTGGAAACGCAACGAGAGCTGGGTTACGTTGGTGCGACCTGTATTCACCCCTCGCAAATCGCGACCATCAACGACGTGTTCACCCCGGACAAAGCCGAATACGACCGGGCGAAGCACCTGGTCGAGGCATATGACGAGCACGGTAGTGATTCCGTGGTGATCGATGGGGTCTTCCTCGACACCGCGACGGCCGACCGGTACCGGAATATCGTCGATCGCTACGAGCGGGTCACCCGGAACCGGTAACCTGAGCCAGCAACGCCGCCGACAATAATCTCAGGAGGAATTGCCGACCCACCTCACCGACAATCATTATAGTCGGGGGTGTTCTCAACGGTTGGTAGGTGCTACCATGGAATATTACCGGGGCGAACCACTCAGGCATCTGGGCGATCTCTCGTCGATGGGAGCCGCCCGGTATGAGGAAAAGGCGGCCTTCGTTTTCCACGGCCAGGAGTTATCCTATGCCGGTCTCGAGGCCGAATCGAAC